>ERZ1090860.162-NODE-163-length-40663-cov-35.268322_pt1 | contig 40663 bp, 37 predicted proteins | sample MGYA00478483_ERZ1090860 | MGnify/ENA primary metagenome ERZ1090860 (study PRJEB33644, sample SAMEA5815741) | chicken gut metagenome | biome: Chicken; feature: Gastrointestinal Tract; material: Caecum | place: Ireland | collected 2019-01-01 | study: A study of the...
GATGGGTGGCGCCGCAGACGGGGCAGGGGGCGCCCTCCTGCAGGGTCTGGGCCAGCAGGCCGGCCCGGGCGGCGTTGAGCTGCCGCTGCAGGTCGGCGCTGCGGGCGGCGGTCTCGTCGGCGGTGCGCTGCTTGGCCAGATAGACGGTCTGCCGGTCGGTGTACTCGGTCTCCGCCCGCTGCCACACATTCCAGTCGGTGAGCAGGGCATCACAGTCCCGGCGCAGGCCTTCGGCGGTCTGTTCCAGGGCTTCCTGGCGGGCTACCTCCGCCTCCGGCTCCCCGCAGGCGGCCAGGGCCTTGTCGGTGTCGGCCCTGCGCTGCTCCCAGGTCTGGACGGCCTGACGGGCTTTGGCTTCGGCGGTCCGGGCGGCGGCAAGACTCTTTTGTGCGGTCAGGGCCGCGGTCCCGACGGCGGCAAGAGCCTCGTATTTGGGCACCAGCTCGTCCAGGGCGGACAGGCGCGCCCCCAGGGTCTCCAGCTCCGGCCGGCGGGCTTCGGTCTTGTCCCAGTCCGCCCGCAGGGCGGGGGCCTGGGCCCGCAGCTGGTCGGCCTCCTTCTCGGCGGCCTGCAGCCGGCCCCGCAGGGCGGCGGCCTGTCGGGCGGCCTCGGCCCGGGCGGCGGCTGCGGTTACGGCGGCATCCCGCTGGGCCAGGGTCTTTTCCCCGGTGCGGCAGGCTGCCTCGTCGGCGGCGATCTCCGCCCGGACCAGGGGCGGGATTCCCACCGCTTTGTACGGGTCGAACTCGTTGATAATGTCGCGGATGGCGTCATTTTCCGGCGCTCCGGGCACCGGCTCCAGCCGGTTCAGCTGGGCAAGGACCATGTCGCCGGCGTTTGCGGCGAGCCGGGCGGCCTCGGCGGCCCGGTTGCGGATGTTGATGCCCAGTTTCTGGTACGCACCGGTGTCAAACACCTGGCGCAGAATGTCGGCCCGCTCGGCGCTGGAGGCGTTGAGCAGGCGGGCAAAGTCGTTCTGGGCGATCATGGAGATCTGGGCAAACTGTCGGGCGTCGATGCCCAGCAGGGTGCAGACGGCGCTGGTCACCGCCCGGGTGCCGGTCACCGGTTCTTCCGGTTGGCGCACCAGGCTGGCCCGGGCGGGAACGGTGGTAAAGCCCTCTCCCCGCTGCTTCCTGCGGGTCTGTTCGGGGGAACGGGTCACGGTGTAGGTCCGGCCCCGGTGGGAGAAGGTCAGCTCCACAAAGGTCTCCTCTTTGGGGTCGGCAAAATCGCTGTGCAGCATTTCCGGGGAGCGGTAGGCGCCGGTGGTCTCCCCGTACAGGGCGTAGGTGATGGCGTCAAACAGGGCGGTCTTGCCCGCGCCGGTGTCCCCGCTGATGAGGAACAGGCCCCCGGACCCGAATCCGGTCAGGTCCAGGGTGGTGCGCCCCGCGTAGGGACCGAAGGCGCACAGGGTCAGACGCAGCGGTTTCACAGGGGTCCCTCCTCTCGCATCTCGTTCAGGATGTGGCGCTCCTCCTCGGTGAGGGAGCGGCCGTTCATCTGTTCAAAAAAGTCGCTGAACAGCTCCTCAAAGCTCTTGCGGCGCACCGTCGCGGCGGTCTCGGCCTGCCAGTCCGGGGCGGCGCCCCGGGGGGCGTAGTCCAGCCGCATGGCGTTGGGATAGGCCGCCCGCAGCACCGCCATGGCGTCGGGCTGGGGGGTGTCGTCGGTGAGGGTGGCCCAGATGTAGTCCTCCGGGTCGGTGACCCGGGCGGGGTCGGTGAGCTCGGCCAGGGGCCCGGTCAGATGGCGCATGGCCCGCAGGGGCTGCAGGGGCAGCAGTTCGGTCTCGGCCCCGGCAGGGGTCAAGGTCACCAGCACGGCGCTCTTCTGAGCACCGGCCTCGTCCAGGCTGTAGCACAGGGGCGCCCCGGCATACCGGATGTTCGGCGCCCCGGCGGTCTGGGGCCGGTGGATGTGGCCCAGGGCCACATAGTCGAAGCCGCCGTTCTCGGTAAAGCGGGCGGCGCTCACCGCGTCCAGGGTGCCGATGTTCACATCCGCACCGCTCATCTCGGCGGCAATGCTCTCGCTGCCCGCACACTGGGGTACGCTGCCCCAGCCCAGGACCGTCTGGTGCGCCACCAGCACCCGGCTGACCCCGTCGCGCCGGGGCGGCAGGGTGGCCAGCGCGGCGGCCACGGCGGTGTCCTGGTTGATGATGCCCTCGTCCGGCAGGTAATGGCGCACGGTGGCCGGACGCAAAAAGGGCAGCAGGCAGAATTCCACCGGGACATCCCCGGAAAGCGCGGCGATCCGCACCTTCCCGGTGAACCGTCCTGCAATGTGCACGCCCTGGCGGGCCAGCAGGGCGGAAGCGTAATCCAGGCGGTCGGGGCTGTCGTGGTTGCCGGACACCGCCAGCACCTGGATGTTTCTGTCGGTCAGTTCGGTCAGGAACCAGTCCAGCAGGGTCACGGCGCCGGCAGGGGGCAGGGCGGCGTCATAGATGTCCCCCGCCAGCACCACCGCCTCCACGCCCTGCGCCCCGCACAGGTCCAGGATTTGGGCCAGGATATAGCGCTGGTCCTCCAGAAAATCGAACCCGTTCACCCGCTTGCCCAGGTGCAGGTCCCCAAGATGCAGAAATTTCATCGCCACAGTTTCTCCCATGTCTTGATGTCCAGGGTCACCCCGGGCAGTACCTCCACCGGTTCCACCCCGGCGGGACGGAACCGGCACCGTTTGCAGAAGCCCTCGGCCTTCAGGTCCTTAGCCCATACCTGCATATACAGCCGGCTGCGGCCGTCGCCCTCGGCCAGTTTCTGGGCGTAGGCCACCACGCCCCGGCCGATGCCCCGGCCCCGGGCTTTTTCCAGCAGAAACAGCCGGCTGATGCACACCGCCCCCACCGGGCGCAGGTCCAGGGCAAAATAGCCCACCGCCTCGCTGCCCAGATAGATGAGGAAGTAGTTCACCGCCCCGCAGTGGACCTCATCGTCGGTCAGGTCCTCGTTCTGCCAGGCCTCGGCCAGCTGGGCCGCGACCTTGGGGGTCAGTTTGGTGTAATGCTGTACAAAGATCTCCCGGGCCAGGTCGCTGACCTGGCGGATGTAGCGGGCTTTGGTCACTTGTTTGTAGGTGGCGTTCATGGTTGGTCCTTTCTGTTTGCGGTCAGTCAACGATGGTCAGGCTGGCCCGGGCGGGCAGACAGGCCGCCCAGTCCCCCACCCTGCGCAGGGTGCCGAACCCTTCGCACAGATGGTCGGGGCAGGGGCTGTCCACAAAAGCGATGCCCCCGTCCCGTACCTGCAGATGAATGGTGTAAAATCCGGTGTCCACGTCATAGGTGGCGTCCTTGTCCAGGGGAATGCGCATCTCCCGGGCGGGGTCACCGTACTGGAGCACAGCTTCGGTGCCGGCGCCGCCGGATTGTCGGGCGGTGTACCGCCAGAACAGCAGCCCGCCGATGATGGCCAGCACCACGGCCAGAAAAATCAGGTTTTGCCTGGTGGAAGCTTTCATGGAATGTCCTTTCCGGGGTCTTCAAAGGTGAGGGTCAGGGTCTTGCCGTCGAACCCCGCCTCCGCACCGGGAAAACGGGCCCGGGCGGCGGCCAGACCCGGTTCCGGGTCGGTGACGGCGGCGCTGTAATGGGTCAGCCACAGCCGCCGCACGCCGGCCTGTGCCGCCAGGGTCCCGGCTTCGGCGCAGGTGGCATGGCCGTACAGCCGCGCTTTGGGGGCGTCGGCGTCGTCGGCGTAGGTGGCGTCCATGCAGAGCAGGTCCACCCCCCGGGCCTGACGGCACAGTTCCTCGGTGGGGCCGGTGTCAGTGGCATAGAGGATGCGCAGTCCCCGGCGGGCGGGGCCCAGCACCTGGTCGGGGGTGAAGCCCCCGGCGGGGCAGCCCGCCTGCAAGGTCCGCCAGAGAGCCACCGGAATGCCCAGGGCCCGGGCCTTGCCGGGGTCAAACCGTCCGGCCCGGGGCAAGGTATACAGGTAGGAGCAGCAGGGCACCCGGTGCAGGGCGGGAAAGGCGGTGATGCTCGCCCCGCCGCACAGGGCCAGGGTGCCCCGGCCTTCCGCAAAGGTATGACGGCGGATGGCAAAGGGCAGCGGCCCTGCCAGGGTCAGCACCGCGTCCAGAACGGTATCCAGCCCCGGGGGGCCGGCCACCGTCACCGGGTCGGTGCGGCCCAGGGCCGCCATGGATTGCAGCAGCCCCGGCAGGCCGAAGAGATGGTCCCCGTGGTAGTGGGTGAGCAGCAGGGTGTCCAGCTTGTACAGGCTCGCCCCGTACCGCTGGGCCGACACCTGGGTGCCCTCCCCGCAATCGAACAGCAGCCCCCGGCCGGCCGTCTGCAGCCACAAGGCCGCCAGTGCCCGGTCAGGCAGCGGCCTTGTGGCCCCGCTGCCCAAAAGAATCGCCTGTACCACGGCAGACACCTCCCCATTTTTGGAATTGTACCTTATTATACCACGGATGCCCGCCCCTGCCTACCCGCCGCCCTTGCATGGCGGGGAGGAGAGTGCTACAATAAAACAACCGACAAAAATTTCCTGAAAAAGGCAATGAGGGGGCTTTTACCCATGGGAGCCATGGAATTTTCAAAGCGGCTGGACCTGTTCGGACCGGAGATCTTTGCGGCACTGAACGACAAGAAGATCGCCCTGGAAGCCGAAGGGCGCACGCTGTACAATCTTTCGGTGGGCACACCGGATTTTCCGCCCGCGCCCCACATCAAGCAGGCGCTGCTGGACGCCGCCGCCCAGGACGAAAACTGGAAGTACACCCTGCGGGACCTGCCCGAGATGCTGGAGGCCGTGGGCCATTACTATGAGCGCCGGTTCGGGGTCAAGGGCATCACGCCGGACAAGGTGATGAGCTTTTCCGGCAGTCAGGACGGCATCGGCCACCTGGGTCTGGCCCTGCTCAACGAGGGGGACACCGTGCTGCTGCCCGGCCCCTGCTACCCCGTCTTCATGACCGGCATGCGGCTGGGCGGGGGCGTGCCCTGGTTCTACCACCTGACGGCGGAAAACAACTTCCTGCCCGACGTGCACAGCATCCCGGAAGAGGTGGCCCGCAAGGCCAAGCTGATGATCGTCTCTCTGCCCGCCAACCCGGTGGGCAGCATCGGCACCCCGGAACTGTACAAAGAGATCGTGGATTTCTGCCGCACCTACAACATTTTGCTGGTGCACGACAACGCCTACAGCGACATCATCTTTGACGGCGCGGTGGGCCACAGCGTCTTCAACACCCCCGGCGCCGAGGAGGTGGCGGTGGAGTTCTTCTCCCTGAGCAAGAGCTTCAATGTCACCGGCGCCCGCATCAGCTTCCTGGTGGGGCGGCCGGACGTGGTGGCCGCCTGCAAGAAGCTGCGCACCCAGATCGACTTCGGCATGTTCGCCCCCGTCCAGAAGGCCGCCGTGGCCGCCCTGGAAGGACCCCTGGACGGGGTGCGCGCCCAGTGCGGCGTCTACCAGGCCCGACGGGATGCCCTGTGCGGCGGGCTGCGGTCCATCGGCTGGCCGGTGCCGGACAGCCACGGCAGCATGTTCGTCTGGGCGCCCCTGCCCGCGGGCTGGCACAGCAGCATGGACTTCTGCATGGCCCTCATCCAGGAGGCCGGGGTCATCTGCACCCCCGGTTCCAGCTTCGGGCCTTCGGGGGAAGGGTATGTCCGTTTTGCCCTGACCCTGACCGAGGAGGTCATCCGGCAGGCGGTGCAGGCCATCGCCGACAGCGGCATCCTCATGGAGATCGAAAAGTAAACAGAAAAACAGCAGCCGCTTTCCGGGGCAAGGGTTCCGGAAAGCGGCTTTTTGTGTTTCTGGGAATAAAAAAAGAAAAACCTGTCACAAAAGGGCGGGGCAGGGTGTACGGGAAGTGAGGGACCTCACAGGAAAGGAGGGCGCATATGGGACTGTCTGGCGAAAAGGACCGGCAATCCGCAGAAGAAACACTGGCCCGGGTGTATCATGCCCGGTATGCCCGCCTTTGCGCCGTGGCCGCCGCCGTGCTGGGCGGGGACAAGGCCCTGGCCCAGGACGCGGTGCAGGAGGCGTGGCTGCGGCTGCACGCTCCCGGGGTGGGGGAACGGCTGGACCCGGACCCGGACCGGCTGGCGGGGCTGCTGCTGGTAACGGTGCGCAACGCCGCCCGCAACCTGCGCCGGGGACGGCGGGAACTGACCCTGCCGGAGGAAGGCTGGGCGGTCCTGCCCGACCCGGCGCCCGGCCCCGCCGAACAGACCGAGCGGGCCGAAGCGGTGGCGGCTTTGCGCCGGGGGCTGCGGGCCCTGCCGGCGGCCGACCACGATGTGCTGCTGCTGCAATATGCCTACGGCTGCTCCGCCGCCCAGATCGCCGTGCTGCTGGGCATCCGGGAGGGGGCGGTGCGCCAGCGGGCCCACCGGGCCCGGAAACGGCTGCGGCAGCTGCTGGAACAGGAGGGATACCATGAACGACCGTGAATTTGACGCCCTGCTGCAGACCGCCTGCACCCGGGAGGGCGCGGCGGAGCTGGCCGCGGCGGGGCTGGGGCATCGCCGCCCCGGAAAAGCCCTGCGGGTGGTGCTCATCGCCGCGGTGTGCGCGGTGCTGCTGAGCCTGGGGGCGGCTGCCCTGTGGCCCCGGCTGGAACTGAAACGCACCGGACGGGATTCCTTTGCCCTGGGGGTGGAGGAACCCGCAGAAAGTGCCCCGGCGGTGACCGGCATCACCTTTGCCCAGCTGCCGGAAGGGTATGCCATTGTGGAGAGCCATTCCGACCCGGAGGACCGGTGGGCCTCGGTGACCATCGACGCCCCGGACCGGGAGCACCGGCTGGTGGTTTGGAAGTACGCCCTGGACTGCCGCCTCTGGCAGGAGGTCAAAGTGGGCGGGGCGGTGCCGGAGGACCTGGACCCGACCGCCTGGGTCATGGAGGACTATGTGGTGCTGGACAGCGCCGACGACCTGACCCCCGACGCCCTGAAAGAGGGCAGCCGGGTGACCTATCCCGCCGCAGGCTGCTACTATGTGGTGGATTACTTCGGGGTGGACCCGGAGGACGTGTGTACCATTCTGGGCGGGATGCAATAAAAAAACAGCCGTTCCCGGCGGGGAACGGCTGTTTTTGTGTCAGAGGGATAAAGGTGTGCGGGATCAGCCGGGCTGCTTGCCGATGTAGGCCAGGATGCCGCCGTCCACGTACAGGACCAGACCGTTGACGAAGTTGGAAGCTTCGGAAGCCAGGAAGACGGCGGGGCCGCCCAGGTCTTCCGCTTCGCCCCAGCGGCCGGCCGGGGTCTTGGAGACGATGAACTGGTCGAAGGGATGACGGGAACCGTCGGGCTGGATCTCACGCAGAGGAGCGGTCTGCGGGGTGGCGATGTAGCCGGGTCCGATGCCGTTGCACTGGATGTTGTAGGCGCCGTACTCGGAAGCGATGTTCTTGGTCAGCATCTTCAGGCCGCCCTTGGCAGCAGCGTAGGCGGAGACGGTCTCACGGCCCAGCTCGCTCATCATGGAGCAGATGTTGATGATCTTGCCGCCGCCCTGCTGGATCATGTCGGGGATGACAGCCTTGGAGACGATGAAGGGGGCGTTCAGGTCAACGTCGATGACCTGGCGGAACTGGGCGGCGGTCATGTCGCACATGGGGATGCGCTTGATGATGCCGGCGTTGTTGACCAGGATGTTGATGTGGCCCACTTCCTCGGTGACCTGCTTGATGAAAGCGTTGACGGCGTCCTCGTCGGTGACGTCGCAGACATAGCCGTGGGCGTCGATGCCGGCCTCTTTGTAGGCGGCCAGGCCCTTGTCCACCAGCTCCTGCTTGATGTCGTTGAACACGATGGTGGCGCCGCAGTTCGCCATAGCGGTGGCGATGGCGAAGCCGATGCCGTAGGAAGCGCCGGTGATCAGGGCGATCTTGCCGGTCAGGTCAAAAGATTTCGGAGTGCAAACAGACATGTTAAAACCTCCCATTGTTTGTTGCATTGTATTCAAGGCGCCGCGCAGCGGCGCCGGGAACCGGGGTGATAGAATCAGCGCAGGTCGGTGGTGGCGATGTTGTCCATGTCGTCAAATTCCATGTTCTCGCCGCCCATGGCCCAGATGAAGGTGTAGTTGGACGTGCCCACGCCGCTGTGGATGCTCCAGGACGGGCTGATCACCGCGTCGTAGTTGTGCATCAGGATGTGGCGGGTCTCGGTGGGTTCGCCCATCATGTGGAAGACCGCCTGACCTTCGGGGATCTCAAAGTAGGTGTAGATCTCCATGCGGCGCTCGTGGGTGTGGCTGGGCATGGTGTTCCAGTTGCTGCCGGGTTCCAGGCAGGTCATGCCCATGGACAGCTGGCAGGTCTTGAGCACGCTGGGATGGATGAACTGGTTGATGGTGCGCTTGTTGCAGGTCTCCAGGCTGCCCAGGGGCCGCTTGGCCGCTTCCTCAATGGTGATGAGCTTGGTCTCATAGCGGCAGTGGGCCGGGGCGGACACCATGTAGAACTTGGCCGGCTTTTCGGGGTCCACGCTGCGGAAGGTGACTTCCTTGGTGCCCTGGGTGATGTACAGGCAGTCCTTGTAGTTCATGGGGTATTCCACGCCGTCGGCGGTGACAACGCCGGCGCCTTCGCCGATGTTGAACATGCCCACTTCCCGGCGCTCCAGGAAATAATGGGTGCCGAAGTTGGCCCAGACATCAATGCCCTTGTCGATGGACACGGTCTCATGCACGGGCATGCAGCCCAGGGTGACCATGCGGTCAACATGAGAGTAAACGGCCACGACCTCGTCGGCCTTGTACAGACCGGTGATGAGGAACTCATTGCGGGTCTCTTCGGTGGTGTAACGCTTAAAATCGCGCTGGTTGCAGGAATAACGGATATCCATGCGGCAAAGACCTCCCTGTGTTTTTCGGATGGGAAAGGAGGAACACACTGTCCTCCTGACCTTGTATACAATCTTATTATAAACGAAACCGGGGCGGCGCAAAAGTGTATACAAGCACAAGAATGGGGCAGTTTTTTTGGCTGGTTTGTCGTACAAGCACAAAGGAGGAAAAATCCCCCCTGCCGGCGGCCGGCGGGAAAAACGAGGCCGCCCGGGAGCGGGCAAAAACAGTTTTGGGCGGGTTCCACAAAAAGAAAACCGGATTTTGTACGTCTGCACGCCGTATGCGTACATAGTGAATAGAATTCACTTTACAAATCAATTACGTTCAACTATAATCATGCTCATACGCTCGACGCCTCAAAGGGGAGACGGGAAAGCGGCCCGGTGCAACTGTCGGGCCGCTTTCCCGCACTCTTGGGGGCGGCGGGCAGGAACCAAGGAAGGGAAGGACGTCCATGCTCACGCTCGACAAGATCTATCATGCCGCCTTTGTACTGCGGGATGTGGCCCGCCGCACCGACCTGATCGCGGCCGAACGCCTGCACAGCGACAGTGAACTGTATCTGAAGACCGAGAACCTGCAGGTCACCGGCAGCTTCAAACTGCGGGGCGCCTATTACAAGATCAGCCAGCTCAGCGAGGAAGAGCGGGTCCACGGGGTCATTGCCTGCTCGGCGGGCAACCACGCCCAGGGCGTGGCGCTGGCGGCTACCCGGCTGGGCATTCCCAGCGTGGTGTGCATGCCCGACGGCGCTCCTATTATGAAGGTGGAGAGCACCAAGCGGCTGGGCGCCCGGGTGGAACTGGTCAAGGGCACCTATGATGACGCCCATGACCGGGCGGTGGAACTGCAGAAGGAGACCGGCATGACCTTCATCCACCCCTATGACGATGAGCTGGTCATGGCAGGACAGGGCAGCATCGGGCTGGAGATCCTGGACCAGCTGCCGGACGTGGAGGCGGTCATCGTGCCCATCGGGGGCGGCGGCCTGATCGCCGGGGTGGCCATGGCGGTGAAGAGCCTGCGCCCGGAGGTGAAGATCTACGGCGTGCAGGCGGCGGGCGCGGCCAGCATGTACCAGGCCTACCACGACGGGGTGTACGAGACCCTGGACCGGGTGGACACCTTCGCCGACGGCATCGCGGTCAAGACCCCGGGCGAGAAAACCTTTGAACTGATCCAGAAGTATGTGGACGACATCGTCACGGTGAGCGAGGACGAGATCGCCGCCGCCATCCTGGCCCTGATGGAGAACCAGAAGCTGGTGGCGGAGGGCGCCGGCGCCACCCCGGTGGCCGCGGCCCTCTTCGGCAAGCTGCCCATTGCGGGCAAAAAGACGGTGTGCCTGGTGTCCGGCGGCAACATCGACGTGAACATCCTGTCCCGGGTCATCACCCGCGGCCTGATCATGAGCGGGCGTACCGCCAGCCTGATGATCGCCCTGGAGGACAAACCGGGCCAGCTACTGAAGGTTTCAGATATCGTTTCCGCCTGCGGGGCCAACATCGTATCGGTTCACCACGACCGGGGCGATACCAACATGGCCATCACCAGCTGCTTCCTCAAACTGGGTCTGGAGACCCGGGACGCCGCCCAGATCGAGCAGATCAAGACCCGGCTGCGGGAGGAAGGGTTCGCGCTGGTCAGCGAGAGGGCGTAAAAAAGGCTCCCCTGTGTAAGGGGAGGCTTTCCGGGAGCGCCATTAAAATCATCTTCCTTGCTCACCGGCCCCAGCCGGTGAGTAGGCCGTCGTAAGGTGGCCGCATCCCCGGGTCCAGGGCTGCAGCCCTGGTCGGCGTCCACCGCATCGAAACGGTGGGACTTTTCGCTTCCTTTTGGTCACAAAAGGAAGGACTGAACGGCAAGCAGGCGTTGCACCCGACAGCTACGGAGGTAGGTCTCCTGTACCATTGGCCGCTGTTCGCGGCCGACCAATTTCGGAAACAACGCTGCGCGTTGCTTTTTTGCATGGCGCTGCGCGCCATCGGGCGGCATAGCCGCCCGGGCAAAAAACGCCCCGGCATACGCCGGGACGCAAACGAATATAAGGGTTACAGCTGTACCCCGCCGGCCAGCAGTTCCACAAACTGCTTGGCCACCCGGGGACTGCGGCCCCCGGCCCGCAAAGCGAAGGCTTCGGCCCGCATCATCAGCTGGTCGGAGGGCATCTGCACCCCGCAGCGGGCGGCCAGATCCATGACAATGGTCTCGTACAGTGCCTTGTCCGGCCGCTGGAAGGTCACCGTCAGCCCGAACCGGGCGGACAGGCTCATCAGCTCCTGGCGGGTATCCCCCGCGTGGATGTCGTCCCCCGCCGTGCGGTCGGACATGGTCTCCTTGACCAGGTGCCGCCGGTTGGAGGTGGCGTACACCGCCACGTTGCGGCTGCGCCCGCCCACGCTGCCTTCCAGGATGGCTTTCAGGGCGGCAAAGTTGTCATCGTTGGAGGAAAAACTCAGGTCGTCGATGAAAAGGATGAACTTCAGCGGGTTGTCCGCCAGGTCGTCCATCAGCGCCGGCATCTGGTAGAGCTGGTGCTTCTTGATCTCCACCAGCCGCAGCCCGTCGCCCCGGAACTCGTTGGCCAGGGCCTTCACCGTGCTGGACTTGCCGGTGCCCGCGTCGCCGTACAAAAGCACGTTGGCCGCCGGCAGCCCCGAAAGCAGGGCCTTGGTGTTCTCAATGATCTTCTGGCGCTCCCGCTCATACCCCGGCAGCTCGCTGAGCCGCTGGGGGTCCGGGTACCGCACCGGGGTCAGCACCCCTTCCTCCAGAGTAAAGACATGGTACCGGGCAAAGATCCCGTACCCCGCATGGGGCACCTGCCGCCGCCGCGCCGCGTACTCCCTGGCATAGACAAGCTCCGGCTCCACCTTCCAGGGCAGGGGCATCTGGTGCATCAGGGCATCCCCGCCTTCCAGGGGCGCCAGCAGGTCCGCCAGGGTCAGCGACCCCGCCGCCTGCAGCACGCTCAGGTCCCGGGCCAGATTGCCCTCCGCCACCTCTCCGGCGCCCTGGGGCGTCTGGCTGTGACGGATGCACAGGTTGTCGTCATTGAGCACCAGGTCCAGCAGGACCCGGCTCCAGTTCTCCCCCCGGGGCAGAAGCGCCGCCTCAAAACCGGCCACGGCGTCGGCCAGCGGTGCGGCGTCCCCGGTATAGGCCAGCGCCGCCCGTAGCATGGCGGCAAAGCGGGCCACGGTTTCGTCCCGCAGCACCCCGCGCAATACTACCAGCGAGCCCAGACGGACCGAAAGGTCACGGATGGTCATATACAAACTCCCCCTTTAGTACATCCAACAGACAAATGCAGGCTGACCCCAGTATAAACGCTCAGCCGCCGGTGCGCAAGGTTTTGTGAAAATTACCAAAATCCTGTTGACATCGGGTAAAAATTGCGGTACAATCCTATATACACTTTACTTAGCTAAACAGCTGAACTGCAGCGATGGGAACCAGTAACGCCCCACACCACCACCAGAGAGCTGCCGGCCAGTGCAAGGCAGCGGGCAGGCAGGGCGCGAAGTCATCCCGAAGCAGGCCCGGCGAACGTCCAGTAACCGGACCCGGATGCACCCGTTACCGTGCGGGGCTTTGTCAGAAGCCCAGTGAGCGGGCATGGACGCCATGCCAAGAAGAGTGGTACCGCAGAGAGCCTACACGGCCTTTGTCTCTTGGAAACAGGGGACAAAGGCTGTTTTTTTTACGCTTTACGGGCTTGTTGTTCGGCCCCATGGGTAAGAAATACGAAAAGAGGAATCCAGAGGAACGAAAGGAGTTGTCCACCATGCTGCTGACCGGCGCACAGATCTTTGTTGAAGTTCTGGTCGAACAGGGCGTTGATACCATCTTCGGCTATCCCGGAGGCGCGGTACTGAATCTTTATGACGAATTGTATAAAAGTTCTGACAGAATACAGAATGTTCTGACCGCCCACGAGCAGGGCGCCGCCCACGCGGCGGACGGCTACGCCCGGGCCACCGGCCGCACCGGCGTGGTGCTGGCCACCAGCGGCCCCGGCGCCACCAACCTGGTCACCGGCATCGCCACCGCCTTCATGGACAGCGTGCCCATGGTGGCCTTCACCGGCAATGTGGCCACCAGCCTCATCGGCAAGGACAGCTTCCAGGAAGCCTACATCGAGGGCATCACCATGCCCATCACCAAGCACAACTACACGGTGCGCAGGGTGGAGGACCTGGCCGACACCATGCGCAGCGCCTTCCGCATCGCCCAGAGCGGCCGCAAGGGCCCGGTGCTGGTGGACATCCCCAAGGATGTCACCGCCAACAAATGCGAATTCACCCCCAAGGCCCCCGAACTCATCCGCACCGTCACCCGGGTGGATGAGGAGGAAGTGAAGGAAGCCGCCGAGATGATCAACCAGGCCCAGCGCCCCATCGTCTACTTCGGCGGCGGCGTGCGCAGCGCGGCGGGCTGCCAGCCCCTGCGGGACCTGCTCATCAAGGCGGGCATGCCCGCCACCCACACCCTCATGGCCGCCGGTGTGCTGGGCTACGGCGAACCCCACAACCTGGGCATGCTGGGCATGCACGGCGGCTATGCGGCCAACAAGGCCATTGCGGAAGCCGACCTGGTCCTGGCCGTGGGCACCCGCTTCTCCGACCGGGTGGCCCTGAACCCCGACACCTTCGCCTCCAAGGCCAGGATCATCCAGATCGACATCGACCCCAGCGAGATGGGCAAGAATGTGGATGTGGACCTGTGCATCGCCGGGGACGCCGCCTATGTGCTCCAGGCCATCCTGCCCTATGTGAACAAGACCGAGCACAAGCTCTGGATGGAACAGATCCGCTCCTGGCAGAAGGTGGACTACCACCCCCTGGACAGCGAGACCGAACTGCGGCCCCACCAGCTCATTGACGAGCTCTGCCGTCAGGCCGGGCCGGAAGCCGTTTACGTCACCGACGTGGGCCAGCACCAGATGTGGGCGGCCCAGTACCTGCACCACACCAAGAGCCGCGGGTTCCTGACCAGCGGCGGCCTGGGCACCATGGGCTTCGGCTACGGCGCTGCCATCGGCGCCCAGATGGCCCTGGGCTGGGACCAGCGGGTGATCATGCTCACCGGGGACGGCTCCTTCCACATGAACCTGAACGAAGCCTGCACCGCCGTGAGCTACCATCTGCCCATCATCACCGTCATCTTCAACAACTCGGTGCTGGGCATGGTCCGGCAGTGGCAGACCAGCTTCTATGAAGGGCGCTACTCCGCCACCGACCCCCACCGCCACACCGATTTCGTCAAGCTGGCCGAGGGCTTCGGCCTCAAGGGCTACCGGGCCACCAACCCGACGGAATTCCGGGAGGCCCTGGCCGACGCCATGAAGCAGGACGGCCCCACCTGGATCGACTGCCGCATCGGCAAGGACGAGCGGGTGCTGCCCATGATCCCGGGCGGCGGCGACATCAATGACATCATCATGGAATAAAGGAGGGCTCAGCATGAAAAAGGAAACGCACAGCGGCCCGCCCGCCGATCGCCGCCGGGTCATCAGCCTGCTGGTGGACAACCAGAACGGTGTTCTGGCCCGGGTGTCCAGCCTGTTCTGCCGCCGGGGCTTCAACATCGACAGCCTGACCGTGTCGGCCACCAACGACCCCGCCGTCAGCCGCATCACCGTGGCTACCCACGGCAAGGACCAGGAGATCGAACAGCTGATTCTGCAGACCGAACGGCTGGAAGTGGCCCGCCAGGTCTTTGAGCTCAATGCCGACAACAGCCTGCAGCGGGAACTGCTGCTGCTGAAAGTGGCCTGCTCCACCGCCAACCGGGCCGAACTGCGGGAGATCGCGGCGGTGTACAAATCCAAGATCATCGACCTTTCCCCCGACAGCATGGTCTTTGAACTCACCGGCAAGCCGGAAAAGATCGACGCCTTCCTGAAGATGTTCGACGGATACGAGATCCTGGAGCTCTGCCGCACCGGCGTCACCGCCCTGGAACGGGGCGGCAAACACCAGCACATGCAGAAACCGCCCCAGGAAGTGCGGGCCGCCCAGCTGCCCCTGCCCGGTACCCACTGCCCCACACCCTGACCCCATTTGTTTCCCGGTAAAACCTTTATTATAAAAATGTAATCAGCAAAGGAGAAATGAACCCATGGCTATCAACAAGTACTACGATTCCGACTGCAACCTCGGCGTGCTGGACGGCAAGACCGTCGCCGTCATCGGCTTCGGCAGCCAGGGCCACGCCCACTCCGAAAACCTGGCCGAAAGCGGCGTCAACGTGGTCGTCGGCCTGCGCAAGGGCTCCGGCCACTGGGCCAAGGCGGAGGAGTTTGCCGCCACCCATCCCAACTTCAAGGTCATGGAAGTGGAGGAAGCCGCCAAGGCCGGTGACGTGGTCATGATGCTGGTGCCGGATGAACTCTGCGCCGACATCTACTACAGCCAGGTCGCTCCCTACATGACCGAAGGCAAGGCCCTGGCCTTTGCCCACGGCTTCAACATCCACTTCAAGACCATCACCCCGCCCAAAAACGTGGACGTCATCATGATCGCTCCCAAGGGCCCCGGCCACATCGTCCGCCGCCTGTACACCGAAGGCGAGGGCTGCCCCTCCCTGATCTGCGTGGAGCAGGACTACACCGGCAAGGCCAAGGAGATCGCCCTGGCCTACGCTTCCGGCATCGGCGCCGGCCGTGCGGGCATCCTGGAGACCACCTTCAAGGAAGAGACCGAGACCGACCTGTTCGGTGAGCAGGCAGTCCTGTGCGGCGGCGTGTGCGAGCTGATCCATGCGGGCTTCGATACCCTGGTGGAAGCCGGCTACGCCCCCGAGATGGCCTACTTCGAGACCTGCCACGAGATGAAGCTCATCGTCGACCTGATCAACGAGGGCGGCTTCGACAAGATGCGCTACTCCATCTCCAACACCGCTGAATACGGCGACTACCGCACCGGCAAGCGCCTGATCACCGCCGAGACCCGCAAGGAGATGAAGAAGGTCCTGCAGGAGATCCAGGACGGCACCTTCGCCAGCGAGTTCCTCACCGAGATGAGCCCCAAGGGCGGCCGCAAGGTCCACTTCCTGGCCGAGCGCCGGATGCAGTCCGAGCACCTCATCGAGAAGGTGGGCAAGGAACTGCGCCAGATGATGAGCTGGCTGAAGAAGTAAGCTCCAACCCCAAACACAACAGCACGGCCGCCCCGGGCGGCAGAGGAGGATGTGCCCCATGCACAGCGATAACGTCAAAAAGGGCCCCGAGCGCGCCCCCAACCGCAGCCTGTTCTACGCCCTGGGCTATACCCCGGAAGAACTGGAACGTCCGCTCATCGGCGTGGTGTCCGCCTACAGTGAGATCGTGCCCGGTCACATGAACCTGGACAAGATCGCGGACGCCGTCAAGGCCGGTATCCGTATGGCCGGGGGCACCCCGGTGCTCATGCCCGCCATCGGCGTGTGCGACGGCATCGCCATGGGCCACATCGGCATGAAGTATTCCCTGGCCAGCCGGGAACTGATCTGCGACAGTGTGGAGACCATGTACATGGCCCACCAGCTGGACGGTCTGGTCCTGGTGCCCAACTGCGACAAGATCGTGCCCGGTATGCTCATGGCAGCCGTGCGCATGGATGTGCCCGCGGTGGTCTGCTCCGGCGGTCCCATGCTGGCCGGCCGCTACGGCGGGGAGGAGGTCAGCCTTTCCAAGATGTTCGAGGCGGTGGGCGCCTACAAGGCGGGGCTCATCAATGACGAACAGCTGGAGGACTGCACCTGCAACTGCTGCCCCGGCTGCGGCTCCTGCTCCGGCATGTACACCGCCAACAGCATGAACTGCCTGTGCGAGGCCATCGGCATCGCCCTGCCCGGAAACGGCACCATCCCGGCGGTCTACGCCAAGCGGCTGCAGCTGGCCAAGCGGGCTGGCATGGCCGTCATGGACCTGGTCAACCGGGGCATCACCGCCCGTCAGATCGTCAACGAGCGGTCCATCCGCAACGCCCTGACCTGCGATATGGCCCTGGGCTGCTCCACCAACACGGTGCTGCACCTGCTGGCCATCGCCTATGAGGCGGGGGTGCCCATCGACCTGAAACTCTTCAACGAGATCAGCGCCAAGACCCCCAACCTCTGCCATCTGGCCCCGGCGGGCCCCACCCACATGCCCGATCTGTACGAGGCGGGGGGCATTCCCGCCGTGCAGGCCGAGCTGGCCAAGGCGGGGCTGCTGGACCTGGATGTGCCCACCGTCACCGGCAAGACCCTGGGCGAGAACATCGCCGGGGCGAAGATCCTGAACGAGAAGGCCATCCGGCCCATCGACAACCCCTACTCGGTCAACGGCGGGCTGCAGATTCTGTGGGGTAACATTGCCCCGGACGGCTGCGTGGTCAAGCGCAGCGCCGTGGCCCACGAAATGCAGCACCACACCGGTCCGGCCCGTGTCTTTGACAGCGAGGAGACCGCCATCACCGCCATCTACAACGGGGAGATCCACCCCGGGGACGTGGTGGTCATCCGGTACGAGGGCCCCAAGGGCGGTCCCGGCATGCGGGAGATGCTCAACCCCACCAGCGCCCTGGCGGGCATGAAGCTGGACACCACCGTGGCCCTCATCACCGACGGCCGGTTCTCCGGCGCGTCCCGGGGTGCGGCCATCGGCCACGTCAGCCCGGAAGCAGCCTCCGGCGGGCCCATCGGCCTGGTGAAGGAGGGGGATACCATCGAGATCGACATCCCCAATGCCTCCATCACCCTGCATGTCAGCGACGAGGAGCTGGCCGCCCGCAAAGCGGCCTACCAGGCCCCCGAACCCAACGTCAAGAGCGGCTGGCTGGCCCGGTATGCCCGCATGGTCACCTCCGCCAACCTGGGCGCGGTGCTGCGCTGACAACAACAGTCCTTTTCACAGCCAAAAAAGGAAAATATCCTGCCTGTTTGGGCCGCGCCGCAAGGCGCGGCCCTTTTTTTGTGGTGCCTTTGAGAGTAGAGATAGGCTCCTCTGTACAAGGGAGGATACCGCGCAGCGGCGGAGGGGGTGTTGGCTTTTTCTTGTTTTTTGGCAAGCGGCAGTCTGCTGGGTAGCCCTTCCTTTTCGTGCCCGAAAAGGAAGCGAAAAGGGCCCGCCGTTCCGATGCGGTGGTTTTTCCGTCGCTTTTTGGCGGCAAAAAGCGACAACTCTCCGGTAAGCTCCCGCTTGCCGATAAAGCCACAGCCCCACGATGACACTTTTTCGCTTCCTTTTCGGGCACGAAAAGGAAGGAGCATCCGGCGGACTGCTGTCTGCCCAAAAAAAGAACAACACTCCCGCAAGCTCCTGCTTGCCAGAACTCGGCCGTCTGCCCCCGTCTTGCATCCGCCCCGTTTCGTGGTATAATTTCCCACGTGGGTCCGTTTTTGAGGACCGAAATCTTTTGGTGGGAGAGTATTTGTATGGCATCCCTGTTATTGCCGATCATCTATCTGGCCTTCATCAGCCTGGGCCTGCCTGATGCCCTGCTGGGCGCTGCGTGGCCCAGCATGTACACCCAGATGGGGGCGGACCTGTCCTGGGCGGGCATCGTCTCCATGATCATTTCCGCCTGCACCATTGTGTCCAGTCTGGCCAGTGCCCGACTCAACACCGCCCTGGGGACCGGCAAGGTCACCGCTTACAGCGTGCTGCTCACCGCCGTGGCCCTGCTGGGCTTTTCCTTCAGCGGCCGGTTCTGGCAGCTCTGCCTGTGGGCCATCCCCTACGGCCTGGGGGCCGGCAGCGTGGACGCCGCCCTCAACAACTATGTGTCCCTCCATTATGAAAGCCGCCACATGAGCTGGCTGCACTGCATGTGGGGCGTGGGGGCCAGCATCGGCCCCATCATCATGGGTCGGGCCCTGGCCGGGGGCGCATGGCAGGGCGGCTACCGCACCATCGCGGTGCTGCAGTTCGCGCTTACCCTGGTGCTGTTCCTCAGCCTGCGCATGTGGAAACGCCCCGAGCAGACCCTGGACGGGGCGGACTTCACCCCCCAGCAGCGGTCCATCCCCGAACTTCTCCGCCTGCCCGGTGTGCGCCAGGTGGTGACCTGCTTCTTCTGCTACTGCGCCCTGGAAGCCACCGCCGGCATGTGGGCCGCCAGCTACTGCACCGTGGTGCGGGGCATCGACGCCGAGACCGCTGCCTCCTGGGCCAGCCTGTTCTATCTGGGCATCACGGTGGGCCGCGGGGTCTGCGGGTTCCTGACCATGAAGATCAACGACCAGAACATGATCCGCCTGGGCCAGGCCCTCATCGCCCTGGGCCTGGTGCTCATCCTGCTGCCCGCCGGCAACAACGTCCTGTTCGCCGGACTCATCACCGTGGGCCTGGGCTGCGCCCCCGTCTACCCCTGCATCATCCACGAGACCCCTGCCAACTTCGGCCGGGAACTGAGCATGTCCATGACCGGCCTGCAGATGGCCTGCGCCTATGTGGGCAGCTGCCTCATGCCGCCCCTGTTCGGGCTGCTGGGCCAGCATATCTCCATGGCCCTGTACCCCTGGTACATGGCGGTGCTGCTGGTGCTCATGTTTGTCATGGCCGAAAGCCTGCACCGCAAGACCGCCGCCCGCCGCCGGGATCTGATTTTGTAAACACCCGGCTCCGTGTAAACCGAAAGGAATTTCTATGGCAACCCAACTGTATTTCACCCGCCACGGCCAGACCGTCTGGAACGTGGAGAACAAGATCTGCGGCGCCACCGACAGCCCGCTCACCCAGCTGGGCCGACAGCAGGCCACTGAGCTGGGCCAGAAGATCCTGGCCGAAAAACTGCCCATCGACCGCATTCTGTGTTCCCCCTTGTCCCGGGCCGCCGACACCGCCCGGTGCATCGCCCAGGTGACCGGCCTGCCCCTGACGGTGGAACCCCGCCTGACCGAGCAGAACTTCGGCCGGTTTGAGGGAACACCCCGGGACGGCGCGGAGTTTTCCACCGCAAAGGCCAATTTTGTGGAAAGCTTTGACGGCGGTGAGAGCATGCTCCGGGTGGCTGCCCGCATTTACAACCTGCTGGACGAGCTGCGCGGCCGGGAGGAGACCTGCCTGCTGGTGGCCCACAACGGCATTGCCCGGGTGGTCAACTCCTACTTTTTCGACATGACCAACGGGGAGTACGCGGCCTTCGGCATCCGCAACTGTGAGATCCGGCACTATACCTTCTGATAAAAGCAAGACCCCCACCGTCCCGGCAAGGGCGATGGGGGTCATTTTCTACATTTCGCAATACCCCGGGCAGAGAATGTCCCGTTCTCCGGCGGGGGTTCCCGGTTCCACCAGGGAAAACTCCTGCCGTAGCAGCCGGATGCCGATGTCCGCATTGACCAGGCGGCGGATATAATGGGGGGCATCTCCCCGGAACATCCCGGTTTTGAAAAATCCGATGGACACGGTCAGGTCGGCGTGTACGGCCAGTTCGGCCTCGCCGGTATCCCCGTTGAGCCCGCTGTTGATGTCGGCGCTGACCACGTAGGCCCCCGCCTCCCGGGCGCGGTTCAGGCAGAAGATGGCATCCCGCACCGCCCCGCGCACCGTGCCCGCAAACCCGGTGCCCAGCAGGCAGTCCACCAGCACCGGACAGGCGGCGATTTCCGCCTCATGCCCCGCAAAGGGGCGTACCGGCACCCCCAGGGCTTTCGCCTTCTCCAGATAGAAGGCGTTGTCCGGGCTGGCTTTCTCCGAGACACGGTAGACAACGCAGGGCCGCCCCGCCTGGGCCAGCAGCATGGCCAGGGCGGCGCCGTCCCCGCCGTTGTTGCCCGACCCGATCACGATGCCCGCCGGACTGCCCCGGTCCCAGTCCACCGCGTCCCGGATGCCCCGGGCGGCCCGGAGCATTAACTCGGGGCCGGGTGTTTCATGTTCAATGGTCCATGCGTCGCATTCCCGCATGGTCTGTACGCTCACCACTGGCAGCATAGGCAAACCCTCCCGTTTTTGATTGATTCCAGTGTAGCAGAAGCGGGTGGGGAAGTCCAGCGGCAAAGGCAGAGGCGGGGCGGAACCGGCGGTACTGCTCCCGGGCGGCGGTCTGGCTATTGCCAAGCATAAAAATCAGCAGTAAAATACAGTAAAACAGGAAACCGCCACCACACCTGCCGTGTGGTGACGGTTCCTTGTTTCTATTCTTATTTTCAGTTGTCAGAACAAGGAGGTGGCTCTGTGAGTAGGCTGCGGCGCATAGCCTTCCTTTTCTTTGGCGTTGTCTTTGCGGTCAGCCTGTTTATGGTGGTCCGCATTCTGGTGCAGGGCGGGCAGGAACAGGCTGCCTTTGATCGGCTGTCCGCCTCCCTGGAGCAGCCGGAGAGCGCCGACGGCCAGGAGCCTGAGAAATCTCCTTATGCGGACCTGAAGGCGCAAAACCCGGACTTTTTCGGGTGGATCTCCATAGAGGGGACCCACATCGACTACCCGGTCATGTTTACGCCCGATGACCCGGAACAGTATCTGCGCCGTGCCTTCGACGGCAGCAGCTCCCAAAGCGGTGTGCCCTTTCTCTCTGCCGATTGTTTTGCAGGAGGCGGCAACTGGCTCATCTACGGTCACAACATGAAGAACGGCTCTATGTTTGCGGATCTGCTCAACTACGCCAGGGAAGATTTCTGGCAGGCCCATCCCCTGATTCAGTTTGACACCCTGGAAGAAGAAGGCACCTATGAAGTGGTTGCTGCCTTCTATGCCCGGGTGTACACAGAGGGAGAAAGCGGCTTTGCGTACTATGCGTACACCGATATAAGCCGGCAGGCCGATTTTGAGGCATATCTGGCACAGGTTTCCGGGGCTGCTTTGTACGATACAGGGGTGCAGGCCCAATATGGTGACCAGCTGATCACCCTGTCCACCTGCACGAACCGCTCTCAGGATGAGCGGTTTGTGGTGGTGGGCAGACAGATCCAGTGACAGGACGGCTGATGGCGAACTTAAGGCCCGCCCCCTGGTCGGGCCTTCTTAAATAAAATTCTTAAATAAAAAAGTACCCCCGAAGAACGGGGGTACATTTTTTTATGGTGGGCCATCCAGGACTTGAACCCGGGACCAAGCGGTTATGAGCCGCCAGCTCTGACCAACTGAGCTAATGGCCCGCAAAAACGGGATAACTGATTTAGTATAGCAGATTTTTTGCCGTTTGCCAAGGCGGGCGGAAAAGTTTTTGTGGGACGTGCATACCTTGTACCAGGTCAGAAACGGGGAGGGGTATGCATGAGCCGGATGCGCAGAGGCGGGGCTGTGTTGGGGGCGGCGGTCTTATTCTGCCTGATGCTGGTGCTGCCGGCTCTGCCGTTGGGCGGGCCGTCCGGGCCCGCCGCCACCCCCGAGACCGCCGCTCCGGCCGCAACGCCTGCCCCCACAGCCAGCCCCGCTCCGACGCCGGCGGATGCAAAGGAATACCGGGCGGTGTGGGTTTCGTATCTGGAATGGCAGGGGGTGGACTTTTCCTCTCGGGACGCTTTCGCCGCCGACGTGGGAGAGATGCTGGACAACATTGCCGGCCTGGGAGCCAATGTGGTGCTGGCCCATGTGCGGCCCTTCGGGGATGCGCTGTACCCCAGCACCTTGTATCCCTTCAGCCATCTGTGCACCGGCACCCAGGGGCAGGACCCGGGCTTTGACCCGCTGGCGGTGCTGGTGCAGGCCGCCCATGACCGGGGCCTGGAACTGGAAGCCTGGATCAACCCCTACCGCCTGCAGAGCGGCGGTACGCCCTCTGCCCTGGCCGACACCAGCCCCGCCAACACCCACCCGGACTGGGTCAAGACGGTGGAGGGCGGGCTGTATCTGGACCCGGCCAACCCGGAGGTGCAGGCATACATTGCGGCGGGCATTGAGGAACTTTGCCAGAATTATACCATCGACGGTGTGCACTTTGACGATTATTTCTACCCCACCACCGCAGCGGCGTTTGACGCCGACGACTATGCCGCCTACTGTGAGGGCGGGGGATCGCTGGCCCTGGAGGACTGGCGGCGGGAAAATGTGGATGCCCTGGTGTCTCTTTGCTGTCAGGCGGCCCACAAATATGGGGTGCGGTTCGGCATTGCCCCCCAGGGGGACCCGAACAGCAACTACAACAGCCAGTACAGCGACACTGCCCGCTGGCTGCGGGAGGCCGGATTTGTGGATTACCTCATGCCCCAGCTGTACTGGGGGCTGGACTATAAGAAGGACGGGGATGCTTCCCACAGTCTGACCGCCCTGGCTTCCCAATGGCTGGCCCTGGAACGGCGGGAAGATGTGGCCCTGTATTTCGGGCTGGGGGCCTACCGCATCGGGGAAGGGGACGGGGGCGACCGCTCCGGTCCCGGCACTGAATGGCAGTCCGGCAGCGCCTTGGCCGCCCAGGCCGACGAGCTGGCCCGGCGGGGCGGGCAGGGCATCGGGCTGTACCGGTATGATTCTTTGTTCAAGAACACCCTCTGGCCCACCCTGGCCGCCCAGGAGGCGGAAGCATTGCGGGAAAGATAAAAAGGGCTCACCTCTGCAAGGGGAGCTGGCGCCGCTTGAACACGTTGCTGCCAGGGTGACGGCTGCCTGCCGGAGTAGCCTTCCTTTTCGTGCCCGAAAAGGAAGCGAAAAGGGCCCGCCGTTCCGATGCGGCGGCCGCCGGCCGGGGCTGCGGCCCCGGACCCCGAGATGCGGCCACCTGACGACGGCCTACTCACCGGCTGGGGCCGGTGAGCAAGGAATAGATTTGAAATGGCGTATCCGGTAAGGCGGTTATAAAACGGTGGAGCGCGGTCTGGTCAGCGACAACCTTGCCAAAAAACTTCAGTCGTGTACCTTGCAGCTCCACGCCCGCACCGTCAGGCGCAGCATGGCCATGTGGCCGAAATACTGGGGCATGTAGGTCCAGCCTTCCCGGCCGGTGTAGTGGGCCATGACCCGTTCCAGGGCGTGGCGGCGGTCGTTGTCGTCGGTGAGCAGGGTCAGCTCTCCCTTGCCCATCACACTACTGTACCGGCAGGTGTAATCGCAGGCCTCCGGGCCGGCCACCAGCTGGTGGGCGGTGTCCGCCTCAAAGGCCACAAGCTTCTGGCTGGGCACCAGGTCGATCTTGCGGCCCTGGGCGGCACTGTGAAAATACAGGGTCAGGCTGTCCCCGTCGGCGTCATAGCCGAAGTTCAGCGGCACGATGTAGGCTTCGCCGTCCTCCACCAACCCCAGGCGGCAGCAGTCGCAGTCCTGCAGGATGGAAAGCATCCGGGAAAAATCCGTCACTTCACGGTCTTTTCTGCGCATCTTGAAAACTCCTCTCCCCGGGGCGGGCCCCGGTTCCGTATCCCAGTATACCGGTTTTTGCCCCACCTGACAACCGCGCCGCTCCGGCCTGCCCGCCGGGGCGGCGATTGTATTTTACGGCCAAACATGGTAGAATAAACACTATGATTGGCGGACTGTACTCTTTTATCAATCAATGCCGCCTCCAACAGGAAGGAAACAGATTTCTATGGCTGAATATCATCCCCAGTCCCCGGCCGCGCCGGAGGAAGGCTGGACCACCATCATACGCCCCCGCACCGGCTGGTTCGACATCGACCTGGCCGAACTCTGGCGCTACCGCGACCTGACCCTCATGTTCGTCAAGCGCAACTTCACCGTGCTGTACAAACAGACCGTGCTGGGCCCCGCCTGGATCATCCTCAACCCCCTCATCACCACCGTCCTCTTCAACGTGGTCTTCGGCGGGCTGGCAGGGCTGTCCACCGACGGCTCGCCCTCCTTCCTCTTCTACATGGCGGGCAACACGGTGTGGACCTTCTTCTCCAGCTGCATCAACAACACCGCCAACACCTTTGTGGCCAACAGCCAGGTGTTCGGCAAGGTGTACTTCCCGCGGCTGACCACCCCCATCAGTCAGGCGCTGACCAGCCTGATCAACTTCTTCATCCAGTTCATCATGTATGCGTTGTTCTGGGTGGGCTTTGCCCTCACCGGGGCCGAGATGCATCTGACCCTCTGGCTCCTCGCCCTGCCCCTGGTCATCCTGGAAGTCATGCTGCTGGGACTGGGCGTGGGCATCATCGTGTCCAGCCTGACCACCAAATACCGGGACCTGGCCATCGCCGTGAGCTTCGGGGTGCAGCTGTGGATGTATGTGTCTCCGGTGGTTTACCCCCTGTCCAGCCTGAGCGAGAGCCCCCGCCTGCGGGCGCTGATGATGCTCAATCCCATGACCGCGCCCATTGAGGTCTTCCGCATGGCTACCCTGGGCACCGGAACCGTGAGTGCGGGCGGGCTGGTGTACAGCGTGGTGTTCACCCTGGCGGCGCTGGCTTTGGGCATCATCCTGTTCAGCCGGATCGAAAAGACCTTTATGGATACCGTGTAAGGAGGATACCCAATGGCACAGGCAAGTGAAAAACGCCCGGTCATTCAGGTATCGGGCCTGAAAAAACAGTACAAGCTGGGCCAGATCGGCGGCGGCACCCTCACCCACGACCTGCAGAGCTGGTGGGCCCGGGTCCGCGGCAAGGAGGACCCCAACACCGTCATCGGCACCGACAGCCGCCTCTTCGGCCAGACCTTCATGGCGCTGAACGGGGTGGACCTGACCGTCTACCAGGGGGAAGCCCTGGGCATCATCGGCCGCAACGGCGCCGGCAAGAGCACCCTGCTCAAGATTCTGTCCCGCATCACCGCCCCCACCGAAGGGGAGATCCGGCTGCGCGGCCGGGTGGCCAGCATGCTGGAAGTGGGCACCGGCTTCAACAATGAGATGACCGGCCGGGAAAACATCTATATGAACGGCGCCATCCTGGGCATGACCAAGGCCGAGGTGGACGCCAAGCTGGACCAGATCATCGAGTTTTCCGAGTGCGGGGAGTTCATCGACACCCCGGTGAAGCGGTATTCCAGCGGCATGTTCGTCAAGCTGGCCTTTGCGGTGGCCGCCCACCTGGACAGCGAGATCATGGTCATGGACGAGGTCCTGGCCGTGGGCGACATGAAATTCCAGCAGAAATGCCTGGGCAAGATGAGCGACGTGGCCGGCCAGGAGGGCCGCACGGTGCTGTACGTCAGCCACAACATGTCCACCATCCGGCAGCTGTGTACCCGGTGCATCGTGCTGGACAAGGGCAAGGTCATCTTTGACGGGGACGTGGAACAGGCCATCGCCGTGTATATGGAGACCACCGACGTGAACGTGGTCCACTACGACCTGACCCATGTGTCCCGCATGACCGGCAGCGCCGGCAAGCGGCTGCGGCTGGAGACCCTGGACTTTGTGGACAAGGAATCCAGCGTCTTTGCGGACAACGAGAAGGTGCGGGTGCGCATCACCTGGCGGGTGGCGGAGCCCTTCTCCGGGGTGAACATGAAGCTGAACCTGCATTTCCGGGATTCCACCCCGGTGGGCATCACCCATCCGGTGGACCTGGGCCCCGCCGAACCGGGCAAGCTCTACACCACCGATTTCACCTTTGACCCGTCCCTGCTGGGCGAGGGTCAGTATTTCTTCTATGTGGACGTCTTTGACGGCTCCCTGGCCCAGGCGGTCTGCCTGGACAAGCCGGTGACCGAGTTCGCCTTTGAGGTGACCAGCGCCGACCTGTCCATGCCCGAATGGGCCGCCGGCTGGGGCCGCATCCACTTCCCGCCGGTCCAGGTGACGGGCACCACCGCGGAGGCTTGAAGATGGCAAAACCCGATTTGTACATCTGCCACACCGCCTACCACCTGCTGATTGCCCTGGTGCGGGCCCTGCGGGCGGGGGGCGGTCAGGCCGTCTGGCTCAGTGAGCAGATCCCCGGCGCCGACGCTCTGGCCGCTTCCGGCAAGCTGGACGCCGCCTTTGGCGAGGCGGCCGTGCTCCACGAATCCCGGTGGCAGGGCATCGTCACCGGACCGTTGGGACATTTCCGCAACCGCCGCGCCTATGAAAAGGCCGGGGTGGGCCCGAAACTGGACAAGAACGCCTACGGCACCATCCGCATCAGCAACGACTGGAGCGTGGCCGGACGGTATCTCCAGGACTGCGGCGCGCCCTATACCCTGTGTGAGGACACGGTGGGCGGCACCCTGGACACCGACCAGCACCTGCTCACCGAACAGCGGGCCGCGGCGGACTTTGCCCGCCGTCCCTACCTGTACTGGGGGGACAGCCCCGCCTGTGCCGCGGTGGAGAGCGAGGACCCGGACCGGTGCACCCTCTTTCCCCGGGAAAAGCTGCGCAAGTTCAGCGCCCGGGCGATGCTGGCTGACCTGACAGCGGAAGAAAAGGCCGCCGTGCGCCGGGTGTTTGTCTCCCGGCCTTTGCCCGAAGACCCGGCCACCTACGCCGGAGCTACCCTGCTTTTGCCCCGCAGCTTTGTGCAGGACGGGCTCATGGACCAGGCCCAACAGGATGCCATCTTCAGAGCGGTGGCCCAAAAATATACCACCGGGCCGCTTTTCATCAAGACCCATCCCCGGGACGACACCGACTATGCGGCGCTCTTCCCCGGGGCCACCGTGCTGGAACGCACCATGCCCAGCGAGGTGCTGAACTTCTGCCTGCCCGGTAAATTCCGTCGGGCGGTCACGGTGCAGAGCTGGGTGCTGCGGGGCTTTACCGCCGCCCAGGAAAACATCTTCGTCTCCCTGGACGACGCCAGGGTTCTTGCCGCCGCCCAGTCTGCCCAAACTGAATGAGAAAGGTCGCGTTTTATCATGAAAACCGTTGCCGTCATTCCCGCCCGCTACCAGAGCTCCCGCATGCCGGGAAAGCCTCTGGCCGATATTCTGGGCAAACCCATGATCTGGTGGGTGTACAACGAAGCCAAGAAGTGCGCCGCCCTGTCCGATGTGGTCATTGCCACCGACGACGAGCGCATCGAAGCCGCCTGCAGGACCTACGGCATGAACTGCCTGATGACCAGCCCCGACCACGACACCCCCACCGGGCGCATCTGGGAGGTCTCCACCAGACTGGAAGCCGATCTCTACCTGCAGGTCATGGGGGACGAACCCCTCATCAACGTGAAGGCCTTCGACCTGATCCTGCCCGAAAGTCTGCCCCAGGACCCCTACTATGTGGCGGTGCTCACCAACGTGATGACCCACCCGGCGGACGTGGTGGACTTCTCCAACCAGAAGGTGGTCACCAACGCCGACCGGGAGATCCTCATGATCTCCCGCAGCCCCATCCCGTACCCCAAAGGGACCCTGGACTTTGAGTACGAGAAGGTCACCGGCATCCAGCTGTACAGCCGCAAGGCCCTGCAGTTCTACCACGACACCCCCAAATCCGCCCTGGAACTGGCGGAAGAAAACGATATGATGCGCTTCATCGAGCACGGGCACAAGGTGCATGCCATCAAGAGCCCGTACAAGACGGTGAGCGTGGATACCCCCAAGGACCTGGACCTGGTCCGCCGCACCCTTTCCGAAACCAACTGAAACAACAACGAGGTACTTTGTTATGGCAAACACCAAACTGCTGGACTGCACCCTGCGCGACGGCGGGTATGTGAACAACTGGCGCTGGGGATTCTCCGCCGCCCGTGATATCATCGCCACCCTGACCCGCGCCGGGGTGGACATGGTGGAAGTGGGCTTCCTGCGCAACGTGGACAAGTATGACCCCGATGTGACCGTCTGCCGCACCATTGAGGAGCTGAACCGTCTGCTGCCCGAGCACACCGGCCACACCATGTATACCGGCATGGCCATGCGCTCCAACTACGATATTGCCCAGCTCTCCCCCTACGAGGGCCACGGCATCGAGCTCATCCGCATCACCGCCCACGACTACGACATCCGGGAAGGCATGGACTTCGCCCGGGAGGTCAAGGCCCGGGGATACAAGCTGTCCATCAACCCCATCAACATCATGGGCTATGCGGACAAGGACATCCTGTGGATCCTGGACCAGGTGAATGCCATCCATCCCTACCAGTTCTCCATCGTGGACACCTTCGGCAGCATGCGCCGCCGGGACCTGGAGCGGATCGTCAGCCTGGTGGACCACAACCTGGACCCGGATATCCGGGTGGGGCTGCATCTGCACGAGAACATGGCCCTGAGCTTCTGTCTGGCCCAGGAATTCCTGGACAAGCACCTGCTGCGGGACACCACCGTGGACGCCAGCCTGCTGGGCATGGGCCGCATCCCCGGCAACCTGCCCATCGAGCTGGTGGCCGACTATATGAACGACACCCTGGGCATGGGCTACGACATCGACGAGCTCATGGACGCCATCCAGGACCACATCGCCCCCCTGAAAGGGGAGACCCAGTGGGGCTACACCCCGGCCTACTTCCTCTCCGCCCGGTACAACCTGCACCGCAACTACGCCGAGCATTTCCTGGGAAAAGGGGATCTGACCAACCGGGACATCAACCACATCCTGGCAGGGCTGAACCGGTCCAAGGCCACTGTCTTTGACGCCGCCTACGCCGACGGCCTGTACCGGGACTACCAGAGCCGCCGCATCGACGATACCGCCGCCCTGGACACCCTGCGCGCCGCCCTGGCGGGCAAGAAGGTGCTGGTGCTGGCCCCCGGCGCCACCCTGGGCACCCCCGAAGGCCAGGTGGCCGCGGGCAAGGCCGGGGCGGACGTGGTGATCTCCGCCAACTTCTGCCCGGAGTTCTGCACCCCGGACTATGCCTTCTTCTCCTCCAGCAAGCGGTACGACAAGATCGACGCCGCCAGCCTGCCCTGCCCTGCGGTGCTCACCAGCAACCTGCGCACCGACAACCCCCTCACCGTCAACTATGACCGGCTGTGCGCCGCTGATGCCCCGGCGGGCAACAGCGTGCTCATGCTGCTGCGGCTGCTGCGGCTGTGCGGGGCCTCCCAGGCTTTGCTGGCCGGGGCCGACGGCTACCGGGAAGGGGAGAACGCCTACGCCGAGGGCCGGCTGCACACCCACACCGACCGGGGCGCCGCCTACAACGCCCAGGTGGCGGCGGCGCTGCGGGCCATCCAGGCCGGGGGGCTGCCCATCGGCTTTGTCACCCCCAGCGAGTACGCCAAACTGATGAACGCCTGAACCGGAGACTTGCCATGATCAAACTGCTGGTGCTGGACGTGGACGGGACCATGACCGACGGCGGCGTCTACTACGACGCCACCGGAAACGAACTGAAAAAATTTGCCATCAAGGACGGGGCGGGCATCGTGGCCGCCCGGGCCGCCGGGGTGCAGGTGATGATCTGCACCGGGCGGGTGTGCGAGGCGGTGCGCCGCCGTGCCGCCGACCTGCACATCGACTATGTGTTCCAGAACGTGAAGGACAAGGCTGCCTTCCTGCGGGATTTCATGGCGGAGCACGGCCTTTCCCGGGAGGAAGTGGCCTACTGCGGGGACGACTGGAACGACCTGCCCGCCATGGCCCTGTGCGGCTTTGTGGCCTGCCCCGCCGACGCGGCGGCCGCCGTGGCCGCCCGGGCGGACTTTGTGGGCAAAAGAAAAGGCGGCGAAGGGGCCGTGCGGGAAGCCATTGAGGCATTCCTGGGCCGGGAAGGCCGTCTGGACCAGGCCTTGCACCGGGCTTTCGGCATTGAAACGAAAAGGGAGAACCCTGTATGACCGGCAAACTGCGCAAACTGATGCAGGCCCACCGCCCCACGGTGCTGGCCCTGGGAGCGCTGCTCCTCTGTCTGGCGGTGGCCGCCGGACTGTGGCTGGCTGTGGTCCGGGGCAACACCCAGAAGAGCCTGTCCCAGAAGATCAGCGACGACTACACCCTCATGAGCGCTCCCCTTGAGGAGGGCCAGAGCGTCAGCCAGACCTTCTCCTATGAGGAGGACCTGCTGGCGGTGGCGGTGGTCTTCGGCACCAGCGGGGAACAGCCCGCCGGCACCCTGAACGTGACCCTCACCGACGCCGACACCGGCGAGGTGCTGGCCACCTCCTGGGGGGACATGAGCCTGATCGTGCCCGGGCAGTACACCGGCCTGGGCCTGGACCACGCGGTGGCGGGCAAGCTGGGCGGGCATTACTGCCTGACCCTGACCCCTGAATACACCGGCACCGGGCGGCTGTGCGTGGGCACCTCCGACGGCACCGCCCTGTGGGAGGAAAGCTACACCTTCGCCGGACAGGAACAGGATGCCACCCTGTCCCTCATTGTGACCTACCGCACCATCGGCGGATTCCTGGACCGGTTCTTCCTGGGGGTGGCGGTGCTGGCCTCCCTGCTGGTCTTTTTCGGGGTGCGCACGGCCCTGCGCCGCCGCATGCCCCTGCACCGGCTGGTGCTGGTGCTGACGGTGGCCTTCGGCCTGTTGTACAGCGTGGTGCTGCCGCCCTATTCCGCCCCCGATGAAAAATACCACATCAACCAGTCCTTCACCCTGGCCTGCCGCTGGGCCAACTTCTTCAGCGACGAGGACTGGCGGATGGGCAACGTGCCCATTGATATGAGCTACCGCCGGGAACACGATGTGAACGCCCTGCTCCAGGACGAAAACACCACCGTTTTCACCTGGCAGGAACTGTCCGAAAATCTTCTGACCCTCTCTCCCGACAGCTTTGACAGCCACACCCAGCTGGAAGAGTACCAGACCGACCGCAACCCCACCCTGTATGTCATCAGCGCGGCGGCGGTGTTCCTGGGCTTTGTGCTGCACCTGGGCTTTGTGCCGGTGCTCATGCTGGGGCGGCTGGCCAATCTGCTGGCCTTTGCGGTGCTGGCCTCCCTGGCCGTGCGGTTCGCCCCCTTCGGGCGGCGGGTGTTTGCGGCGGCGGCCCTGCTGCCCATGACCCTGCACCTGGCCGCCTCCTTCAGCCGGGACGCCCTGCTGCTGGGGCTGGCCTTCGTCTTTACCTCCCTGTGCATGCAGGCGGTCTTTGCGGATGAGGGCCATCCCGTCACCCTGCCCCATCTGGTGGGGCTGGGGGCTGCCGGGGTTCTGCTGGCCCCCGCCAAGCTGGTGTACCTGCCCCTGGCGGCGCTGTTCCTGCTCATCCCCAATGCCCGCCTGGGAGCCCGGACCCGGGTGAAAAAGGCGGTGTACCTGGCCGCCTGCTGCGCCCTGGCCCTGGCCCTGAACGGCGCCATGCTCACCGGCCTGCTGCACAGCGACAGCACCGAGACGGTCTCTGCCGCCGCGGAAACCGCAGACGCCGCCCAGGCGGACGCCGCTGCGGCGCTGACCCCGGAAGCCCACGGCGCCCCCCAGGCCGGCGATGCCACCGCCGAAACGGCGCAGGCCGACGACCCGGCCAGCCCGCTGCGGTCCTATCTGGATGCCATCCCCGCCCACTACCTGGAACACAGCCCCGAAGCCTTTGTGCGCCGGGTGTTCTACTGCGGCCTGTGTCCGGATGTGGCGGACAGCGAGGTGGAATTCTGGGCCCAGGCCCTGGTGGACGGGGACGTGAGCGCCGCCGAACTGGGCCAGAGCTTCTTCTTCAGCCCCGACGCCATGGAGCAGAACACCTACACCGATGAAGACTTTATCCGGGCCGTGACCCTGACCTATTTCGGCAAACAGGCGGTCAACGACTGGACCTGGGGTGTGCTCAGGGACCAGAGCCGGGTGAACCTGTTCAAGGCCTGCTACACCGAGGACCAGGGCGTCAACGAGCTCACCGCCTGCGGGGTGACCATCGGCATGGAAGATGCGGAACACTACCCCCTGGACCGGCAGCTCCTGGTGCAGCGGGTGGAGGAGGCCCGGGCGGTGCGGTCCACCCAGAGCGTGGCCGCCCCCGAGGACCAGATCACCTACACCCCGGGCTATGTGCTGACCCACCTGCCCGACACCCTGCTGCTGGTGGTGCGCACCGCCGTGAACAACACTGACGACTATCTGCGGGGACTGGTGGGCGGCCTGCTGAGTTATAATTCGGTGGAACTGGCCTGGGGCTGGGTGCTGGCGCTGTACGGCCTGCTGCTGTTTGCGGCGCTGCCCGCCCGCCGGGACACCGAATACGACCGCCTGCCCGCCGGCCATTACCGGGCCTGGTGCGTGGGGGCGGTGCTGGTCTGCTGCGCCCTGGCCCTGGCCGGGTGCATCGTCTGGACCCCCACCTATTACCAGACCGTCTACGGGCTGCAGGGGCGGTATCTGCTGCCGGTGCTGCCCCTGGCGCTGCTGGTCTGCGCCCCCCGGCGCATCCTGGCCGCCGACGCCGACACCGCCGCCACCCAGCTGGTCTGCGGTCTGTGCGCGGTGAATTTCGGCGTGCTTTTGAACATTATGCTGGTCATCCTTGCCCGATGACCCGGAGGAGGCTGCTGTGACCATCCTGTTCTTTTCCGCCCAGTACCTGCCCACGGTGGGCGGGGTGGAGCGGTATACCTGGAATCTGGCCCTGCGCACCGTGCGCGCCGGACACCGGGCGGTGGTGGTGACCAGCGCCCTGCCCGGTCTGCTGGACCGGGAGACCGACCCCGACGGCATCGAGATCATCCGCCTGCCGGTGTGGCCGGTGATGAAAGGCCGGTTCCCGGTGGTGCGCCCCGCGGGGGCGGCTGCCCTGGAACGGGCCATGGAAGAGCGGAAACCGGATTTCTGTGTGATCCAGACCCGCATGTATACCCAGAGCATCCTGGCAGCCCGGGCGGCCCGCCGCCATGGGGTGCCGGCCATCGTCATCGACCATTCCACCGGCTACATGCCGGTGGGCGGCGGCGCGGTGGGGCTGGCGGGGCGGCTGTATGAACGGCTGGCCTGCGGGCTGATCCGCCGCACCGGACCGGACTTCTACGGGGTGTCTGCGGCGGTGTGCCGGTGGCTGAAGACCTTCGGCATCACGGCCAAGGGCTGCCTGCCCAACGCCGTGGACCCGGAGGCTCTGCAGCGGGAAGCTGCCCAGCGGCCCATGGACTGGCGGACCAGGCTGGGGCTCTCTGCAGATACCCGGCTGGTGCTGTTCGTGGGACGCCTCATCCCCGAAAAAGGGGCGGCGGCCCTGGCGGAGGCGGTGCAGGGACTTCCCGGCACCGTGCTGGTGGCGGCGGGGGACGGCCCCGACCGCAGCCGGCTGCAGGAACTGGGGGCGGTGGCCGCCGGGGCGGTGCCCCACCGGATGGTGGTGCAGCTGCTGAACCAGGCGGACGTCTACTGCCTGCCCACCCGGTATGCCGAAGGCTTCCCCACCACCCTGCTGGAAGCGGCGGCCTGCGGATGCCCCATCCTGTGCACCCCCACCGCCGGCACCGAGGAACTGCTGCCCGGGCCGGCATACGGCACCCTGCTGGAAGATACGAGCCCGCAGACCATCCGCGCCGCGCTGAAGACCCTGCTGGACGACCCGGACACCGCCCGCGAAAAGGCCCGGGCCGCCCGCAGCAACCTGTGCGCCCACTTTACATGGGATGCGGTCTTTGCTAGAATAATGGCGATCGCACAGGAAAAAACCAAGGAACGGGCCGGGGACTGAACCCCGCCCGAAAAGGAGCAGATATGGCAAGATTGCTCATTGTCATCCCCGCTTACAACGAGGAAGCCAACATTGAAAAAGTCGTGGGAAACCTGGCGAAAAACTATCCCCAATATGATTATGTGGTGGTCAATGACGGCAGCCGGGACCACACGGCGGCCATCTGCCGTGCCCGCGGCTTCCGGCTCATTGACCTGCCGGTGAACCTGGGACTGGCCGGCGCCTTCCAGACCGGGCTGCGCTACGCCGCCGAAAACGGCTACGACTGCGCCATCCAGCTGGACGCCGACGGCCAGCACAAGCCGGAATATATCGCCCCCATGCTGGAAGCCCTGGAAGACGGGGCGGACATCGTCATCGGCAGCCGGTTCCTCACGGTGAAAAAGCCCAAGACCCTGCGCATGCTGGGCAGCTATATCATCAGCTGGGCCATCCGGCTGACCACCGGTCGGGCCATCTGCGACCCCACCTCCGGCATGCGGCTGTTCAACCGGGCCATGGTGGAGGAGTTTGCCCAGAACCTGAACTACGGCCCTGAACCCGACACCATCAGCTACCTCATCAAGAACGGCGCGGTGGTCAGGGAAGTCCAGGTGGAGATGGGGGAGCGCACCGCCGGCCAGAGTTACCTCACCTTCTACAAGAGCGTGCAGTATATGGTCAAGATGGCCATTTCCATCCTGCTGATCCAGTGGTTCCGCAAACGCGACACCGAAACCCCCTATCCGGAAAGGAGCCTGTGAGATGCTGTTCGACCAAATGATCATCCGGGTCTGCCTGATCGTGGGCAGCCTGGTCACCGCTTTGTATGTGCTCATGCGGGTGCGCCGCGCCAAGGTCCAGATCGAGGACACCATCTTCTGGCTGCTGTTCAGCGTGGTGCTGCTGGTGCTGGCCATCTTCCCCGGCATCGCCTACTGGGCGTCCCGGCTGCTGGGCTTCCAGAGCCCCATCAACTTTGTGTATATCGTCATCATCTTCCTGCTGCTGGCCAAACAGTTCTTTTTGTCCATCCGCATCAGCCAGATGGACTCCCGCCTGCGCATCCTCACCGAACAGGTGGCCCTGGACCGGGAAAAGGTGGAGCGGGAGAAATTGGACTTGTGACCTTGTCACCGCCCGGTATTTATGGTATACTGACTTAGTATCATCAAAAAATACAAAATGGCGTTTTGTATCCCATATCCCCAGTGAAAGAAGGTATTCCGATGGCTTTTACCCCTCAGCTGACCTATAAAGGCCGCCCGCTGGTGCGCTGCGGCAACGATATCTACTACGGCAACATGACCGATGCGTATATCGTCTACCTGCAGATCCTGACCACCAAGAAGGAAAACGGCATCGATGTGGCCGACAAGGTCCACATCATCCTGCTCTCCACCGATGACTCCAAGCCCCTGCCCGAACGGATCGTCCGGCAGGCCAACAAGGTGGGCCTGTTCAACGCCCTGTCCTTCGGCGACATCATGCTGCGCGGCCAGCTCAAGGAAAACAAATAAATCCAGAAAAGCGCTCCGCCGGGATCTTTCCCGGCGGCTTTTTTATGCCCCGGGACTTGCATTTCTTCGGATATGGGCGTATAATAATACACGAATCTTGTAAATTTATGCAGTATATACAAAGGAGCGTTCCACGATGGCGCATTGCGAACTCAAGGGTCGGAACTTTCTGACCCTGCTGGATTTCACCCCCGAAGAGATCGGCAGCCTGCTTTCCCTGGCGGCAGAGCTGAAAGCCAAAAAGAAGGCGGGCATCCCCCACGACACCCTGCGGGGCAAGAACGTGGCCCTGATCTTTGAAAAGACCTCCACCCGCACCCGCTGCAGCTTTGAGGTGGCGGCCCACGATTTGGGCATGGGCACCACCTACCTGGACCCCACCGGCAGCCAGATCGGCAAAAAGGAATCCATCGCCGACACCGCCCGGGTGCTGGGCTCCATGTTTGAGGGCATCGAGTACCGGGGCTACGGCCAGTCCATCGTGGAGGAACTGGCCAGATACGCCGGCGTGCCGGTGTGGAACGGCCTGACCAATGAATTCCATCCCACCCAGATCCTGGCGGATTTCCTGACCCTGCAGGAGCATTTCGGCCATCTGAAAGGGCTGACCCTGGCGTACATGGGGGATGCCCGGTACAACATGGGCAATTCCCTCATGATCGGCTGCGCCAAGATGGGGCTGCATTTTGTGGCCTGCGCCCCCAAGGCCTACTGGCCGGCCCCCGAACTGGTGGACAAGTGCCGGACCATTGCCGCCGAGACCGGCGCCACCATCACCCTCACCGAGGACACCGACGGCGTCAAAGGCGCCGATGCGGTGTACACCGATGTGTGGGTGAGCATGGGCGAGCCGGTGGAAGTGTGGGCCGAGCGCATCGAGGCCCTGGCCCCCTACCAGGTCAACGGCGAACTCATGGCCAAGGCCGGTCCCCAGGCGGTGTTCATGCATTGCCTGCCCGCCTACCATGACCACAAGACGGCCATCGGCAAGGAGATGGGCGAAAAATTCGGCCGCGCCGAGATGGAAGTCACCGATGAGGTCTTTGAAGGGCCCCAGTCGGTGGTGTTCCAGGAAGCAGAGAACCGGATGCACACCATCAAGGCTGTCATGGCCGCCACCCTGGGCGCCTGAATCCGCCCGCAGCAGCATATAAAAAAGGCCCGTTCCCTCTGCGGCAGGGAACGGGCCTTCCTTATTATAATACAGGGAACTCAGCGGCAGTCGTGGCATTTGGCGGGGGGCAGCATCCGGGTGCACAGCGCCCACAGGGCGTCGGCGCCGCCCCGGACCTGGTCCTCCGGCAGGATGTAGGCCAGATCGGCCCGCACATACAGGTAAAAGGCCTCTGCCGTGCGGTATACGCCCCACACATTGGCCCAGGCGGCGGTGGTGTCGGCGGCTTTCTGCTGGCGGCCGGGAACATGCACCGTGATGCCGTCCGGCCCCAGTTCCACCCGGTACGCGGTGCGGGGATGGGTCAGGCCCATCTGCTTCACCTGCTGGTTCACCGAATGGAGAAACCCGCCCACATAGGCGGCCGGCAGGCCCAGGCCCACCACCGCCAGCAATACGCCCAGGATAACCGCCCCGTGCTGCTGTCCGGCCCGGAAAAAGCACAGGCAGGCCAGGGCGACCATGACCACCGCAAAGACCAGCGGCCGCCGCCAGCGTTTCTGGTGGCGGAAAGCGTCAAAGCGGGCGAACGCCCGGAACCGGTCGGCGGTCATCTCAACGGGCACGGTGATGGTGCGGGGCATGGGGGATTCCTCCTTGGTCGTGTTCTGCATTCCATTGTAGCACGGCCCCGCATCCGGCGCAAGCCGGACAAAAAAGCGCCGGGGCGCTCCCCGGAAAGGGAAGGTCCCGGCGCGTTTGTGCCGTATGGATCAGGCAGCGGTGGTTTCGCTGTTCTTGCGGGCCGCAAAGTAGGCGCGCAGAGAGTTGATGACGATGGTCAGGCCCAGGGCGATGAGCAGCACAGCCAGGATCAGCTGCAGGCCTTCCACCAGGAAGGTGGCGCTGCCGGCCTGGTAAGCCTGGATCATGGCGATCAGGCGCTGCACCAGCGCGGTGAAGGTGACGCAGAGCATGATGATCAGCGGCGGGAACAGCATCTTGTTGCTGCGGCCGGTGACCTTCAGGAAGACGCACAGGGTGACCAGCACCAGGGCGGACAGCAGCTGGTTGGCGGCGCCGAACAGGGGCCAGATGTTGGCATAGCCGATCTTGGCCAGGATGAAGCCGTACACCAGGGTGATGATGGTGGACACATAGGTGTTGCAGAAGAACTTGCGCCAGGGGGCGGCGTTCTTCATGTCGTCCACGGACAGCAGTTCCTGCAGGCTCATACGGCCGATACGGGAGACAGCGTCCAGGCTGGTCAGGGCCAGGGCGGACACGCACATGGTCATGAAGCACTGGGCCACATACACGGGCACGCCGAACATCTCAAAGAAACCGGCCACGCCGGAGCTGAAGATCTGGAAGGGGGTGCCGGCGGCAGGGGTGCCGTCCGCGGCGGCGGCAGCGCCGGCCACGCACAGGGCCAGCACGGCCAGCAGGCTTTCCAGCACCATGGCGCCGTAGCCGACCTTCAGCATATCCTTTTCATTCTCCACCGTCTTGGAGGAGGTGCCGCTGGACACCAGGCTGTGGAAGCCGGAAACGGCACCGCAGGCCACGGTGACGAACAGGATGGGGAACAGGTCGCCCAGGCTGTCATTGTGGAAGCCGGTGTAGGCAGGCAGGTTCATGGACGGATGGGCCACCAGCAGGCCGACCACCGCACCGGCGATCATGCCGATGAACATGAAGGTGGTCATGGCGTCACGGGGCTGCTTCAGCAGCCACATGGGCAGCACGGCGGTAAAGAAGATGTACACAAAGGTGATGTAGATCCAGGTGTCCTTGTTGGCGATGAAGGGCAGGACCATGCCCAGAGCCAGGGAAGCGATGGTGAAGACCAGGCCCACGGCGCCTTCCTTCCAGCCGGTCAGGTGCAGGCGGCGCTGCAGCAGGCCGAACAGGATGGCAAAGACGATGAAGAACAGGGAGATGCTGCCCGCAGCACCGTTGGTCTGGGCGGCGGCCACCAGGGCGCCCTCGGTGTCATAGGCGTTGAAGGTGCCGGCCACCATGTCGGCAAAGGCCGCAATGACCAGACCGCAGAACAGCCAGCTGAACAGCAGGAACAGCTTGCGGCCGGTCTTGCCGATGTACTTCTCGATCAGCAGGCCCATGGATTTGCCTTCGTTCTTCACGCTGGCGTACAGGGCACCGAAGTCGGTGACCGCGCCGAAGAACACGCCGCCGATGAGGATCCACAGCAGCACCGGCACCCAGCCGAACACCGCCGCCTGAATGGCACCGGTGACGGGGCCTGCGCCCGCGATGGAGGAGAACTGGTGGCTGAAAACGGTCCAGCCGTCGGTGGGGACGTAGTCCTTGCCGTCGTTTTTGACCACGGCCGGGGTCTTGGCGTTTTCGTCAATGCCCCAGGTGCGGGCGATCCAGCGGCCGTAGAGCGTGTAAGCCGCGACCAGGCACACCGCAGCGACGAGAACGATCACGAGTGTGTTCATAAAAAAATTCCTTCCTCTTTTTTGGTTTTGCAGGTCTCAGCAGCCAAATGCGGCGGACGGGATATGAAAAAAGCCCCCGTCTCTGCTTCCCCACAGTTTCCTGTGAAGGTTGCAAAGACGAAGGCTTGCATTCCGATTGTTCCGGGGGATTCTGGCCCCCTGCAGGCTTCCGCGTTACCACTTTGCTTGCCGCTTTCGCACAAAAACGGCCACTCTGCCGCAGGGAATACGGTGCACCCGGCATTGCCCCCGCGCTCCCTGGTAACGGTGGGATTCCGGCCTGAATTACGCAGCGATCCCGGCCCTTCCGGCCGGGGGTACGCCTTCACGCAGGCTGCTTGCAGGTGAGAACCCCTTCGCGCCTTGCTGCCGCCTCGCACAACCGGCGGCTTTCTGAAAGCGGTGAGCAAAAGGGTCATGTCCTGTTCGTCGCATTTGACTGATGAAACTGTCTATTAATTTATACCCATTGTCCCGAAATGTCAATTCAATCCGCTGAAGTTCGGCGAAAAAGCGGGGCTGGACGGAATTTTGACAGGAAAATTTGGACAAATTGTGAATAAAGGAAAGATTACTGTCCAAAAAACAGTACAAACAAAGGCCTTCCGGCAGCGGCAGGGCAGGACGGAAAGGGCGGGAAACTGTGTATTTATGCAGTCGTATGCAGGCGCCAGCGACGCCGGAACCTGTGATAATGGCCAATCCGGCAAGGTGTTTGTTGTGCAGTCGGCCCATTGACGGCCAAAAGTGAGGACTATTATAGTATAATCAAGAAAAGCTATCCTGTTTTCCGCGAAGGAGGAATGATGTATGCAGGCATGGCAATGGCTGATCGTGGTCCTGGTAGTGGTGATCCTGGTGCCGGTGGTGCCCCGTGTGCTGGCCAAAATCGATGCCAAGCGGCAGCTGCGGGGGGACATTCCCGAGCGCAAGGCCAGCGAGAACTTCAATCCCGATACGCCCCGTCCCGGGGACGGCGGCAGCACCGACGGGGAGATCCTGGCCGGACAGGCCCGTATGAAGTCCGGGCAGAATGTGATGGGCATGAAATGACTGTTCCGCCGGAAGCATTCCGGAAAGGGGAGTCCAGGATGAAAAACGCAAAGATACTGTCCCTGGCATTTCCGGCGGCAGGCACCCTGGTCCTGGCACTGCTGCTGCAGATGGCGGGCCGGGGCGTTTTGCCCCGGGGCAGCGGGAGCGGGGGCTCCGAAGAACAGGGGGTCTACTGTTATCAGAATGGGACGGTGAAGGTGTGAGCAGCCCGTGCTGCAGGCGGCAGAAAGCCCACTGAGGGGTTGGTTGGCTTGTTTTTGGCAGGCGGGAGCCCGCCGGGGATGACGGCATCTAGCCGTTGTGTTGTCGCTTTTTGCCGCCGTAAATTTAGGTGGCAACCTCTAGATTGCCGCTGAACGCGGCCGCCAATTTCGGAAACAACGCTGCGC
>ERZ1090860.168-NODE-169-length-40071-cov-304.762345_pt1 | contig 40071 bp, 51 predicted proteins | sample MGYA00478483_ERZ1090860 | MGnify/ENA primary metagenome ERZ1090860 (study PRJEB33644, sample SAMEA5815741) | chicken gut metagenome | biome: Chicken; feature: Gastrointestinal Tract; material: Caecum | place: Ireland | collected 2019-01-01 | study: A study of...
TTCTATTGTGCGTCTGGCGCGGGGGTGTGTTGCCCCTGGCGGTTCGGAAACTTGAACAACTATGGAAACGCCGGTCTCGCCAATGCAAATGGTAACAATGGGCCTGGGTATTCCGGCTGGTATGGGGCCCCGTGGATTGCTGAGCTCTTATCAATGCGTTGCATGACCCTTGCGCAAGCTAAAATCATGTGATACCGACACCTGCCCTTTCGGGTGGGGCCGCGCTCCGCGGGGGCGCGGCGGGGTTAGTAGTAACACCCCGGCAACCTGCCACAAGGCTGCCGGTCAACCGAAATCCCTTGACCATCAGCAAGATTTTTACAAGGAGGTCCGACATGAAGCAAAGATACTGCGAACTTACGCATGATCTGTGCCTGCGGGCCGCCTTTGCGTGTTATGAACGGAAATGGCACCGCCAGGACTTCCGGGCACTCATGTGGAAGTATGGAGGTGTGTCTGACCCGGAACTGAGACAGGACGAAGAGCAACAGGCCGTCAATGCCAAACTGGAAGCGATGGAAGGCATCGCCTACGAGATGGAGCAGCGTGTCCTGGACTTGCTGGACGGCGACCCCGACGCGCTGGAACTCGACCCCGTGAAGGAGCGGCCACACATCGACGGCATCAAGCAAAAGCGCCGCATCATTGCCGAGTGCTGCGTCATGCACCAGCTGCTGAACCACCTGGCCGTTCAGGGCCTGATGCCGCTGCTGATGGCCCGCATCCTGCCGCAGCAGCACGCCAGCATCCCGGGCCGCGGCCAGGTCGGCTGCAAGCGGCAGGTGGAGCGGTATCTGCGCCGCAAGAGCCTGGGCATCCGCTACGCCCTCAAGCTGGATGTGGAGAAAGCCTACCCCAACACCCACCCGGCCGTCGTGCTGGGCCTGCTGCGGCGGGAAATCCCGTCCGCCCGCTGGCTGCTGGCACTGGTCGAGGCGCTGCTGGCCATGTCGCCCCGCGGCGGGCTGATCATCGGCGGCTACCTGGAAGCCTGGCTGTTTAACTTTGTGATGAGCTACGCGCTGCGGTATATCCTGTCTCGCGGCAAGCTCAAGCGCGGCGCCTGGCAGCCGCTGGTGGTTCGCCTGGTAGCCTACATGGACGATGTGTGCCTGCTGGGCCGACGACGGGCCAACCTGGTCAGCGCCGCGCGCCAGCTTGCCAAGTGGATGCGAGCCGAACTGGGGCTAAACCTCACCATGGGGGATGAGGTGGCATTCCTCTCCATCGAGGAGGAACACCGCCGCCGCCACCTCAAAGGCGCGGCCCGCGGTTGCCCGGGGCTGGACATCGCCGGGTTTGTGATCCACCGCACCTATACCACCATCCGAAAGACAACCTTTTTGCGGGCCCGCAGGCAGGTTCTGCGGGCTGGCCGCGGCATGGAGCGGGCCGGGTATGTGCCGCTGTTCCGCGCCTACAAGCTGGTGTCCTACTATGGACATTTCACCGAGACGGCTTCCCGCGCCGTGCGGGAGCATTTGCAGGTGGACAAGCTGAAGGCCGCTGCGGCCAAAACAATCAGCCGCTGCACGCGCGCGGCGGCGATGGCGGAACGACAAGAAAGGATTTTGCAGTATGCTTAATGCTCAGATCAACCTGGATCACCGGCCCGAACCCGTGGCCATGGAACCGATGCCGGATGGCGGGCAGCTTGTCCGGCTGTACAAAAACATCTCCGAACTTCCCGCCCCGGGTGTAGGGGTGGACAAAGCGACCTTGACCGGCTGGATGGCCGATGAGGTCGCTTTTCTTATGCCCGCGGGCCAGGAGGCCGACGCCGAGCAGATGGCCGCCCAGTTTGACAGCTGGTGGACCTATGGCGCGGCCTGGACGCCGGAAAGCAACGCAGAACCCACGCTCGAGCAGCGGGTCGCGGCACTGGAGGCGGCTCAGTTGGCCGCCCTGTTGTAAGGAGGCATGCTCATGTATCTGTTTATCATGTCCATGTACCGCCAGCACGTCCTGACCGCCGCCCAGGTGTGGGCGCAGGCGGACAAAGGCGCCATCACCGAGACGCAGGCGCTGCAGATCTGCGGGCCGCGGCCGGTGGACAAGTAAGGAGGGACAACCATGCGTTTGAAAAATGGAGAGGTGTTGTTTATCTGGCCGCTGGCGCTGCATATCCTTACCGCCGGCTGGACCTACAACGACGGAAGCGCCCACAACGCCATCGACCTGCGCGCAGCCGTCGGCACCCCGGTCTATGCGGCCGAGGACGGCACGGTGGACCAGGTCCAGGCATGGGACGGGCACAGCACCAGCGGCAACCAGAGCTACGGCAACATGGTGCGCATCCGCCACGCCGCCTATAACGGCGGCATCTTGCAGACGCTCTATGCCCACCTAAAGGAGATCAAGGTCAAGTACGGCCAGACGGTCAAGGAGGGCGAGCTGATCGGCTACAGCGGCAATACAGGCAACTCCACCGGCCCGCACCTGCATTTTGAGGTCCGGCTGAACGGCACCCGATACAATCCTCTGAACTGGCTGGACGCTGACTTTTCGTGCGCCTCCAGCGCCGTGCAGGCGCATCTGGGCAATTACATCTCCGTCACCCGCCCCGCCAGCGGCCCCAACAAGGCCAAGCTGCAGCGCCTCTGCATCCTCGGCACGCCGCAGGACATTGCCGACAAGGCCCGCGCGCTCGCCCTGCCGGTGCAGGCGGCCAAAATCACGGCCATTGGTCCGGTGTCCAACGGCGACGCCATGACGCTTTGGATGATGGCGCAGGGGGCGGGCTGCGAGTATTTCGCCCGATACACCGACGACGTCGCCCCCAACGGCACGAAACTGCAGCGGTTCGCTATCGTCGGAGCCAGCGCGGATATCATCGCCCGCGCGCAGGCCATGCTTGTGCCGACCGACACCGTCTCGGCGTTGCTCATCGGCCCGGCGTCCAGCGGCGACGCCATGACGCTTTGGCTAATGGCGCAGGCTGCGGGCTGCGAGTATTTCGCCCGATACACCGATTAAGGAGGTGGACAAGATATGCCGATCAAACTCTATATCAGCCAGCCGATGCGCGGCCGCGAATATGACGACATCATCCGCGAGCGCAAGCAGCTGATCGCGGACGCGGCTGTCGCGCTGCAGACCGACGATATCCGCCCGCTTGAGACGCTGCACCGCACCGGCAAGGCCAAGCCGCTGGCTATGCTTGGCCGCAGCGTCGAGCAGATGGCCGAGGCGGACGCCGTTATTTTTGCCGCGGGCTGGCGAGACGCCCGCGGCTGCCGCTGCGAGCGGATGATCGCAGCAGAGTACGGCCTGCGCATCCTGGACACGCAGCCGAGGGGGTGATACCGATGGAGTGGACAGTTGTGGGGGTGATCGTCACCCTCGTCGGGTTGGCCCTGGCCGTTGGAGGCCCGGTGCTCAAGCTCAACGGCAGCATCACGCGGCTGACGACCCTGCTGCAGGCCATCGAGCAGCGCCTTGACACCCTGGAGCAGGGGGCCAAGGAGCAGCGCACCCACGCCGCCGAGAGCCACCGCCGCATCTGGGCGCATGCCGATGCGCAGGACGCCCGCATCGACGACCACGAGACCCGCATCACACTGCTGGAGCGCGGGCACGCAAATTAAGAGGAGGATAATCATATGGACAAGGCAAAAATCCTTGCCTGGCTGCACGCAGCAGGCATCCGCGCCATCAAGACGGTGGCGCAGACCGCCGTGGCGACCATCGGCACGGCCGCAGTGCTCGGTGACGTCAACTGGGTGGCGGTCAGCAGCGCTGCGGTGCTGGCCGGTGTGCTGTCCCTGCTTACCAGCATCGCGGGCCTGCCGGAGCTGCCCGACAAGGACGGCGACGGCATCCCGGACGGGGTGGACGACACCCAGTAATATGTAAAACAGCCCCCGGCTACCCCGATTCACAAATTTCGGGTGGCTGGGGGCCGTTTTATTTACTTGGCTTATGTGACTACTTTTTTACTACCAAGACAAGAAATTATATGCTTTCACATGTTTCATGAAAATATGATACAGCGAAAAAATAGGCGACAATAGACTTGCCTGAAAACAAGGAACATCGCTTCGTAATCAGCAGGTCGCGTGTTCGAGTCACGTTTCTAGCTCCAGTGCAAAGCGCGCCGTATCGCTCAGAAATGAGCAGGTACGGTGCGCTTTTTGTTTGTCCGGCTACGGGTTGACTACTTTTTGACTACTTTTGCCGGAATTTGCTTCCCAGAATTTGTCCAGGCGGGTCACGCTGGCCAGGGCGTCGGAGGCTTCCAGGTGTGTGTAGATGTTGGCGGTCATCTGGATCGTAGCGTGGCCCAGCAGCTGCTGGGCGGTGCGCAGGTCGATACCGGCGTGGTACAGCGTGGTCGCGTAGGTGTGACGCAGCATGTGGGCGTGGATTGGGTAGGGGACCATCGGCCGCACGCAGGTGTTCCACATGCGCGCATAACAGGTGCTGGTCATCACGCCGCCGGAAGGGGAGGGGACAACGTACTCGCTGGTATGGGGCGTTTGGTCCAGAATTTCCTGCAGTTTGGCCGGAATCGGCAGAATGCGCCGTGAAGCCTTGTTTTTGAGTTCCATGCGCGGGTCCGGCATGTTCCCGTCCGGGAAGGTTACGCCGCGCACGATGGCCATGCTGGTGGGGCTTATATCCGTCCAGCGCAGGCCGAGGGCCTCCTCCTTGCGCAAGCCGCAGTACAGGCACAGCGCGCAAAAGGCCCGCGCTCGCGGCTCGGTGACGGCCTGCACAAGCTGTTCGGCTTCGTCCTTGGTCAGATACTCCTTGCGGCTCTGCTTCTGCCGCGGCGTGATTTTGATGCCGTCGGCGGGGTTGCGCAGGATCAGGTTGTTGAGCCGGGCCGTCTCAAACAACTGGCGCATGGTCAGCAGGACTTTGTGCTGGGTACTCTCCGACTTGGCCGCTATGCTGCGCATAACGGCCCGGATATGTACGGGGCGGACGTCCTGCAGCTCCATGCTGCCCAGTACAGGCATGATATGCTTGTTGTAGCTGCCGCGGTACATCCGCAGCGTGGACGCCCGCAGGCCGGTCTTATAGCTCTCGATCCACACTTTTGCCCATTCGCCTACCAGCGTATGGTCACCCACCTGCAGGCCGGCGTGGTCCTGTTCGCGCAGGGCGTCCTCGGCGGCGTTGAGCTCGGCCAGTGTCTTGCCGTAGACGATTTTCTGCCGACCATCCGACAGCGTGATCTTGCGCTGGTAGCGGCCATCCTTGCGTTTTTTGAGCTTTGCCATAAAAAAACCACCTCCGTATGGGTATGACTTGCCAAGCCTGCCCCGGAGGTGGTACAATACTGTTGCTAGGTTGGTATTGTTCCCTCACGGGGCAAGCTGATCTATCTCAAACGCTCTCGGTGTTGGTAGCACCGGGGGCGTTTTTTTATTTGGTTAGTAAAGGAATCCCGTTGATTGCACCCTCCAGAATGTTCACACACCTCGGGGAATCGTACGTCATGAGAGTATACGATTTACCGCCGAACTGGAAAGAGACGCTGTTTGGTGACACGCCTATAGTCGAAATTGCATTGAGCGGGTGGTCAAAACCGCCTTTTTCTCCGGAAAAGACCACGCGCATTGTCGTGATGTACAGGGTGCCGGGATAAAGGCGTGTAACATCTTCGCGAATGGTGTGCGATACCCCAGTAGAGCGGCCTACACGCACACCTGGTACGACGCGCACGCTGGCACCTCCATACTCGCGTACATGGCCAGTGACTAGATTTTTTGATTCGACGTACTTGGCCGGCGCATAGTACACGCACACTTCGTCACTGCCAAGCAGCAGCCCAGGTGCATCGCAAGGCGTCAGATATTCTGGCTTATCTGACAATGCTGTCTGGTAACGGTATGCCTGCCAGTATTGCTTTCCTGCTTTCGCCAGATCGATGATCCATCCGATCCCGAAAAGACCGCATGTGCAGATATACAGGATACCCATCCCAATTTGATGCTTCAGAAAGCGATGAACGCCGAAGGGGCCAAAGAACAGCGTGACCCAAAATTCAACAGCCGGTGACATGCAAAAACTCTCCCTTTTATGTGTTAAAGTCAATTCCCCTGCACGCTGTCCAGTAGTGCAGGGCTTTTTTTATGTATTCTTCTTCCAGATCGAAGTAGTCGGCCAATTGCCAGGTCTCGGTATAGCCGGATCGCATGGCAGCTCTGATCTTGCTGGGTGGCAAATACCGGTGAAAAGATGCTGCATTTGCCCGGTGCTCGCTCTGTGCCACCAGCTGGTACGGCGAGTTGACTTTGTGCAGCGCCCCGGTGCGCAGGTGACCTTCTTCGTGGATGGCGGCGGTTCGCAGTCGGCGAAAGGTTGTGAGGGTGCCCGGGTTCAGCACCACACAGTAGTAACCGTGATCGCGCACCGTGCAGGCGTCCGCGGGGAGCCGCGGATAGGCCATCACATCCACATCGTTTGCAGCGCAGTATTCATAAAATGACTGCAAAGGGTCCATTACTTTCCTTCCTTTTCCTCCCGGCGTCGGCGCATCGTGCGCGCCATGTCGCGGAGGATTTCTTTTTGTTCGTCGCCCAGGGCTTTGTAGTCGCCATAGAAGGCAATGTCGATTTCGTCGAGGATGTCGGGATTGGTCGAGGCCGGTTCGGAGGTTGTGGCGGAACAGGAAAGAAGCGAATCAACCGAAACGGAAAAATAATCGGCTATTTTTTGCAGCTGCGCCGCCTGTGGCGTGGTGCCTTTCTTTTTCCAGGTGGTTGGTGTCGCCTTACTCATGCCCATATCCAGTGCGGCACGGGTGGGTGAAACGCCCTTTTGAGCGCATAAGTCGCAAAACAGGTCATAAAACACAATAAAGCCCCCTGACATTTGTGCAAGTCTACAAAGTTTAACAAGTTCAACAAAAAGACTTGCAAAGTTGAACTATGTAAGCTATACTGTGTTTATGTTGAACAAGTTAAGCTCACAAGTTGAAGTTATTCGTCGCACCTTTATACTATCACTTGTGTTTAACAAATTCAACAATTTTTTCTGAGAGGAGGCTAAAATTTGTATGCCTGCACAATGGACGGCTGATTTAATCAGCAAAATGCACGCACACCGCATCACGCAGCTGGCGCTGGCGCAGCAGCTGGGGTACACACCGCAGTATGTCAGCACAGTGCTGAACGGCAAGCGTGACCCGGCGGGTGCCGAGCAAAAGTTCAACGCAGCAGTGGACGACTTGATCGCACATCCAAATTCTACCACATGACCCATCCTATAGTCTGGACTGCAAGGAGGTGAACAGGATGAAAGAAGTACAGCAGGCCCCCGCCTATCCAATCGCACTTTCTACGCTGGGTAGACTGCCACGCAATGATGCGGAGCGAATCGTGAAAGGTGTCGTCTATGAAAACAAACCGGATGAAGTACAAAAAAAGCTATCCAGCGGCAACTGGATAGCAATCGACGCCCGAAGCGATAACGAAACCGTCGTGTTTACACTGGGGTGGGTTTGAAGTCTGGTGCGGGACTGTCAGGATATACAGGTTCGTCACCATCCCAAATCAGTGTGCATTCTGTATATCTTCTGTTTACACCTTTGAGCAGAACGTCCTGCGAGTTAACGATCCGCCACCCGAGCGAAATATACCGCTCTGCATCGCGCTGATGCGTAACAATTATTTTACTCATAACGATACCTCCTTCCTGCCTCATTGTAACACGGGCCTAGAAGGAGGGCAAGCAAAGGAGGTACAAATTGACCGATTTACAAACCTTTACCAACGCCGCGTTTGGTAAGGTCCGCATCCTGTACGAGAACGGCAAGCCGTTGTTCTGCGGAGCGGACGTTTGCAAGGCGCTGGGGTATAAGAACCAAAGCAAAGCGTTGAACGACCATTGCAAGGGGGTAACGAAACGTTATATCCCTACCGGCGGTGGCAAACAGCAGGCAAACTTCCTCCCCGAAGGCGACCTGTACCGGCTCATCACCCACAGCAAGCTGCCCAGCGCGGAAAAGTTCGAGCACTGGGTGTTCGATGAAGTTCTGCCCGCCATCCGCAAAGACGGAATGTACGGTGCGGACCCGGCAGAGCTGGAACGCCTGCGCCGGAGCAACCAGGCGCTGCGCGATTGGCTCAGCCTGCTGGCCGACCGCAAGCGCGACTTGGTTGACATCCAGAGTACGCTGGCCGATGTCCGCAAGGAACGGGACGAAGCTAAGAGCCGATATATGACCGTCAAAGCCAATTACAGCAAGTGGTGCGACTTGGTCCGCACCTTCGAGAACCTGACCAGGCAGGCACAAGCCGACATCAACTCTTACATCGACCAGATCCAGATCGTGGCGCTGACCACGCCTGCGCTCGACGAGGAGCTGAACGCCATGTTGGACAGTATGGCCTGCGAACTTCTTCGCTCCGCACAGTCCCATTCTACCAACTAATTCATCCGATATTCGGGGCCGCAAACAAAAAGCCCGCCTTATGCGTGGACATAAAGCGGACAGGAAGGAGATTGCCATGAACCCCACACTAGACACCATCCTCGACGCCCTGGCCGATGCGCTGGTCGAGAAGATCGCGGCGCGGCTGCCGCCGGGCGGACAGCAGCAGACCTACACCATCGCCCAGCTGGCCGAGCGGTACGGCATGAGCAAGGGCAGCATCGCCCAGCGAGTACGTGCCGGAGAGTTCGGAGACACGATCAACGCCGGCACCCGTACCCACCTGGTCACGGCAGCCGGTGTGGCCAAATTCGAGTCCGAACACACAGGCCCCGCCCATGACGGTACGGTCGGCACCTACCGGCCCCGGGGGCGCACCGGGCGCCGCGACCCTGGACCCATCTGAAAGGAGTACATCATGCACCAAACGAAAACAGCCGCCCCGGTGCTGGCACACCGGAACGGCCAAAAAACGCAGGGAATCGCATCCTGCACCTTTATTGTACACAAAATCCCCCGCCTTGTCCAGCGCCTTGTGATCGGCGCGGGCGCGGGCGGCCTGGGGCTGGCGGTGGGCACCGCGCTGCCGCCGCTGCTGGGGCTTACCGCCTGGCGGCCCGCGTTGACCCTGGCGGGCCTGGCGCTGCTGGCGATCGGTTGCGCGGTGGAGGTGATGACGGAATGAAAAGCATCGTCATTGACCCCGGCAAAGCGCCGGAGGTCTGCAAGCTGCCGAATGACAGCCAGGGGCTTGAGCGCTGGCTGGGCGGGCCGATGCGGGTGGATCGCTTCCCGACGCAGCCGGTGGGGCTGGCCTATGTGCGCAAGGCGCTCGTCGGGCCGCTGCCCGCGTCCTGGGCGCGCTGCGCGACCCGCATCTGGCGCGGCAACGCCTACTATGGGCGGCTGCTGCTGCTCGGCTGGCACGGCAACATTCCGACCGACATCCCCAAGGCTCTGATCGAGGACCTTGTCAAGCAGTGGTCCGCCATGGAGGTAAAAACGAAATGAGCAAGATTTACGATGCCTTCGCCACCGGCAAGCCGACGGCCAAGGACGACCTGATCCGGGCGCTGGCCGATGTGGTATACAGCAAGCAGCCGGATGCAGACAAGGTGGCCGCTTCCCGGACCCTGCTGGAAGCGGCGTTTGATGGTGCCCGAGACCGGGCGCACAGCTTTGATGTGGAGGTTGAGTGATGAGCAAGGTATTCAGCGCTGAAGAACTGGAAGAGATGCGCCAGGATCTGGCGCGTAACCCGGGAATCAATGGCCCCGGAATTGTTGCGCAGCTACATGGCTGCAAGCCTTCCGAAGTAATCGAGGCCCTTGGTCTCAATAAGGAAGAATATACCCGTAGGAAGCATACGCCTGATGACAAAAAGGCTGCAGCTCTGGCCAGAATCGAGGCGGGGGAACTGCAATGCGATGCGGCAGCTGACTTTGGAGTGAAACCGTCTACAATTCGGTGGTGTATCAAAGCCACCGCACCCCAAAAAGAGGCCGCAGAACAGGAACATCTCTCTCCGGGAAGACCAAGCCTTTCCTTCGTGGCACAAAGCCACTGGGAGAACCTGGATGCGGTTCTGGACTATTTGCAGCATGTGGAGTTACTGAGCGACGATGAAGCGAAAGTCATGGAACAAGTGTTGGTGTCGTTTGGGGCATTTATTCATGGATTGGAGTACGCGGAAAGGAGTACCCAATGACCACCTACATCTGCAAATGCGGCCGACAAGTAAAGAAGGCCACCAACGCCGACAACACCGGTAACCGGGACACCGAGGGCTGCAAGGGGTGCCCCTACCTGCTGCCCTGGGGACCGGACAAATACATTGAGGGCCAGGGATTCACCAAGGATGTCCAAGGATACGAATGCCGGATGTCTCCTACTATCAGCTATACCACGACCTACCTTGGCCAAGCAAACGACAAGTGTACGCTGCGCATCCTGAGCCTGGATCTGGACTTCCTGGACGAGGTCCAGGCCTGGATCCATGACAACGCTGCCGACACTCTGAGTGCCGGCTTCTCCCGCGGGAGTATGCGGGGAACCGACTTTTCCGACAAGGGCCGTTACAGCCTGTCTATCAGCTGCACTCAGAACAAGAAAGGAATGGCCGCAAAGGCCGCGCTGCTGGATATGTTCTTTACCGGCGGCCGCGTGCGAAAGGACAAGACCCTGGTGCAGGAAAAGGCTCACATCCTGGCCGCTATCAAGGAAGGAAAGGAGAACGCCTCCAAAATGAATTATATCATCAGCCAGCACGATAATGGCCTGCTGTATGCCTACTACCTTGGAACATTCTGGTTCTGGCTCGCAGATAAGCGCTGGGTCCCCAGCGACTTTGCCAAGCAGGAATATGAAAAGGCCCAGAAAAAGAATCCGCGAATCACGCCGGAACAATTCATGGACAGCGACGATTTCATCCAGATGGATGACTACGAGGTCCCCAGCCAGAAGCTGTCGGCACTGAAAGCACTGACAACTGCAGACAGCAAGATTTCCGCTCCGGATGAAGAAGAGGGTGTATTGCCCTCCAGTAACGAAACTCCGGAGATTGTGGATGAGTGCAGTGAGCCGGATTGCATGTGCAGAACCTGTGGGCGGGAAAGCTGCTTCGCCCATGGCTGCGCAAAGGAGTGTCCCGCCAATGCGGAAGAATCCTGCCTTACTGTCAACTGCCCGGAGTACATCGAAAGGACGGAGACCACATGCAACTGCCAAGCGACCGTTGCCCAGACTGGGGCTGCTGCTGCGACCACGGACGGGAGTGCTGCGCCGGAGCCGTCGCAGGCGGCGGAAACTACGACCACCTCGGAAAGCGGGGCGGATGCCGACACGTCGATGTCGCTCGAATCTGGGACTTCTGGCCCCAGTACATCGCCGGCCCGCGGCTGCCCTGCGGGAACTGGCGATGCCGCATCCGGGGCAACACCCGCTGCATCACCTGTGACTACGCCGTCAAGTCTGCCCGCGTTTGACTACACCGGCCTGGACGCGCAGACGGTGCAGGACCTGCACCTGGCCGAGCGGGAGTTTGCCGGCGGCAAGCGGATGGCCGAGATCGGCCTGCGCCGCATGGCGGACGGCGTGGCCATCGCCCACGATGCGCTGTGCGGGAGTTGCGACATAATGTCGCAACTCAAACATGGAAACCGGGGTGAGGCATCCTTCGGCCGCTGGTGCGAAAGCGTCGGATTGAACCGCAAGGCAGCCGAGCGGCTGTTGCAGGTGTCCCGCCTGTTTGATCAGAGCAGCCCGAACGAGGAGAAGGTACTGGGAACGCTGGGCCCGACGCTGCTCTACGCCGCCGCCAAACCGTCCGCCCCCGCCGAACTGGTCCAGGCCGTCAAGGATGGCGACATCACCACCCACAAGCAGTACCAGGACCTGCTGGCTCGCTACGACGCCGAGAAGGCCGCCCGGGAGAAGGCCGAGAAGGCCGCAAAGGCCATGACCGAGTGCTACAATACGGCACACAAGAACGAAGAATCCACGCTGAAAAACATGAAAAAGGCCCAGGATGAGCGCGACACCGCCCTCCGCCGTGCCGCCGAGGCCGAAAAGCAGCGAGACGGCGCCCGCGACGCCCTGGCCGCCGCCAAGCTGCGGGGCGACAAGCTGAAAGCCGAGAACGACGCCCTCAAGGCTCACCCCATCGAGGCCCAGGTCGTGGACGAGGAAGAGATCGACCGCCGAGCCCAAGCCCGCGCCAACGAGCTGACCGCGCCGCTGCGCGAGGAACTCGAAGCCCTGCGTAACCGCCACCCCGCCGACCTGGAAGAAGCCGAGCAGGCCATCCGGGACGCCTACGACAGCGCCGTTTACACCGGCCGCGTGATCGAAAGCGCCTGGCGCTCGCTGTGCCCGCTGCTGCCTCGCATGGACGCCGACAGGCGCGAGCTGGCGCTGAATCAGATCGTCAAAATCATTTCCACCATTCAAGGGGAGTGCATCCAATGTCTGTAAAAATCACTGCCCTGCAGGCCGAGAACGTCAAGCGCATCAAGGCCGTGCAGATCGAGCCCGCGCCCACCGGGCTGACCATCGTGGGCGGCAACAACAACCAGGGCAAAACCAGCGTGCTGGACGCCATCGCCTGGGCGCTGGGCGGCGAGAAATACCGCCCGGCCGCCGCGGCCCGGGAAGGGGCCGTCAGCCCGCCACACCTGAAGGTGGCGCTGTCCAACGGCATTATCGTCGAGCGCAAGGGCAAGAACGGTGCACTGACCGTCACCGACCCCACCGGAAAGCGGGCCGGGCAGACGCTGCTCAACGAATTTGTCGAGCAGCTGGCACTGGATCTGCCGCGCTTCCTCAACGCCAGCGACAGGGACAAGGCCGACACGCTGCTCAAGATTATCGGGGTGGGGGACCAGCTGGCGCAGCTGGACCGGGAGATCAAGGCGCTGTACGACAAGCGCACCGCCATCGGCCAGATCGCCGCCCAGAAGAAAGCCTACGCCGAGGAGATGCAGGAATACCCCGACGCCCCGGCCGAGCCGGTCAGCGCGATGGAGCTGATCCGCCGGCAGCAAGACATTCTGGCCCGCAATGGCGAGAACCAGCGCAAGCGGGAACAGGCCGCCCGGCTGGAACAGCAGGCGCAGGCGCTGCAGCAGAAGGTGGCGGCGCTGGCCGGGCAGCTTTCGGCCGCACAGGAAGAATATGACGCCGCCCTGCACGACCTGGACACCGCCCGCAAGTCCGCCGCCCAGCTGCAGGATGAAAGCACTGCGGAGATCGAGGCCGCCCTGGCCGATGTGGAGGAAACCAACCGCCAGGTGCGCGCCAACATGGACAAGGCCCATGCACTGGACGATGCCCAGGCCCTGTCGAACCAGTACGCGGCCCTGACCGCCCAGCTTACCGACGCCCGCCGCCAGCGCACTGCCCTGCTGGATGGCGCCGACCTGCCGCTGCCTGGCCTGAGCGTGGAGGACGGGGCGCTGACCTACCACGGCCGCTGCTGGACCGATATGTCTGGCAGTGACCAGCTGCGGGTGGCCACCGCCATCGTGCGCAAGCTCAACCCGGACTGCGGCTTTGTGCTGCTGGACAAGCTGGAGCAGATGGACCTGGCCACGCTGCAGGAATTCGGCGCCTGGCTGCAGGCCGAGGGCCTGCAGGCCATTGCCACCCGGGTATCCACCGGCGGCGAGTGCCAGATCATCATTGAAGACGGGCGGGTGGCCGAATACGCCGAACCCGCCCCCACCGCGCAGCCTGCTGCGCCCAGCTTTTTAGGAGGTCTGTTCTAATGAAGTATACCGTAACGTCCGGCACCATCCCCGCGCCGGTCAAGGTGGTGCTGTACGGGCCGGAGGGCATCGGCAAATCCACCTTCGCAGCGCAGTTCCCCGACCCTGTGTTCATCGACACCGAGGGCGGCACCAAGCGGCTGAACGTGGCCCGCCTGCCTGCGCCCACCAGCTGGGCGATGCTGCTGGACGAGGTGGCCGAGGTCGCCCGCGGCGGCGTGCCCTGCGGCACGCTGGTCATTGACACGGCCGACTGGGCCGAGCGGCTCTGCATTGAGGCGGTCTGCGCCAAGTTCAAGGTCAAGGGCGTCGAGGACTTCGGCTACGGCAAAGGCTACACCTACGCCAAGGAGGAGTTTGCCCGCCTGCTCGACGCGCTCGAGGAGGTGCTAGGGGCCGGCAAGCACGTCGTCGTCACCGCCCACGCCCAAATCAGCCGCTTCGAGCAGCCCGACGCCGTGGGGTCCTACGACCGCTGGACGATGAAAACCAGCAAGCAGGTGGCCCCGCTGCTGCGGGAATGGTGCGACATGCTGCTGTTCGCCAACTACAAAACCGTTGTCGAGAAGGATGGCCAGAACGGAAAAGCCAAGGCCAGCGGCGGCAAGCGAGTGCTGTACACCACCCACAACCCCTGTTGGGACGCCAAGAACCGCTTCGGCCTGCCGGATGAAGTCCCCTTCGAGTTCTCGTCCATCGCGGGGTGCATCGCCCCGGCAAACCCTACCCCGGGCCAGAGGACGGCCCCCTCGACTTCCCCGAACGCTGCTACGCCTGCCCCGGCCAAGACTTCGACTGCGAAGGGTACGGCACCGGCCCCTGCCCCCACTGAGAGCAAACCGCCCAAACCTGAGCCGACCCTGCAGCAGATGGCCGCCGAAGCGCAGCCCCGGATCGCCGCCGAGCTGGACGCCCTGGGCTACCCGGCCGCCCTGCGGGACCTGATGGCCGCCAACAACATCGACGACGCTATCCTGCGCCACGCGGTGTTCCAGCGGGGCTGCTACCCCGAATCCATGGCAGTCGCGCAGTACGCCCCCGAACTGGTGAACAACATCGTGGCCAAGTGGCCCCAGTGGCTGAATTTTATCCAGGAAAATTCGGATCTTCCGTTTTGACATATTGCATCTGAAAGGAGAACATCCCTATGTCTGAATACATGAACAACGCCCCCGACCTCGAACTGGATTGGGACGGCGAAGTCACCAACGACGGCGGATTTGTGCTGCTGCCGGAGGGTGACTACCCCTACACCATCACCAAATTTGAGCGCACCCGCTACGGCGGCAGCAGCAAGGTGCCGCCCTGCCGCATGGCCCAGCTGACCGTGGCCATCCACGGCGGCGACAAGGGCGAAGCCAGCGTGACTTACAAGCTGTTCCTGCTGAGCCGTTTTCAGTGGAAGATCTATGAACTGTTTGTCAGCGCGGGGCTGGCCGAGCCGGGCGCCGAGAGCATCCGCATGCAGTGGGACCGCATCCAGGGCGCCACCGGCATCTGCCATGTGGCCCAGCGGGAGTACACCAAGCAGAGCGGCCCCCACGCCGGCGAGACCGGCACCGCCAACGAGATCACCCGGTTCCTGCCGCCGCCTGCGCCCAAAGCCGCGCCGGAACCCTCCTGGGTGCAGGGTGCATTCTGATGAAAGCCCACATTTCGATGCGGCCCTACCAGCAGGCGGGCCGCGAAAAGATCCACGCCGAATGGGACGCCGGCCACCGCAGCACTTTACTTGTCCTGCCCACCGGCACCGGCAAGACCATCGTCATGGCCGCGGTCGCGGAGGATCAGGTACTCGCCGGGCAGCGGGTCCTGATCCTCGCCCACCGGGGCGAGCTGCTGGAACAGGCGGCAGACAAAATTCTTGGCGCCACCGGCCTGCGCTGTGCGGTGGAAAAAGCCGAGCAGACCTGCCTGGACAGCCTGTTCCGCATCACGGTGGGCAGCGTCCAGAGCCTGATGCGCCCAAAACGGCTGGAACAGTTCCCGCACGACTACTTTGGCGCCATCCTGATCGACGAGGCGCACCACGCCATCACCGACGGCTACCGCCGCATCCTGGACTGGTTTGACGACGCCCGCGTGCTGGGGGTGACGGCCACGCCCGACCGCGGCGACATGCGCAACCTGGGCGAGGTGTTCGATTCCCTGGCCTACGAGTACAAGCTGACCCAGGCCATCCGGGACGGGTATCTCTGCAAGATCATGGCCCAGACCCTGCCGCTCAAGCTGGACATCTCGACGGTGGGCATGAGCGGCGGCGACTGGGCTGTGCAGGGCCTCGGCACCGCGTTGGACCCGTATCTTGACCAGATCGCCGATCAGATGGCCGCCTACTGCAAGGGCCGCAAGACGGTGGTTTTTCTGCCGCTGATCAAGACCAGCCAGAAATTCCGCGACATTCTGGGCGCCCACGGCTTTGCCGCCGCCGAGGTCAACGGACAAAGCCCCGACCGTGCCGAGATCCTGGCCGACTTTGCGGCGGGCAAGTATAACGTGCTGTGCAACTCGATGCTCTTGACCGAGGGCTGGGACTGCCCGCCGGTGGACTGCATCGTGGTGCTGCGCCCGACGAAAGTCCGCAGCCTGTACAGCCAGATGGTGGGGCGCGGCACACGGGTGTTCCCCGGCAAGAAGGACCTGCTGCTGCTTGATTTCCTCTGGCTGACCGACCGGCACGAGCTGTGCCGCCCCGCCGACCTGATCTGCGAGGACCACGAGGTGGCCCGGAAGATGACCGAGACGCTGGCCGAATCCGGTTGCCCCGAGGACATCGAGGAGGCGGCTACCCAGGCGTCCGAGGACGTGGTGGCCCAGCGGGAGGAGGCCCTGGCCAAGCAGCTGGCCGAACAGCGGCGCAAACGCGCCAAGCTGGTGGACCCGCTGCAGTACGAGATGAGCATCCAGGCCGAGGACCTGTCCGGCTATGTGCCGGCCTTCGGCTGGGAGATGGGTCCGCCCACCGACAAGCAGACCGCCCTGCTCGAAAAGGCCGGCATCAACCCCGAGGGAATCGACACGGCCGGCAAGGCCGCCAAGCTGCTGGACCGGCTGGACAAGCGCCGCGGCGAAGGGCTGACCACGCCCAAGCAGATCCGCTGCCTGGAGCGGTACGGCTTCCAGCATGTGGGGACCTGGAGTTTCGCCGCCGCCCGCCACATGATCGACCGCATTGCGGCCGCCGGCTGGCGCGGCGCGCCCAAGGGGGTGACCCCGGCCACCTATGTGCCGCCGGCAGCCACGGCTACGGATTTTCTGATGGGAGAGTGGTGAGAGATTGACCGACCGAAACGAATTGGAACAGGCACTGGACGCCATCAGCCCCGGCGCCTGCACCTACCAGGAATGGCTGGCCGTTGGCATGGGCCTGAAAGAAGCCGGGATGCCGGTGGAAACCTGGGAGCGCTGGAGCGAACGGGACGGCAGCCGCTACCACAAGGGCGAATGCGCCCGCAAGTGGGATACCTTCCGCGGCAGCCCCGCTCCCGTCACGCAGAACAGCATCTTCAAGCTGGCCCGGGACCACGGCTGGACCGGCCCCGCCGACAGGGAGCTGGACTGGGATGACGAAATTCACGCGGGGCCGCCTGCCGTGGACGGCCGCATCGTGGACCCCCACTGGCTGGACGTGCCGGAACTGGCCATCCCGCCCGCCGACGCCCCCTGGGACCCCGCCGCCCAGCTGATCGCCTACCTGCGGGCGCTGTTTGAACCGTCCGACCATGTGGCCTATGTGACCGAGAGCTTTATGGACAAGGACAAGCGCCGCCCCACCAAAGGCTGCTGGGACCGCACGGCCGAACAGCTTATTTCCGAGCTTTCGACCTGCGGCGGCGACCTGGGCCGAGTGCTGGGCGACTATGACCCCGAGGTCGGCGCCTGGATCTGCTTCAACCCCGTGGACGGCCAGGGCCGCCGGGACGCCAACATCACTGAGTACCGGTATGCCCTGGTCGAATCCGACGAGCAGGACCTGGACCGACAGGCCGCCATCATCCACCAGATGGAGCTGCCGCTGGCCGCGCTGGTCTACTCCGGCGGCAAGAGCGTTCACGCCATCGTCAAGGTGGATGCTTCGGACTACAGCGAATACCGCAAGCGGGTGGACTACCTGTACAATACATGCCGCAAAAACGGCCTGCAGATCGACCAGCAGAACCGCAACCCCAGCCGCCTGTCCCGGATGCCTGGCATCCTGCGGAACGGCCAAAAACAGTGCCTGCTGGAGACCAATACCGGCAAATCCTGCTGGCAGGAGTGGCAGGACTGGATCGAATCCGCCACCGACGACCTGCCCGACACCGAGAACATGGCCGACAGCTGGGACAATCTGCCCCAACTGGCCGACCCGCTGATCGAGGGCGTGCTGCGCCAGGGCCACAAGATGCTGCTGTCCGGGCCGTCCAAGGCGGGCAAGAGCTTTGCGCTCATCGAGCTGTGTATCTGTATTGCCGAAGGCCGCCCCTGGCTGGGGCGCTTCAAGTGCGCCCGGGGCAAGGTGCTGTACATCAATCTGGAACTGGACCGGGCAAGCTGCCTGCACCGTTTCCGGGATGTGTACGACGCGCTGGGTCTGCCGCCCGACCATGTGGGCAGCATCGACCTGTGGAACCTGCGCGGGGCCAGTGTCCCCATGGACAAGCTGGCGCCCAAGCTCATCCGCCGCGCCGCCAAAAAGGACTATATCGCCATCGTGCTGGACCCCATCTACAAGGTCATCACCGGCGATGAGAACAGCGCCGACCAGATGGCCAGGTTCTGCAACCAGTTCGACCTGGTCTGCCGGGAACTGGGCTGCGCCGTGATCTACTGCCACCACCACAGCAAGGGAGCCCAGGGCGGCAAGCGCAGCATGGACCGGGCTTCCGGCTCCGGCGTGTTCGCCCGCGACCCGGACGCCATGCTGGACATGACCGAACTGCTGCCCACTGATGCCATCCGCAAGCAGTTGGAAAACCGGGCGGCCTGCGCCGCCTGCAAGGCAGCCCTCGACCGCAAGGGCCTGGAGGATGCCTACAGCCAGGACGATGCCCTGAGCCGCACCCGGATGCTGGACATCTGCAAGGAACAGCTGTCCCTGGCCGACCGCCGGCAGCTGGATGCCGACATCGAAGCCGCCACCCGCCGCGCACGGGCTCAGACCGCCTGGCGCATCGAGGGGACATTACGCGAGTTCGCCCGCTTCGACCCGGTCAACCTCTGGTTTGACTATCCGATTCACAAGCTGGACACGGGGCTGCTGGAGGATCTGCAGCCGGAAAGCGACTTCCGTGCGCTCGGCGCCAAAGGGGCAGCCAAGCGATGGGCGGGCGGCAAAGAGGCCGCGGCGCAAAAATCGCGGAAGGACCTGTCCGCTGCGTTTGAAGCCTGCATGATGGACGGCGAGGTGACAGTCTACGCCATGGCCGAATACATGGACCTCAAACCCCGGACGGTCAAGAGTCGCTTGAAAGCAGACGGCGGCTACTGGATCGATGGTGAGAAGGTCGGCCGCAAGGAACCCGGATGCCGCGGGTAAAGTACAAACTGTATAATTTTGTTTTACAAATTGTATCATTTTGCAGTTATAGCCGCTATTTTTGACAGCACGCAAAACTGCAATTTTGCAGTTATAGCGGCTATTCACTGCAATTTTGCAGTGCAAAATAGCCTTATATATATAAGCAAAAACAACTGCGTTGTGTTTGGGTGTCCCCAAGTGTGGGGCGTACACAGCCCCCACACATTGGGGAACCCCCTCCCAAACACAGTGGCGAGAGAAGAAAGGAGAAAACGCCGATGCAATTCTTTCTGCCGATGAAGCCGCCCACCGTGACCCACCACGCCAAGGAGCTGCACGCCTACATGAAGGGCGGCAAGCCCTGCGCCGTCTTGCATGACAGCCGCGAACTCAAAGACGCCCGCGCCAAGCTCCACGCGGCCCTGGCGCCCTTCGCGCCGGAGCGTCCATTCGGCGGCCCGGTGCGGCTGCTGGTCAAGTGGTGCTTCCCGTCCGACGGCCGCCATGCCGACGGCGAGTGGAAAACCACCAAGCCCGACACCGATAACCTGGACAAGGCCCTCAAGGACGAAATGACCCGCCTGCGCTACTGGTATGATGACGCCCAGGTCGCCAGCGAGATCAGCGAGAAGTTCTGGGCCGATGTGCCGGGGATCTTTGTGAAGGTGGTGGCGCTGTGAAAAACCTGAGTTATGACAACGCCAACGCCCGCTGCGTGCCCTATGACAGCCCGCCGAACGAGTGGGTGAGCGTAGAGGAAAGGCTGCCAGTGGAAGCGAAAAAGGTATTGTGCTTTTTGGCGTTGGGCGGCGGCCCGATGGTAGAGACGGGATACTATATGGGGGATGAAGGGTGGTACTACACAGGAATCGAAGCACCGCATCATGGAGCCGTCACTCACTGGATGCCCCTGCCCGAACCGCCGGAGGTGATAGGATGACTAACATCTTGCTGGGACTTATCGCTTACGCGGCGGCCATCGTCGCCGTTGTCCTGGCTTATGTGGCCGGACGTCTTGACGGCCGCCGGGAGGCCCGGCCGCCAGCAGCACACCCGCACCGACGCCCCAATCCCGATGGAACATACCCACGGAGGTGATGCTGATGACCTATGAAGATAAAGTCCGCTGGCTGCGCCGCTACCAGGACAGTCTGCACCGGGAGCGCGAGCTGGCCGAGGAACTGGACCAACTGCACAGCCGGGCATGTAAGGTGACGCCCGCCCTCACCGGCATTCCGGGCGGGGGAGGGGATGGCCAGAGTTTGCCGCGGGCCGTCGAGGTCATCATCCAGGCGCAGCAAGAGCTGGACGCACAGAGCAACCAGTGCTCGGCCATCCGGCGCGAGATCGTCGCGGCGCTCGAGCAGATCACCAACCCCCGCGACCACGAGATCCTGCGGCGGCGGTACATATTGGGGCAGAAATGGGAACAAATTGCTGTGGAAATGTACTACAGCTACAAGCAGGTGCTCCGCCGGCACCGTGCCTGTGTCGAATCCCTCTGTCTGGAAGGTAAGGACATTGATGTCCCGGCCAAAGATGTCCTACAATGTCCCATTTGAATGTGCTATAATACTAACATCGAAAGCCGCAAGGAACGGAACACCCGCCTTGCGGCTTTCCTCATGCCAGCCCTGGCCGCACGAGACCGGGCGGGCGAACAAAGCCGCCCGGCAGGCGGGAGAGAGTTCAAGTGTGCGTGACCAAAGAGTCTCCGTCCTTGCGCTGCCGGGCGGCTGTTTATGTGCCGGTTCGCAGCCGCAGGAGGCGGAACCGGCGGGATTTCGCATACCGTTGTGGTTGCAGCCGCGCCTTTGAAAGGAGTGGCTGATGAACTACAGAAACCAAATCTTCAACATGGACTGCCTGGCCGGGTTGTCGCTGCTGCCGGACAGTTCGGTGGACATGGTGCTGACCGACCTACCCTACGGCACGACCAGCGGGGCGTGGGACGCACTGCTGCCGCTGCCCGACCTCTGGCGGCAGCTCAACCGGGTGACCAAACGCAACGGCGCGATGGTGTTCACGGCAGCACAGCCGTTCACAACAACGCTGATCGCCAGCAACCCCAAACAGTTTCGCTACTGCTGGTACTGGATCAAAAACCAGGTGACCGGCTTCCCGTTCTCGCACTTTCAGCCGCTGCGCTGCGTGGAGGAGATCGCGGTTTTCTACCGCGCCGCGCCCACCTACAACCCGCAGGGGCTTGTGGCGCTGGAACACCCGCGGCGAAACCCCGGCAAGCATTACACCGACGAGAGCGTCTACCGCAAGGACGGCCTTTCACGAACCACTTGGCAGCGTTTCACGGGCTATCCGCGGCAAATCCTGACCTTTCCCTGCCAGCGGGAAGGTCTGCACCCGACCCAAAAGCCGGTGGCGCTGTTTGAGTATCTGGTGCGCACCTACACCGACCCCGGCCAGCTGGTACTCGACTGCTGCATGGGCAGCGGTACCACCAAGGTGGCCTGCCGCAACGCCGGCCGGGACTACGTCGGGTTTGAAATTGACCGCAAATATTACGAGATCGCCCAGGCACGATAGGAGGTGACGTCATTGGCCAGGCCGCTCAAATACAAGACCGTCGAGGAATTGCAGGCCGCCATTGACGCCTACTTTGAGGACTGCCGTGGCAAGCCGCTGCTGGACGATGCCGGCGGCGTCGCTACCGATAAATACGGCGCCCCGATCATTGTCGGAGCACACCCGCCCACCGTGACCGGGCTGGCCTATGCGTTGGGGTTTTCCTCCCGCAAGGCGCTGCTGGACTACCAGGGGCGCAAGGCATTTTGTAACACGATTACGCGCGCCAAGCTCTACATCGAATCCTACACCGAGCAGCGGCTGTTTGACCGGGACGGCGTCAACGGCGCCAAGTTCAGTCTGGAACATAACTTCCGCTGGCGTTCGGATAATCCATCTGAAGATACGCTGGCGCGGGCCGCAAAGGTCCTGGAGGACATCGACAGTGCTATCGAGTAAGCAGCGCGAATACCTGGCCAACTGCAGCCACCGCTGGAACGTCAAGACCGGGGCAACCCGCTCCGGCAAGACCTGGCTGGATCTGCTGGTCACGATCCCCAAGCGGCTGCTGGCCTGCCGGGGCGAGGGATTGATCGTGCTGCTGGGCAACACCAAGGGAACCCTGGAGCGCAACATCCTCGACCCTATGCGGGGGCTGTGGGGGCCGGATCTGGTCGGCACGATTGGCAGCAACAACACGGTGCAGCTGTTTGGCCGCAAGTGCCACGCGCTGGGCGCCGACAACAAAAAGCATGTGGCCCGCATCCAGGGCGCGGCCTTCGAGTACTGCTACGGCGACGAGGTCACGACCTGGAGCGAGGATGTGTTCCAGATGCTCAAAAGCCGCCTGTCCTGCCCGCATAGCCACTTTGACGGCACCTGCAACCCGGACAGTCCGCTGCACTGGTTCAAGGCGTTTCTGGATTCCGACGCCGACATCTACTGCCAGGCGTACACCATCGACGACAACCCGTTTCTGGACCCGGACTTTGTTGCCAACTTGAAGCGAGAATATGCGGGCACGGTGTTTTACCAGCGATTCATCCTGGGGCAGTGGGCCATCGCCGAGGGGCTTGTGTATCCATTTGTGGCGGCCAACTCGGACGCCTATCTGCTGCGCGGCCCCACCGCCGGCATGGATGGACAGTTCTGGGTGTCTATCGACTACGGCACCCACAATCCCTGCAGCATGGGGCTGTGGTGCGTACAGGGCAGCCGGGCCGTGCGCATCCGGGAACGCTATTACGACAGCCGTAAGACCCGCGCCCAGCATACGCCGGAGGAGGATTACGCCATGCTGGAAGACCTGACCCGGGGCTATTACATCCGCGCCGTGGTGGTGGACCCGGCTGCGTCGGCGTTCATCGAGACGATCCGGCGGCACGGCCGTTATCTGGTCCAGCCTGCCGAGAACGATGTCATCAACGGCATACAGACCACGGCGGCCCTGCTGCAGAGCGGCCGGGTGCTGATCCACGAGAGCTGCACCGACACGCTGCGGGAGTTCAAGACCTACAGTTGGGACGATACAGCCCACCAGGACAAGGTCGTCAAGGAGAATGATCACGCCATGGACGACATCCGCTATTTTTGCATGACAGTTTTGGCCCGTGAATACCGCTGGGCGGATTGGAGACGCAATGTTTGAGAAGCTGCTGAAATGGCTGCGCGGACTGCTGAACCAGATGTTTGACAATGCGGCCGGCAGCCAGGATATTCTGATTTCCAGCCGCATGGAAAACGCCCTGCCGCTGTGGGTAGCCATTTATGAGTGCGGCGGCCCCTGGTGCAGCGAAAAGCGAAACATCCACAGTCTGTGCCTGGGGCCCGCCATCGCGCAGGAGTTCAGCCGCCTGGTGACGATGGAAAGCGAGATCACCTGCACCGGCGGTGCCCGCGCCAGCTGGCTGATGCAGCAGGCCCGGCCTTTTCTGGATACACTGCCCGCCGCCGTCGAGACGGCCTGCGCACTGGGCGGGTGTGCGTTCAAGCCCTATGTGCAAGACGGTCGCATCGTGGTGGATGTGGTGCAGGAGGATTGCTTTTTCCCCACCACGTTTGACACTTCGGGACGTATGACCGGGGCCATCTTTACCGAGCAGATCAAGCGGCGCAACGCGATCTATACCCGGTTGGAACACCATGAATTCAGAAACGGTGTCGAGACCATCCAGAACCGGGCGTTTGTGTCGGCTACGTCCGCCCAGCTGGGGCGGGAAATTTCCCTGACCGCTGTGCCGGAATGGGCGGATATTGCACCGGAAGCCAAAATCGACAATATCACGCAGCCGCTGTTCGCTTACTTCAAGGTTCCGACGGCCAACCGGGTGGACCGGCACAGCCCACTGGGGGCTTCAGTCTATGCGCTGGCCGTGGATACCATCCGCGACGCCGATGTGCAGTATGGCAGCCTGCTGTGGGAGTACAAGGGCGGCGAGCTGGCCATCGACGTGGACGCCATGGCCATTCGACAGGACGCCGACGGCGCTCTGCGGATGGAGGAACGGGACCGCAGGCTGTACCGCCACCTGGTCAACGGCAGCCCCAACATGTGGAACACCTTCGCCCCGGACCTGCGGGATGCCAGCTATTTGCAGGGCCTGGACGCCATTTTGCGCCGCATCGAGTTCCAGTGCGGGCTGGCCTACGGGACGATCAGCAACCCGCAGAGCGTGGAAAAGACCGCCGAGGAGGTGCGCGCAAGCAAACAGCGCAGCTACGCCACGGTGCGGCTGATCCAGAAGGCTCTGCAGGATTCCATTGAATCGCTGTTCTATGCCATGGATGTGTACGCCACGCTGTACAGCCTGGCCCCGGCGGGTTCTTACGAACTGGCCTTTGATTGGGACGACAGCATCGTCAATGACCCCACCGAGCGCAAGGCGCAATTCTGGCAGTATGTGGAGGCCGGGCGCTTCCCGTTTGACCGCTACCTGGTCGAGTTTGAGGGCTACAGCGAGGAGGAGGCCGCGCAGATCACAGCCCAGGCTGCTGCGGGGGCCGATGCGCTGACCTTTGGCAGTTTGCCTGCAGGTGATGCCTGATGCTGACCCCTGACTACCTGGACACCCTGCCCGACGCCGCAGCAGAGCTTTGGCAGCAGGTTGAGGACGATATCCTGCAGGATGTTGCCCGGCGGATCGCCGCGCTGGATGAACTGGACCCGCTGACGCCCACCGCCCAATGGCAGGCATGGCGGTATGAGCAGATACGGGCTTGCCGCCAGGATGTGCTTTCCACCCTTGCCAGGTACAGTAACCGCAGCCGGGATGTGATCCGTCAAACGCTGCTGAACGCGGCGTTGGAAACGCTGGCCAATGATGACGCGCTCTACCGGGCGGTGGGGTTGGAACCGTCCCCCATTGAGAGCAATCAGGCCTTAAACAACCTGCTGAATGCCGGGTACCGCCAGACGCTGGGCGCATGGCAGAACCTGACCGCCACCACAGCCCACACCGTAACCGGCGAGTTCGAACGCGCGCTGGACCGTGCCTGGCTACAGGTTTCCAGCGGGGCATTCAGCTACGACGTGGCCATACGCCGCGCGGTGGACGGGCTGGCCGCCCACATGGACGGCGTGACCTACCCGAGCGGCCACAAGGACACACTGGAGGTGGCCGTCCGCCGCGCCGTGCTGACAGGTACCAGCCAGACCTGCGCAAAACTGCAAATGGCCCGCGCCGAGGAAGTCGGCTGCGAGTTTTTCGAGGTCAGCGCCCATGCAGGCGCGCGGCCCGAGCACGCACTCTGGCAGGGCAAGGTCTACCACATCGGCGGCGCCATCGAGTTGGACGGCGTATGGTATGAGGACTTCGAGACCGCCACCGGCTACGGCACCGGCCCGGGGCTGTGCGGGTGGAACTGCCGGCACAGCTTTTACCCGTTTTTCCCCGGTGTGTCCAGACGGCTGTACGACGAGGCGGCGCTCGAAAAGCTGGCCGCAAAAACCGTCGAATACGGCGGCAAGATGTATACCGAGTATGAGATCAGCCAGATGCAGCGCGCGCTGGAGCGCCGGGTGCGCAAGTACAAGCGCCGCTACCTGGGCGAGGACGCCGCCGGGGTGGACACGACCCGGGCCTCGGCGCGGCTGCGGGACGTCCGGCGGGCGCTGAACGATTTTGTTTCCGCCACCGGCGGCAAGCTGAGCGCCGCCCGCACCGATGCGGCGGGCTTTGGCGCTGCGCAGGCCCGGCGGACGAACCGGGACGCAAAATCCATATAGCACGATGCGCTTGCACCGTGCTTTTACATGCCTGATCTGGCCGCGTGAGGCTGGGGCGGGCTTTTCTTTTGCCCGGCGGCGGGGCTGATCAGCCGCACAGACGGGCGGAGCCGACCGCCTTATCAAGGCTATCTGTAAGACCGAAAGGAGAACGACCGATGAAGACAGAAGATCTCAAGGCCCTGGGCCTCAACGACGAACAGGTGCAGCGCGTTTTTGCCATGAACGGCGAGGAGCTGAACAGCCTCAAGGCCAGTGTGGCCACGCTGACGGCTGAGCGAGACACCGCCCGCGCCAGCCTGTCCGACGCCAACAAAAAGCTGGAGGGCTACGACCCTGACTGGAAGACCAAGGCCGCCCAGGCCCAGCAGCAGGCCGACCAGCAGATTGCCGATCTGAAAGCCGGGTATGCCGCCGACAGCGCTGCGTCCGGCCTGAAATTTACCAGTGACAGCGCCAAAAAGGCGTTTATGGCCGACCTCAAGGCCAAGAAACTGCCGCTGCAGGACGACGGCACGCTGCTGGGGTTTGACGACTATGTCGCATCGTACAAAAAGACCGACCCGGGGGCGTTTGCGCCGGAAGGCGGCCTGCCCCGCGTGAGCGGCAGCGCCACCGGCACCCCGGCCACACCCACTACCAAAGAACAGGCCAATGCAGCGCTGCGCGCGGCATTCGGCCGTAACTGAAAGGAGAATATAAATGCCTGTACAGAACATTGTGGACCGTGAGCGGGCCGAAGCTCTGATCCGTGACCAGTTGATGGATACCATCTTCCAGGATGCGCCCAAAAATTCCGTTGTCATGCAGATGGCGCGCCGCCTGCCCAACATGACCAGCAAACAGACCCGCGTACCGGTGCTGTCCATGCTGCCCATGGCCTACTGGGTCAGCGGCGACACCGGCACCAAGCAGACCTCCCGGCAGGCTTGGGAAGATGTCTACCTGACCGCCGCCGAGCTGGCCGTCATCGTGCCCATCCCCGAGGCGGTCATCGATGACGCCAGCTTTGACATCCTTGGCGAGATCACGCCGCGCGTCAACGAGGCCATCGGGCAGCGGGTGGATTCCGCTGCGATCTTTGGCGTCAACCGCCCGAGTGAGTGGCAGAACGATATCATCACTCTGGCCCGGCAGGCTGGCAACAATGTGCCCGGCGGCGTGACTTATGACACCATCCTGGGCGCGGATGGCCTGTTTGGCAAGGTCGAACAGGCCGGTTACGTTGTGGACGGCGTTCTGGCCGGCATGGCGACCCGTGCTGCGCTGCGCGGGATTAAGGACGATGCGGCGCGGCCCATCTTTATGTCCAACATGCAGGACCGTGCCCGGTACACGCTGGACGGGGCGCCCATCTACTTCCCCGAAAACGGCAGTTTCGACCCCACCGTCGCCCAGATGGTCGCGGGCAACTGGCAGCAGATGGTCTGGGCGATGCGCCAGGATATCGAAACCAAGATTCTGACTGAAGCCGTTATCCAGGACCCGAGCAGCAAAGAGATCCTGTACAACCTGGCTCAGCAGGATATGATTGCCCTGCGCGTCAAGTTCCGCATGGGCTGGGCGGTTCCGAACCCGGCCACCCGTCTGAACGAGAACCGTGTGCTTGTCCCGTTCGCCTACATTGAGCCTGGTACGCCTGTCACCACCTACACCGCCACTTTCACCGTCAAGGATACCAGCGGCAACATCGAGGGCGCACAGATCAACCTGAACGGGTCCATTCTGCGCACCAACGCCAGCGGCCAGGCGGTGTTCAACCTGCGCAACGGCGAATACCCCTATGCGGTTTCCGCCGAAGGCTACCGCAAACAGACCGGCACCGTGACCATCGATGGCGCCGTGCAGACTCCCACCATTACGCTGGTAGCCACGAAGTAAGGGAGGGATACAAATGAATATCCTGAACGCCCTGACGGAACTGTACACCAAGGTCGTGGGCAGCGCCCCGGCCCCGGCCGGTAGCATCGGCGACATGATTCATCAGATGGCTGAAAAGTGGCCTAAAGCTGGGGCCTCTGTGACCATCGACGCCAGCCTGACCAAGACCGGCCAGGCGGCCGACGCCAAAGCTACCGGCGACGCGCTGAACGGCAAGGCCCCTACGACCCACACCCACACGGCCAGCCAGATCACCGACCTGCCCGCAGCCCCGGGCAACGCCACGACGTCCAAGGCCGGGCTTGTCAAGCAGGCGGCGGCCGTGGAAGATGCCGCCGGCGAAGCACCTACGAAGGCCGAGTTTGACGCCTTGCTGGCAGCCCTGCGGGTGGCTGGCATCGTGGCCAATAACTGAAAGGCGGGTTGGATATGTATGCGGAGTATGCCTACTATAAGGGCGCCTACTTTGGCACCCTGATCGGGGAAGATCAGTGGCCGGCCGCCGCCCGCGCCGCGGATGCCTACCTGGACCTTGTGACATTTGGCAGACTGCAGCACGGCTGGCCGGTGGATGACGACGTTCGAATGGCCGCCTGTGCTGCGGCCGAGGTCGCCAGCCGCTACCAGGCGGCGCAGGCCGGGCGAACGCCCGGCCTGGCCGGGTTTACCAACGACGGCTACAGTGAAACCTACACCGGGACCGCCAGCGACCTGGCCGCCCAGCAGCAGGCTGAGATGGCGGCGGCGGTAGACCTGTATCTGCCGCGCAGCCATCCGCTGCGCTATGCGGGAGGTGACTGCCATGCAGGGCTGTGACAAAACCGTGACCATCACCCACCTGACCTACGACGGCCAGACCGATGCGGATGTGGACCAGGCGCAGACCTTTTCGGGCTGCAGCTGGTACGGGCAGACCAAAGCCGCCGTGACAAACGACGGGCTGCAATCGGCCAGCCTGTACAAGTGCCGCATCCCGGAAGCATCCGCCGGCGGCGCTGAACCGGCCATTGTCCGCGGCGACAAGATCACCTGCGGCGATGTGACCGCCACCGTCACCGCCGTGCATGACAACCGGGGCAAACCCGCCCCGCACTGGTATGTGGAGGCGCAGTAGCAATGGCAGTGGGGTTTGAGATCAACGCCCGCCTGGAGCTGGACGATCTGGGCGGCATTCTGACCCGCCGCGGCCTGACCCCCGGCGGGCGGGTGCAGACGGTCGTGGATGAAGCGGTGCTGCGCTACTGTGCGCCCAAGGTGCCCTTTGACACCGGCTATCTGATCCGCAGTGCGCTGCAGGCGTCGGCCATCGGTGAGGGACTGATCGTCTACGCGACACCCTACGCCCGCTACCTCTACTACGGCGAGATCTACGGCCCGAACTTTCCGCTCTTTGAGGGCGGGGAGCTGGCCGGTTTCCGCTCGCCCGCGGGCCAGAAAAAGCACCCCACCGGCCGCCCGCTGACCTACCGCGGCGCGCCGGAGCGGGGCGCATTTTGGTTTGAGCGGATGAAGGCTGAGCACAAGGACGACATCGTACAGGAAGCGGCAGCGGCCGCGGGAGGAAAGGCAAAGTGAGCGAAAACGGCATTGTGGTCGCCACCCGCGCCTGGCTGCGCAGCGAGTGTCCGCTGATCGACAAGAACAACAAATTCAACGCCGGCTATATCGGCGCCGGCGCCACCGAGTACACCATCCGCTCCGCCGGCGACAGCCACCGCGCCGACGTGCTGGGCTTCGACCTGGCCACCTGGAACCTGACGTTTGAGGCGCGGCTGTCCTTCGGGGCGGCCGTTGCACCGAACGTCAGCGCGGCGGATTATTTCGAGCGGCTGTCCGCTTGGATACGGGCCCAGGAGCGGATGCACAACTACCCCGAAGTGGCCGGGTACGAGGTGACCCGCATCGAGGCGTCCAACGCGGGCGTCATCAACCAGGCCGACGCCGGCACTGCCCGGTATCAGCTGCAGATCAGAATCGAAATGGAGGAAATGTAAATGCCTGACACTTTCAAGCCCATCGCCGTCGAGGGCGGCAAGGCAAACCAGAAGGTCGAGCGCAAGCTGCTGATGACCTTTGTGGACGTATCGTCCAGCGGGGGCAGCTCCCCGGAGTGGGAGCTGCAGGGCCGCAGCGTGGAGGAGGCCAGCATCGAGTACAACCACGACGCCAGCCAGACCGCCGACATCCTGGGCAAGGTGGACACCGATGTGGCGGCCGCCATGCCGCAGATCACCATGGACCCCAACACGCTGCGCGCCGGCCAGAAGCTCAACGCCAAGTTGGTGGACATCGAGCGCCGCGGCGCGACCAGCGTGCTTTCCACCTTCAAGGTTCTGCAGGTCTATGCGTTCCTGTCGGACGCCGGCGCCGGCCCCTTTGAGGCCGACACCTACGACAACTGCACCATCGTGCCCCAGAGCCTGGGCGGGTCGAGCTATGTGGGCATGCCCTTTGACCTGTACCTGTCCGGCGACCGCACCGCCGGCACCGCGACCATCAAGCCGGGGACGGGCGGCGGCCTGGCTACCGCGACCTTCACCCCCGCCGACGAGGAGTAACAGGGAGGGGATAACGCATGGCAGAGCAGATCACGCTTGACCTTGGTGTCAAGACCTATGAGATCAAAGACCCCGACGGTAACGTGACCGGCGTGGTACAGTTCAACCCCGCCGACCCCGGATTTGCGGGGCGCTGGCAGCAGGCCGAGGAAAAGATCGAGAGCTACCGGCAGAAGATCGACCAACTGGCCGCCGCCGGTACGCCAGAGATCGACCAGTGGCCGGTGCTGATGGAGGCCAGCGACGCCATCAAACATGCGTTTGACTATGCGTTCGGCGCGCCGGTCAGCGAGGTGTTCTTCGGTGGGGCATCGGCGTTTGCCATGACCGAGAGCGGCCACATGGTGATCGAGAACGTGCTCGAGGGGGTGTACCCGATCATCGGGCAGGCGCTCAAGACCGCCGGGGCGAAGATGCAGCAGCGCATGGAAAGCCACACGGCGCCCTACCAGGGCACCGCCAAGGGGCTGGCCCCCGGCCAGACGGCTGCGCCCGCTGAAGAACCGTGACCGGCTGGGATCTGCCCACTGAGCTGGAGGTGGCGGGGCAGCGGTTTGCGGTGCGCAGCGACTTCCGCGCCGTGCTGGACGCGCTGGCGGCGCTCAACGACACGGCGCTGCCCGAGCAGGCCCGCTGCCTGGCCTTTTTGCAGATCTTCTACCCCGACTGGCAGCACCTGCCCGACGCCAACGAGGCGCTGCGGCAGGCTATGGTCTTTGTCAACCTCGGCCAGCCGGTGCAGCAGGACCAGCCGCACCGCCCTGAGCTGGTACACTGGGACACCGACGTGCAGCTGATCGCCCCGGCCGTGGACAAGGTGCTGGGGTACAGCTGCCGGGCCTGCGCCTACCTGCACTGGTGGGATTTTATCGGCGCGTTCCAGAACATCGGCGAAGGGCTGTTTGCCAGCGTGGTGAACATCCGCAGCAAGCGGGCAAAGGGCAAAAAGCTGGACAAAGTGGAGCGGGAGTTCGCCCGCGAAAACGCCGACCTGATCGGCACGGTCAACCGGTTCACGCCGGAAGAAGAGGAATTTTTCAAGCGGTTGGGGGTGATGTAAATGCCGCAGGCGGATGGGTCGATCATCATCGACACCCGCATCAACAACAAGGGTGCCGAAGCGGACCTGAAGGCGCTGCAGGCCAAGGCTAAAAGCACCGCCCAGCAGATCAGCGCGCTGGACAAGCAGCTGGGGCAGGCCACATCCAAGCGCAGCAAGCTGGCGGACGACCTGGCCGCCGCCAGGCAGCAGGCCGAGGGCACCGCCAAGGCGCTGGACGAGATCAACGCGAAACTGGACGCCGCCCGGGCAAAGAACCTGGCGGCGGTGCAGAAGGAGTTCCCCGGCATGTCGGCAGGCAATGCGGCCAGCATTGCCGAGAGCCGCACGAAGGCGAATAGCGCCGACCTTATCGGAGAAAGTGACCGCCTGGCGCAGCAACTCGCACAACAGGAAGAAAAGGCCGCCCAGCTCAACTCCGACTACCAGGCACAGGGAGCGGTGCTGCAAAAATTAAACGCCCAACATCAGGCGCTGAGTGGTCAGCTTGAAAAGGAAAAGTCCGCCGTCACAGCACTGGCACAGATCGTCAGTCAGATGCAGGCTGACAATGCGATGCAGGCATATTTTGCCAAACAGGAAGCTGCCATCAGCCGCTCCTTTGAAGCCATAGAAAAGCGCCAGACAAGGCTGACTGGTGGTCTGGACGATCCCGTTCGGCACGCGGAAGCCGTTGTGCAGGCGACGCAGAAAGAAATCCTTGCACAGGACCGGGCAGCCAAAGCCGCCGAGGAACGGGCAGCCCGTGAGGAAGCGGCGGCCAAGCGCCGTGCTTTAGCCAACGGGACCACCCCCGCAAATGTTGGGCAAAATCCAGCCGAACGAATAAATGCCGCCAGCAAAGCCATGCAGCGCTTCGGCAGCCGAATGCGGGAAATTGTGTCCGGGGCGCTGCTGTTCAACATCATCTCGTCCGGGCTCAGCGCCCTGGTGCGCTGGATGGGCTCGGCGCTGCAATCCACCGATGCCTTCGGCCAGGCCCTGCGCAACCTGCAGGGGGCCGCCAGCGTGGCTGCTGCGCCGCTCATCGACGCGCTGGGCAACGCGCTTGCCTATGTCATCAATCTGCTGGCCACCGCCCTGAGCTACCTGGCCCGGTTCATCTCCATGCTGACCGGCAAAAGCCTGTCCGCCATGAAGTCCAGCGCCAAGGCCATGAACAGCTACGGCGCGGCCGCAGGCAGCGCCGCCAAAGAGACCGAAAAGGCAACCCGCAGCCTGGCGGGCTTTGACGAGATCACCCGGCTCGACGCCCCGCAGGAGGAATCGTCCGGGGGCGGCGGGGGCGGCGCGGCTGGCCCGAACTATGACTTTGTGGACGGGACCGGGGCCGGGTTCAGCAGCTTGCTGGATACAGTCAAGCGGTTCTGGGCCCAGTTTACGGCGGCCCTGGCCCCCAGTGTTGCCGCCTGGGGCGCTGCCTGGGACCAAATCAGGAGCACCGCCATGGCCGTCTGGCCGCAGATCCAGGCCGCCGCCAGCGGGCTGTGGACCAACGCTTTGCAGCCGCTGCTGACCTACCTGGCGGGGACCTGGGCACCCGGCATCCTCAACGCCTTTTCGCAGGCGTTTGCCCCCATCATCGGCGGGGTGATCTCCACCGGCATCCAGGTGTTTGCCAACTGGTTCACCTGGGCCTGCCAACTGGCCACCGACGCCATCAACAACCTGCTGATTCCGGCCCTTGACCTGATCCTGGTCATCTGGCAGGGGCTGATGACCGGAATCCAGGCGGCCTGGGCACAGTACGGCCAGCCGCTGATGGACGGCGTCGTCGCTGCGTTCCAAAACCTGCAAACGCTGTTCAGCGCGTTGTACAATACGGTCATCGAACCGATCCTTGCCAACCTGATCCAGCTTTTGCAGCGCCTGTGGACCCAGCACCTGCAGCAGCTTTGGAATGATGTCGTGGCCATGCTGGGCGCGATGGGTACGGCGGTGCTGGATCTCTGGAACAACATTCTGGCGCCGGTCATCACCTGGCTGGTCTCCGCCTTTGGGCCGCTGTTTGCCGATGTGTTCAACGCGGCGGCGGGCGCCGTGCAGACGGCGGTGGGTTTTATGGCCGACGTCATCGACATTGCGGTGACGGTATTCCGCGGCATCCTCGACTTCCTGTCCGCGGTATTCCGCGGCGACTGGGACGCCGCCTGGACTGCCATCGCCAGTACGGTGAGCAGTGTGTGGGACCGCATCGGAAACACCATCAAAAGCGCCGTGAATGGCATCATCGGGTTTGTCAACGGGATGGTCCAGGCGATCGTCAACGGGCTGAACATGGCTATCCAGGCACTGAACCACATTTCCATCGACCTGCCCGAGTGGCTTGGCGGCGGGCATTTCGGCTTCAACATCGGCGCCATCACCGCCCCGCAGATTCCCTACCTGGCCCAGGGCGCGGTCATTCCACCCAACCGGGAGTTCATGGCCGTACTGGGCGACCAGAGCCACGGCACCAACGTGGAAGCCCCGCTGGCCACCATCCAGCAGGCAGTGGCCGCCGTCATGCAGGACAACCTGGACGGCGAGCTGGCCGCGCTGGAAGCCATCCGCGGCACGCTGCTGGACATTCTGCAGGCGGTGTATGGCATTGATCTGAGCAGCAATGCGGTGGGCCGTGCGGTGGACCGTTACCAGGTGCGGCAGGCAATCATCACAGGGAGGGGGTAGCACATGGCGCGCACATTGGTGGATTGCTACCGGATCGACGGTAAGCCTATGCTGGCCCCTGACCATGACCCGGAGTTCAGCTTTTCCGACTTGGACAGCAGCGATTCGGGCCGCGATGAGAGCGGGTATATGCACCGGGTCCGCGTCCGCGAAGGCGTGGGCACCTGGGGTTTTGAGTATGCCCATCTGACCGACGCCGAGCTTGCCTACATGCAGAGCCTGTTTGCAGGCAAGGCGACATTTGCCTTTACCCACCCGGTCTTTGGCGACAGCAGCGCAACCGAGACCTGCACCGCCTACCGCTCTCAGTATTCCGCCACCTGGAAGAGCAAAGTCACCGGGGAGTGGAGAAACCACAAATTCAACATCATCCAGTGCTAAGGGGGTGAGGCGCTATCATCAAGCACAAAATCACGCTGCTGTCCAGCGGTCTTGTGCTGTTCAGCGGCGACGAAGCCGACGCGCAAATCCGTTCCGTCACCCTGACCGAGCAGTGCAACGACAGCACCGACCTCTGCCCCGGGGCAGCCTGCGCGGCGTGCGCGGAGATCGAGCTGTGGGCGCCGCATGATGTGGTGCAGCTGCAGGCGGGCGAGGAGTTCACGCTGTCCCGCATCGACACCGACATCGGCAACGAGACGCCGGTGGGCATTTTCATTGCCGAGCAGCCCACCAAGGCCAGCGCCAACGTCTACCGCCTGGACGCCTACGACCGCATGATCCGGCTGGATCAGGACTTCTCGCCCTGGCTGCGGGACCATCAGGCGGACTTCCCAATGACCATCCCGGACATTGTGGCCGCCGCCTGCGAGGTGTGCGGGGTGGAGCTGGCCGCGGGCACGATGGACGGCCTGCCTAATGCAGACTATCAAGTGCAGGCGTTTTATTCGGACGGCATCACCGGGCGGCAGATCATCCAGTGGGCGGGCGAGGCGTTCTGCCGGTTCGCCCGCATGACGGCGGACGGCCGGCTCGAGTTTGCGTGGTATGTGGCCCGCGGCTATGAGATGATCGGCCCCTCCGCTGAGCTGCGCCCCGGCTATGTGCGCCTGGCCGATCGCATCCTGGGCACGGCGCGGCGCGAGCTGTACCGCGTACAGTTCCAGCAGCAGGCGTACCTGCAGGGCACGCTGTCCTACGAGCAGTACAGCACGGCGCTGGTCGAGAAGGTGCAGATCCGCCAATCGGACACCGATGTGGGGGTCGTGTACCCGCCCGATGCCGCCGGCACCAATGCGCTGGTGCTGCAGGGCAACCTGCTGCTGACCGCCAACAGCCAGGCGCAGCTGGAACCGGTGGCGCAGGCCATCTGGCAGGAACTGACCTTCGGTGCGCCGGTGCCCGGCCCCAACAACATGCTGGTGCGCATGGCCGGGGAGGTGCTGGCCGCCGCGCCGGACGGGGCGCTGTACATGGTGAAATCCAGCGCAATCAGCTACACCCCGCTGAAGGTCAGCGTGCTGGCCACCGGCGGCATCCTGCCGCGCCCCGGGGATGTGATCACCGTCACCGACGCCTACGGCCGCCAGATGGTGACCTACGTCATGCGGCGCACCATCTCCGGCCAGAAGGTAACGCTGGAATCCACCGGCAACGCCCGGCGGGACGGCAGCACCGCCACCAACCGGGCCAAAATCAGCAACACATCCGGCCGGCTGTTTGAACTGCAGATCGGCATCGACGGCCTGCGGGCGACGGCCATCGACCTGCAGGGCAAGCAGGCCGAACTGACCCTGACGGTGGACGGCCTGGCCAGCACGGTCGAGGCCAACTATGACGCGCTGAAACAGTATGCCGATGACGCGGCCAACCAGGCCCGGGACGAGGCCATCCAGAGCGCCGTAGACCAGGCCGAGGAGGCGTTCGGCCAGGAACTGCAGCTCTACCCGACCAAAGTGGAGATGGATTCGGCCATCCGGCAGAGTGCCGGGGAAATATCTTCGCAGGTCAACATGACGCTGGAAGGGTACGCCACCAAGGAGTACACCGACACCGCCGCCCAGGACGCCAAGGACTTTGCCAGCAGCGCTGCGCAGGACGCACTGGATCAGGCCAATGCCGACACCGACAGCAAGCTGGCGCTGTACCCCACGACCGTGGAGATGAACAGCGCCATCACCCAGACGGCCAGCCAGATCACCAGCCAGGTGTCGCAGACCCTGACCCAGTATTCGACGACTGAGGAAAGCCAGGCCTATGCGGATTCGGCGGCCAGCGGCGCCGAGAGCGCCGCCAAGCAGTACGCCGACCAGGCCGCGGGTCAGGCTGAAGATTCTGCCAATGCGGCTACGGACAATAAGCTGAAAAACTACAGCACCACGGTCCAGATGAACTCGGCCATAGACCAGAAAGCGAATCAGATCACGCTTTCGGTCAATCAGACCTTGACCCGCTACTCGACCACCGAGGAAAGCGAACAGTATGCCGACCAGGCTGCGGGTCAGGCTGAAGATTCTGCCAATGCGGCCACAGATGGCAAGCTGAAGAACTACAGTACAACCTCGCAGATGAACGCAGCCATTGATTTGAGTGCGTCGAACATCACACTCGAAGTAAGCCGCACTTACGCCACGCAGTCCAGTTTATCCGGCTACACCAAGACAAACGAGGTGCGCAGCCGGTTTGCGATGGACCCGACAAGTGTGACGATTTCGTCAGGGCGGATCACCTTTAACAGCAACACCCTGGTCATCAACAGCAGCAATTTTAGCTTGGATTCCAATGGGGCCGTCACGCTGCGATCTAACGGATCAAACGGGTATGTGCAAATATATAACTCTTATATTACTTTTCGGAATAACTCTGGGAGAACCCTGATTACAATTTTCCCGGAGTCCGACAACGTGGGCGTAATCCGCTTCTTCAATGGAAGCGGCGGGTTTATTTCAGACTTAAAAAGTTCGGTGCAGGGCGGGCAGGGGAATATCCAGCTCAACATAAGTGGCAGCGGATTCTTTGATGTGAACCGTGCACGGATTTCCGAGCTTACATGCCCGGACAGCAAAATCTATTCCGATAAGTACATGGCGATTGATGGTGAAGTTTTTGCGCAAATGTCGGGCAGCTACAAGGAACTTCTCCCGGACAATTTATACATTGGAAAGGGGACATTTAGACCCTACCAAGGTAAAAATCCCATGTATCTTGATTGGGTCCAAATCAATAACTACTGGGTGTTGGCCGGATTCAGCAGCCCGCATTAACAAGAAAGGATGGATCACCATGACCAAAGGCATCAACTACGCATATCAGGAACTGGAAAACAACCTTGTCAGCCGCATCAACTCGGCCGGCCTGCCGCTTTTTGCGGTGCGCGACCTGCTGAACCGTCTGCTTTTGCAGGTGGACAAGCAGATGACTGAGCAGGTGGAGACGGAGAAGAAAGCCTACTTTGAGGGCCTCAAAGCGGAGCAGGCCGCGGCCGCCAAGAAGGCCACCGCCACCGCCGAATCGACCGCGGCTTCCGCATCCGATACACAGCCCGCCGCATCCGCAAACAAGGAGGCAAAGGACCATGCCTGACGCCAAGGTCGTAACCATCAACGGCGAGCAGTTCATCGTCTACGACAGCGAAAACACCGGCCAGCAGCTGGACGCCGGCATCCGCAAGCTGGCGGGCCTGGATGCCGACATCCAGGCCGCAGCGGAAGCCGCGGCAGCCGCCGAAGCATCAAAACAGGCCGCCGCGTCCAGTCAGACGGCCGCCGCGGCCAGCGCTTCCACAGCCCAGGCGCAGGCCAGCACGGCCACCACCAAGGCGTCGGAAGCGGCGTCCAGCGCGTCGGCTGCCCTGCAAAGCAAAAACAATGCGGCTTCCAGCGCGACGGCTGCTGAGAACAGCAAGAACGCGGCCGCCACCAGCGCCAGCAACGCGGCCGACAGCGCCGGGGCCGCCGCCGACAGCGAGGAGGCCGCCGAAAATAGCGCAGACGCCGCCGCGGCCAGTGCGGCCGAGGCCCGGCAGTACGCCAACCAGGCGGCGGGCGACCGGGAACTGAGTTTCTGGGTGGATGACGATGACGGCGGGCTGAACTGCACAATCCATGACAAGAGCGCGGCCGCCACGGCATCCGCGCAGGAAGGAGAGTGACATATATGGCAGATCAAGTCGTAAACTTCCCCCGCGACACCACCATGACCCGCATGGCGGACGCGCAGGAAAAAACCAACGAGATTCTGGCGGCCATCGCGGCCGGTTCGGCGGGGGCGGCGTACACCGACACCGTCTTTGCTGCCCTGCTGGACGGCAGCAACACCACCGACATTTTCTGGCAGTGGTGGCCGCTGTCGGACGGGGAGGGCGAGACCAGGTACCACCGACTCGAGCGCTTCGCCCTGATGCTGCAGCGGGCCTGGGGCGCCAAGGTCTACACGCTGCGTTTCAACCTTGGCAGCACCACGACCGGCACGCCCCAGGACGACCTGGCCGGGCGCAGCGCGGCGCCGCTGGCCACCGACACCAGCACGCCCGCATCCGACTGGGCGGTCGAGGACCCCATGACCTGGTACATCCGCGCCAACGCCCAGGACAAGGCAGACGGCACGATGGACGTCCTGGCGCTGGAGGGCGAGGACGGCTTCGACGTCACCGGCGAAACCGCGCCGGTCTACACCTTCCGCCCCTCGCTGCTGCGCAAAGTGTGGACGGACAGCCAGTACAAGTACAAGTCCTGGACCCTGGTGCCCAAGCCTGGCTATGCCCCCTATGCGGCCAACGTGGCGCCGGACGGCAGCCGCCGCCACATTTCCTGGCAGGCGAGTTTCCCGGGCGTGCTGGACGCAAACGGGGCGCTCACCAGCGGCGCGGGCAAGCGACCCAACATCTTTACTTCGCCCAGCACCGGTCTGACCCAGGCGCGCAAGCAGACGGCTTACAGCGCCCTGGCCACCGATGCCGATGTGATCGTGCTGCTGGATCAGTGGCAGCTGCGGCACTTCGACAAGGAAAACAGCCGCATCGCTGAGGGCTGCACCAGCTACAGCTGGCAGTACAAGGCGGCCGCTGCCGAAAACGGTGTGCGGCGCTTTCTGGTCACATCGACCCAAGCGGCCAACATCCTGGTGGGGTCCACGGTCTTTGTGGGCGACCCGGGCAGCAACAGCAACCTGGACCGCGGCCAAAGCTACATGCGCAGCCTGGCCGACCGGGTGCGGGTGCTGAGCATCGAGACGGTGGAGGTCGGTGACCAGAGCTACAGCGCCGTTAACCTGGACATGGACGAGGACATGGATGTCACGGCCACCAGCTACATCAGCAGCGCCCCCTGGTACAGCGGGGAGACGGAAAAGGTGCCGGGCCACCATGACGGCAGCCCGGGCAGCAACACGAGCGGCAAGTACCCGGTACGGATTGCGGGATGCGAGGTGCTGACCGGGGCTTACCATGCCTGCCTGGACCCTGTCTGGAACGCCAAAGCCGAGAGTGACGGCGGCCTGACCTACCACGCAATGGTCTGCCGGGACGGCAGCAAGCAGAGCGGCAGCGCCACGACCGACCGGGTGGAAGCGGCTTCCCACACCTTTGCCAGCGGTGAAAAGAATAAGTGGAACTACATCAAGGACCTGGACGAGGGCAGCACCGAGAGCCTGCTACCTGCCGCGGTGGGCGGCAGTGAAACGACCTACTACAAGTCCGCCTTCTATTGTGCGTCTGGCGCGGGGGTGTGTTGCCCCTGGCGGTTCGGAAACTTGACCAACTCTGGGCGCGCCGGTCTCGCCCATGCTCTTGGTCGCAATGGGCCTGGGTCTTCCGGCTGGTATGGGGCCCCGTGGCTTGCTGGATCGGGTAAAACGCGGGGTGAATGGTCGGGGTCCTGACCCCGACCAGAGGGGCCGCAGGCCCCTCATACTCCGGGGGCGAAGCCCCCTCGCTCGAATTTTGATTTTGAGGTAGGCAGAATGGGGTGAATGTGGTATGATGGGATCGGGTCATGCAGCGCGCTGTCCGCCTTCTATTGTGCGTCTGGCGCGGGGGTGTGTTGCCCCTGGCGGTTCGGAAACTTGA
>ERZ1090860.169-NODE-170-length-39986-cov-178.433473_pt1 | contig 39986 bp, 51 predicted proteins | sample MGYA00478483_ERZ1090860 | MGnify/ENA primary metagenome ERZ1090860 (study PRJEB33644, sample SAMEA5815741) | chicken gut metagenome | biome: Chicken; feature: Gastrointestinal Tract; material: Caecum | place: Ireland | collected 2019-01-01 | study: A study of...
GTTCCAGATGGTCCCGTATTGGTCTAACATTAAGTCCCTGTACTCAGAGATACACTTTATGAACTCTCGCTTCTCTTTAGGCCCCAGCTTGTAGACCAGACCAGAAGTCAAGAACCATACGTTATCCCCTTGGTTTCCGCCATAGGCAAACACTTCACCTACACCGTTCGTTAAAACCACAGATGATGGAGATAGGTGCTTAAGCAGTCTCTCAGAGAGACCCACGGTTGACCCGTAGTTTGCTTTGCATTCATTAACATCATCTGCTGAAAGATGCCACAGAAAGTAGTGGACATCTGGTTCCGTAGCCTTGCGAATATACATAAAGTCTCCTTATAACCTTAAGGGCCTATAGTCCCTATAGTGATAGTTAAGGTAGATATATAGGCCCTTCAATAAGTTAGACGGAACGAGCTTTCTTAGCGTATGACGCCTCCCAGCCACAGCCAACGATGGACACTGGGGTAGGATAGTCTGACTCTAAGGTTAGACTCGTGGTTAATGCGTTACCATTCATAGCGAAGCGATACTGACCATCCCCAATGTTGGTAGTCCCGATGGTTTGCTGACCAAGGGTGTACCCATTAAAGGTGTTCACGAACTCCCGCTCACCGTTTCTGACAATGAGTCTAAGAGCGCCAGTGTCCTTGTAGTTGACCCAAGCCCGACGAAGTTGTAGGCGTCCAGTGTCTTCAGACTGAGTGCCACTCTCGTCTTCAATCTTAATCAGGAACCGTGAGAACTTGTAGGACATCAGATAAGACCGTCCGATGAACACTGTACGTCCTGACCAATCGCCATTTAGTAGAGCCACAGTTGAGATGTCTGTCAATTCACCAAGGTCCACGTAGGCACCCTGACTATCAATAAGATAGTACCGACCGGGAGACGGAGCGTTTCCACCATAAGCAGAACCAATGTCAACCGTAGTCTTATAGGTGTCAGCGTTGTATGAGCCAATTGGTATTACCATAGACACCTTGGAGTCAACGTGGAGTCTATACGGCTCTAATGGAAAGTCAGTTGCCTCCTTGATGAACTTAAGGTGCTCAAGGTCCACGCCGCCTTGGTGCTGACGAACAATGAACATGGTAGAGCCAACCGACGCAGACGCCAGAATCTTATCAGCTTTAGGGAACTCCCAGTGCGACCAAGAGGCTTGAAGCTGTACGCCGTCCTTAAACAAGAACTTGTAGATGTAGATTCGGTTGTATGCACCTGTAGAGTTGACGCAGATGTAGTTCTCAGTCCCTGTACCTTGAATGTCAAACACCCCGTTAGGGATATAGGACAGTACATGGCTAGTGGTATCATCGGCATCCTTCACGTCAGACACATCTGCTACAGCGAAGTATCGCTTAATGCTGGTGAATGACCCACGAGGCGCTGAGAAGAAGACTGAGCGTCCTACAGCGAACGGTCTGGCATTATCGCCTAAGGCAAACTCTGAGCCTACATCAAGCTGGATAGACTTCGAGGTAAGGATCCCTGAGCTTGTCATCACGAACTGCACCTCATCTGACCAAAGTAGTAGCTGCTCGCTAAACGGAACGGCATACTTAAGGATTGAGATTCTAGGGTGACTTACAGCTACGTCAATAGGATCATCATCACTCAGTGTCGCCACACTCTTAGGGAAGAACGCAAAGTAGCTGGCTGAACGGCTCATGATTACGTTCTCGCCTGACAAGAACCCCAGCCTGTTCCTGTAGAAGAACACATCGTTAATCGTGGCATCCACGAAGCTAGGCATAGGGTTTGTGTCATCATTACCAGAACCACGCTTAGACCAGTCCAGAGTCTTGAACTCAAAGGAGCCGTCAGATTGTCTCACCAGAGCATGAGGCATTGTGGTGTTATCGAACCCAGTGACCACTCCAGGCTCTACTGTCTCCTTCCACGTCTTAGTGTTGGAGTCATACATCACGTAATATTCGTCGGCGCTACTGTTGGTCTCACCTTGAATCTTAATGATGTACCCATTTGGAGCTGCAAGAGGCAACTTAGAGATTGTTTGCACCGTGTCGAGTACTGGACTGATTAGCTGGTTAGCGTAGCCATCCTCCGTCTCCACTGAGTTAATGTCAGTCCCTGAAGGGGCAGAGATTAACAGGAAGCCAGACCCAAGGTCGAACGTGAAGGTAGGGTACGCAACCACAAGAAGGTCTCTCAGAGCTGCACCGATAGCCTGAGCATCAACCTTAGGAGGGTCATTCTCGGCATCATTACCTGCTGGTAACTTATGCTCTACCTTAACGCCTCCATTTATTCCTACCTTAAGGGTGCGACCATACTGTCCACCACGCAGGTTAATTAAAGCACGAGCTTTACGATTATAACCAGAGTGTGACTTCTCGCTTCCACCTTTAACGACAACCTTACGGTTCACGATGAATGTATAGTCTGCAACGGTAACGACACGGATGTCATCTCGCGGGTTGGACGACTTAACGTAATCTACCGCACCTGAAACTGAGTATTGATTACCGCTCAAGTCGACTACCTGAATGTTGGACCCGTTGAACACGATGTAATACTGCTCCTGCTCATCACGGTTAATCAGGTGGAACTTAGGGCTGCTCCCAACGTCGATGTCAAGACGTCGCTTGAATACTGTAGGTGGACGCTTCTGGAGTCCATCACTTTCGGATGACCAGCAGTTAACTTGCGCCTCGCCTTGGTCTGAGAACCTCAGTATGTCTGGCTGCTGGCTAATACCGCCTTTAAGGTTCTTGATTGATTGAGTAATTAGTGGCATAGGCCCTCCTTAAATCATACTCATTAGGACGTATCCCTCAGCGATGTCACCAACGTCAGCAATGTGGACAACCTTACGTGCTACCTGTTGTCCAGTATACCCGTTGTCCCACTCATTCAGAATAAGCCAGTCGCCAACCTTAAAGTCCCGGTCGTTAAGTCTCAGCTCTGCTGTCTTTAGACCTAGCTGTACCGGACCAAAGTGCTGGCGGTGAATCTTCAGGTTGTGACTAGCCATTAGTCCCTCCCGATGTCGGACATCATGTTGTATCGACCAGTATCCATCTCGTATTCCATGACCTGCTGATAGAGTTCTTCTTCCTGCTCACGAAGGTACAGTTCAGACTCTGGGCTACCGAAGAACTTAGCGTTGAACTCACGGCTGGCCTTGGTAACGATGTAGTCCCTGAAGACCACGGGCATCTCAGAGAATGGTTTCATCTCAACAAGCTCTACCGTTATAGGGTCGGTGAAAGTGGTTGACTGAGTGGACAGGTCGTACAGGTATCCACCCATGTTGCTATAATAGCTGGTGGACCCGGCAGTCATTACACGAAGGTATGACGGCAGGAATCGAATCCTGTTGTCTTGGACATCAGGTGTCAGGACAGCAGCTTCATTAATGTTAAAGTTCCATCCTTTAGCTTGGACCTGACGATTGACACGATGCAGGATACGTTGAGCGTTCGAGACGTCAGCGTTACCTTCGTCAAGCTGTAGGACTGCTGGTTCACCGATAGCAGCTAACATATCGTTGATGGCATCTAAGTCATCGTTAGCATTTAGTGGAATGTATTGAGCCATAGGTTTTACTCCTTAACGGTCATAGGCACTAGACGGTGAGCTGGACAGAAGGTACGCCCAGAATAAGACGAATAGTGCTAACCCTGTGTAAATAAGGACCATAGTCCCTCCTTAAGCAAAAAACCCCTCAAGCACCCGAAGGCACCCAAGGGGTTTCAATTAGTTTGTGAAAGATACGTTGAAGGAACGCACAGGCGAACCGTCATACTCAACAATCACTAGACCTTCCACGCCAGAGGTGGCCTTGAAGTAGAGACTGTTGGTTCTACGGGAGTAACTAACACCATCAGGCGTAGTAACATCAAGCAGCGACCAGTCGGTCACATCTGAAAGCTCCGGGAAGTCAACCTTCAAGCTGGTTCCCACCGTAGAACTATACGTCTCTAAGGTAGGACCCTCGGTAGAGAGGGCCTTAAAGGTCGTTAACCCGCTGACGCTGCTGTGAAAACCAGTGCGCCTGCTGCTTCTGGACGCAGACCACCGTGACCCATAGCGTACTTACCCACAATCAGGTCGCCCTGAGCATCGACGTCACGGTCACGTTCCAGCGCCAAGTCACGCAGCTTAACAGTGCCTACGGCAGAGCGGTGAGAGAACAGACCCACAACGTTGTCCAGAGCAACCTTAACGGTAGAGCTGGAAGTCGCTGGGAATGCGTGTTTCTGACCGGAAGCAATGGAGATACCATCATCACCGCGTGCCTCACCAGCACCACCCTGAGTCAGGTGCGGAACTTCTACCACAACGAAGCCCATTACGTTACGGATGTTTCCCGTCTCCGGGTCAATCAGCGCAGCGTAGTTAGCAGCGTTAGGCATCAGGGCGGCAAGAATCGCCGAGTAGTTGTCAGGAGTTGTGTAGAAGTAACGGTCGCCAGCAGGAACGTAGTTGGCGGTCAGCTTCGCACGAGCAATGGTCAGTTGACCGATGATAGCTTCGCCCAGCTTGGCTGGAGTGTTCAGGTCGGCTTTTGAACCAACTTCCAGAACTGACGCCTTGCCCAGACCCGCGATGTTCTCGTCGGATGCAGCCGGGAGGTTACACAGAATCGCCATCTCAGCCAGTACCGCGCCATCAGCAGCGATAGCCAGAGCCTCACCGAGCTGGTTGGAATACTCGCCAGCCACGTCATAGTGGTTCATAGCGTCTTCGATGTCGAAAATCATCACGTCAGCGGTCAGCAGACCATCAATGGTGATAACCTTCTCAGTGTGTTTGATACCCTTGCGCTTATCGCTCAGGCGCTCACCGGGAGCAAGATACACACCTGAGGTGCGACCCATTACCGGGAACTGTGCGGACTTACCGTTCTGAATGGTGCGGACAATATGTTTGTCAGCGGTAACAGAGCGGCGAGTGAAAGCTGTCAGGACTTCACCAGCGAAGACCTTCAGGAACAACGCCAGAGCGTCGGAACCGGATTTGCCCTTACCTTGGTCTGTACCAACTTTCTGACCCGGAACGTTTGCCATATGATAATTCTCCTATTCAATTGAAAGATAAAGTTTATTACTTACTGTACGCCCAATCCGTATGGACTGAAGTAATAGGGGAAACCTTGAGTCTGTCTCTTGGTCTCCCTATAGTGATAGTTTAGTCCTACAGGCTTGATGCAGCTACCTTAGCACGAACTTCCATCGTGTACTTAGCGTCACGCAGGTATCGCGGGTCACTCATAGCCTTAATCATGTCAGCCTTAGAGCTGAATGCTTCGGTCTTAGGAGCCTTAGGTGCTACCACAGGTTTAGCCTGAGTGGTGATGGTACGCCGAGGTTTAACGCCTACAGCTTTACCAAGTGTCTTGCCAGCCAGATTCAGCAAAGCTTTGGTAGTCGCAATGTCCTTACGAACGATAGCAGCTTCCAGTGCTTCACGAGTTGACGGGTCGTTGGACTCAAGGTGGGACAGGATGCGATTAAACTGTTCAGCTCCACCAGCGTAGCGAACCACACCAGCAGCATACTGTTCAGCCAGAGCTTCCTGACCCCGGATAAACGAATCTACGAAACGCTTGGTGTAACCTGCTTCCTGCAACTTAGCGTAGGATGCGTCAGACAGCTTACCGTCCTTGGCGTATTCAGCCTTGATAGCGGTAATTTCATCAGCAGTGACCTTGCCAGCTTCCACAGCAGAAGACACCATGTCGTCGAATGCAGCTTCGTTTTCATCCAGAGCGGTGACACTTTCGGTCAGCTCTTTCGGTGCATCACCCAGTTCGATGAACTCAGGCTGCTCACCATCGGTATCAGACTCTTCGTCATCGGACTCGTGGTCTTCATCACCCTCAGTCTCTTCGACGTTTTCGTCTTCTTCGGTAGCCTCTTCGTTTTCGGCTTCCAGTTGCTTGAAGGTAATAGCGTCGTCGCCATCCCGAACAGCTACGTCCTGTTCAAGCATAGACTTTTGGTGTTCGTTCAGGTCCTCAACGGAACCCGTGATTGCAGTAGAGCTAACGCCAAACTCGGCATAAACTGATTGAGACATTGAGTCGTTCTCCTTTAAGTCGTTAATAGGTAAACACCTACTTGCAGTGTGGGACTAACGGCTACCATATGGTCGGCTTAGTCGCTCTTACTTTCGGTGTTCCTATAGTGATAGTTTAGGCTTGAGCCATGTCCTCACCAGCTACTTGTCCAACAGTAGCTCCCATGTTAGCACCAGCAGCAGACGCACCGTTGACCACAGCTCCTTGAGCGGATTGTTCAGCCATACGTTGCAACTTCTCGTCCTGAGTAAGCAGCAAACCAGCTGTGTCAATACCTAAGGCATTCAGCAGCCGCAGCTTCAGGGTCGGCAAGTTAATGTCTGGGTCCTGTTGTAGAGCCTGTAGCCCGGTCATCATGTTGACTGCCTGAGTCAGCTTTTCTAAGTCTTGACCACGACCTAACGCTTCCAGACCAGTGGAGACCGTAGGCTCTACCGCTTCTTTCGGAAGGTCAGGAATCATGCCAGCAGACTGAAGCTGGTTCATAAGCACACGGACAATAGGTAACTGAAGCTCTTGTGACTGCACTGAGTACACGCCACCTAAGGTCGCCTCCAGTTCGCCAGCAACATAACGAATCTCTTCAGCAGTGACACGCTCTGCATTACGCTGAACAGCACTATTAAGAAGGAAGGCCCAGCCTAAACGTTGCTCGATAGCGTCAGCCACCGACTTGGCAATCGTAAAGTCCTGACCTTTCGTCAGTTGCAGGAAGTTGATGTCCTCAACGCGACCAGCCACGAACTCACCTGTAGCCGCCTTGTTCAGACGTCGAGGTTGCGTGATACCGTTCGGGTTAACGAGGCCCACCACCTTGGAGGCTACCTTAGCCATTTTGGTGATAGCTTCTGTAATCGTCTCCAGCGAGTTGAGGTCGCCCAGATACTCCTCGCAGTAAGAACGACCGTAGTCTTCACCATCCAGTCGAACCATTCGTACCGGGATGTATGGACATGCATTCAGCGGGTAGGAACCATCGGTCCCTGTCACCTCAATGCCTTCCACTTCCTCGTAGCGCAGATACTCGTCGTCCTGACGGTAGATGTGTGTATATACTTCCAGCTCGGTGTCAGGCTCATAGTCGTCTGCGTTGAGTTGAGACTTCACGTCTTCCGGTAGAGCACTAAACGCTACCTTGTCGAGAGTCACAATCTGCAAGATGTTACCGAACGCATCACGTTGGACAACGTAGGACACTAAGCGATACATCCGCATAGGACTGTAGGTTCCTTGTTCTGGAGGAGGGATGTAGAGCAGGCAGTTACCTGATACGATAAGCTGCTTCAGCGCCTCGAACAATGGGACTCGGAAACTGTTAGTCTCCATGTAGGCCATCAACACACGCTCGACCATAGCCAGCCCTTCGTCGACGCGAGCAGCCGCCTCTGAGTCCTGACTCAAGGTCTTGGCCTCATATTCGGAGACTGTCAGTCGCATCCACGGTGACTGAGGGAATAATGCCAGCATCAGCTTTGCAGCCAAGTTATTCAAACAGCGAGCACCTACAGCTTGCCACGGCGTCACGTATTCCGTAGACGAGTTGTCGGACTCCTTAGGAAACAGTGACGGGATAGTGACAGCAGCACAGTTCTGAGCGCGTGTCTCATATGGCTGTCTACCGTTCTTTAATCTATCATAAACTGACTTCGCGCCTTCAGCAGCAAATCCTTCACGTTCAGCCATCTACGTGCCTCCATGTTTTACCTTGGCGAACACGCAAAACTGTAGACTTGCTAACGCCTAGCTCACGAGCCAGTGTTGTACAACCTACAGTTGACTTGCGGATTTCTCGAACAAGGTCTTCTGTTAAAACCGATAACCATTGGTCTTCACCTCTAGCCATTTTGGTTTTATTGATGCGACCACGCTTTGAGGCGTCCTGCATGTTATCACGCTGAGTTCCTAACTCTAAGTGGTTTACGTTGAAACATGCTGGATTATCACACTTATGACGGACGAGCATTCCGTTTGGTATTGGCCCATGCGCATCGGCGTAAGCGAGTCGGTGCATATACACTAACTTACCGTCTATACGCTTCTGCCCGTATCCTGCTGAGGATTTTGCCCACTTCCACTCGATGCACCCGGTCATATAGAAATACCGCCACCAGAGGTGCGAGAGACCTGAAGGCTACGCTTACCGGAACGCTTCACTTTCTTCTCGTCAGATGCGGTTGCTTCAGTATCCACATCCTCCACTTTGTCGTTCGGTACTTCCACTGGTGCTGCTGGGGTCTGAGCCTCAACAACCTTAGGCGCGTCATCAGAGCCAAGTCCAACGGTCCCTAGCGTACTTTTCACCACTTTCTTGAAGGCCTTACTGATTGATTTACCCACGATTAATCTCCTTAGTTATTACGATGTCTACCGACCCGGAAACATGCTTGACACGAGAATACCAGCCAAGACCCCAACGCTTGCACTCTTCGTCTATGATGTGTCTGACAGTCTCAAGAACCTTGCGGGAGGACTGCGAGTCACGACGAATAGCGACGATTGAAAGGTCAAGACCGGGAGTCGGTCGGTGCCAAGATGCGGTAGCCAGCAGGTAGAGATACGCTACTGGTTGACCTGAGACATCGTAGATTGTGTACTCTTCACCGTCGAACTCGTCAGCCATACGGTAGGTATGAGCCTTGAAGTCCTCGAATGACTTGAAGTTAGACTGCCCGTCTTCCCAGAGGCGACAGGCGCACATGTGGCGACCTTCGCGTGAGTTGAGATATGGTAGCATTGTCTTACCCCATGTTGACGCCAGAGGCTCGCATAGCGCGACTCACTGACGATTTATCTTTAGGCGCAGACTCCTTCTTAACCTTAAGGTCTTTGATACCTTTGGTCTCATTGGTGTCCACATCCGATTCAGCCCCGATGTCAACTGACGCAACTTCCTCACTCAGAGGTGCTGGTTCAGGTGCTTGGACCGAAGGCTTCGGAGTGCTAATCTTTGGACTGAAACACATAGTCCCTCCTACAGTTAATCGAACTGAACGGTATCTTTCAGCTCACGACGCATAGCAACCGCAGAGTCGAGAGTGTCAGAACAATACTGGAGACCCTTGATGAACCCGGCAATGAACGCATCGCTGTAGCCTTGCTGCTTGAGGAGACTGATAGCTCCCATCTTCTCAGCGTAGCTTGCGTTGAACAGTACGTGCAGGAACTGGATGGCAGACTGGGAGATGTTCGGGACATCAAGTCTTTCTTCCTGTAACTGCTTAACAACGCTTTCAATAGCATTAAGCGCCATCTTGAATCTCCTCTTTAAGTTAAGACTAAAGTCTATCTTATAGTCATATCTTAGGTCCCAAAGTCCCTATAGTGATAGTTTAGTGTTTCACCTATGGATGACTGTTGGATTGATAGGATATGACTATCGGTTAGACTCAGTGTTTAGGGCGGTTGTTCGACCCGAACCACTTGTACATGCAGTAAAGGGCCAGAAGTCCGACCCAGTAAATTACATGGATGGTGTCCATAGGATGACCTCCTTGGACTTAGGGTCGTAGTCGGAGGCTCGGCAAATACGAGCGACCTGAGCTTGGACCAGAAGTTCCTCCTCGGTCATCCCAGCTTTAGCAGCCAGAGTCACCATGCAGTCCCACAGCGTCATGTCTTCACGCTTAGGATACTTCTTCCACTCAGTCTTAATCTGGCCTTTGTTCTTACCAGTCTTAAGCTCGCGGCTCTCCTGCACGAAGTAGTACGGCTCGTCAAGGAACGCACGAGTGGTATCCTCACCCATCCCAGGAATGCCACCGTAGCCATCTGTATGGTCACCCTTGATGGTCTGCTCCATGTGCCAGTAGTCTGCCTCGGCAGTCGTATGACTCAGGATTTCACCAGTGGTTAACCAGAAGAACTCACAGTTCGGGATGGTCTTGAAGTCCTTATCGCAGGATACCAGCACCGCATGGTCACAGCCTACAATCTGAGGTCGTGTCCCGATGATACCCATACAGTCATCACCCTCAAGCGTAGGACGTAGGAAGCTGTTGAACCGTGGGTCGGCCATCACTTCGGCTACGAACTTCTTGTAACCTACAGGCTTGCGAGAACCTTTACGGTTGGCCTTATAGGTAGGCAGAACGTCCTTACGCCAGTTGTAATCGTCTGAGAAGCACATCACAATCTTAGCGTCTTTCCACGCCTTGCGCTTCTTAACGATTTCAGCGATGGTGTTCTCAAAGATACGACGGGCCTTGGCGTGGTCACAAATCAGAGTATAAATATCATCACCCCAATCGGTCTCATCCTCAGCCGCAGCCATAGATGAGAACACTAGGTAATCACCGTCCAGCACCAGAGCTATTTTCTTTTCAGACATTCAGTCCTCCACATGTTGATAAGACTTACGGTTCCTGACCGCCAATACGCCCTTATGGTCAATACCATAGTCAGCCGCTACAGCACGGGAGCTACGCTTATCCTTTCGGATTTCACGGACCTGCTGGTCTGACAGCTTGGCGTTATTGTGACGACCACGGGTAACGCAGTCGTTTATGTTATCACGCTGAGTCCCAAGCTCTAAGTGCTCAGGGTTAACGCACCAACGGTTGTCGCATTTGTGCCTGACTACCAGACCATCCGGGATTGGACCGAAGTTCTCGGTGTAAACCAGACGATGAGCCAGCCACTTGACGCCTGCTTTCTTTATCTGACCATACCCATTAGATAGGAAATAGCCAGTCCAACGGGTACACTCGGTCATTACAGGCAGCCTCCGTGTTGGTTCAGGAACTTGGTGCCTTCAGCGGTAATCTCCCACGCACCGTTGTTACGCCCGTCCATAGATAGGCAGCTAAGGTGTCCACGACTCGCAGCCTCAGCCACAAGTGCAGCGTTGTTGCGCACATAGTTTGACTGGAAGGTCTTCGGGCAGGACTTAAGGGCCGCTAGGACCCGTAAGTATTCACTCATTGCTTGAACTCCACCCGGAAGTTACCAAAGCTCGGCTGGTCAGCGTAACTGCTCAGGTCTTCTTTCAGCCCCTCGACGATACATTTCTTGAGGAGCAGTTCGACTACAGCTTCAAGACCCTCAGTCACACCGACCTCTACCATCTTACGTTCCAAACCAGTGGTCTTCTCTCCGTTGAGGACCTTACGGCTCAGCTCGCAGAGAGTCTTCTTGAAGTTCTCCACGTTTTTAGTTGGAAACACAGCACCCAGCGAGAACGAAACTCGCATACGTTTGGTCATAGCCATTAGTGACACTCCTTCTTAACAAGTTTCGCTCACGGTTCGTCTTAATGACGTGTTCGCGTTTTGGAATACACTGTAGATGCTCTATGTTGCAGCACCCACGGTTCAAGCACAAATGGTCTATTTCGTAGCCATTTGGTATAGGTCCGCGCTTCTGCTCCCACACCCATCGGTGGAACATAAACGCTTTGCGTCCCGGCTTACGGGCAGATCCTACCGTGTACCGAAAGTATCCGTCATGATTACGACGATGTGATACACAGACGATACATCCAGTAGGCATCTTATGGAAGCGCAAGGTTGCCACACCTCCCATCCTATCTCCTTAGTGACATTCTCGCCACGTACCCCCTATCTTTCCCTCGGTGTCAAGTACACACTTGAACTTGTAGAACTCTCCAACCTCTCGCATTGTGGATTGCGCCACCTTAACGATGTCCTTAGCTATTTCCATAGTCCTTGCGGCAACTTGAACTTCATCATGGACAAAAGCCATAATCGCAAAGTCACCATCCCAGCCATGCACGTAGCCTTTAGCTTCTAGGTTCCTCTCAAGCCAAGTGAACCACGTTTTACAGACTACCGCACCATCACCCTGAAGTAGTGCGTTAAGTGCTGAGTGTGGCGACCGGATGTGAATGCGTCGACCATCCAGACCTTTCAGCCAGCGACGTTTCCACTTCACGATGTTCTCCCCGTCCACCCACTTAGAGTCTGAGATTAACGTATTACTAACAGCTTCCCTGAGGTCCTTGATAGCTGGTGTACCCTCAATGAATTTCTTCATTAGAGCTGAACCTTCCTTCTTACCGCCTCCGACTATCAGTCCAATCTTAGCTGCCCCTGCACCATACAGGAACGCATAGATGAATGTCTTAGCGTTGTTACGGAAAGCATCATGGTCGTGGTTCGACTTATCGCGTGGGACGTTAGGTGCTAACCCAGCGTTGACTGCGTTGGCCCAGTGGATATCACCTTCGACCACAGTCTTCGCATAGGCTCCACCATCAAACGGAGCCGCTCGGTTCCCCAGACAACGTAGCTCAAGACCTGAGGCGTCCACACCTACTTGAATCCAAGGGTCTGGCTTACCGTCCTTCTTGTTCCACGCTGCACCGAAAGCACCACGGCAAGTCTCACCATACGGAGCACCATTAGCCGGGACCTGAGCCATGTTTGGTGAGCTATGGGTCGCACGTCCTGTTACTGCACCACAAGGGTTGATTGAACCGTGCATACGTCCGTCTGGACCTACAAGTTTCAACCATGCGTTCTTACCTTCAGCCGCCTGACCGATTCGCTTCTGGACCACCAGATATTCACGGACCAGCTCTACGCAAGCCTGAGCCTCTGCGTCTGGTAACTTAACGTGTTCCAACGTCTCGTCATCAACCACAGGTTTCCCAGTGTCAGTGAAGTCCACAGGCTCCCAACCACGCTCCATCAGGACTTTCGCTAAGTGGTCTCCGCTTCCCGGATTAAACTCAACGTAAGTGATTGGCGTGAATGGTGCTCCTTCCATCGTGTCTCGAGTATCGCGTTCACAGGGTTCAAGACCTAAGCGTTGAGCTTTGTTCTTCGGATTCTTAAAGATGCCACCGACCTTAGGATACACGACTCTCGGATACTTCGGAAGGTCCTTACCTGTCCGTGGATGCCTGAAGAACTCCTTGCCCCCCTTTGGTGCGTACCAGCTACCGAAAGTAGAGCGCAGCTTGTCCAGTAACTCCGCACGTTTGACAGTGAGTTCACGATATAAGCCTTCGACCATCTCGGTGTTCATCGGATAGCCGTTACGCTCCATCTTCGCACAGGTCCACGCAGCATCATGTTCCAGACGCAACGCATAAATCTGTTCGAAAGTGAACTGTTCAGACTGGAAGTAATACTTGTCAGTCAGGAACTTCTTGAACAACGCCAGTGTGACCACAACGTCTTGAACGTTATAGTCCAGCATCTCCTGAGACGGGAACAACCATTCATCCCCAGCCTTATATTCGATACCTTCTGCCTTGCACTTGGCAACGTAATCGTGTTTGTACTCACCCTTCATCTCACCTAGACGATAGCCCCAAGCCTCAAGAGACTGGCGTCCCATCAGCTTAGGCGGCAGACGACCAGCTTTCACTGCGCCCATGTCTGAGAACTTAATGTTGGGATACATCAAGCGGCCCAGCACCAAGGTATCAATCATCTTGTGTTTCGGGAAGTTAAATCGTTTCCCAAAGTACAGACGCTTCAGTTTGTCTATAGCTGGGATGTCATAGTTGATACCGTTATGGAAGACCAACATACCCGTAGGTGTTGCAGCAATCTCTTCCACCTTCTGTACATACTCTTTGAAGCCACCGATGATACCGACCATCGGCGCTACCCCATACTTAAGGGTCTCATTCGACTCGGCATTAATCAGGACCCCACAATGGAACTGGGACACGGTGTCAAGGAGACCGTTGGTCTCGATGTCCGAACACCAAATATCCTTAAGGTCAAACATGGTTAATCCTCCGCTTCAGTCTAATCATAAAGGCCACTCGATGTGAATGACCTTGAGTCTAGACCTAGAAGTCTGTACGCAAGAAGTGATACATAAACTTACGGTTAGCTCTCTTCCACTCCGCAGAGTTGAACCGCTGGTCTCCCAGAATGTTCGACAGGCAGGTTGCTTCATCGCTCCACCATTTGTACATGAACCGATGGTATCGAGCTTTAAGTTTCTTTAACACTAACGGTCCTCCATAAAATTCTTATAATCAGCGATGTCCCGACTAGAAGTCTTGGTTTTCCCACGAGCCACTATCCTCTTCTCCGCTGCTGCCAGTGAAGCTAATCGGTTCAAGCCACCCTGTCGTTTTGTTGTATTCAAGGTGTCCAGCCACTCCAGTATCACCTGTAAAGCGACACTTGAGTAGACGAAGCTGAACAACGTTAGGAGTATCACCTTGCTGGTTACGTTCAAGTGCGATGATAGTATCAGATAGTTGGCGTAGAGCACCAGAACCACGTAGGTCAGTGATTGAAACAGGTCGTCCTTCTTCATGCGATTTACCTTTCTCTGGGTTCTTCAGGTGACATATGACAACTACAACCACGCCCTTCGTCTTCGCAAACTTCTTGAGACGAGTCATGATTCGGTCAATGGTCTTACGTTCATCTGAGTTATCTTCCATGCCAGACACGACGATTGAGATGTGGTCCAGCAGTATGACGTCACAGTCAAGACCATCCACCATGTAGGATAACTTAGCGAACAAGGTGTCTTCCTCTGACTCTGCGAATGAATCGTACAGGTGGAACTTATCGTCTCCGAACAGCTTGTCATACCATTCGTCGAACCGTCCATCCTCTAAGATGGCTTGCTTTAGTTCCTTGCTCTGGCGTAGACGGACGTTATTGTCCAGACCCATAAGGTCCTGAACTGTTTCCTCTACAGCCTCTTCAAGCATAGCCATGCCCACACGCTTACCGCCTCTGCCCCACTCTAAGAGGAGCTGACGGACGAAGGTAGACTTACCCATTCCTGACCCTGAAGTCACCATGATAAGCTCGCCAGCTCGCGCACCAAGTGTCATTGCGTTGAGTGTTGCGCATGACGAGAACATAAGTCCTTCAGTCTCTGCCTTAAGCATTGCCTCTCGTGTGCGGTCCTTCAGACTTGCCGCTGATACCACGCCAGCCGGGACGAAAGGTTTAGCGTTCCAGATAGCATCGGTGATGGCCTTGAAGTCCTTGGCCTGAAGTGCAGCGTTGGCGTCTTTGTACCCGTTTATGAACGCAACCTTAACCCGACCTGCTGGTAAGACTGGAGCTGCATCCTCGATGGCCTGACGACCCGGTTCATCCATGTCGAACATCAAGATTATCTCTTCGAACTGGTCGAGATACTCAAGGTTCGCAGCCATAGCTTTCTTCGCAGACTTAGCGCCTAACGGAAGAGAGACAACCGGATACCTCCCGTCCTGCACCTGAGCCACAGACAGAGCATCTATCTCACCCTCAGTGATGACTATCTTCTTTCCACCGTTCCATAGCTGAGAGCCGAACAGCATGTCAGACTTGACGCTACCGATAGCTGTGAAGTTCTTCTCAGCGTCTCGGACTTTCTGTCCTACCTTGGTCCCTGACCTGTCGTAATAATCAGCGACCTGAACCATCTTTCCACCCATGTTACCCACCCAGTAGCTGTACTTCTTGCATATCTCCATGCTGAGGCTACGGGCTGGTAGTGGGACGTATCGTCCAGCGTTCTCACCGAACGTTAACAGATTGCTCACTTGCTTTCTACCTCCTGAGGGTGCGTATCCCTCGGTCAACTCCATGTCTCCTTTCTTCCATGCGACTGAAGGGTCACATGCAAAACAAAATTGATGGCCGTCTGAGTAAACACCATTGGCATCCGAGGACCCACAGTCTGGACACTGGGTGTGATATAGAAAGACACTCTCGTCGTCGTTTTGGTCATCGTATGACATTGGTCACTCCTTAATCACAAATGCGAACAGAGGGACAGGACTCACTGCCCCATCCCTAAGGTGATAGTTTAGGCTTTGAAGAACTGAGACAACTGGTCGGCTTTGGTGTCAGCCTGACGCGCCCTCATACCAGCTTCCAGTGACGCGATGGTCAACTTGTCAGCAAGAGCAGCAGCATCAGCTGCACCGTCAGCAGTCTTCTTTTTCTACCTTTCGCTCCAGTACCGCAGCACGACGATAGCCACGCACCACCAGACGACCGAGAAATTCGATAAGTTTAATCATTGAGTTATTCTCCTTTAGAGTTTATTAACCGTGGTCGGAAGTGACCAGCTCATTGGTAGACAGCCAGCGTTGTAAGTCGAAACTTGGACAAGCCTTTGGTGCTACGTCATGGTGTGCTTTGATTTCTGCCTGAGGATACAGGGACTTCAGGTCAGCCAGCTTGCTGCGCAGGGAGTTCATCTGGGCCGTAGTGAAGTTAGCTTCAAACTTGCCCTTAGCGTCAATTCCACCTACAAGGCAGACGCCTACAGACCGTGAGTTCCAGTCCTTAACGTGTGACCCTACTACATTGACAGGGCGACCCTCTTCCACAGTACCATCGCGCTTGATGATAAAGTGGTAGCCTACGTCCAGCCATCCTTGCTGCTTGTGCCACATACGGATGGTCTCTACCCCGATGTCCATATCTGGTTTGGTAGCCGAACAGTGAACGAAGATAGCGTCAGTCCGGGACCGTGGGTTAAACCGCACCTTACTTACCATTGTATACCACCAGCTCTACTACTACCAGATTCAGATGTGACTGGAATCGCTGTGCGTCAGTCGTGTGCATCTGGAGACGCTTGTGGTTAAATACGTGGGAGCTGCTAATCTTCACGTACACTTCGTCAGGCTTACCATGAACGATGAACGCCTGTCCTACACCAATCTTGTTGATGGTCAGTACTTCACGTTTAATGGTAACAGGCTGGACGCTTGAGGCTGGAAGGACTTGAGGTTTATCCTCTACTATTTCCTCAAGATATTCATTGAAAACCCACGCCCCCCACATACCGTCAGGCTGACTGTTATACCCCGCTGCTCCGTGCTTGTAGAGGCCACGCTCGGAGGATTCTACCAGAGTCGCTCCAGGCGCGGGTGATGGGTCTTTCGCACATTTTGTGACGATAGTACCTTTAGGCCACCCGTAGATGCTAACTTTAAGTTTAAACTTCTTGCTCATCACTTAACTCCTTTCTTCTTGGGAATGAGTATGCCTGAAGGCAGACGTACAGTCGCCTCTCGAAGCCACTCAACCGGGATGAATTTATCGGCATACTTAAAGCCGTTCTTTTCGCACCATGCGCCATACGTGGTCGGAGACCCTTTGTATAACTTGGAGCGGGAACTTGAGAACACGAACCGGATGTCTAACTCTGGGTGCTGTTCTCGTATCAGAAGGTGCTTCTTACGGTCATCACTGTCGAAGATACCTTTGGTCTCCACGATGATGCCGTTTGGAAGGATAAAGTCCGGCGTGTAGAAGTGGTCCGAAGCGGGAACAACGTACCCAATCTTATATGCTTCATACTCTGCCTTGACTCCGTTCTTCTCAAGCCACTCTTGGTTCTTTGCTTCCAGTCCAGAGCGGTAAGTCCCGACTGCGTGTCCTCGTGGTGCTGACCACTTAGCCATGTTTGATTCTCCATATAATTGCTTGCGGAGTAACACCAAACATCTTGGCTAAATCTACAGGCTTCATATCAGACTTCAGGATAAACTCTACGTCTTCCTCGGTCAGCTTAGTCTTCTGGTTAGCTTCTCCTTTGAACACTGGCGGTTTCGAATGACGACCCCGCTTCACGCAATCCTGCATGTTGTCTGTCTGAGTCCCGACTTCAAGATGTTCCGGGTTACAGCAGCAAGGGTTGTCACATTTATGGCGAACTAGGAGGCCATCAGGTATTGGACCACAGTGCTCTCTATAAGAGACTCTATGCGCGTAGTCCTGTTTCTGGTTGCCTATGGATATTCTACCATAACCTTGTTTGTACCGGGAGCGTTGCCACTCCCAGCAGCCAGAAGGAGAAACTATAGAGTAAGCCTCCAGTTTCTCTTTCAGTGTCATTAGAAGTCGTAGTCGCCTGCGTTGTTCTGATCATCGTCCTGACCATCATCGTCAGACCCGAAGTCATCCCCACCGAAGTCACCATCAGTTGATGCTTTGTAGCCAGTACCGAGGTCTTCATCATCACCCCAACCACCATCGCCACCAGCACCATCACCTTTCCACTCCTTCAGCTCTACCAGAAGGCAGGACTCAAGCTGGAGCTTAACGCTTGCACCGGTCGCAGCGTTCCACTTGAACGGCAGGACTTTAAACTTGACCTTCAGCTTTGAGCCAGCGCCAATATTCGGGACGTCACGGATTAACTTAGCATCGGTGTCGTAGAACCGTAATACGATAGGCTCTGACTTGCCGTCTTTAAGGTAAGACGCAAAGCATTTAAACTTCAGGGTAACAGTACCGTCACCATTCTCAATCCACGGCATGTCGCCTTCACGCGGCTCGATAGGCTTCTTGCCACGCTGAACCTGAGGCGGGTTCTTCTCGTGGTCTGCGAGTGCTTTCGCATACGCATCGTCGTGAATCTTCTGTAAGACATCAATCATCTTACGGACCTTCGGGTTGCTCAGGTCGAATGTCAGGTTGACCTTATGCTCACCACGCTCGTTAAACTTGGTGTCTGCTTTGTTAAGCCATGCGTAAGGCTCAACGATACCAGCTACCGGAGTGGTGAAAGTCTTCAGTTGCTCTTTAGCCATCGGTGTAAATCTCCTAATTTAAAGTTACGAACTGGACGTCTGTCCTACAGTGATAGTTTAGGCCTCAGGACGAATCCTGCCGACCACGAACCCAGCGTCCTCATACTCTTGTGACTTCAGGGTAGCCTCTTCAAGAGACTTTGCGTACAACGGAACCTCGAAGGACTGAACGCGACCCTCAAGCTCCACGATGTATTTCTTTTCCTCAAGGCTCATAGCCCTTTCTCCTTCCACATATGGTACATGGACAGGTAGTCCACATTCCCGGTTGAGACCCACTGTCTAAAACACCAACTACTTGGAGTCATAGCACTTACCTTTATGCAGGTCGAACGGATTGTGCGACAGGTGGAAGGTATTGGAATAACGGTTGAACATTAAGTTCTTAAACATGGTCGGCCTCCTTAGGTCGAAGTTATGGTTGTCCTATAGTGATAGCTTAGGGTCTAGCTGGCGGCCCAAACGCAAAGAAACCCAGCAGTCCGTAGACCACTGGGTTGACGTCATAATGAATCTCTCAAGGCTACCGCCTCAGCTATGGTCTTGGCATATCGGACCATGCGCTCTCCGTTGACCACCTTCTTGATACAGTAAAGCTCTCGACCTTTCACCTTTGAGATGTGACGTTCTCCGGTAGTGTTGGTGGACATCTGGCCTTTGTTCTGGTTGTTCTCGGAGTGAGTCACAAGTCGCAGGTTGGACAGCCTGTTATTAGAAGGGTCCCGGTCAATGTGGTCAATCTCCATGCCGTCTGGTATTGGACCGTATGCCATCTCCCATATTACCCTGTGAACCTGTAGATGCTTGCGGCCCCACGGTGTCCTGACGTTTATCGTCCAATAGCCGGACTTCTTCTTACTACCTACCTTTCGCCCAGAGTGGAGGGCCAGCCCGGAGGCCGACCTTTCGTCCACTTTAAATCTTGACTGTAGGATTATCCTCAGTTCCACGCCACTGGTCGAACGAGGGGTGTCGCAATGAACCATCTGGTGTCTCCTCCATGTAGGTAATCTGGCAAGCCCACCCTTTGTAGTAGTCAGGGTCTGACTTAACGTTCTCCGTGAACTCGGACATAAGGGCGCGACTAATGTTAGTTGCGGAGACCTCCATCCCGTTCTCGAGCATAACGTCGAAACCAATTACTAGACCTTCGTTGGCTAGACCCTCTGTTCCCCACACCGGGCGAACAACGTGACCATCTGCTTCTTCACTTGGCTTCATCTTCCACATACCGGACTTCTTGCCACGCTTATATTTTCCCAGTGGGTCCTTGACTACCAGGCCTTCATGCCCATCTGCTCGCTTCTCCTCGTACAAATCACGAAGAGACTCAAGGTTGAACACTGTATGACTCTCAGAGAGAACCCAGTCGATTTCCGGGAAGTATTTCTGGAGGAGAGGGACGATAGCTTCGGCCTTCAGGCGTGTGACGCTGTGGATAGGACCTTCGGCTTTCGGGTCAGCAATGGTTGTCATGTCGACGACACCATAAACCACAACCTGAAGTCGAGACCGGGCTACCCAGAACGGGACCTTCTTGCCACGGCCCGGATAGCATTCAGCGAACTCTTCGTTGTTAGGCTTGAGCCACTTGGTTCGAATGAGACCTGAGGACGTATTAAAGTCAACACCTTTGACCATGACCTCGCCATCAATCATCAGGCCAATACCCTCATAGCCAGCTTGACGAAGGAACCAACGCCAGTCAGCCTGAGTCCACGCATTACCTAACTCAGAGTTCATCCACTCCAAGGCTGGAAGAGGTTTAGACTCACGGCTCAGCCAGTAGGTCTCACCTTCACGCAGGACAGTGAGGTTCAGCCGCACACCGTCATACTTCACTTCAGCTTCCAGAGACCCGGCTGCTTCCAGTGCCTTCTTAATGCCAGACTCAGAGTAATCTACAGCGCGGTGCGGGTTAGTTTTGATAGTTGTCATTATGATTTGCTCCATGTGTCGAGTTGGTCAGCGAGACCATTAAGGAAGTTGGTTGCGGTGTTATACAGTACATCTTCATCGTAGTGTGCGAAGGTCTCAAGCGCGAAGATGTTGCCAGCTCGGTCCTCCACCCTGAGTTTCATACACTCTTGGCGTAACGTATGGTCTTGAAACTCCTGAGATATAACAGCGAAGTCTAACTGATAAAGCCTGTTGCACGCTGCTCTGAAAGCGTTGAGGTTGCCACTATAAGGTCGGCCCATAGAGTTATGCTCCTACGAAGTATTTCTCTTGGTTGACCAGAGAGTCTTTACCTTCAGCATTACGGAAAGCACCTTTTACACCACCGCCACGCTTGGTCTTGTTCAGCTTGCGGCCCTTAGGAATGTAACCTTCAGTCTGCTGACGTTTACGAATACGCTCGAAGTTGATAGTGTTCTGATACATATGGTTAAATCTCCAGTAGTGTTTATTTAGGGTTAATCATGAAGGCCACGACTTTGAGTCATGACCTTGAGTCTAATCCTATAGTGATAGTTTAGGGTTAACCTCTTCTGCGTTGGATTAAAGTGAATATCGCGAGTGCTCCCAGCCACAATGCCAGTAACTGTAGGTCTGTCATTTGGTTGCCGCCTCTTTAAGGACTTGCTCGTGCGTCTGCTCCACCTGCTTAACTAGCCACTTGAACGGGACGTTAAGCTGCTTTGACATCTCGGTAGGAATGACCGTGGTCTTCACCAGACCCTTGCCGTTGTGTTCTGTTACGGTAACGATTTGAGTCCCACCCTTAACGCCAGTCTGCTTGTGTGCAAATTCCATAACTCTCTCTCCTGTTAAGCGAATGCAAAGTCTGAAGACAAGATGTCTTCGATATTCAGTTTACCTTTCTTCGGAAGCTCTGGCAACTTGTCGCGCTGGCTCTCGTGAAGCTGGTATTCAAACTGCTCGTAGAAGTCAAGCAGCACATCGTTGTCGCGGTAGGTCTCGACCATCGTCTCACGGACACCACGGAACAGATACTCAGCGTCAGCCGGGATGGTACCGAAGCTATCGTGAATTACCGCGAATGACATCACGCCATACTTGCGGTGAGTGTGGACTACAGTCTTGCGTAGGTGGCAACCATCTTGTGAGTGGACGAAGTTCGGGCTAATGCCTGACTCCTGCTTGTGCTTGTCCAGCTCTTTCTTCATGCCTTTATTGACTGTAGGCTGAAGGTTGAATGACCCTAAGAACATCAGGTTCAGTCGAGTGGTATCCTTCTTGCGGTATTCCTGCCAGACCGGGAACCCATCAGGTGTTACCCAGTGTACCGGAAGGCAAGGCTTCAGGATTTCACCAGTCTTCTTGTCCTTCACTTCAGCAGCAAGCAGCTTGGCAGCACCTTGAAGCCACTTCATCGCGTCAACCGCAGCAACTACGGTCACGCTCACAGCTTCCCAAATCATCTTGGCCATGAAGCGAGACGCTTGGCTTGGTTCAGTGAACATAGCGCCAGACCCTGAGTCAATCGCTGGCATCACGATGTCTTCATACACTTGGTCTGCGAAGCCGTACTCTTTCGACCCGTAGGCCAGAGTCATGACTGAACGCTTAGTGACCTTTCGTGACATACCGTAAGTCAGCCACTGACGGGCCAGCTCTCGTGTACCCAGCTTGAGACGCTCGGTAATCTCACCAGTTTTCTTATCCTCGTGAGTGACCACCTCGTTGTCCGTGCCCTTAACCAGCAGGACTTTAAGCTCTTCCTCAATGCGGTCAGACACGATGCGGTAGATGTCTTGGACCTTACCGGAAGGCGTCAGGTTTACTGCATGTCCACCGATGTGATCACGAAGCATCGCGCTAAAGTGCTGAATCCCTGAGCATGACCCATCGAACGCTATCGGCAGTGAGCAGGAGTAAGACAATCCGTGGTGCATTACGCCAGCATACTCGAAGCAGAACGCAAGGAAGCAGAACGGAGAGTCTAACTTGCCCCACCACTCAATGCTGTCCATCGGTGCCTTAGCGGTAGCCATGATGTTGTCGTGGTTATCTTCCACCCACTTGATGCGCTCCTCGAAGGTGACTTTATCAATACCCGCACAGTTTGCACCGTGGACCTTCAGCCATTTGAAACCATCAGCACCAATAGGCTTACCGACTGCCAGAGTCAGGAGACCCTTTTGCATGTCGTTACCTTGAGGATTGAACATCGGAACAGCGTAGACACGACCGCGCCAGTCCATGTTGTACGGGAACCAGATGGCCTTGAACTGAGAGAACTTGTTCGCTTGGTTAACGATAAAGCTTAGTGACAATCTGCGTGACTGCCGGGCCTTCTCTCGGCGGTAGATACCAGCAGCAGCCTTCTTCCATGCCTTGAGCTCCTCTTCAGTCTCACCCGCATAGTCTTCAGGCTTCAGCGGCTCCATCTGAGGGATGTCATCAATAGGCGTGTTGTTCAACTTCTCTACCATGTTCACCACGTCTAGAACCTTCTTGTTCACTTTCCAAGGCGTATTCTGGATGATATTCACAGCGTCATAGACTTCAGGCATATACACGTCTTCGTAACGTGCCACCGCAGACTTAGACCCTAAGCGAATCAAGGGTAACGGCCTGCGACCTTTGGCCCAGTACCCACCACCTACGACTCCAGTCCACGGCTTAGGTGGAACGACGCAAGGCTGGTAGACTGGAGCGATACCAGCAAGGCTGAAGCCGCGTTGTGCCATCTTCTTGACCCAGAAGTCTGACAGGTGGACCATCTCGACGTCAGCCGATGCATTGCCAGCACCGTAACGCTTAAGCTCGACCAGTTGTGTTGACTGGATGACAATCTCAAGCATCTTGATTCCAACGTGTACCGCCTCGGTCGGACTCCAAGTTCCCCACGCATCTTCCAGTTGTCCTTGCTCCAGCATGGAGGTCTCAACCGCTTGCATGTATGCTTTCTTGTATGATGCCCCGGCTCGCTTGTTCAGGTTATCAGCTATCGCCTTCTTGAAGTGCTCCTTCTCCTTGTCACGAATGCGACCGAATCGGATTTCATCCTCAAGTGTGCGACCTATCGCGGAGGCCATCGGTGTAATCGGTATCCCTTCAGGCTTGACCAGCTTGGAGAGGATGACCTTCAGTATGATAACCGCAGCAGACTCACAGGAGATGCGTAGCGAACGGTCTTTAACGGCCTTCTCTTCAGTGCTCAACATGGTGAACGCTACGCTAGGACGAGAGGTTGACAGCTTCCCGTCTGGACCTTCATGCCACTCCTTGACGGCTTGCGCAATCTTAGGAACAAGAGTCTGCATCAAAGGCTTGGCGACCTGATTGTCTGCCAGTTCCCCGCGCTCAGTCTGTCGCTCAAGGTTCTTGATGAAACGTCGCTCGCCTTCAGTGTATGCCTCGTGCTCAAGCTGAAGCTGTTTGACTGCAAGGTCTTGCCCGTAATGGTCAGCCAGCAGGTTGAACGGCTCAATAGCGTTCGACACATCAGAGAAGTCGTGTTTGTCAATAGAGATGACGCTCATACTTAAAGTCCTTGTTATTAGTCTTTCACTTAAAGTCTCTTTGATCTTTCACTTGGAGTCTTAGACCTTGAGTCCTATAGTGATAGTTAAGTCAGAATCACTTGCATATCAGAGGGTTAGCGTGAAGATGGCTGAAGTCACCATGAGTCGTGTGCTTGATGGTTGACCGTTGGTCTATCGCCTTCCAGCCTGAGACCAGAAGTTTACCATCGTCAGTGATTGGTCGTCCACCATACGCCAGACACATCAGTTCGGACTTATGGCCCTCAGCCCGGAGTCTTGCTTGTAGTACCCGGTCCCTCTCCTGCTGTTGACGTGCGGAGTGACTTGACGTTCCGTGACTATACCCGGTAGCCAGTAGGCTTAACATTTGCATGTCTGCGTCCATAGAGTGTACCAGATTAATCCCGTATGACTTGTTCATTGTAGTTTGCTCCCAAGTGTTGCTATATCCCAGACGTTCGCGAGGTTGCGCATGAATCGTCCGTTAGGTTGACGTACAGTCCAGCGACCCAGGCGTACATAGTTGAATTTGTAGACTTTACGCGCTTTGTTGATGTCTCTCACCAGCACGTAGGCGATAAGTCCATAGCCTATGGCTATCAATAGTGCAAGACTCATAGTGACTTCCGTTTAATGCAGTCGTGTATCCCGTATCCTATCATCCAGATGACTGGCGCGAGGCATGCCCAATACCCCACACTCATAGTTAACTCCTATTAATGCAAGTGGTAATCTTTGAGGCCACCTATCAGTCGATGACCTCTCGTTTATCACTCAGTACCCGCCTGTCAGCGTTATGGTCAGGCTATGGTGATTAGCCACGTAGCATGCCCCGCGCTTCATCATCTCGTAGCACCCATCGTAGAACGCCTGTTCACTGCTATAAGTTATCTGGTACATGTTACTTGTCCTCAGCGTGTAAGCTGTCGTGGATACGCTTGCGGTCCTCATAGACCGCCTTCAGGTGACGCATAGTCGCATCATGGCTTAACTGCCCGGTCTTGACCATAATCCAGGCGTTGGTGACGTGATGCTGGCATAGGCCATAAGTTACCATCACTCTTAGTCCTCCTCGGTAGGCTCGAACCATACCACATCACGGCTATTAGACACGTCGTTATATAATGCCTCATAGATGCGAGCTTGCAGTATACGCGTTACGTCCTTGGTCTCAGGCATCAGCCCAGAGTCTTCGAACTCATGGTCAATACCATCAGCAGCCATCACCGTGAAAATCTCGTGGTAATAGTGCGGAACCTGATCGTCTACGACTTCATGCAGCGCATCGTGATAGTCATCACCTTCAGCTATTTCGTCGTACTGAATGCGCTCGTTAAATGCTTCAACAGTTGCAGCCAGCAGGTCATAGTATGCGTTAGCGTTACGTTCCATAATTATATCCTCTCAAAGTTAAGTATGTGTTAGTGACTATCAGTCAGGGCCTTCAGATGTATACTCAAAGACCCTGTAGTTAGTCGCTATCGGCGCATATTAAGAGTTTATCCAGATTGTTAAAGAGCATTCGTATTGGCTGTCGTCGCCGTGCTAGCTCGTTGCTAGTTGTGGTACATACTACGTTAAGTCTGTACATCTTGGCAAGCATTTGTTTAGCCTGTTAACCTAAACTGTGAGCTGTAGCCCCTCAGTGGGCGACCCGTTGCCTCCTCTGGTTCTCCACCTCAGCGGCAGACTTGGCGAGCTGGTCAGGCTCTCGTTAGGTTTTAGGACCTTTCCGACCTGCTGAAGTGGAAGCCCTCAGCGACCTTACTACCTTATTGTCATCTGCCTGTTGTTCGTATGACTTAGCAGGCTGTCTACTTAACCGGGATGACCCGGCGTCTTCACTACCGGTTGTTGCCGTGTCGTGTTGACGGAAGCTATTAAGCCATAGTCTGGACCTATAGTCAATATGTAATTTAAATAATATTGATTAAGCTATCGTCGGCCCCATGGTGTAAGAGGATATAGCCTTTGACTAACATGTCTTAGACCTTAAGTCTATAGCCTTTATGTATATTAACCGTTGGTCTCTGACTGTAGGTGTTGGTGTCTTATGGTTGTGAGACTGTAGGTTAGTGAGACTGTAGGCTGTGGCTTATGGTTATGAGATGTAGGCTATGACTTATGGTTGTGACTTATGGTTATACAGATAGAGACTCAGAGAAGACCCATAGTCCCTACCTATCGTCCTTCCCTAAGCCATAGCCTCAACCTATCGTTGACCTGAAGTCTTAACCATCGGTCCAACCTTATGATAGACTGGGTAGGCCTTTGGTCTGGACTGAAAGAGGGCCTATGGGGAGACTTGAGGTTCTTGAACTGTGAGATGTGGTCTCAAACTTTTGGTCCAAAACTCATCGTCACTACTGTAGGCCACAGCCACTGTAGGTCAAGGACCGTAGGTCAGGCGACACTAGGATAGACCAATAAGTAGGATGACCCTAAGTGAGCTTCTCTTAAGGTGTTACCTAAAGTCCTTGACTACAGTAGCTAAGGTCAGTAGAGTAGCGTCAGCTATGAACTGACCTTAGGTCTTACTTTCGTTTATTGTTACCATTACGGCGTTAATGACACTCAGACACCAGAGAACATACGAGAGTCTCGACCCACCCGACCCACTGACTTCCAGCAGTAACGCCAGCAGCAAGTAGAACAGCAGCAAGAAACCTGTATGTAGCTCGATTGGTCGCCAGAGCTTTAAGTACAGCTTTGGTCTTTGCCATATGCTACATACCTCCTGTATCTATGGTCGGTGACTATCTGTATTGGAGGTATTATGATTAATATCACCCTCCTTCCATCGGTGCAAGCCTTAGGTAAGAACTCGGAGTCTGCCTCCTAAGGTCTTGCATAAAGTCTGCATATGTATATTCACTACAGTAATACTATAAGTAACCGGGGGTCTTCCCTATAGTGATAGTTAAGTCCAAACTCCTTGTAAAACAGTAGGTTAGACTGGTAGTAACTATAGGTTACTAACTGCGTATTCATGCAGCTTTCACCTATAGTTATTCATTCAGCTAGTGGAACGTAACGTAGGACCCAAGTCCTAGCTCGTCGTCTGTATTGTGAGTTACCCTGACCCCATTGTCCCAGAACTCAGTGTGGATGGACTCGAAGCCTTTCCGTGGGTTCTCCATCTGTTCCTCCAGCCACTCCTCAGTGACTTCACGTTCGCCTTTGTTGGCATCCTTAGCCATCGACTCAACGAAGAACTGTACACCGATAGCCAGCGCATCAAGTCGGTCATCGTGTGCCAAGGCTCCACGTTCACGAGAGATACGGGTCATCTGGTAGAAGAGAGAGTAGATAGGGTTACGAACACCATCCTTATCAGAGGCTGACTGGTAGTCTTGGACGATAGCAGCAGCGTTAACGATAAGTCGGTGAGACCCCATGATAGGCTCCAGAACGTCACAGATGCGGAGTTCTTTCTGACCCTTACTCTTCACTTCAGTTACAGCAGCAGGATGGATACGGGCCGCTACAGGCTTGAATAGCTCAAGGTACATACCATCACCGAAGTTACCCTCAATGACGTATTCGTTGACCTTCCACTTACGACCAATCTTAGCCAGAGCTTCCAGCGTAGAGTCTTCATAACCACCACGCATACCGCCAACTTCCATAGCGAAGATGTATCCGTTGAGCTGGTACAGTACCGAATAACCAGTTTCATCCTTACCACGACCACTAGGGTCAATGACCAGAATCTTCTGGGTGTACGAACTGAAGGCAGAACCTACAGTCTGATACGTGTGGTATGAGTCACCCATGAGTCCAACGTTAGGAACGTCCTCACGCTTGTTCTGAGGGTTAGGCAACCATTGGTAGACCATTGGGCTTGATGCTGGGTCCAAGTCTGCTACGATAAGGTCACGGAGCTTCAGGGGGTACTTCTCGGCATCACTCAGGTTCGGGTTAAGCATGAACTGTAGAGCGAAGCCAGCTTTACCATATGATAGCTCACGTTCCTTCAGGTCAGTATCGTCGAATCGAACTTCATCGGTCGGACGCCAGTAGTAGGCCTCAGGGTCCTCTTCAAGCTCTGCCTGAAGCATAGGAGCCAGACGGTCTCCGTAAGACTGCCAGTCCTTCCTGTCGCGTGGATAACGAGCAGGCCAGATAGTAGTGGTGTACCCACGGCCTTCCAGCTCGCGATACAAGGTCATCTCGTTCTGAGGCGTACCCAGATAGATGATTGTACCTCCCGGCTTCAGGATAGCGTCGAACTCTTTCACAAGCTCTGACAGACGGTCTCGTGCAGCCTGAGTCGCTGAGTTGTTCGGAACCTCCACGTCATCGGCAATCAGGATGTCAGCACGACTACCAGTCAACTGACCAGTGATACCAACGGACTTAACCGAAGGTGAGTGGTCTGGCTTGGCTGGTCCAACGTCGAAGCTGATAACCGCATCTCGCTGTCCCTGCTTAGGTTTGAGTTCCTGAAGCTGAGGCATTAGGTCGATGATTCGCTTGATGAAGATGGAGTTAGCATCAGCTCGTTCCTTTGAGGCCGACACAATCATGAACTTCAAGTCTGGGTTGTTCCATAGCTTCCAGACCACAAAGCCACAGGTCAAAAACGACTTGCCAATACCACGGAACGCCTGAAGGATGAATCGGCGATTATCCCCAGCAGCCAGCTTCTTACACATATCTATCTGGCAGCGGGTTGGAACCGGAAGACTTAGTGCTTTCCAGAGAACGAAGATAAAGAACACGAAGTCGTCCCTCATCCTTTGGGTCATTTCTGCCTGTCTTTCAGCTGGTGTTTTCTTAGACATATAGTCCCTCCAACATTAGGTCCCGGACAGCGATAGCCTCCTCTAAAGTGGGACGTGTTGTGCGCATATAGGCATTCCCGCGTTTAACCTGAATCCTATAACCATTCTGGTGATGGGTAACGCACTTCACTCCCGTCTTAGAGTCATAATGGCTACCAGTGTTCCAAGTGTTCTCAGCGGCAGTAACGAGCCGTAAGTTACTTAAGGTGTTATTGCTAGGGTTCCTGTCGATGTGGTCTATTTGCATACCATGTGGTATAGGACCATTGGTTAGTTCCCATATCACACGATGTGCCCGCTTACTGCCTATACTTCGCGTCTGTACTATCCAATACCCCATCCGACTTAATGTCCCCACAGGCTTTCCAGTCCTAACGGAGACCAGACCGGATGGACTCGCCTGGTCAACTTTATAGTAATCACTTAACACCTTGGAGCCTCCTTATTGTGTCCTGAAGCGCCTTCTCCTTAAGGTCTGCCTCCTGAGTTATTCGGATAAGACTTTTAGAAGTTTCTGGGTGTAGTTCGACTCTACCATTAGGGAAGCATCGACTGACATCTGACTCGGTGAGACCTGAGGTGTTGACTCTGACGCGCAGCCGCTTGTTATCGCGGTTAAGATCATCAATAATCCTATCAGTAGAGCCTTCAAGTGCGGACACTTTGTCTTGCCATTCGGCGGAAACTTTGTCGATTTCAGCTTGGACAGTAGCCCGTTGATTCTCTCGTGCCTCAAGTTTCGTGATGTACTCATCGTTTACTTTCGCCTCCCACTTATTGTTAGCGGTGTGGTATCCACCAGCAAACATCACTGCTGCGAGTAACCACGGAGCCGCTCTCTTTAAAAATTCGAGCATAGGTGCCCTCCCGGTTTATCAGATTTCACGTAGAGTCTCCTCCACTAGTTAGTGTTAACCATAAAGGCCACTACATACAGTAATGACCTTGAGTCTAACACTTAAGAGATTTACTGCACTACATATCCAGTGTCATTATCTTCCATAGCGGAGAGCACCTTATCGTACTCTGCATTCAGGGCCTCCATATCAGCGAGCGTCTTCTCGTCAACAGACACCTTGCTTAGCACGAAGTTGTGACGAGCCAGTAGCTTCTCAATGGAGTTGTAAAGTTGAGGTGAACGCTTAGAGTCATCCCGCAGGTCTTGCAGCATGAGTCGAGCACGTTCAGTATCTAGCATTAAGAGGAACTTCTCTAAGTCCATCTGCGTCATGTTTTACCACCTCCTTTAATCGTTTTGTAGACTAGCACACCAATCTGGACAACGGTGTACGCGATAGCTGCAACGTAGAACCATTCGTTCAGTGTAAGTCCGAAGAAGAACCGACTGGCACCATCAGCCGCAGCGGTCCCGACGATAGGAGAGGCTTTAAGGGCCTCATTCTTGAAGTCTAACTCAATCATAAAACCTCCAGTTTAAATCGGGTCGTCCGTGACCCAAAGTTGTTACCATACGTTGGTCAGCGTGTTTTTGTTAATGCACTAACACTGATACTATTGTTACTCCACCATCAGATACGCTGTGCACCTTACCAACGGCTTTTTTGTACTCTTCGAAGCTGGGGTTTGACACGTATTTCCCATATATACGTCCATCTTCTTTTTCTATAGGGATAAGGTAATCACCGGGATAACCTCCTGATACGTTTACAGGAACCCTGCCGCAATACGCCAATCGATCAACTTTTCTTCTGTGTGTTTCAAGCTCCATCAGCCAGGATGAATAATCCTCACTTTCTTTGCTTGGCTCGTTTTCTTGTAGTTTTTCCTTATTGCTTTTCCACTTATCAAGGTCTTCCTCATACTGACTCAACATACTGGCGTATAAATCCGAAGCACTTTTCTCATCCAATACCCCCTTGGAGATAAGGAGCTTTATGCTAGATTGGTCTGGTTTTGTGGGTTTTGGTGAATTAACAGCACGGTTCCATTCTTCCCACTCTGCTGAAGGATACTGTGGTCTGTCTTTAACTGACCAGTTATCACCACCAACCAGACATGGTTCAGTACTCTTAATCATAAAACTAACGGAGTTATCGTAGATATCTGTGATCTTTCCATCCTTGTCTATTCCGCAAATATCCCCTTTGGCAATTTCACCACATGAATCTGATTTGTAGAAATATTCAGCGTAATCAGCTCCGGAAGAATTAACTGTGCCAGCGCAGTTTATACTCCTGTCCGTTGCTGATGACTTTCCTACGAACATGACAGCGTCTGATGCGTTCGCGCCTCCTGAGCCTTGTTGCCGTATGACGACCCCAGCTGCTCCATTGGGACCAAACTGTGCGGCGATTTCGTTCATCCCCTTCTGGTTTGTTTGTGTGATGCTACCGGAAGGGTCAATGATAAGTACGTTGGTTTCCTCTCCAACGCCACCAACCTGTGACGCCAGCACAAATGCCGCATCATTAGGTGTCAGAATTTTTATGCCTGATTGGTCGTGGTCTGAGAAAAAACCATACGATGTAGCGCCCCATGAGCGATATGAATATGTTGATCCGGGCCAAACATCATGTGCCTTTCCAAACTTACCAACAGCCTGATATGCGCTATCAACTATCTCATCATGATTAAATGCATTGTTGTTGATGGCTTTATAAATCTGGCTATCTACTCCAGTACCATCTTTATATAGGTTAAGCATAACTTCCATACCGACAGCTGACGTCGCTGCAGCGTCTTCCGGGACGGTAACAATGGTATTATTACCCCATACGCGGTAAACCGGTGAGATACTTAAGGAGCCAGACGGTGTGCCAGCATTTCCGGATGTTTTTTCATACCACCCATCAACAGTTATAGAGTCATTAGTCCACCCACGAACAAGGCCGAACCAAGTGCTTGTTCCAGTTACCACAGCAACCATATTTAGACGTAGCTTGCTTGTGTCCAATCCAGTTAGGTTAGCCGCGGATGTCTCGCCGTAAGTAGCGCTTGATGCGATGTACACAGGAGGTAGAGCATAGTTCTCAAAATACGTTGCTGCGGTGTCGGTAGAACCGTATTGCGCTATGAGTTGACCAGTAGCGGCACCCAAAATCTGAGTAGGTCGCTCAAGGTCACGCTCACAGGCTATCGCTGACAGCACACATGCATCCTCAAAAATCCCGAATGTTTCCTTATGGTATTTTTTGGAAGCATATTCATATTTTTGACCATCAGAAAAGTTTCGATTAACCCTGCCGTAAGCGCCCGGTATTTGCCCATCAATGATAAAGTCAGCATTTCTATTTACACTAAACATCCCACGTGATATTGCATCTCCAATTAGGTCTTCCCTTGATGCCTCAATCCCATTCAGAGACACTTCATGCCATTTCGAAGTATCACTTGGTACATCTTCCGTTGATATCACATGAGGCAAATCACCAACATATCGGTACGCTTTTGCTTCATTTTTATCAAGCACCACATCGCCAGTAGTGCTAATCTCCACTCCAGCAGAGAGGAAACCAACGAGATTATAGCCAACTCTTTGTAGAGCAAAATTCCATAGTTCATAATTTTGCTTTTCTAAATAAGATATTGATGCAGAACCAATGCTTAGCCATGCTCCAATACCTACTCCACCAGTAGATTCAGGAGTTGAACCAGCTGGAACGTTCTTTGGAAGCGTACCATCCCAGCGGTAATAATCACCATCCTCTTCCCATAGCAGGGCCTCGTTCCATGTTGTAACGTTGAAGCCTTTCTCGAAGGAGCGACGGGTAATATAGCCAATTAGACCAGCTGCCTTGATACTCGCAGCGATTCCTCGCGCTTCGTCCTCGCTATCCTTAGCGTTGCCAGCAGAGCTACCAGCAGCATCGGCATATTCCTTCGCTAAGTCAACCGTTTGGTCTCGACCTTCTTCTGCAATATGGATAGCCTGAAGCTCTGCATTGGTCAGGTCACTAGCTGTCAACACTGAGCCATTCCTGAAGTCTACCACTAAGTCGGTTCCAGTCTGACGGTGAATACGAACGATGTCGAAACCTGATTGGTCAACCAACATCTCAATCATCGTTGGATTAAGGAATCGGTAATCTCGACCAACTTCCAGTACACGGTTAAGGGTAGGGTTAGAGCTATTCACCAGTGTAACAACAACAAACGTTCTGGCTAGGTAGTCGAACTCAATCCTGTACTGAGTGTTTCCTGAAGGGAATTGTGTAATCGTGGACATTATGCCTCCTTTGTGATTTAAATGGAGACCTATGGTAGCGCCTCCCGTTTCCTATAGTGATAGTTTAGTCCTTGATGTGGATGCCTTGCTCCTCAAACGTTCCAAGCAACAGCTTCTGGGTAATGGGGTCGTTCGGAACCAATTCACGGAACGTATTATACATCCCGGTCATGTAGTCACGCTCGTTGACACGAGTATCAGCCTTGAGGTAGCCAGCCAAGTTGTAAGCCGAAGCGCCAACGTTAGCAGCATATCCGAAAGCTGGAACCTGCTCCAAGAAGTTACCAACAATATTCATCACAGGGTCACTTGTAGCCGCACCATATGAGATGGCACGCTCAGGCTTCTCTGTAGGTGAACGCGGGAGGATAGATGAACGGAGCATCTTAGTGTCCTCGTACCCAGCGATGCCACCCAGAATGTTAGATACCCCAAGTGGTCCACCCAGATGTGAACTACGAGACAGCGCCGCATAGCCAATCATCGTCGGGTCCAGAGCTTGTTTGAGGTAATCTCGGTCTCGACCGTCCTGCATAGCGTAAGCCTTGACGTGAACCTGAGCCATGTAGTAGATACCAGCAAGGCCCATAGACATCACAGTGGACAGGGCAGCGTCCATCGCTCGGTTGTTCTTCGTGGCGTTATAGAAGGTTCTCATGGTTCGCCCATTGATGGACTTGATGACGAAGTTCTTAAACTGAAGGACAGTCTTAGCGAGTGGCCCATAAGCCTTGGCGTCCATGTTTGACAGCTTATGAGGACGTAGTAACGTTTCGTCGGCGATGGTATCACCCATACGCCACAGGTCCATAGCCCTTGGGTCCTGACTGAACGCCTTCTTATCCTTGATGGTGTACTTCCCGTCTGGACCACGAGTCACTGACTCACGAATTAGGGACTTAATACCCTTCCACTGCTCGTCAGAGATACCAGCGGTCTTCAGCCAGCGGTCATCGAACTTACGCTTACTACCAGTCAGACTATGCTCCACGATGTCAGACAGGAAGCCTTGACGTCCAGCATCTAACAGGTAGTTTGTCGTACCGTTGAGGACTTTAGTGAGCGGAGAGCGTACTGCAAGTTCACCAGTGTAATACTTGGCAGTCCCCAGAGCTGTAGCTGTCCCACGACCTAGGTCACTGTAAGACCGCAGACGGTCAATTACATCCTGTTTAGACGGACGGATTGAATCATCCAGTTCCTTACCGAAGATAACATTGTGCAGGTCCTTAATCTCTGAGGCCCCTACCTTCTTGTTACGGAAGGCTAGGTCACGGAACATCGGGACTCCATGCAGCAGCGCACGAACGTTTCCACGAGCCAGCATACCACCAATCTCCGTCAAGTTCTGAACACCCATATAGGCATTCTTAGCGAAGAACGATAGGTCTGTCATTGTGCGCATCACAGTAGCGAAGGCTGCATCATCAGCACCATCACGTCGAGCACGACCAGTGAGAATCTTCAAGGTGTCACGTAAGGTCGAGACCTCACCTTTCAACTTGCCGTCATCCCCAGCCTTGTTCATCATGGTCTCAACCAAGTCCTTCATGTCCTTCGTGGTCTTTCCTGTACCAGCCATGATAGCGATGTCCCCATTGACTCGACGGTTGTACGCCGGAACAATCTTGTCCATGTCCCACTCACGCAGATTGTTAACACTGAACGTCTGACCGTTCGGTAGAACGATTGACATATCGCTATCGAACAGGTTACGAGCCTCAAGGAAGCTGTTGTTCTCCAGACCCACCAGACCGTTGATATTCTCTTCCATTACGGATGAGCGTTCGAACTGCTCGGTGTGAGAGATACCGTAAGCCTTATCGTTGGCGTACTTATCGACCGCAGCAGCAAGTCCCTCTGGAGTCAACGTAGGGTCAGCCTCTAAGAGTGCCTCGTCCACGCGTTTCTTGACTTCAGGTCTGGACGCATAGCTGGTCAACCATGACTTCTTGATGGCCTCCTGCAACGCCTCTGGACTCCCAAGCTCCTTGATGTACAGCTCCTTCATCTGTTTGCTATACACATGAGGGACGTAGGTTCCCTTGAAGCGGCTACCCGGAAAGATAGACTGAGCGTCTGGACGACCAAACATAGCTGGGTTCTCCATCATCTCACGCTTGGCGTCAAACTGGTTCTTCAGTAGGTCATAGACTTTCAGTTCTCCCGGAGTCAGTTCAGCCTTCAGGTTTCCGCTACCATCTTCGATAGCCATAGACACGCGCTGGTAGATGTCCTGACGAAATGCTCCGGAGTCTCGCCAGAATGCTGTCTGGAAGTACGGGTCCTTTAGTGCCTCAGTAACCGCATCGTCGATGTCGTTGTAGAACCGATGGTCCACAGCACGAAGTCTCTCGAACACGTCTGACGCAGTTGTCCCGATTTTACCTGAGGCCCCAGACTGCATACCAGTCGGTGAACGCACTAAGTCAGCAGCTACTCCACGAATCTCAGGGTTCTCAGACCGAAGAAGCTTCAGTCCAATCTCGGTAAGTCCACCAAGGTTCACACCAGCAGCGGCACGTTCAGGCTCAATCACTTCGTCAAAGACTTGACGTGTCTTAGGGTTCAGAGGGTTCTCACCAATCAGGATTGAACCATCCTCCAGCCTCACACTACCCGGCTCATTCGGAACGTCAGCGAACTTAACGCCTTGATGACTAAAGGTCTGCTCACCTTCCTGAATAGGGAGACGAGACAGGTCCTGACCATCAACGTTACGAGCGGTCTCACGAGCTTCCAAACGTGTAGCTGGACCAGCAAACTCATTAGTGTTGCGACCTAAGGCTCTGCCTAACCCATCAGCGATAGCAGTCATACCACCACCGAAGAGAGCACCACCAAGGATAGCTTCAGCCACATGAGCATCACCACCAGCCACTGAGGTACGGGCCATCTCGGACACACCAGCCAGTGCTCCAGATTGAGCAGCCACGGTGAACATCTTGTTGACTAGCTTACCGCCTTTACCAACCTGTCCAGCGATAGGAACGTATGTCAGAGGGTCTACACCAGCACCAATTACACCAGCAGCTAACTGAGCACCAGTCCCAGCCTTGGCCTTCTCTTGGTCCAACTTCTGGTTCTCAAGAGCCAAGTTAATAAGCTCGGTCAGGTTCTGAGGGGACCCACCAGTAATGACTCCATAATACTGAGGCAGAACCCCAGCGTTACGAATCTGGTCCAGCTCCTCGCGAGTCCACTTATGGTTGTTCCATCTGGTTGGGTTGAACACATCACCAATGACATCCAGTGAGTCCTCAGTCTGCCCAGCTCGGATAGCCACGCCGACCATAGAGTTCTTCGCTTCAGCTTCTGTAGCCGCACCGAAACCGAACCACGTAGAGCGGTCCTCTCGTTCCTGCATGGTATCTCCAGTAGCCTTATAGAACATCTCACCGAACGATTCGTTGGGAGCTTCAGGTGCTTGACCCTCAATGTTCAGACCAGCAGCGGTCGGAAGGTTCTCACCCAGAGCTACTTTAGGTTTAGCCTTGAGTCCTTCCGTGAGTGCGTCAAATACGTTAGCGCTTACTGGTGGAGTCTTTGGGCTGATACCGTTTAGTGCTCTTGCGACTCCCTGCTGATAGACTTCAGGGTTGTACCGGGAGCCTGTCTCATGGAAGCTGATAGCTTGCGCCAAAGAAGACAGGGTGTCCGGGTTCGAGAGGTCTAGACTCTGTGTAGCTGGAATACCAGTAGCAGCCACCACTGAGTCAATATAAGCCTGAGTGTCATTCTCGTTAGGAGGTGCCCATCGGTTGATAATCTTCTCGATGGAGTCATAACCTTGGCGACCGTAGGACAGCAGGTTTTTACCTAAAGCTCGGACGCCAGACTCTGGACTATCGAAGGTGACGAATGCACCATCATCTCCAGTCATTCCTTCCCATTGGTCCTTACTTACCCGGATGTTCCCCGGATTGTTATTGCGAATACCACGAGTCGCCATTATGTTACTCCTTACCAATTAGTGCGTTTGCGATACCCTCCAGTGAGACGTCATTGTACAACCCACCGCGCTTCTCGATGTTGGCCTCTCGGTCAGCTCGGCGTTTATCACCAGCAGCTTTAGTCCCGACGATACGCGCTCGCTTGTTAGCGTCACGTTCTGCCTGAGCATATGCGGCATCTTGTGCCTTCTGCTGTTGTTCGCGGTAGAGTTTACCTACAAGTTCCTTATCGTAGCGAATACGAATAGTACCTGTAGCGTCTTGGAGGAAGATAGAGCCGTTCTGTTCAACAACGGACAACTGAGAGTTCACTACCCAAGGGTTGGCCTTAATGAGCTGCTGACGAGCGGTGTCGATAATGTCTCGACCCACCTGCCACGACTCTGGGTTATCACCGACCATAAGCTGGTGCTTGGACACCATGCCGATTGACTTACCGTCAGAACCTTCAGACTGGAACGTTACGGTGTTCTCATTCAGCCAGCGTTGAGTCTGCTGAGTTGCAGCGTCAGCGTTACCTGTACGATAGTACCATGAGTCCCAGACCTTACGAGCACTTGAGTCTAGAGACGTTGGGAGGCGAGACAACTGGGTGTTCTTGGAGTCATTCTTCAACTCCTGCCACGCCTTGTCTGACTCCATGCGCATCTCACGGCTTTGACTTGCAGCTTGCTTATCAGCTTCAATCATCGTCTGAGGGTCCAGACCCATCTTGTCCATCTGGTCGAACGTAGAGAACAACTGAGATTGGTCCGGATACAGCGCAGCAAAACTTGAAGGGTCCTGAGTGTAGGCACGACGAAGAGACTCGAAGCGTTTCATCTTGTCTGGGTCGTACTGTCCACGGATGACCGCAGCTTGCCACTCACCAGCAGCGTCCTGAGTAAGCGTCTGGAAGGCATTTCGGAACGGACCGTTGTTAGTGTCAGCTCTTAACAATGCCACCTTCTGAGCGTCCTTAGAAGCCTCAGGGATGTCCATCTGGTCAATCTGCTGTAGCTTGGCAGACGCATAGTTGTTCATGTCTGAACGCTTAAACTCTCCTGTAGCTTCAGATACCGGAAGGTCCTCATAGTTGGTGGACACATTGTCTCCAGCCAGACGTCGCTGATACACTTGGTCAATGACCAGTTGCTTGTTCTGAGTCTGGATTAACTTAGTGTTCTCCTTCGCCTGTTCAGCAGACTTACGCTTGACCGCTTCCAGTAAGCTCGCTTCAGCATTAATAAGCATCTGACGCTGAGGCGTGAGTTCTTCACCCGGCTGAAGCAGGTTGTTCTGCTCCTTGAGTTTCTGAATCTGGGCAAGACCGATGGTTGGGTCGTCCTGAAGAATCGCAGACTGAACGCCTAACGCTAAGTCCTCCTGATACTTAGCCACCAGCTTGTACTCAGTTCCTTGTGCCTCAACAATAGCAGCGTTGAATACATCAGGTCCTACAATCTCTTCGACTGTAGCGTCAACGCCGTTAAGGGTGATTCGCTCTCCTCGTACTTGCTGTAGGAAGTTTGAGCCTCCTGACTTCTGGATTGCGTCACGGACCGTCTGGGTGATGACCTCTCGTGCTCGCTGGTCAGAAGGGATAGCAGCAGTAGTCAGTCCATCACGAAGGTAGGCCATGAAGGCCTTGCCAGACTCAGGTGAACGCATCAGGTCACCATCGTTCAGGAATGAGTTCATCTCAATACGAGTGTTCAACATTGCTGTCTCTTCAGACTGCTTGCTGAAATACTTATTGAAAGACCCATAGATAGCGATGTTGCGGTCTGTGATGTTATCGTTGAACCCGCGCTGGAAGAACTCGTCTGTAGGGTTAATACCCGCCTCTTCAGCATATGACTTGGCGGCGTCCTGAAGTCGCTGGTGGCGATACTCTTCCATGTCCTGACGTGTACGGAACTCACCGTTCTGAATCTTAACGTTAATCTCGTCGTCTACAGCAAAAGCAGCATTACGACCAGTCTTTACTCGAAGTGCTTCCATAGCGTAAGGGTCATCCTGATACAGCAGTGTGCCGTTCTGGATAGCCTCACGTCTTTGTTGAGGTGTCAGCTTACGGATAATCTCGTTAGACCGCTCGTCGGCCCGTGTCTTCTCCTCGTCTTTGAACTGCTTGTATAATCCAGTACCAGACTCAACGAAGTTGGTTAACGCCCGAGCCAGACCTGAGTCACCAGCTGGAGCCTGAACGCTGGCTGCTTGATAGTTGACGGAGATAGTTTTACCCGGCGCTCTGCCACGACCCATAGTACGATTAGCCAGAGCTGATTCAATATTACTAGCCATTAGTCCTCCTCTTAGCTATGACCTGTAGGTGTGCCTTTAGCAGCACTAATCGGTGCAGCACCACCAGAGCTTGATGCCCCAGAGATTGACTTACCAGCAGCGTACCCCTGCATCCCGGCGCTTGCAACATTAAGTGCATGAGCCAGTGGGCTGGTCTTGATGATTTTACCTTGACCGCGGATAGCAGACTTGGTGTTCTCAATGTTGGCGATACGGTTCCCGAAGATAGCCGCATAGTCACGGTTGTAGCTTTCGGTAATCCCGGCTCTCTCCTTGACTGTGTCTCCCTCGACCTGACGTTCAATCCTGTCCATAGAGTTACCTTCCAGACCGGACTCAGCTACCGCAGCTCGGACCATACCCTGATTGCGGATACCGTTTAACGTGGTCTCTGTCAGTTCAGCCATCTGCTGCTCCTTCAGGTCTCGCTCCTGCATCTTCAGGTTGGCGTCAGAGTAGTTCATCTGCTTAACCATCTCCTGAGCCTGACGGTTCTGAGCGTCGATAGCAGCACCCTCAGCTTTGGCCTGACTAGAAGCGGACATAGCGGCACCAGCTACAGCCATAATACCCATGCCGATACTTACTGGCTCGCACATACGTCCTCCTTAGAGATAGTGAATAGTTGAAAACGCTCACCAGTTACCGGGCTTACAGTCCAATCATCATGGAATTTAGCGCCAAGCAACTTCAAGAATTTAATGTGAGACTTATTGCCTGACCACACGTAGTTCCAGATGGTCCCGTATTGGTCTAACATTAAGTCCCTGTACTCAGAGATACAC
>ERZ1090860.170-NODE-171-length-39757-cov-31.142713_pt1 | contig 39757 bp, 40 predicted proteins | sample MGYA00478483_ERZ1090860 | MGnify/ENA primary metagenome ERZ1090860 (study PRJEB33644, sample SAMEA5815741) | chicken gut metagenome | biome: Chicken; feature: Gastrointestinal Tract; material: Caecum | place: Ireland | collected 2019-01-01 | study: A study of the...
GGCACTTCGCGCCCCTCAAACTGCCGTTCCCACTCGTCGCCGCTTTCCACGATATGCTCCTGCCCATGAAGAACCTGTTCAACACCCAGTACACCCGGGACATCTCGGACAAGGTGCGCTCCGCCATCCATACCAAGCAGCAGCGGGGCGAGTTTGTGGGGGCCTTCGCCAGCTACGGATACCAGAAGGACCCGGACAACCACAACCATTTGTTGATTGACCCTCCTGCGGCCCAGGTGGTACAGCGGATCTTCGACCTCTTTGAGCGGGGCGAGGGAAAAGTCAGAATTGCCAAGCAGCTCAATGCGGAGGGGGTTCCCAGCCCCAGTGAGTACAAGCGGCTCTCCGGTGAGCGCTACCACAACGGCCGGCGGCTGGGACAGACCACCTACTGGACCTACGCCACGGTCCACCGGATCCTGCAGAACCAGATGTATGCGGGGGATATGGAACAGGGGCGCGCCTTACGCCCCACCATGCACGGCAAGGCAAAGCAGAAGGCGCGGGCAGACTGGACGGTGGTTCCACACACCCACGAGGCCATCATTGACCGTGCTCAGTGGGAGCGGGTGCAGGAACTGCTGGGCAAGCGGACCCGCCAGTTGAATTTTGAGCAGAACCAGAGCCCCTTCGCCGGCTTCCTCCGCTGCGGCGACTGCGGGCGGGCCATGGTCAAGACCCGGAGCGCCGGCGGCATCTACTACAGCTGCGGCTCCTACAAGCGCTACGGTCCCACCGTATGCAGCAAGCACAGCATCTCCCACAAGGTGCTGGAAAAGATTGTACTGGAGGATCTCAACCACATCATCGCCGCCGTCCAGGACTGGAAGAAGCTGGCCGACGAGCGGGCGGAGTGCCCCCGGCGGAATTTTCAGGCGGAGCAAAGCCGGCTGGAGATCAGTCTGGAGCGGATACGGGAACGCAAAAAGCGCTCCTATGAGGACTACCAGGACGGCCTGCTGGGCCGGGAGGACTATCTCCGTTACCGGGAGGACTATGAGTGCCAGGAGAAGGCTCTCCATGTCCAGCTGGAGCAGCTCGCCCAGGCCGGAGAGTCCGACCCGCTGCACCACCCCTGGGTGGAGGCGCTGCTCCGCTATGGGAAGCTGACCGAACTGGATCGCGTCACTGTGGCGGAGACGATTAAGCAGATCCGAATCTTCGAGGACGGACACGTTGAGATTACGTACACCTTCTCCAATGAGCTTGGACTTCTGGAGGCAGAGGGAGGGATTACGGTCTGAACCGTAATCCCTCCCGACTTATTTTGAAAACACAACTTCTTTTTTGCAAAATTCGGTTGTATTTGCAAGGAAAATTTGCTAAACCGTTTGTAAATCAAAATAGGAAGGACATCCCATGCCGGCATCAGAACTGCTGAAGTTTGTCAAAACGGATTGCAGACAGAAGGCGAAAGGACAGAGCGTGGAGGTAAAAAGCGCACATGTGGACGGCCCCAGACTGCTCTACGACACCCTGTCCAGTTTCTCCAGCCAGGACAGCGGCGATATCAAAAGGCCTTTCAACCGGAGTACGCCGCCAAGCTGTCCACAAAAAATTTGACATGGAAAACGGACACGGTGCCCTTGTTCGTATGCTTCTGCATCTGATGCCGGCTCTGAGCATAACACACAGAGACGGCACAGACAGTAAGGAACCTCCCCGACTCAATTGAGCCGGGGAGGTATAGCTTGGAATGAATGTTCACGCAGCCCGGCGGGACTCCATGGTCTTACGCCAGATCCCCGGCGGCCTTGATCTTCACCCGGCAGGTATTGCCGGGGTAGTACTGCAGGGGTACGTCCTCCACGTCGATGATCTCCACGGTCTCCCGGACGGCGCCGGCCTGCACCGCCAGCTCCACGGCCTCGGCCTTGAGCTGCTCCAGGGCCTGCTCCCGGGGGAGCTCGTTGTAGTCCACCAGCTTCTCGCAGGTGCCGGACACCTTGGAGATGGCCGAGCCGATGGCGTTGGCCACGCCGCCCTCGGCGGGCTTGGCCACGCTGCGGGCGCCGGAGAGCTTCTCCGGCAGGATGATGGAGCCGCCGCCCACCAGGATCACATCCACGTCGCCGGCGGACACCTTCATGGCGTCCAGGGCGTCCTCCGCCAGGGTGGTGATGGCCGCCAGGGCCTTGCGGGCGAAGCCCTCGTCCAGGCTCATGACCTTCTCCCGGTCGCCCAGCTCCGTCATGCCCAGCCGCACGGCGATGTCGGTGGCGGTGCAGACGGCGCCGCCGAAGCACAGGGCCTCCTCGGTGATCCGGTAGCCCACCGAGTCCGGGCCCACGGTGACCGTGCCGTCGGGCTGCTGCCGCACGATGGAGCCGCCGCCCAGACCAATGGACACCACGTCGGGCATACGGAAGTTGGTGCGCACCCCGCCGATGGTCACCGCCACGCCGGACTCCCGGGGGAAGCCGTGCTGGATCACGCCCAGATCGGTAGTGGTGCCCCCCACGTCGATGACGATGGCATCCCGCAGGCGGCTGAGATAGCTGGCCCCCCGGATGGAGTTGGTGGGGCCGCAGGCGATGGTGAGGATGGGGTAGCGCCGGGCGTAGTCCATGGTCATGAGGGTGCCGTCGTTCTGGGAGAGGTAGACCTGGGCATTGGTGACCCCCAGGTCGGCCAGGGAGCGGGCGAAGCCCTCGGTGAAGGAGTGGGCCACCTGGTAGAGCGCGGCGTTGAGGATGGTGGCGTTCTCCCGCTCAATGAGGCCCATGGAGCCGATCTCGCTGGAGACGGACACGTGGACGTCCTCCCCCATCACCTCGCGGCACAGCCTGGCGGCCGCCCGCTCATGGTCGTCCCGGACGGTGGAGAACACGCAGGAGATGGCCACCGAGCGCACCCCTTTGGCCTTCAGCCCCTGGAAGAAGGCGCGGGCCGCCTCCTCGTCAAAGGGGGCCAGCTCCTTGCCGTCGTACTCAAAGCCGCCGCCGATGACGGCGGTGTCCACGGCGATGGAGCGCAGATCCTCCGCCCAGTCCACCATGGGCGGGATGCCCACCGTGGCGGGGGCGCCGATGCGCAGCACGCCGATGGGGGCCAGGTGGCGGCGCTCCACAATGGCGTTGGTGCACTGGGTGGTGCCCAGCATGGCCTGGCCGATCTCCCTGCGATCCACGCCGGACTCCTCCAGCACCGCGCGGCCGGCGTCCAGGATGCCGTCGTAGGCGTCGGGGGTGGTGTGGCGCTTTACGCTGGCCACAACCCTGAGGTTTTCGTCAATGAGCACCGCGTCGGTATTGGTGCCGCCCACGTCAATTCCTAATTTATACATCAGCCGCGGCCTCCCTTGCACCGCTCCTCCAGCGGGATATAGTCGGTATCCACCCCGAAGTACCGGGGCCCCACCAGGGCCAGCCCCTCCGGCGTGCGCCACAGGGGGAAGCACTCCAGGCCCACCACCAGTACCCGCTTGCCGTATTTCAGCGCGTCGGTGGGGACGGGGGTGAAGGTCTCGGTGTCCACCAGGCAGATCAGATCCGGGGTGGTGGCCAGGATCTCCCCGTCCACCGTGGCGGTGAGGTTTTCGTTCTGGAACTCCACATAGGCCTGGCGGCCCTTGTACTCGTAGATGCCCTCCAGCATCACCTTGCCGAAGTTGAAGCCGCCCCGCACCTCCCGCAGCACGTCGCCGATCTTGCCGCGGAACAGCTTGTGGCCGCCGGTGAAGCGGAAAAACTCCTCCTCCGGCGTGCCGTCGGCCACCTCCTTCATCCGGCGGATGGCGGCTCCCAGGTTCTGGCTGCGGGTGACGATGCCGTGGACGCCGTACCGCTTCATGAAGGCCCCCTCCATGGGGTAGAGGGACACGGACACCGAGCCGCCGCAGGCCATGGTCACCGCCCGGGCCAGCTCCTCCGTCCACTTGTTGGTGATGGTCTTGAAGATGCAGGAGTTGCCCTTCTCGTCCACCAGGGCCATGGGGGTGGCGGAGCCGCCGCCGATGGTGAAGGTGACCATCTGCAGCTCCGGGAAGGCACGGCCCATGCCGTCCACATCCACCAGGGGCAGGCCCAGCCGGGCCGCCGCCGCGATGGGCAGCATGGAGTTGACCCCGCCGGCCTCCATGGGCATGAAGGCGTAGATGGGCTTGCCGAAGAAGCCGGACACCGTGTCGTAGAGGGTCTTGTACTCGCTGCCGCCCACCGCCTTCTCACACAGGACGGTGGGGGCGCCCATCATGGCGATGGGCACGATGAGGGCGTCGTCGGGCACCTCCTCCGGCTCCAGCAGGGTGACGGGGCCGTGCTCCTTCACCGCCCCGATGGCCACCAGCTTGCCCACATAGGGGTCGCCGCCCCCGCCGGCCCCCAGCAGGGCCGCGCCCAGGGCAATGTCCTCAATCTCGGGAATTCCGATCTGTCGCAAAATGGGTTCCTCCTTCTTGTTTTCTGCCTGTCATGCCTCGGCCGGGGCCGGGGCGGGCATAAGCTTGTCCAGCACCATATAGAGCACCAGGGATACCACAATGCCGTTCACCGGCCCCACAAAGAAGGGGATGTTCAGCCAGGGGGCCGCGGCCACCAGGGCGGGGAAGCTGGCGAAGGTGCCGCCGGTGATGCAGGCCAGGACGGCTCCCGCCAGGAAGGCGATCACGCCGGGGGCGGAGAAACCCTCCCGCCGCTGGAAGCGGTCGAGCCGGCCCCGGCCCACCACCCAGTAGCCGGCGATGATCACCCCGGCCAGGGGCGGGATCAGTGCGGACATGAGGGACAAAAAGCCCTGGAAGGCGTTGAGCAGGCCGAAGGCGGCCAGCAGGGTGCCGATGCCGCCGGCGATGCCGGTGGTGATCTTGAACCTGCTCTCGTCAAAGCCAAGCAGGTTGCTCAGGGCCAGGCCGCCGGAGTAGGCGTTGGTGACGTTGGTCGTCCAGGTGGCCAGCACCAGGGCGATCAGCCCGAACAGGGGCACCCCCAGGCTGGCCAGGATGGCGGAGATGTCGTACTGTCCGGTGACGATGCTCATGAGGGCGCCGGTGAGCAGCATGAACAGCCCCGCGGGGATCACGCCCAGGATGGAGGACTTGACCACGTCCGCCCGGCTTTTGGCGAAGCGGCAGTAGTCGGCGGAGATCACGCCGCCCAGGGCGAAGGAGGCCACCACCATGGAGATGCCGAACACCATGCCGGAGGACTGCTCCGGGGCGTAGGCCATGATGGCCGAGGCGCCGTCATTGCGGACGATACCGGCGATGAGGCCGTACAGGCACACCACCACCAGCAGGGGCACCGCCAGGTAGTTGAGCCACTTCAGGCCCTTGAAGCCGGCGCAGGCGGTGACCAGCATGATGACGCCCCACACAATGGAGGAGACCACCACCATGGCGGGGCTGGCCGCCCCCAGCCCCAGCATGTCCGCCGTCATGGTGGCGAAGGCCTGGCCGCAGGTGGCGGACTGGATGCCGAACCAGCCCACGCAGGCGATGGCCAGCAGGGTGCTGATGATATACCGGGCGCCCTTGCGGCCCAGGGCCCCCTCCGCCAGCACGGAGACGGGCAGGCCGGTGTCGCAGGCCGCCATGCCGATGAAGATCATGTAGGCGCAGATCAGCCCGTAGCCGATCAGGATGGCGGCCACAATGTGGGGCAGGGGCAGGCCCCCGCCGGACAGCACGCCGCCCACCATCAGGCAGGGCACGCAGATCATGCCCCCCGCCCACACCAGGGCGATGGACTGCCAGCTCTGCCGCTGTTCCGCTTTGATCTCAAAGCCGGATTGCTTGTTCATGTGAAAATCCCTCCTCGATCCAGCGCGTATCGCTGGTTTGAGGAATATTTTAAATCTTTACAGCAAAAAAGTAATTGGTTTCCAGGCAGAAAAACAGGGCTGTCTCATTGTCCCTTGGGACAATGAGACAGCCCTGCCTGCCAGCCTCAGCCCTCCATCAGGCGCTCCACCGCGCAGGCGGTATAGAGCCCGAAGGCCTCCGGGAACTTGGCCACCGGGTGCCCCAGCCTGGCGCCGAGCTGCTGAAGCCGGTATTTGACGGTGTTCTTATGGACAAAAAGGGCCTGGGCGGTCTGGGTGACACTCCGATCCGTGTCCAGCAGATAGAGCTGCAGCGTGTGCACCAGCTCCGCCCCCTCCCGCAGGGCCCGGATGGGCTCCAGGGGGGCCAGGGCCCGCTGCACCGCCGCCTCGCCGGCGGCCACCGTCTCCCGGCAGGTCTGGGCGAACTCCATCTCCCGGAGGGTGTACCGGCCCCGGCCGGGCCAGATCCGGAGGGCGTCGGGCAGCGCCTTCCGAATGGCCAGATAGGCCCGGCGCACGTCGGCGGTGGTGGTGAGATCCTGACAGGTGACCAGCACGCCGTCCAGCCCGGCCTGCGCCATTTGGGCGCAGAGGGCCTCCGCCATGGTCTCCGCGCCGGCCGCCTCGGGCAGCCAGTCCATAAAGGCCACCACATCCCCCTCATAGGCGTCCGCCACCAGGGCGCCGCAGGCGTGGGACAGCGCCTCCAGCACCAGGGGCAGCACATCCCGTGGAAAGTCCCCCTGGGCCCGGAGGCTGTGAACCACCCACATGCTGTGGATGGAGGCCACGTCCACGTGGAAGATGTCCGCCAGGCGGCGCATCTTCAGCGGCTCGTCCCGCAGGATGGCCCGCACCAGCTCGCTCATCACCTCCCGGTCGTGGCCCCGGCCCCACAGGTTCACCGCCAGGCGTACCACCTCCGCCGACTGGCGGGCCGTCTCCGGGGAGAGGGGCGTCCCCTCCTTGAGCAGGAACAGCTCCATGCCGGAGGCCGTATCCGACAGGGAGCAGCGGTAGAGCTGAAACCGGCCGCCCTCCAGCTCCATAGGCGCCCCCCAGGGCTGGGGCAGCGCGGGGAGGGCGGGCAGCACCTGCTCCGGCCGGAACTCCAGCGTGCGGGGCCAGTTGGCCGCGCTGAGCACATGGCGGGCGCGGTCAGACAGCGCGGCGGAGGCCCGGATGCGGTCGCTGAGCAGCCGGAGCACGGTATCCGGCGTCCGCTGGTGCTCGGGCAGGAGAGACATGCGCTGGAGGATGTCCCCCACCAGGCCGGCGGCGGAGTTCTGATCCCGGAAAATGGCCTCCATCACCTCGCAGATGACCTCGGAGTACCGCTGGTTCATCTGCTTCTCCGGCATGACGATGAGGGGAAAGTCCAGGCTGTCCGCCAGCTCGACAAGCTCCCGGTCTACTTTTGGCATAAAGATGCCCACATAGAACAGGATCAGCCCCACCTCTCCCGCCCCGGCCAGCCGGCGGATGTTGGCGCACTGGGCCTCCACATCCCGGGGTATGCTGGTGAAGCCGGTGATCACAATCTCGCTTCCGTAGAACTCGTTGTTTTCAAACAGCTCGCTCTGCAGGGCATTGGCGTCGGCGTACTCCAGCACGGAGATGGAGGACACCGGCCTGTCCAGCCCGCCCCTCCCCGCCGCCAGGCGGGCGTTGCGCAGGCTGGGCAGCTTCAATAAATCCGCCACCGTCACACTCATGTCAAACATGCCTCCCCCTGTACCTCGGTTCCCTGCGGCTGGATAGAATGCCGCCAACTGCCTTTATCATAGCACGGATTTCCGCGAAATGCGACAGCTTTCCTCCGGCGGCAGAAAGGTACAGACGCCTTATGAGGCTTTATCCGGCTTTACCAGAAGCGGGCAGCGGTTCCTGGAGCCTTAGAGCCCCAAGGGCCGCAATTTCACATCGCCCTGGGGTGATGTGAAATTGCGGCACCCGGGGTAAGTCCCGGGTGCCGCGACCCTTTTGAATCAGAAATAGTTCTGGCTATACAATTTCTCAATGGCGTCTCTGATTTTACTCGCTAATGATATTCATCCCATGCCTGATGTTTGTAAAACAATAATTTTGTTGGCCTGGGGATTGAAACACGCAAATATGCCATCCTTATTTATACAGGCCAGTTGTATATTCGATAAAAGCATCACTTTCTCGGGCTCAATCTCACTAATATCCAACCGAACATTTCTTTTTCTACTTTTCTCCTCGCTATAAGCTATTTTTTCCCCCGGCATAGCCGGGGGTTGCCTTTGGCGCCACCAATGCAAAAAGGAGCCAAAACAGATAGTTTTGGCTCCTTTTTTGGCACCCTGGACTGGATTCGAACCAGCGGCCTTCCGCTTAGGAGGCGGACGCTCTATCCAGCTGAGCTACCAGGGCAGGTGAGGTTTTCTGTTCTCCGGAGGAGATACCGGATAATTGTACCCCAATTCGCGGCATCTGTCAACGCCGGCGAGGGATTTTGCCCGGAATTTCGGCTGATTTTTTGGCAAAAGAAGTTGCACAGGTCATTTTTCTACGGTATAATAAGTGGTCGAGCCTATGAAAGGCGGAGCCATCCGGTTCCGGCTTCGCCGCGCATTTTCGATAGAACAGCCGCCCTGCCCCATGGGTCGGACGGGGCGCCGCAGGATAGTCCTTGTCAGTTTTAGGAGGAACGAGAGAACATGCAGGATCAACATCTCAGAAACGTCGCCATCATCGCCCACGTCGACCACGGCAAGACCACGCTGGTGGACGAGATGCTCAAGCAGGGCGGCATCTACCGGGAGAACCAGGCCACGGTGGATCGGGTCATGGACTCCAACGATCTGGAGCGGGAGCGGGGCATCACCATCCTGGCCAAGAACACCGCCGTCCACTACAAGGACGTGAAGATCAACATCGTGGACACCCCGGGCCACGCCGACTTCGGCGGCGAGGTGGAGCGCATCCTGAAGATGGTCAACGGCGTCATCCTGCTGGTGGACGCCGCCGAGGGCCCCATGCCCCAGACCCGCTTCGTGCTGTCCAAGGCCCTGGAGCTGGGCCACCGGGTCATCGTGGTGGTCAACAAGATCGACCGCCCCGACCAGCGCATCCACGAGGTGATGGACGAGGTGCTGGAGCTGCTGCTGGATCTCAACGCCACCGACGAGCAGTTTGAGTCCCCCACCCTGTTCTGCTCCGGCCGGCAGGGCACCGCCTCCTACTCCCCCGACGTGCCCGGCACCGATCTGGTGCCCCTGTTTGAGACCATCCTCAACTATATCCCCGCCCCCGAGGCCGACGTGGACAAGCCCTTCCAGATGCTGGTGTCCTCCATCGACTACAACGAGTTCGTGGGCCGCATCGCCATCGGCCGCATCGAGCGGGGCGTGGTGAAGCAGAACCAGGAGATCGCGGTGTGCAACTTCCACACCCCCGACGAGGCCCCCCGCAAGGCCAAGGCCACCGCCCTCTATCAGTTTGACGGCCTGGGCCGGGTGCCGGTGACCGAGGCCACCGCCGGCAACATCATCGCCATGAGCGGCATCGGCGACATCACCATCGGCGACACCATCTGCGCCCCCGAGGCGCCGGAGCCCATCGAATTTGTGAAGATCTCCGCCCCCACCATCGAGATGACCTTCTCGGTCAATGACTCCCCCTTCGCCGGCCGGGAGGGCAAGTTCGTCACCTCCCGCCAGATCCGGGAGCGGCTGTTCCGGGAGACCCTGAAGGACGTGTCCCTCCGGGTCACCGAGACCGACTCCACCGACGCCTTCAACGTGGCCGGCCGGGGCGAGATGAGCCTGTCCATCCTCATCGAGACCATGCGCCGGGAGGGCTATGAGTTCCAGGTGTCCCCGCCCCGCGTGCTCTACCAGGAGATCGACGGTAAGAAGTGTGAGCCCATCGAGCGGCTGGTCTGCGACGTGCCCGCCGACGCGGTGGGCGCGGTGATCGAGAAGATCGGCGCCCGCAAGGGCGACCTGCTGGAGATGACCCCCGTGGGCGAGCGGATGAAGCTGGAGTTCCTGGTGCCCTCCCGGGGCCTGTTCGGCTACCGGAACGAGTTCCTCACCGACACCAAGGGCGAGGGCATCATGGCCTCGGTGTTCGAGTGCTATGCCCCCATGAAGGGGGAGATCCAGCGGCGCAACTCCGGCTCCCTGGTGTCCTTTGAGACCGGCGAGAGCGTCACCTACGGCCTGTTCAACGCCCAGGAGCGGGGCGTGCTCTTCATCGGCCCCGGCGTGCCCGTGTACGCCGGCATGGTGGTGGGCGAGACCCCCAAGCAGGAGGACATCTCCGTCAACATCTGCAAGAAGAAGCAGCTGACCAACATGCGGGCCTCCGGCTCCGACGACGCCCTGCGGCTCACGCCCCCCCGGCAGATGAGCCTGGAGCAGTGCCTGGAGTTTTTGGCCGACGACGAGCTGCTGGAGGTCACCCCCAAGTCCCTCCGCCTGCGCAAGCGGCTGCTGGATCACGCGGCCCGCATGCGGGAGGCCTCCAAGAAGAAGGGCTGAGGCCGTCGAAAAAGTGGACGAAGCCACTTTTTCGAGGAAGGCTGCATGACGGAAGGGACTCGATTTCTGGCGAAATGCTCGCCCCTCCCGTCACGAGAAGTGTCATTTCCGAGGCCGCAGCGTAAAGAAAATGTGCCGGTGGCACATTTTTAGCGTAGGCCGCGCAGCTATGCTGCGCGGGAAAGGTTGGTGTCCCCGGAAATGACGGATTTTGGTTTTATTCCGTCATCTGCGGATGACGGAACTCTGCGAGGCTTCCCCTCGAGGAAGGTTTTTTGACATGCTGAGCCCGAACCCGGCCGAGCCGGGTTCGGGCTTTTTGTTTTGCGCGGGGATCGGTCAGATCAGCTTCCAGTACCCCTCCTCCCCCCGGTCAAAGGGCAGGAGCAGGGCGGGCGGGATGTTCAGGAGGGTTTTGCAGCCGTACTCCCCCTCCTGACCCAGCCGCCAGGCCGCCCGGGCGCAGGCGGCCAGCACGCCGCCGGTGAACTCCGGGTTGGAGTCCAGGCGCAGCCTGAACTCCAGGCCGGCCCGGTGGGCCTCCCCCCGCCCGGTGCGGCCGGTGCGCAGCACCAGCCCCCCGTGGGGCAGGCCGCTGTGGTCACGGGCCAGCTCTTCCCGGGTGACGAAGTGCACCGTGGTGTCGTAGTCCGCAAAATAGTGGGGCATGGTGACGATGGCCCGCCGGACGGCCTCCGGCTCCGCCCCCTCCTCCAGCGCCACGCAGCACACCCGCCGGTGCATCAAGCCGGGGGTCAGCTCCGCCCCCTCCCCCGCCCGGGCGGCCTCCAGGGCGGCGGGGATGGGCACGGTGTACGCCCGGGCATCCAGGACGCCGGGCAGGCGGCGGACGGCCTCCGAGTGCCCCTGGCTGACACCCTCCCCCCAGAAGGTGTGGCTCTCCCCCCGGGGGAGGGCCGCCAGGGCCAGGGCCCGCAGGACGGAGAACAGGCCGGGATCCCACCCGGCACAGATCACCGCCGCCCTGCCGCCCCGCCGGGCGGCGGCGTCCACGGCGGCAAAGTGCTCCGGTGCGCGGGCGTGGGTGTCGAAGCTGTCCACGATGTGGAAGCGCCCGGCGTACCGGGGGCTCTGCCGGGGGAGATCCCCGGCGCTGCCCCCGCAGAGGAGGAGCACATCCACCGGCGGCCCGCCCTCCTCCAGCAGGGCGGCGGGGCAGACCGGCATTCCCCCCGCCTCCGCCGCCACCTGCTCCGGCGGCCGGCGGGTGAAGATGCCGGCCAGGGCCATGTCGGGGCTCTGGGACACGGCCGCCGCCGCCCCCCGCCCCCGGTTGCCGAAGCCCAGGATACCCACCCGAATCTGTTCCATGGCCGCCGCCTCACCGGGCCGGGCACTGCCGGCCGGTGTGGTCGATGGTGTAGTCGGCGTTGTATGCGCCGGGGAGGATCAGCTCCGAGATGGGGACGAAGGTGTACCCCTCCTGGAGCAGGGCCTCCAGGATGCCGGGCAGGGCCTCCGGCGTGTGGATGGCCGCGTTGTGGAACAGGACAATGGAGCCGGGCTGCACCTTGGTGGTGACCCGCTCGGTGATCTCCGCCGCGGAGAGCTCCTTCCAGTCCAGGCTGTCACTGTCCCAAACAGGTTCAATGCTCGGTGTGTCTTATAGGCTCTCTGGGTTTTGTATTTTAAGGCTGCACTCCATCCTCTGCTCTTGGTTGTATGCGGTCACGCGATCGCCCGTCTATTCAAAGGGTACGGATAGACAGAGTTCGGGTACCCCCCAAGCCTGTCAGGATTCGAAACACCGCGGCAGTTACGCTATAGTCCCGGTGTTATCTGCTCAGAATCCAGATATTGACTTCAAAAAATAGACCCCTTATTATTTTTTTAGGACAGACTCCATAGCTGAAAAGATGCTGAATTAATGTGGGACGAGGGCTTGCAGGATATCTGATGATGGAGAGGGTCGTTTATAGAGGAAGCCAAAAGGATTTTCTTTTATTTCATAGTAAAAAATCTGCACCCGCAGTTGTTCGATATTAACAAATATTATTCTGCAATATCGAAAATTGTTGACAAAAGAAATGGAGCGGACCTATAATCAGAATTAGAAGAGGCGGGATAGACAATGGAAGCAAAAGAAAAGAAAGGCGTAATTGTGCAATCTGTTGCACGGGCCCTGACGATGGTCTCTTGCTTTGCTAATGACGCAGAGCTGGGAATTTCAGAGATTGCCGAGCGGATGGATCTTTCAAAAAGCACAACCTACGGGCTGATAAATACGCTGACAGTCTTTGGCTATTTGGAGCAGACGGAAAACAAAAAATACCGGCTGGGCCTCAAGCTTTTTGAACTCGGGAATCTAGTGCAGTCCCGTATGGATATCCGTATGGAGGCAAAGCCCTACTGCCAGCTGTTGGCGGACAAATACCGCACCACAGTCCATCTGGCCACCTTCTCTGAGGGCGAGATCATTTACATCGACAAGGTAGACAACAACAGCTCCGTGGTTGTCTACTCCCAAATCGGCAAGCGGGCCCCTATGTACTGTACCGGCGTGGGCAAGGCGATCCTGGCATTTCTGCCCGAGGAATATGTAGAGAAATATGTGGCGTCCACATCGTTGCTGCCCGTCACTGAACATACGATCACCACGCGGGAGAAGTTGCTGGAAGAGCTTTCCGAAATTCGGGAACGAGGCTACGCAGTGGATGACGAGGAGATTGAACCGGGGCTCCACTGTATTGCCGCTCCTATATTCAACCACAAGCGCCAGCCTCGGATGGCCATCTCCCTCTCCTTTCCATACGGAAGGATTTGGGATCTGGACTGGGAGCAGGCAGTTCATGATGTGCGGTATTATGCCCGCCAGATTTCCGAGCGTGTAGGGTATACAGAACCCGTTTCATGACATACTTTTTGAAGGGAACGAACCGTTCCCTTCAAAAATAGGCATAATTACGAACGATGTTCGGTAATAATGAAAACGAGGGGTTTTATGAGAGATATCCGTGACATCATATTTCACGCGCTAGAGGGGAAACGCTTCCGTGCCGTGTTGACGGCGGAACGGGCAGGTGTGCTGTCCGGCGTGGATAGCGTCCGGATCAGAGCGGAAGAGCTTGGTATAGCACTGGAGCTATGTAAGGAAGAGGGCGAGGAACTCTCTCACGGGGAACGGATCGGTACTCTGGTAGCGGGTCCTAAGCAGATCGCGCTGGCAGAGGAGCAGTTGATCGGTGAGCTGGCGAAGGCTAGTGGGATTGCCACGGCGGCCCGCACGGCGGTGCTTCTGGCGGATGGCCGCGCCAGAATCGTATCCGGCTCCTGGAAAAAGATGCCCCCACAGATTAAGGAGCTGGTACGCCGCGCGGTGTTGACGGGCGGCGCCGCGGTTCGTATCGCAGAGCCGCCAATGATCTATTTGGATAAAAATTATATCCGTATGTTGGGTTCCATTCAGGAGGCGCTGCGTGCCTGCGCCGTATTCTCGGATGACACGAAGGTGGTACAGCTCCGGGGTGAGGACGGCACGGTAGCCCAGGAAACCCGGGCTGCCGTTCTGGGCGGGGCCGATATTCTGATGGTGGATACCGGCGTTCGGGAGGATCTGGAATGCTGCCTGTCCGAGCTGGCGGCCATGGGCTGCCGGGAGCGTATAAAAGTGGCATTCGCCGGCAATGTAAAACTGACGGATATCCCTGAGCTGTCCCGGCGGGCGGATATCCTCTGCATCGGAAAGGAAATTGTAGACGCCCCGCTGTTGGACTGGAAGCTGGACGTACTGGGGGAGGAGTGCTGAATCATGGGGCTGAACCTGCTGGAGAAAACGGAGCTTTGGGTCAATGAAATTACGCTGGAAAACGCTAACCTGAGCGATATGGCGGACGTGGTGGCGGAACAGCTGGGGCTGGAGAAGGGCAAAGTGCTGGTGGTGGACGTGCGGCCCCGTCATATTACCTTTGATGTGCTGGAAAAGGATGTCCCCCAGGCCGGAATCATGGGTAAGGAGCAGGCGATTCTGTCGGCATTGTCCGCCCTGCCCGGGGTGCACCTGACAGAGGACTCCTATATCCACTCCAATGGAATCCTGGGACTGATCTGCGCGGGCGTGGAGGATCCCGCCGGCGTATTAGACAGGGTGTCCCATATGACGCAGGAAATCCAGGAAAAAGTGGCCCGGCGGGCCATCGTGTTCCCCACGGGCTTTGAGCTGCGCCAAGGATTGATCCAGGATACCAACACTCCGTTTCTCCAGGACGGACTGGAGCGGCGTGGCTATCACGTGGCGGTGGGCGAAATCATGGAGGATGACGTGGAGGATGTGGCGGAAAAGCTGGACGACGCACTGTCCCGGGGTTTCGGCCTGATCATCACCACCGGCGGCGTGGGAGCCGAGGATAAAGACCATTCGGTGGAGGGGATCTGCCGCATGGATCCCACGGCGGCGACTCCCTATATTGTGAAGTTTCAGCAGGGAACCGGCCGCCATGTGAAGGACGGCGTCCGCATCGGCGTGGGCCGGGTGGGCCCCAGCCTGATGGTGGCACTACCCGGTCCCCACGACGAGGTGGTCTGTGCGGCACCGATCCTGTTCCAGGGTCTGGAGGAAAAGTGGGACAAGGGGACTCTGGCCGACCGTCTGGCGGCGGTGCTGGCGGACAAGTGGCGGCAGAAGGGGATGGGGCAGCCCCATCATCACAACCACGCACAGGAGAAAGGATGAACAATATGGATCACAAAAAAGCTGCACAGCTGCTGTGGGATGCGGAGCAGGGTCGGTACCAGATTGACATGCTCACGCTGGGCAATCCGGAGATGACGGTGGAGGATGCCTATGCTATCCAGCTGGAGAACGTCCGCCGGCGGGAAACCGCCGGTGAGCGGGTGGTAGGTATGAAAATCGGCCTGACCAGCGCAGGGATGCAGCAGCTGCTTAATGTCCACGAGCCCGACTATGGCCACTTGTTTGAGAACATGCTGTTGCTGGAACGGGATGCCTGTTCGCTGTCCGGACTGATCCAGCCCAAGGTGGAGGGAGAGCTGTCCTTCTGCCTGCGCAAGACCCTCCAGGGGCCGGGGATTACAGTGGCAGACGTGTACGATGCCACGGAATGGGTAACACCTTCCATTGAGATTGTGGACTCCCGCATCAAAAACTGGAAGATTAAGCTGGCCGACACCATCGCAGACAACGGTTCTTCCGCCCGTTTTATGCTGGGAGGACGGATGACCCCCATCGGCGCGGTGGATATGCGCCTAACCGGCATGACCTTGGAGCAGAACGGCGTACTGATTTCATCGGGCACCACGGCGGAGGTGTGGGGCAACCCGGCGGCCTCGGTGGCGTGGCTGGCCAATAAGCTGGGGCAGTTCGGCATTCCCCTTCGGGCGGGATCCATTGTTATGGCGGGCGCGGTAACGGCGGCCGTCCCGGCCAAAGCGGGGGACGTGTTCACTGTCAGCTTCCAGGGCATGGGCAGCGTCACCGTACGCTTTGTGGAGTAAGCAGGCCATTGCGCGTCCCCAACTGGCGCGTGTGACAATACAGAAGGGAAACCAGAAAAGGAGATCAGCATGGAGAGAGTCAAAGTGGGCATCATAGGGCCGGGTAATATCGGCACCGATCTGATGTACAAGGTAATGCGCAGCCAGAACCTGAAGATGAAGACCATGACGGGCATCGTGGAGTCGGAGGGCATCCGCCGGGCCGCAGGGCTGGGCTTTCACACCTCTATCGAGGGGGTCAAGGCCGTGGCAGAGGATCCAGAGATCGGCATCGTCTTTGATGCCACCGGGGCCGCCGCGCACATGAAGCACGCGCCCATTCTCAAGGCAGCGGGCAAAATTGTATTCGATATGACCCCGGCGGCGGTGGGCCCGTTTGTGGTGCCCTGCGTCAATCTGGACCATCTGCAGGAGCTGAACACAGACAACTACAACATGGTCACCTGCGGCGGTCAGGCCACCATCCCGATCGCCTATGCAATTAACCGGGTGGCAGACTCTGAGTACACAGAGATCGTGGCCTGTATCTCCTCCAAGAGCGCGGGCCCCGGAACCCGGGCCAACATCGATGAGTTTACCCAGACCACCGCCAAGGCTCTCCACGTAGTGGGCGGAGCCGACCGTTCCAAGGCCATCATCATTCTGAATCCCGCAGAGCCTCCCCTGATGATGTCTAACACCATCTATTCTATCGTGCGGAATCCCGATGAAAAGGCCATTGTGGAGTCGGTCAATGAGATCGTCAAAGAAGTCCAGGCCTACGTGCCCGGCTATTCCCTGCGGGTACCGCCCATTGTGGACGGCAATAAGGTGACGGTGATCGTACAGGTAGAGGGCGCCGGCGACTTCCTGCCCAAATACTCCGGGAATCTGGATATCATCAACGCCGCCGCCGTGGCTGCCGCGGAAAAGGTGGCGGCCAAGATGCTGAAGGAGGGCAAATAAGCCATGAGTCTGGACAAGAACAGAAAGATACATATCGTGGACACCACGCTCCGGGATGGCAGCCATGCGGTGAGTCACAGCTATACCGTGGATCAGGTGACCGCCATCGCCGCCGGTCTGGACAAGGTGGGTGTGGATATCATCGAACTCTCCCACGGAGACGGGCTGGCCGGCTCCTCCATCAACTACGGATTTTCTGCCACACCGGAGATGGAGCTTATCAAGGCGGCCAGCCGGGTAGTCAAGAATGCCAAGCTGGGCGTGCTGCTCCTGCCCGGTGTAGGGACCATCGAGGATCTCCAGGAGGCTCGGGAGAACGGGGCCCAAGTGGTGCGGGTAGCCACCCATGTGACGGAGGCGGACATTGCTATCCAGCACCTGAAGGCCGCCCGGGAGCTCGGGATGATGCCGGTGGGCTTCCTGATGATGGCCCATATGGCACCTCCGGAGAAAATCCTGGAACAGGCGCAGATCTTTGTGGACGCAGGTGCCGAATATGTCAACATTGCTGACTCCGCCGGCTATATGACCCCCGAGGATGTGCGGGCGCGTATCTCTTTGCTGGTGGAGAAACTGCCCATCCCGGTGGGCTTCCACGCCCACAATAACCTGGGGCTGGCCGTGGCTAATGCTCTGACGGCGGCGGAGTGCGGCGCAGACTACATCGACGTGACCTGCCGCGGCCTGGGCGCCGGGGCGGGCAACGCCCAGGCAGAGGTGGTGGCCGGCGTGTTCCAGCGCCTTGGTTATCAGACCGGTCTGGATTTTTATGGCTATATGGATCTGGCGGAGAATGTGGTGGAACCCATCATGCAGCGGCCCCAGGTGATCAAGAGCGCACCTCTGATGCTGGGCTATGCGGGCGTGTATTCCAGCTTCCTGCTGCACACCTATCGTGCGGCGGAAAAGTTCCACCTGAACCCCAGGGATATCCTGGTGGAACTGGGCAGACGTGGAATGGTCGGCGGCCAGGAGGACATGATCATCGACGTGGCCCACGCCCTGTCCCTGGAGAAAACAGCGGGCTGAATCCGGCTGCGTGGCGGCCGAAAATCTGATAAACAAAGGAGAGACCAGCATGAAGCGAGTGACCATTATGGCGCAGGTGGATCCCAATATCTGCCGGGCATGCCGGGTCTGCGAAAAGGTGTGTCCGGTCTATGCAGTACACGTCACAGACGGGAAGGCGTTGGTCAGTGAGCCGGACTGCCGGGGCTGCGCCAACTGTGCGGACCGCTGCCCCTTCCACGCGATTACCATGGTCAAGCGGGAAGAGCCCTTTACGGTTGGCATGGATGTGAGCCAATTTGATGCAGGCAAGATTCTCTCCCTGTGCGAAAAGGCCCATTTCCACCCCCAGCAAGTCCTATGCTACTGCGTCGGTGTCCGGGCGGAGGAGGTGGCCGCCGCCATTCTGGACGGGGCAGACACGCCGGACAAGATCTCCGCACGCACCGGAATCCGTACGGGCTGTACCATCGAGTGCATTCAGCCCATTCTCCGCCTGCTGGAGGCCGCCGGCATTCAGGCCAAGCCCGATCCCAACGGCTGGCAGTGGTACGGGGAGACCGTTACCGCCTGGACCATGCCGGAGGCGGTCAAAGAGAAATACGCAAGCCGCGGCTTCTACTTTGACGAGGACCGGAAGCTGCTGGACCAGGTAGCCGGCACGGACCGGGAACTGTAAGAAAGGGGGATTGAATCATGCGGAATGAAACGCTGAAACACGCACCTATCATGCCCATCGCGGCAAAGCCCTCCCAGTATGGCATCGACCCCTCGCTGGTCAAAAAGCGGGCGGCGGAGTTGCCCGGTATGTGTTCCCTCCAGCTCACCGAGCTGTTCCCTGAGCTGCCGCCGGTAATCTATCCCGGTGGAGCGGATGCACTGGATAAGCTCTATCAGGTGGCTATGGATGAGCTGCGCAAGGTGGACATGAGCTTTATCAAACCTGACCAGTCCGTCAATATTCTGGCTTCCCATCACGGTTTCACGCTGCTGGGCGGCCAGCCCTACGCCATCCTGATCAAGGCCACCCGGGACGCCATCATTGAAAAGACTGGCTGTAAGGATGTACGCCTGCGGGCCGGCGTGGGCATGCGCTTCCGGGAGACGGAGGAGTATATCAAACGCTACCAGCTGGACGAGTACTTCGGCCCCGGTAAGACCAGAGGCGTGGCCCCCATCGACGAGGGCATCCCCATCGAGACAGAGGTGGGCACTCTCTACGGCATCAAGGCGGTATACGACGCGGACTGGATTGTCCACTGCCACCACACCGACGTGCGGGAGGTGCACTTCCACCGGCAGGTGGACAAGGCCGTCAAGCCCTTCGGCATGTCCTACGCCCGCATTGAGACCCGCTCCACCTATCACCAGAACCTGGGCCCCCGGGCCGCGAACTTCACCGCCCGGGCGATCTTTGAGAGCTCCTTCGTGCAGAGCAAATTCGCCTTCGCCTCCTTCCTGAACGTGGGACCCCACGGCGTCATCGGCGTGGACGCGGACAACGACCTTTACGCGGTCAACGACCGGGCTACCTTTATTGGCTGCCAGCTCTACGGCAAGGTGATGACCCTGTTCGGCAAGATTGACGAGTGCATCGCCGTGCTGGACTTCCCCTGCCCGGTGCCCTATGTGTTCTCCGCCGGCGTCATCTACGCCAACTTCACCGGGGCCAATCAGGATCTCTACGACATGGAGGGAACGCCTCTGCCGCCTTATACCTGGTACACGGAGGCCTTCTACAAGAGGGACGGGAAGCCGATCCTGACGGATATCCCGCCTCTGAATCCGGCTATCAAGATGTGCGTGCACAACTACGCCTGGACCGGCTATCCCTCCGCATTTTTCTCCGATCACATCCCCACGGTAGTGGTAGGCCAGGAGCAGGCCGATCTCTTCGACATGGAACCCATGAACATCGAGTACATGTCCCACGCCGTGGTAGCCAAGACCACGGAGGGCGCCATGGACTTCGCCTATAAGACCACGGGCACCGACAAAGTGATCATCTTCGACGGCGCCATGGGCGGTCTGAACTGTTCTGAGTCCCTGGCGGATCTCCTCATTGCCAAGGCCCCCGAGGTCAGCAAAGAGGTGGATGAGGTTCTTATGCCCAAGTGGTTCCGTCAGCGGGGAGTGGATGTCTCCATCCTCAAGAGTCTGGGGCAGAAGTAAGCAGGCAGAAGGCCAACGCATGAAATAGAGCAGAGCACGGCAATGGCCGGATGCTTTGCAGAGAGGAGTTCATTATGTCAACGATCCATATCCCGTTTGAAAGCGCAGAGCAATTGGGCGCCACCCTGCCGCTGGAAATCCCGGACTCCTGTAAGCTCCTGCGTTTTGAGCCCAAGGAGAACGCCGCGCTGGCCGATCCCGGGACGGCCCTTCTGGATGCCGTGGAGCACCCTGTGGGTGGAAAGCCCCTCTCCCAGATAATTGAGGGCGGAAAAAAGGTTCTGATCATGATCGAAAACCAGTTCCGTGCCGCCCCCACCGACGTGCTGCTACCGCCCTTGGTGAAAAAGCTGCGGGCCGCCGGCTGCGAGGTGAGCATCATAATCGGCTCCGGAAAGGTGGGTCCTTTGAACGAGGACGAGATCCGGGTCAAGCTGGGCGGCGAGGTTTATGATATGCACCTGCCCGTCACCTGCAACGACGTCTCCAAGCCTGAGAATTATACGTTCATGGGCATTACGACCAGAGGGATTCCCCTGTGGGTGCACAACTGGGTGGCCCAGGCGGACGTGAAGATCACCTTGGGCACCACCCAGGCCACGCTGTGGGGTTACGGCGGCTCCGGCATGGTTATCCCGGGCACCGCCGGCGACGAGACCATCGAGATGAACCATATCATGTCCCTCTCTCCCACCTGCGTACCCGGCAACAACGAAGCCGCCATGCAGCTGGACAAGTATGAGGCGCTGAAGCTGTGCGGAATTGATATGGGCATCAACGTCATTGTGAGCAACGCCTCCGAGATTGTCCACATCAACGCCGGCGAGCCCGAGGAGTCCCACCGTGCATCTGTGGAGGAGTATGACAAGGTCTACCGCTTCCGCACCGCGGAAAAGGCCGACATCGTCATCTGCGGTTCCACGGCCCCCACCGACCACCTGTTCTTCCACACCAGCTGGGCGGTGGTCAATGTGGATCCCATTACCAAGGATAACGGCACCATCCTCTTTGCCAGCCCCTGTCCCGGCTACGGCGCATGGGAGGGCTTTGCCCTGATGGATCTGCTCAAAGCGTATATGCCAGCATCTCCGGAGCACAATGAGATGGCGCTCAAGGATTTCTACAGCCATAAGAACGAACTGTGGGCTGGCTGCATCTGGTATAAGGTCTATGAGGTCATGGTGCGCAAATCCTGCGAGTACATCACCTATGACGAGAATCTGGACTTTGCCCGAAATGTGGGACTGGCTGCCTCCGGACCGGCAGACATCCAGAAGACATTCGACCGCCTGCTGGAGAAATACGGGCCCAACGCCACGGTGGCCTATGTGCCCTATGGCCGCTACACTGTGCTGGATACTTAAGTACAACGTGGATATCTCCATCCTGAATCGGATATAGCGACATAAAGAAACTGGAACCACTGTAAAAGAACCAGTAAATGAAAGGAGAATTCAGATGGTCAGTAGATCCCTGCGGGAGTGGTTACAAGTCCTGGAAGAAGATGGCGTACTCAAACATGTAAGCAAGGAGGTGAAGCTGGAACATGAGCTGGCAGCTGTAGGGAAAAAGGCGTGTGGAACCTATGCGGTTCTATTTGACAAGCCCACAGGGGAACATTTGCCGCAGGACAACCAGATTCCGGTTGTAACGGGGATCTGTGGAAACCGTGCCATGTTTGCCAAAGCAATGGGCGTTTCTGTAGTGGAGATGAGCGGAAGATTCTCCGAGGCCCAGGCACATCCAGTGGCACCTGTGGTGGTCTCTTCTGAGGCAGCCCCTGTGAAAGAAGTTGTAACCAAGCAGGTCAACCTGTACGGGCTGCCCATCCCGGTCCATCACGAAAAGGATAGCGGGCAGTATATAACCGCCGGCGTGGTAGTGGCAAAGGATCCGGTGACCGGACAGCGCAATGTGTCTATTCACCGCCTGCAGGTGACGGACGAAAACCATCTGGGTGTGCTTTTGCTGCCGCGGCATCTCATGGCGCTGCAGAGAGCTGCTGAGAAAGCGGGGAAGCCTCTGGAGATCGCTATCTGTATTGGACTGGATCCTGTTACCATGCTCTCCTCTCAGGCGATTGCCGCTCTGGGTTTTGACGAGTTCGGCATTGCGGGGGCACTGTATGGGGAGCCCATGAAGCTGGTCAAGGGCGAGACGGTGGATGTGGAATATCCGGCCAATGCGGAAATTGTGCTTGAGGGGCGCATCCTGCCCAATATCCGCCAGCCGGAGGGCCCGTTCGGCGAGTATCCCAAGTATTACGGCCCCAGGAAGGATCGTGAGGTCATTGAGCTGACCTGCATGTGCACCCGGAAGAACCCCATTTACCAGACTATTGTGCCGGCCACAGACGAGCATACCATGCTGGGCGCCGTTGCGCGAGAGGGCGGTATTCTGCAGATAGTCCAGCATGCGGTCCCTACCGCCAAAGCGGTGCACCTGACGCCGGGCGGTACCGGAAGATACCATCTGGTGATCCAGATCGACAAGAAAAATGCCGGAGAGGCCAAAAATGCCATTTTTGCGGCAATGGGGAGCAGCCAGGAGATCAAGCACGTGGTGGTAGTGGATACCGATGTGGATATTTTTGACCCGGTGGATGTGAATTGGGCCATCGCCACCCGTTGCCAGGCAGATAAGGATGTCTTCATCGTCCCGAGTGCATGCGGGAACAAGCTGGACCCCTCCACGGATGACGGTCTTTCGGCCAAGATGGGAATTGACGCCACAGTCCCCATGAAAGAAAAAGGGACGGACAAATTCCATCGGATCCGCATCCCCGGGGAAGACACACTGTGTCTGGCAGATTATATCACTCTGTAGATAGGCAGGACAATTCCAAATATTAAAGAGGGAGAATGGAGGTTAACACCATGCAAGTAGATATGGCAGTTGTATCTATCCTAGCCGTCGTAGTTGTCTTTGTCATTGGCGCATTCAAGAAAAATCCGCTTCACTTGGGCATACTGGGTATGCTTGTGGCATTCCTGGTTGGAAAGGCCGCCGGCATCGCAGATACCACGATCATGGGCTTTTTCCCGACCACTCTATTCGTTCGTGTCTTTGGCATCATATTCTTCTTCGCCATCGCACAGGCCAATGGGGCTATTGAGCTCCTGGCCAAAAAGATGATCGCCAAATTCGGTGCCAACGCCAGATTAATGCCTTTCGTGCTGTTCTATGTGGGCGTTATTCTGGGCTCGATCGGCATCAACAGCCTGGCGGGTATGGCCATCCTGGGCGGCATCGGTGTCTCCCTGGCGGCCGCCTCCGGAGCTAATCCGCTTCTCTACGGTATGGCCGGCGGCTATGGCGTGGCCTGCGGCTGTTACAGCCCGATCAATGAATACACAGCGAATATCATCTCCGCCTGCGAGACGGCGGAACTCACCCCGAATCTCATCGGCATCTATCTATTCTGCCTGGTGGCATTTTCCATTAGCTTCGTAGTCATCTATTTCTGCATGGGCGGCTTTAAGGTGAATCGAGATGGTACGGCCGCCTCCAGTCTTGATGTGCTCAAAGACCTGCCCGCCTTCTCCCGTGGTCAGATCATCAGCCTGCTGGGAATTATTGCAGTCATTGCACTGGTTGTCATTTTCGGCATTGATGTTGGCTGGGCCGGAATCTGTGTAGCCGTTGTCTGCATCCTGCTGGGCGCCTGCAAGTGCGGCGAGGCAATGAGCAAGGTCTCTCTGGGCTCCCTGATGCTCATCTGCGGCATGGGCACACTGATTAATCTGGTGTCTGAGTTGGGTGGTTTTGAGGTGATGAGTAGCCTCTTGGCCTCTATTATGAGTACGCATACGGTGGCTCCTCTGATGGCGATTACCGCCAGCATCCTGAGCCTGTTTACAATCTCCCGCCTGGTAGTTATCACTTTGATCCCCACCCTCCCCGGTATTTTGGCCGCCATTCCCAGCGCCTCTGTCGGTATGGCGATCACAGCCACCTGCGCCGGCGCATTTGCCTCCTGCATCGGCCCTCTGTCCGCCTGCGGAGCACTGGTCATGTCCAGCCTGGGCCAGCAGTATGGAGAGAAGGAAGCACAGAACTATTTTACCAAGCAGATGGTGATGGGAATCGTTGGTATGCTGGTTGTCGCCGCCGTCTGCTGGGCTGGTTCGTACATCGGCGTGTTTGGTTAATAAAAGTTTGGCAGCAAGGGAGGCCAATATGGAAAACCGGCGAATCATCCTTGGTATGACCGGTGCCAGCGGAGCAATCCTCGGCATCCGTCTGTTGGAGGCGCTGCAACGCGCGGATATAGAGACGCATCTGGTCATGAGCGAATGGGCGGAAAAAACTGTCGCAATGGAAACAGAATACACCGCAGAAGACGTAAAGGCGCTGGCCAGCGTGGTCCACACCCCTGGAGATATGGCCGCCTGTATATCCAGCGGCTCCTTCCCGACAGATGGGATGGTTGTCTGCCCGTGCAGCATGAAGACCTTGGCTGCCATTGCGTCCGGCTTCTCCTATAATCTCATTGCGAGATGCGCTGATGTCTCCCTCAAGGAGGGGCGCAGGCTAATCCTTATTCCTCGAGAGACACCCCTCTCTGCTATCCATCTGGAAAATCTGCTCAAGCTCTCCCGTTTGGGGGTCAAAATTCTGCCGCCATGTGTAGGGTTTTATACAAAGCCCAAGACAATTGAGGACGTAGTCAACCACCTGACGGGAAAAATCCTGGATATGCTGGAGATCGAGAACCATATGTTTCATCGTTGGGGAGAATGACTGAAACCTGAAAATGATAGAGCCGCATTCCCAGCCGCGCCGAACGGCGGGAATGCGGCCCGCTATATTTGTCGAAGGAGGCCATATGAAACAAGAAATCCCCGGCCGCATCACAGCTCTTCAGGAAAAGCTAAGGGAACTAGAGCTGGACGCGGCGCTGATCTATGATCGGGAAAATCTGATCTATTTTGCGGGCGTGACAGATCTGGAGGGTGGTGTGCTCTGTATTCCGGCAGAGGGAGTGGCGGAGCTCTTCTGCCTCTGGATGGAGGCGGAGCATATGCGCCAAGCAACGGGCCTGCGGGTGACCGGCTATCCATTCCCGGCACAGACCCAGAGCTCCATGGCGGCCAAATGGCTCCATGGGCTGGGCCTGAAGCGGCCCAGAGTGGGCTTTACCCGCTATTTTATCAGTCTGAAGGACTACCAATGCCTTCAGGAGGCAGTTCCGGAGATGGTAGTGGGTGATATCGCCGCAACCTGCTATCAGCTGCGCAGCATCAAATGTCCGGAAGAGATCCGGCGTATCCGGGCGGCCTCCAAAGCATTGGAAGCCGGCATGAAAGCCGCTGTATCGGCTGTCAGGGCGGGGGTCGCGGAATGTGATGTGCTGGCAGAGGCGGAGTACGCTATGGGAAAGGCGGGCAGCCAGGGCTCCCCATTCCGGATGCAGGTGCTGACCCACAGCCGCCAGATGCAAAAGCATCCCTATGCCAGCTCCGCTCCGCTGGAGGATAATGCGCCGGTGGTTATTCATCTGGGGGCAACCGTGGACGGCTACGCCGCAAAAATGTGCCGCACCGTCTTTTTAGGGCGGCCTCCGGAGAAATGCGTGGATATCTATCGGGTACTTCGCCAGGCCCAAGAGGCCGCAATGTCCAGGCTACGTCCTGGGGTGACCTGCGGAGAGCTCTATCAGGCCGCCGCCGACTGCGTAGAAGCAGCGGGATACGAGAAGTACTGGATTGTGGAGCACATCGGCTATGGCGTGGGCATCCGCCAATCAGAGTTCTACCCCATTATTGCCAAGGGAAGCGAGGTCCGCATTGAGGAGAATATGGTCGTGGATCTGCTTTTACCTAGCATATATGTCCCCCACGCCGGAGGGCCGAGACTCACAGATACGGTCCTTGTGACCGCCCATGGCGCGGAGTATTTAACGAATTACAGGAGAGATATATTTTATTGCTAAATTTTTTCGCTGCTGTGGTTTCATTTTCGGAGGGTCATGATGTCAGAGCAAGGCCTCCGCTTCCCCGATGCGCTAAGCACTTCAGAAGCATATAGGAAGAAGTACCATGTCCCCCTCCCGCGGGAATTTACGGAGAGGAGAGCTGCCATGAGCATGGATGCTTATCATGTTATCGTTGCGGCGCATAGTAAATATCAAATTGAACTTCAAGCCATTCACTGCGGTGCAGATTACAGCGTGATCATTTGTGGAGGGGAACGCGGCCATGTGGGGGCCGTTGCACTTGGCTGTAACGAATCCGGTATCAATGGACACGAGAATCGGGGCGCCACTGTCAGCGTGCTCTGCGCCCTGGGGCACAGGGACGACGAGGTGGTCCGATGGGCCGCAAAATACCTAGCGACAGAGCTGAAATGCAATATCAGTGTTTCCGCCGGCATCCATGTGGAGAATGCCAGCGGAGAAGACATTCAATGCCTGCTGGAGAATTGCAAAGCCGCTTGCAGGCAGTTTATCGCTAACTTACAGAGCACTGATCTGGGCCGGCAGCGCGCGGAAAGGGAATGCGTATGAGCGGAGAGCCGAAGGTCATCTTGGTCAATTTTCAGGATCAGCAGACCGGCGTCATGGGGAAAATGAAGGCCCATCAGGAGGCACGGCTCCATCGGGCGTTTTCTGTATTCTTATACCACGGCGACCAGATTCTTCTGCAAAAACGGGCAAAAAACAAGTATCACTGCGGCTCTCTATGGACAAACACCTGCTGCTCCCACCCTGCTCCCGGTGAGGATACGCATGGGGCAGCTGTGGATCGTCTAAAAGCAGAGACAGGAATCTCGATTCCGGAGCTTCAGGAACTGTTTTTCTTTTTTTACTGCTGCCGTCTGGATCACGGGCTGACAGAGTATGAGTGCGATCACGTCTTTGCCGCCGAGTATACAGGCCCGTATCAATGCAATCCGGAGGAAGCTGAGTGTATGAGGTGGGTCTCTTTTCGCGAATTGGAAAAAGAAATGCTAGAATATCCGCATCAATTTACGCCCTGGTTTTTGATCTGTGCTCCCAGAGTTCTTCAATGGATCAAATCCTCCGGGAATTCATAGCGGGCTATGAATCTCGCAACACATAGAGGCGGCCTATATATCGCTTCCCGCTATAGATGCAATACCCGGAAGCAGGCAGCACCATGCATTGTAGGGATCCTTCTCTGACACCTTTAGCCGGATGCCGATGAAACAGCGAGGCCCCAGCCGATTTGCAAAATGCCGCTTTCTAAGCCAGTTGGGCATACTCTGGGTAGTACTTTAACCCCTGCCTAGTCTGGCATAGGCTGTTCTGCCTGCCATGAACCGCAAAGAGCGGCATGGTGCACCTGTCAAGAGAAAGCAGAGACTAAAAAGGAATATTTGTCAGAAGCCCCGTTCGGTCTTGAACTGAACGGGGCTTTTGTAGCCCAAGGCAGCGGCAGAGCGGTGGTTATAAAAAAGTGCACATAAGCGTCGAGAAGCGCTGGAGCATCATGGGGGTGGGCCAAATCAAAGTCAAGATAGGCAACCCGACCGTAGGATTTTGTGAAGTTCAGATGGACGACCCCGGTGGCTCATCAGGGATTGAATGCTTTCAGGAACTTGAGGATCGTTCTTTGCCTGTAATAGACATTTTTCACCTCCCGAGAAAATCATAGAGCCTATTTTTCACCAATATTTCTCTTGAAATACACTTATATTAAGTGCAGATAAATATAAAAGGCATGAGGTCACCTGTTTTAGCGTGGCCTCATACCTTCCAAATAACCTCCGCAGTTTCGCCAGACAGCTTGACTTCCTGGATAAACTGGGCTGCCACCAGCTTCTTTTGCTCAAAGTCCAGAGGACTGAATTTCAGACGGTTTAACTTCGGCCTGGGGCTGGCGTAGAGTTTGGCCTGCCGCTCCAGCAGTTCTCCGCGCTGGGCCTCCAGCTTTTCGATGGTCCGATTGATGTAGGGCATGGTCAGGTCACTGCTCTCCGCCAGGGCGGACATGAGGCGCTCGATCTTCTGGTCGATCCCGGCCAGAGCATGCGCAGTCTCCTGGTTCTCTGCTGTATGCTCCTCTACATCCGGGCACTCCGCCAGCAGCCGCTCCAGTTCCGCCTCCACTGCGGACTCCAGCTCCCGGAGATCTACCCGGATCGACGCCTCACAGAGACCCAGATTAGACCTGCCGCTGCACACCAGGTAATACTTGTCCTTGTCCCGGTTGACCTTGATGCTGTATCCGCAAGCGGCACACTTCAGCAGGCCGGAGAGCCAGGTATGTTTACCCCGGCCCGCTCCGGCCAGCTGGCGGTTCCTGTCCAGCTTATACTGACACTGGAGCCATAAGTTAGAGGGGAGCAACCCATAATGGGTAGACAGGGAGAAGTGCTGCTCCTTGAGATCCTGGTATTTGCCCGCGTTCCGATCCCGTTTGCCCACCACCATACCGGCGTGGAGACCGTCAAATTCCTCCAGCCGGTTGGCAAAAATCAGGCCCTTGCCCTGGTAATAGAGGTAGACATCCTCATCTGCCATGACGTATAATGGACTATGTAAGATGCGGGACAGGGCCACGTTATCCCAGGTAGACCGTCTTGGGGCCGGGATACCGTCGGCGTTTAATCCCCGCGCCACACTGCCCAGGGTGGCCTCCGGCTGGGCGTAGTCCCGGAAGATCCGCTCTACCACGGCGGCCTGTTCATTGGGTAAAAGCCCCGGGGCCAGCTTTCCCTCCGGTCCCGGCAGTTTTCCGATGGAGAACCCGAAGGGCGCGGGGCCGCCTGGCCAGGAGCCCAGCTTGGCCCGCTGGTAGTAGTTGTCCCGCACCCGCTCGGCGGTGGTCTCCCGCTCCAGCTGAGCAAAGACCATGATGATGTTGAGCATGGCCCGGCCCATGGGGGTGGAGGTGTCAAAGGTCTCGTTGATGGAGACGAACTCCACGTTGTGCCTTTTCAAGATCTCCCACAGCCGCCCAAAGTCGGCGATGGAGCGGGAGAAGCGGTCCAGCCGGTAGACGATGATCTTCTGGACCAGCCCTTTCTCTACGTCCTCTATCATCCGCTGGAAAGCGGGGCGGTTGGTGTTCTTGCCGGAATAGCCCTTGTCCTGGTAGATGCGGAACTCCGCTCCGGCCTTCTGCCGGCACAGGTCGATCTGCCCCTGGATGGAGAGGCTGTCCGCCTTGTCCACAGACTGCCGGGCATAGATCGCGTCCAAGGCGGACACCTCCTTTCATTCCGTAGTCAACATTACCGCTGGAGTTGCGGCGGCTTCCAATAGAATCTTGCTTGGGAACCCCGTAGCTCCAACTCCGTGATACAGCTGCGGTATAGATTGCTCAGACGCTCCTGTCGCTGCTCTGCGTCCGCTAAAGGCGGATGAACGTGGCGGATCTGCATGATTTCGGCCTCCTGTTCTGATGTTCTGATGTGGTATAACATCTTTTATATAATATATGGATGATTTTCTTAATTAGACATTTTGGGGAACAGGCAACCCCATGGCGCGGGCCATGGCATCTATACGCCTTGCCTCCTCGGCCTGCGTCTCTGGATCATCTTGCCCCAAATAGTTCCGCAATTCATCTACGCGGATGAACAGAGCGCAAACATTGGCCAGTTTCTTGCTGCTCCGTTGGCTTTTGTCCACGTCCAGCAGGTGATTGCGCCGCAGTTCCGCCGTGATCTGCTTGATGGTAATGCTGGCATCCTGAAAATGGGTCTGCATTAGTTCCTGCAGGTACTCCGCCCGCATGCAGAGGCAGCCCTTGTGCTCTACAGCGGCCTGTCCGCTCCGAAACTTTTTCCCAGGCTTTTCTGTGATGTGAATGCCGGAGAAGGAACGAAAATACAGCACCGCCAGACATACGGAAAAGCGATTGGTATCACAACGGCTGCGTTCCCGTGAGAGAAATGCTGCCTGCTGCATGACAGCCTGTTCTATGGCTTGCGTCAGGTGTCTCATGATGCCCTGCCGGGACTTTTTCCAGAACCCCGGGAACTCTGCAGCGAGAAAGTAGTTGAGGATATCCGTCGTCGAGAGCAGGGACCACTCGAACTCTCGAAGACGATCTTCTGTAGTAGGTCGGTTTTTCTGGAGCGCCTGAAATCGTGCTAGTTTTTCGCGCAGCAAGTCGGTTATGACCTCGTAATGTCCAGCGGTCCATTGCAGGAAGCGGTAGAGGAAGGTAGGCCACGCCAAAGGCTGACGCTGGATTCGAGTCAGCTTATCGGTGGGAAGCGGATGATCCAGCCACAGGATCAGGCACCGGACCAGGGTGGAAAGGCCCTTCGGCAGATACTCGGCAGTGCAGATGACACCGCAGCGAATGGCGTCTGCCGCACCAGACCGTCCGCGCCCCTGGACGGCGTTGTTGCCCACCAGCCGGATGATCCGGCTGACGGTCTCCTCCCGACGGCGGGTCTCCGCGCGGGAACCGCTGGCATACAGATCGTCGACTAGCCGGGGACAGTCGGCGTAAGGGGCCAGTTCATGGAAAACCGCCGGTTCCGTAGAGAGCAGGGAAATGCCAGCCGGAGAGAACGAAGGAGTATCCCGGTCAAAAATGGCGGTCAGCCATTGGGCCAGAGTGGTCTTCCTGTTCTGCGATGGCCCCACCAGGTAGCACACAAACTGCCGCTCCCAGCCGGCCTCCTGAAACAGCGGGCGCAGGAAGCTGAACAGGGAGTAAAGGGTCAGGCAGGCAGAAACACCGCCGTCCAGGGTAAGCAGATCATACAGTTGGCGCAGCAGATACTTGTCCGACATCTCCTCGTCGATGGAGAAATGCAGGGAGTCCAGGGCGGCATTGACAGAATAGGCATCCTGAGGCAAGAAGCCATCCGATCCAATGAGCCGGTTGCCGGCCAGATACACGTGCGCTCCATTCAGGGTATTCCAGCCCATGGCCGGAAAGTACACGCCGGCATCCGGCGACAGCCGGTCTACCTGCCTCTGGATGACGTCGCAGAGCCAGCGGCGGATCACCCCGGCATCGCTGGAAAGATTGCGGCACCGATAATCAAGTGTGGTGAAATCCGTCTGATAAAGCTGCTCCAGTGTCTGCGGCTGGCAGGGGACGCGCTGTCCTCCCGCCAGAGCAATCTCATAGTGGACCAAAATGTTTGCCGGCCGAAGATCTGTCCCCTGGCGGGCGAGCCGCAGAATATGCGGAGTATAATTGGTGGGCGGGGTCTTTGCCATACTTGGGCAATCCATATACAATACCTCCTAAGCTCAAGATATTCGGTGGGATCAGAGAGCCGGTCCCTCAACACCGCCAATGATACACCATCCCGCCCTTCAACTTTGGGACACTTTTCACGCAACCACAAAAAGGAAGCACGGCCGCCTGTTAAAACAGGCGGCCGTGCTTCCTTTTTGCGGCTTACTTGTATTGGTTCGATTGCTGCTTCCTCGCTTCATAGGCCTCTTTCGCGCATTTGATGACGCCGCGCATTACCCGTACCTTTTCCCTCGGCCAATCCTTGTGTTCAGCAAGGACGTCCCAGATGGGGTATTGTTCCTGAAGAAATCATTCAAGATCTGACGCCATCTTTTCCTGGGAGGGGAACTGCCGATCTCCTTTGATATGCTCTTTGACTTTATGCGACAATATGGCCCGGGCAGCACATATCAATCGCTGGTTTTCCGGCAATGGTTTGCTGGCCGCAAGGAGCCGGCTTCGATAAAGCACATCATGCTGGTCAGTGCAGTATCCGACTTCCAGACCATTTGGCGGCAGATAGCCAGGTTCCTGTAGATCCTGCGTATAGATCTGTTCCCCATAATAGAGACCGCTCCCCATGAAAACGGTTTGAGCGTATTCTCTGGCGGCGTCTTTATCGGCTATCAGCGGGAAACGCCGGAGGGCGTAGGTAGCCAAGCGATGGATCCCCTCTATCATGAGTTTATTTTCAAACGCAGCAAAGTCGATCGCCGCCCACATCTGCTCCGTCGGAGTCTCGGCCATGTTGCGGGTATAAACCCATTCGTTTGTATAGCTGTCATACCTGCTGCAGAATGCATCATAGCCGGTATTTTTCCTGTCCGCCAAAGCAAAGAATTTTTTCTCATCTCCTAAATTCAGGGCCTTAATTCTCTGGAGTTCCTCATTTTGCTGATCCGAAAGGGGGTATCCTCTCCTGCGGGCCTCCCCAGTATGTAAACTATAGGCATCATCTTCCCTAAGCGGTGCACCCATCTGTTCTGCATGTGCTTTGCGATTCTGCATCCCTTTCTGAGCGATTCGCTGAGCAGCTTTATAGTCGGCTTGACAATATCATGAACACCGCTCTCAGCCTCTTGCTGTTGCGAGAGATGGCTATAGAGGGCTCTCTGAGGTGTTGCTTGCTGATAGGTATCGGTGATCGCTCGAAAGACACAGTAGGCCGAGAACTCCTGCAGATCTTTTTGACCGGCCGGGAACAGTAAACTCATGTTCCGGGCTGTCAAAAATCGATCTAAATAATCAGGGACAATATCCAGGGTATATTTTTTTAAACTCTTCATGGCGGCCTCCTTGCCTCACAAAACAGGTGGGTATTGTGGGAATTCCCACTTCCTGGACGAAATTGTGGGAATTTTGGCAAGGATATTATACCATATAAACGGCTGCTTATGAAGGGTTCTGGATGTTTATACAGAGTTTATTTGGTTTTATAAAAGTTTAACTATTCTCTACAAATCTATAAACGGGGCCCCGCGGGAATGTCATGACACGGCATTCCCCACTTGCGGCCATGAAAGGGGAATTTTATCATGCCAACGAGATCTGTCATCCAAATTAGAGTTTCGGAAGAGGACAAAGCTGTTATTGAAGAGCGCGCCTCCCAAAGAAAGCAGACAGTGTCTGCATATCTGTTGAACAAGGCACTTGAACCCGAGGGAGCAGCAGACGACATTGTATTACGCCAGAACATTGTGCGGGCATTATGCAGACTAAATTGCCTGGAGGAACAGTTGGAAAGTGTGGCAGACCGAAAAATGATTCGGAGATGGGAGGAATCTATATGGCAGTTCTTAAAATTGTAAATCAAACTAAGAAATACCACGACCATATGGCCTACGAGGATCTGGTCTCCTACTGTACGGCCTCCAGAAAATGCCCGTATCACTGCATTTCAGGCCGGGCAGTCAACCCTAAAAATGCAGCCTTGGCCATGCAGTCTGTCGCGAGGGTCTATGAAAAGGATCAGGGGGTTCGTCTCAGACGTATCATTTTGAGTTTTTCCCCTGCGGAGTTAGACAGAACGTGTGACGCAGATGTAGACAGCGCAAACAAAATAGCATGGGAGATTATGGGGTATTATTCCAGAAACTATCAAATCCTGGCCTGTGTGCACACCAATAAAAAGCATCTGCATATTCACTTTATCATGAACATGGTTAGTTATTTGGACGGCAAAAAATACCCGGGGGATAAACGCGACTTCTATCGGTTCCAGAGTTATGTGAAAGCCGTTCTAATTCCCTATGGAATCCGAAGCCTCAGAATTCGCACACAAAAGCAACGCCCCAGTCAATCGACTTGACTGGGGCTAATCAGATCGTTCAAGAGCAAAAATGTCTCTAAAGCCTGCCCGGTAATGCGCCAACTGCGGCCAACACGGACGCCTTGCAGCTTCCCGGAGTTTAATAGCGTATAAATGGTGTTCTTCCCCACTCCGAGGATCTCCATCACCTCGGCCGGAGTGAGCAGAACCGGGAAGATCTCCGCTTTGCGTTCCTCCCGCTCGCCGGTCCAATCGTCGTGATACATCTATAGTCCTCCTTGCATTCCATAGCATACGGCACAGGCCGTTATCCCTTTGTTGCACCCCGTTTCCCTTTTTGAGTTTTTCCGTCCCTTACAAATAGATATTATCCTCATAGAACCCCGCTGAACTGGCTGATCTGACGCATCAGCCGGTTCAGCGGTTTTTTCTTTTGCAGAGGATTTCCGCCGCCCATGTACACCAAACCGCCAAAAAATCTACAAAATTTACGAAAACAAGAAAGGGGAAATGCAATATGCTTCAGGCACTTTTGACCATCATCCGAGCCATTCTGGTGGAGTTTGTGGACAGGCTTGTCCGCAGGCTCTGTACGTGCTGAGGAAAGTGGGAGACAACTGGGGAGAAGAAGGACAAGCGGAACCTTGGCGGCCAGCGGGATACTCTGCTGGGGATTCTGCTGGCCGCGGCTGCGGCGGTTCTCTGCGTCTGCATTGACTATGTGACCAAGAAGGAGGAGTAAGCGTGCATACCGAGACCTTTACCTGCGACAGCTGTGGATATTCCTACCCCTGTACGGAGCGCGTTGTCATGGACGGCCAGGAGCTCTGCCGGAACTGCTCCGAAGAGGAGACCTATCTCTGCGCGTCCTGTGGGGAGCGTATCTGGCAGGATGACAACGCCGGGGATGAGGACGTCCCCCTGTGCCAGAGCTGCTATGACAGGCACTATACCAACTGCATCCGCTGCAACGCTATGATCCATATGGACGACGCCTGTTATTCCGAGGACGACCCGGCGGAGGAGGAGCCCCTCTGCCACGACTGCTGCTATCACCCCTGTGAATCCAAGGTGATCCAGGATTACTACTACAAGCCAGAGCCCATTTTCTATGGGGAGGGCCCCCGCTACTTTGGGGTAGAGCTGGAGATGGACAACGGCGGGGAGATCTCCAGCCGTGCGCGGGAACTGCTGGAGCTGGCCAACCGGGAACATCCGCTGGCCTACGCCAAGCACGATGGCAGCCTGGATGACGGCTTTGAGCTTGTCACCCACCCCATGTCGCTGGACTGGCACCGGGAACGAATGCCCTGGGCCGCTGTGCTGGAGCGGGCGGTGAAGCTGGGCTACCAATCCCACATGGCCCGCACCTGCGGCCTGCACATCCATGTGAGCCGCGCCGCCCTGGGAGACACGGAAGCCGCGCAGGACGCGGTGATCGCCCGCATCCTCTATTTCTTCGAGCGGCATTGGGACGAGCTGCTGAAGTTCAGCCGCAGAACCGAGACGCAGCTCAAACGCTGGGCCGCCCGCTATGGCTACAAGGAACAGCCCATGGAGATTCTGGACCGCGCCAAGCAGGGCTATGGGGGCGGCCGCTATTCCTCCGTCAACCTACAGAACCGGGATACCATTGAGTTCCGCATCTTCCGGGGCACCCTGAAGTACAATACCGTGATCGCCACGCTGCAACTCGTCAACCGAGTCTGCGACGTGGCGATTGCTCTGTCTGATGAGGAGCTCAAAGCCCTGCCCTGGACTACCTTTGTCTCCGCCGTGACTGAGCCGGAGCTGATCCAGTACCTCAAGGAGCGGCGGCTCTATGTGAACGAGCCAGTGGTAGTGGGGGTGGAGTACTGATGTGCTGCCTGTTTGGACTAATTGATTATAAGCGCCAGTTGGGCGGGGGACGAACGGGGCCGGTGATAAGCCCTGGCGTCAGAGAGTGAGGCCAGGGGGACCGATGCAGCCGGGATTGCCTATAACTCTGCCGGTACGCTCCACATCTACAAGCGTCCCGGCCCGGCCCACAAGCTGAACCTCTTTATCCCGGAGGATGCGTTTGCCGTCATGGGGTACAGCCGCATGACCACCCAAGGCAGGGCAAAGGTCAACCGGAACAACCACCCTTTCGCCGGAAAGGTGCCCGGCACCCGGTTTGCGCTGGCCCACAACGGCGTGCTCTACAACGATACGGCCCTGCGGCGGAGCCGTGTCCTGCCTGATACCAAGATCGAAACGGACAGCTATGTGGCCGTCCAGCTCATAGAACAGCAAGGAGCCCTCACACCAGCCAGCCTGAGAGCCATGGCGGAAATGGTGGAGGGCTCTTTTGTGTATACCGTGTTGGATGAGAAGGACAGTTTCTATTTCGTCAGGGGAGACAACCCCTTGTGTCTGGTCCAGTTTCCCCGTGTGGGTCTTTATGTCTATGCCTCTACCAGAGAAATCCTCTATGCGGCACTGAAACGAACCTGGCTGCGTTGGGAGACACCCATCGAAATACCGGTAGCTGGCGGAGAAATCCTGACCATCACGCCGGAGGGGGCCCGTATGTCCGAGCACTTCACCTGTGATGGGGACTATTTTACACGCTGGTACTTACGCCGCCGGGGCAGCCGTCTATGTGAACCGCTTGTCAGCCGTACAGAGCTCCCATACCTCCGGGAGCTGAAAAATATCGCCTCCTACCTGGGATACTCCGGAGATGAGATCGACGCCATGCTGGCCGAGGGCTGGAGCACCGACGAGATTGAGGAGGCTATCTATGGATGCTGAGCAGTCCAACGCCGGGCGCGATGATCAGAAGATCAGAAGGGAAGGCAGTCCGCTATCTGGCCTCCTGCTCCTTTGGCAAGGACAGTCTGGCAACGGTGCTGCTGGCCCGCCTGCACGGAGAACCGCTGGACGAAGTAATCTATTGCGAGGTCATGTTTGACCAGGGTATTAGCGGGGAGATTCCGGAGCATCGGGCATTCATCTATGAGACAGCGATCCCAAAACTGGAGAGCTGGGGGATTCCGGTCACAGTGGTGCGTGATCCTATCACCTATATAGACAATGTGACCCGGCAGATCAAGCGCGGCCCAAAGGCCGGGATGATCCGGGGCTTCCCTCTCTGCGGACGGTGCGCGATCCAGCGGGATTGCAAGGCCCGGCCCATATCACGCTATCTGAGAGCACAGCAGGGAGATGTCGTTCAATACATTGGTATTGCCAAAGATGAGCAAAGACGGTTGCTGCGTCTGGAAGGTCAGAAGGTTTCCCTGCTGGAGAAATACGGTATAGATGAGGCCGGTGCCTATCAATTGTGCAAACGTGCGGGGCTTCTGTCCCCCATCTATACCTTTGCCGACCGGAACGGCTGCTTTTTCTGCCCCAACGCAAAGCTGACGGAGCTGCGTCACCTCCGCCGCTATCACCCGGATCTATGGGCCCGTCTGCTTCAGCTTCAGGCCCTTCCAAACAAGCCATCTGAGAAGTTCAATCGAGCGATGACGCTCTACGACATGGAAAAAATACTAAGCACAGAAAACAAGCTGGAAAGGAAGAAATCCACATGGAAATTGACGGCATCAGGAAACTGAAAAGGAACTTGGACCGGTGCCTGCTGGCACGCGCCTCCGAGCTCTGCGGCAGCGCCCCCACCATTGGGTCGGTCTACGAGCTCCAGGGACTCGCGGAGGTACATTGTTACCTCAAGACGGTGCACAACATTACTCCGGATGAAGCGGACGCCCTTCTGCGGTTTGCCGATCCTCTCGCAGTGGCATATGCCTGTTGGGAGGACAACCCACACACCTACAGCTTTCCCATCTGTGAACTTCTGGAACAGATCAAAGCCAATGAAATTTTCCCTTTAGCGGAGGAGCTGCCGCCCGATAGGAGGCCGATTCGGGATCTCCTGCATGCCGCCATGGCGGAAGCACGCAGGAATATAGATGCAGAGCGGGATCCCCATTCTGGCGATACGCATTAAAAAGTAAGGGCCAGATGGGATTTTCATAACCCAAACGGCTCCGGCGTCCACGGATTAGACGGTGTGTCATTAGGGCGTGCCCCAATGGCAGAGAAAAAACGTGTCCCATTAGGGTCGCTTCCGGCATTCTGGCATGTACCAGTTTGCCGGGGCACCCCAATGGGACACGTTCCGTTTTCTTTTCTATACCTGATGACAGATCAGCCACTCCAGCAGCTCGTCATAGCCTGTTTCGCCGGCGGCCACCTGTAGAATGACATCAGCCAACTCCCGCTGGGTATAGGTCAGCTCCACGCCGTTGAGGGCGAGAAACACCAGCATGACATGGGCGCCGATCCGCTTGTTTCCGTCCACAAAGGGGTGGTTCTTCACCAGCCCATAACAGAGCCGCGCGGCTTTCTGCTGGAGCGACGGATAGGCGGCGGTGTCGCCGTATTCCTGAAACGGGGCGTACAGGGCGGACTCCAAGAGGCCCTCATCTCGGACGCCCTGCTCTCCGCCGGTCTCCTCCACGAGCTGCTGATGGAGCAGGAGCACCTGCCGCTTGTCCAGCATCCTCATTTGGCCAGTTCCTCATAGGCCTCCCGGTTCTGCCGGATCAGGCGGGCGGAGAGCTCCATCACATCCTCGTCAGGCGCGAGCCCCATCTGCTCGGCCTGGCTGAACTCCACAATCAGATACCGGGGGATGTTGTTTTTCAGGATGACCGCAGAGCCGCGCTCATCCACGAGGCGGGCCACCTTGGAGAAGTTCTGGTTTGCCTCGGTAATCGAGACGAGATTTTTCGTGTCAATCATCATGGGGATCATCTCCTTCCAACTCTATTATAGACGAAACTAGGATAAATTCAACCTATATTTTGCAATAAGGAGGTCGGATATGAACATTGGCTATGTGCGGGTGAGCACCCAGGAGCAGAACACGCTGCGCCAGGAGGTCCTAATGCGGGAGTTGGGCGTGGATGAGGTCTATATCGACCGGGCCAGCGGCAAAAACGCCGACCGCCCGGAGCTGAAGAAGCTGATGGAGTATGTCCGGCAGGGCGACACCGTCATTGTGGAGTCTATCAGCCGATTTGCCCGGAACACCCGGGATCTGCTGGAGCTGGTGGAGCGGCTGAGTGAGAAGAGGGTGGAGTTCGTCTCCAAAAAGGAGGCCATCGACACCACCACGCCCACAGGGAAGTTTATGCTGACCGTGTTTGGGGCCATGGCCGAGCTGGAGCGGGAGTATATCCTCCAGCGGCAGCGGCAGGGTATCGCCCTTGCGAAGGAGCAGGGGAAGTACCGGGGGCGCAGGCCGCTCGACCCGCCAGAGTTAAAGAAGGTGGTGCGGCAGTGGCGAGCGGGTGAGCTCACCGCCCGCCAGGCCATGCGGAAGCTGGATTTGAGCTCCAGCACGTTTTACAGAAAAGCACGCGGGATCAGCTGAGCTGATCCCGCGTGTCCGCTATGGCCAACAAGAAGTTTTTTATCATGGCCTCCATATAGGGGCGCTTCTCCTCCGGGCACTGCTGGAGCATGTGGTAAAGCGGCGGCTGCTCGGCAGAGGAATCCGTACCGAAGAGGATATAGTCGGTGGACAGTTTCAGGGTCTCCGCAATCCGGCACAGCGTGGGGACAGACATACCCTTTACGCCCAGCTCAATGTCAGAGCAGAACTTGGGGGTGACGTCCAGATACTCGGCAAACTGCTCCCTGGTGTAGCCGATAAACTCCCGCTGCCTGCGGATGCGCTTTCCAATCGCCGCCCAGTCCATCAAATCCCCCCAGTTCTTTTTCTGTAGTTTAACCCGATAAGTTGTACCGATAAACAAACTACTAGGGTTTACACAAAAGAACTTTCAGGGTATAATAACAATAACATCTAGTTCCGCGCATAAAAAGGGAGGGCTATACATGAAACGGATGATGGTCATCATTTTTGTAGGGCTGATGTTGGTCGTATCATCTTGCCAAAGCAACAATATCCCGCCAGAGACAAGTCAGCCAGTTGTACCAAGCGAGTCAAGCGTGTTAAGTACATCAAACGAGGAGGAACCGTTAAGCTATGAACTGCTCCATGAAGATGGCGTAGATGGATGGATCTGGGACGACTATTTCTCTGTATGGGTGAAAAATGGATATGTCGACAGCGATCCTGCATTTCCAATCCGTAACAAATATGTGGACGAAGGGTACCCTTGGTATAGGGGAACTGCGTCAAGCGTTTTAGCCAGCGAAGGGGACGAGGCTTATTTAACGCTTCGCCAGGATTATCGGCTTTCCTGCTATGACAGCCATTATTTTAGGGGATTATCGTCTGGCACGCTGGATGGGAACTATAACGGTGACAGCCAAGCATTTGAAATCTTGATGATTGGTGTAATGACAGGGAATTATGATAAGTAGTTTAGAGCATACAAGCTGGAGGTGTCAATATCACATCGTATTTGCACCCAAATATCGAAGGATGGAGATAT
>ERZ1090860.173-NODE-174-length-39635-cov-9.058135_pt1 | contig 39635 bp, 35 predicted proteins | sample MGYA00478483_ERZ1090860 | MGnify/ENA primary metagenome ERZ1090860 (study PRJEB33644, sample SAMEA5815741) | chicken gut metagenome | biome: Chicken; feature: Gastrointestinal Tract; material: Caecum | place: Ireland | collected 2019-01-01 | study: A study of the...
TATTACCAAATTAAATCATATAAAAAATTAACTGTATACAGGTCTAAAATTTTCCCCTATGCCCTTAACAACCCCGCCGAACCGCCAAATAAAAACCCCCCCTCTTTCGTGGGGTCGCGGCGGCTCTTAGCCACCGTACTTGGCATCGATGTAGGCCTTCATGATGACGATGGCCTTGATCGTATCCTTTGTCAGGTTCACATCCTTGTCGTTGACTGCGTTGTCTGTGCCGCCGTTGATGATGTCCATGTCGATGAGCTCCTGGATTGCGGGGCGCCAGTATGCTGGCACGTCTGTGATAACAGGGTAGCTGGGGTTCTGCTGCGTGACTACCTCAGCAGCAACCTTCCTGGTCTCTGCCTCGTTCAAGTCGATTCCCTCCTTAAGTCTCTTATTGACTGTAGATGCAATGGCCGCATGGCGGTTAAACAGCCAGTTGCCGGGACACGCCTTTGCGGCGAACCATCTATGCACAGTCATGTTCTGAAGATTGATTTGCCCAATCAGGCCGGGGTCGCCGCGCCACAGCAGCTGCTTGATGTTGTGTCTACTACAGATGTCTGTGAGTAGATCAAGCAGCGCATTATAGGCCTTCTCAGATACGGGCCAGTCCGGCGCCCCCGCGCTGTTCGCCACCTCAATAGTGATTGCACGCTGGTCGTTAGACCGAGACGAGGTACACCAGGAGCGATAGGCCTCGGGCACGTATTGACCAATTCTTCCATCGCCGCCGATACCGTACTGACTACTTGCCTCTCTGTCTGGGTTGAGGAAGAGCTTTCCGCATGTCTCAACAGAGAGGTTACCAGCCATGCAGTGAATGGAGATGGTGTCGATGGCGTGCGTGCGCTTGCCACTGTGGTTTGGAGACCAGCAAGTGTATGTGACGAGCTTACTGTCCGGAGTCATCCTCTTCATCACCCTTTCCGCCGATGAACTCTGCTTCATCGCCCTCGAAGAACTCTTCGCCGTCGGGCAACTGGAAGGTAGTGGGATCAAACATCTTTTTCTGCCTCCTTTGCTTTAATGGCCTGGATGCCGGTCCATTGACCGACCAGCTCTTTGAGCTTATCAAAACCAAACATCGCTGCGAGTGCTACAGCAAAGGCCAGCCCTATGGCGCCGACAATCATCCAGCCCACTACCTTGATGCCTTCAACACTTATCCAAATGTAGAAGGCGCAGCCAGTGACAATGAACGCCACTATAAAAGCCAAAAGGTTGGTCGGAATTTTGTCGTAGGTGATGCCCTTGATCACCTGGACTACAATGTTGGTCAGAATGGTCAGGCCAAGTGCAACCGACATAAGAGTGGTTACAATAGTAGTGATTTCTGTCATATTCATTTTGTCTCCTCCTTGTTATAGTCGCGCATAGCAGTATCATATGTAATACCGCCTTTAGTATTCTGCTTCTCGCTCTTTTTGATTAAGAAGCACTGCACAGTAGCCCAACCACCGAAGGCGAGGGCTTGGCCACTTGTGAGCCAAGGTAGTGCGCCGGTGTAGTTCTTATAGATGCTGTAGCCCGCCAGTACTACATAGCTGATAGAGATAAACCACAGAATGGCATTGTCAGAGACAATCATGTACTGCGTGAATTCTTTTGCCTGTCTACGTGCGGTCCCCTGCTCCTTGCCGTGGACAAAGGAAACAACCGCTACTGCACTCAGGATGCCAGCAAGGAAACCGAGAACTACACCCAGCGTTATTTCTATCAAGGCCATCACCTCCTTCCTCAGTCAAGCTTAAGAGGGAGCTCCTCTACTTGCGCGAGCAGATCATCAAGATCTCCATTTCCGCCTACTGCTTTGTAGCCCTTATGCATTTGGTGGAGGCGGCGCCGGTCTTCTATGCTGATGCTTCCATCTCTGATATAGCATCTACACAGATACTGTATACGATCCAGCATCGAGACCATGAGGCACTGCCGGATTGAATCTACCTGTATTTCGAGCTCCGTTTTCTCCCTCTCACCGCTGTCTTGCCTCTTAGCACGGCGCTGCAGCACGTACTGGATAATATTATCCAAAAGCTTGATTGCCGCAGCGCCACCGGCACCCGCTAAGAAAATAAGCACTGTTTCAGTCATTTCCTCACCTCAGTCTCGAAGCACACTTCTTTGATAGCGGCGCGGCAGCTTATCACCACCGCGCCGCCGCGTCACTTACTCGGTGACGGCTTCCATGGTCCCACCGAACTCAGTGGGAATGATCTCGGGCATGCCGAAATCATTGATGATGATGTCGGCAACCTGCTGCTTCAGCAGCCGGGGCACCTGCTCAAACTTGGTGCGCTCCTCAATCACTCTGCATGCGAACAACATAGCCATCATTTGTTCTTCTCCTTTCTGAAGTAAGAAATATATTCCTAACGCCGCTCGGGCGATTAGGTCACGCATAAACGACCCCTGCCATTTCTACTAGGCAGTCCTCCAGCATCTGGTTGGATTGGATCGAGGCCTCCAGCTGCGCTTGGAGTGTCTCGTTCTCCTTCTCTAGTGCAGCCAGGCGCTCCTCAGTTGTGGGCTGCCGTGCGGGCGGCTCAGGCGGCTCTACTGGCTCACGGTTTCCTGTTAGCCGCCACTCACCGTTGACATAGGTATCGCCGACAACGGTATCCTCATTTGCCGGTGCCCAGCTACCTACGGCGCTGGCTTCTGCCTCTGTCATAATGTGTAAACCAATAGCGACGCCGTTTGCGTCAAGGAATGCGATTAGTCTTTCCATGCACTTAGCCTCCTTAGTTAAATATCAGTAGTCCCATAGTATAGCCGCTATATTTAGCGCGACCAGCATAGTTACTTGAACTAGAAGCTATACTGCCTTTCAGGTTTATATACTCACGGCCAAGTAGCGATACAAAGCCACACCAGACAGCTCCACGGTAGTCACCAGTAAATACAACAAGATCACCAGATTTATCGAGGTACACGTTTAGGCATGAAAGGCCAGAATTATACCAGTAAGTATTAGCATCTACGTCGTATGGGCCACATAAGCCAGAGAGATAATCAGGGTTACCTGCTTGTGCGCCGATACTCAGGCCCTGCATGCCATCATTGAGCTTATAGGTGTATCTATTACCGCTGGTGCTTTGAGTAGCAGCGCCTGGGCTCATTTGGCGATTGTCGGACTGCTCAAACCAATATGGAACGGCATAATGATAGTTACCCGAACCACGATCCGTTGTTGGATTGGACTGTACGGCTACTAGTCCCTGCACGACATATAACAAGCCAAATTTTCCTTTTAAGCTGCTTGGGATCCATAGACCATGTGCAGCATCGAAGATTACACCGGTGTCGTCACGCACTTTCGTCCAGGCAAACTGCGCGTTATCAAGAGCTGTGCCGCGCTGTGAGATCACGACCTGCTTAATAGCCATGCTGCTCGACAACGTGATTGCGTTGATTAGGTTCGGGGCGGCCTCAATACCTGGCAGTACTTCATCTGTAAGCGTTGGCACAGGAATCATAGAGGCTTGCTGCAGCATTACAAAGTGCTTGCTGCGCTGGTCATAGAGCAGCTCAACCCACTGACCTGCTACCGGTGCCTCAATGTCACAGGGTACATCGCCACTCTCGTTTATGTTCAGAAGCAGCTCTGTGCCAGCCTTAGGAACGTAGTCAAAGCAGATACGAATCTTGGCGCCGTCAAACAGAGAGAAACCTTTTTGCTCCAGCATCCATGCATCTTGATAACGTGCCTCATTATAGATCTCGAGATCGGACATAGCGGCAGTGCCGCCGGAACTCGCTACTGGCGCCTGGTTAAGGAGCACAGTATTGTTGGTAGCAGCATGTCCCATATCCTGCTTAGCAGAGGCCTTGCCTATAGCTACCTGCACGCCATCAAGGTAGAGACGCACACGCCCTGCCTCAGTGGAGCCATCCCAGGCAAAGCAGAAATCGTTCCACCGTCCGGCCTTGATTGCAGTACCTGCAGTAATGTCTACCGGGGTGCTGCCTGCCTGCATGAGGCGCACACGAATCTTGCCAGCGGCATCAATAGTGATACATGTGCCATAGTTAGCAGTGCTAAGGCTGGTCTCATCCAGCAAGGTCTGTGCAGCCAGACTACTCATTTTCAGTCTGAACCGAACAGTCTTTGCGCCAAAGGGCACGACCTTATCACTGAGGGTTACGCCAGTGGTTGCACCAGCACCAACAAGAGAGCCAGAGCCGGAATGCGGGCCCGTGGAGAAGGAGCAGCCATCATTTTCACCAGTAAAGCTGCCTACCACAGGAGTGAGGTTGCTGTTAAAGTCCATATAGGCCAGCAGCGACTCCAGGTAGGGCTCCTGTAACTTAGCCCTGTTATACTGCTGCTTAACATGCCCAAGGGCCGCAAGAACAGTATTCAGATTGGTTGCATTTACTGGTGTGCCCTCATTGCCAGGTAGCACTGTGTTAAGCAGCTCAAGCTTAGCAGCCTCAGCTACCACCGTACCGTCTGGCTTGACGATCTTGTAGTAGCGCTCACCGTCAGAAGCAGGAGGATAGTGATTCAAAATTCTGTCCTGCCAGTTTGCGCCGCCTGTATAAACGCTCATCTTGTTACCTCCTAATTAGTTTGTTATAGCAAGTAAGAAACTGTTAGATTCCTTACCGTCTATCTGGATGCTTGGATAGTACTTACCAGCTTTTGCAGCACCGTTTGTCGTAATGACCAGCTTAGTGCTATTTGCTGTTACCTTAACTGTGCTGGGTAGCTGTAGACCACTCGGCATATTAACGTATGTGACCTGGTATACGCCGTCCAGGTAGCCAGGCATATCCAGCATATAGTATATGCTACCCGGCAGCCCTTCAGCAATAGCGCCATTTTGCTCGCCAACATGTAGTGACTGTGCTGCAAAGATTTCTGTTGTTGGCTGCACGGCAGTTATGCTATAGTTATCAAAACTATCTATTGCCAAGGTAACTTCACCCTGTCTAAACACCTCGGTCACAGCGAGCAAATAGTTTGTACCTTCGCCTGTTAGCTCACCAACAGAAATAATGCCAGGCGTTACTACATGTACATACTCCACTGTTAGGCCGCTTACTGGCTTGTCAAAGGTGATCTCGATTGCTGCTGTGTTGCTTACACCTTGCTCACCACCAAGCTGCCTGACAGTAAAGCCTACAAGCTGCGTTAGCCGCGCGGCATACGTAGCACGCCAATCAATACCACTCTCTGCAAACGTCTCACCAGTAAGCTGGGCAGTAGCAACAGTGATGTACAGCTGTAGCGTCGTACTAGCTTCCAGGATGGACACAGAGAAAGAGTAGTTACCCTGAATAAGCGCTGGCGCTGTAATGGCCAGCTGACAGCGGCCATTTACGATGTTTACTTGTTGCTGACCAGTAATGGCACCAGAGAGCTGTGCAGTGTAGATACCATTAGCATACCCAGCACAAACAAGCGTATAGGTGATGCGTGTGGCAGTGGCCTCGAGCACCGGCCTGCTTTGCTCACCACCACTTATGCGTCGCTGCACAAAGACAGTTAGCACAATGGGCTCAGTCACTACCTGATAGTTTGCAAAGTTACTTACAGCTACCTGTACTGTACCCTGCTGCAGTGTTTCTACGTCAAGGTACCAGGTTGTACCAGCGCCTCTAATGCCAGTAACGAGTAGCTGTCCTGTCAGGTTGCTCACAGTCACTGCGTCAGCTGGTAGCTCAGCAAGCTCTTCGCTAAAGTCCAGGCGTATCGATGTGGTGTCGCTTCCTCCGCTTTCTCCGCCAATCTGCTGTGCAATAAATGCAAGATTGATAGTAGGCTTTGCCTCACCATTACCAGTCTCAAACAACTGATCGTCACGCTTGTCCGTAGGATAGAAGGTGTTAGGATAGAGGTAATCAGCGACTGTTACGTAGACGCTAAACATATTGGAAATAACTGAGCCAATACTAAACTGCAGCGTATACTTGCCAGGAGCTGCACTACCGGTATACTGCATACTTAGCAGGCCGCTACCACTATTTATCGATAAACGCTTAAATACGAAGCCTTCTGGTAGCTCCGAAAACTCTGGTATGTAACTACCATCATTTACGCCATCAGCGGTAACAGGGAATGTGAGAAGCCCGGGATGCTGATATGCAACAGCCTCTTGTTGTGCGCCTACAGTTATTGTCTTGCTTCTGAAAACGTCTACTGTCTGTGGTGCAGAGACTATATTGTAGTCTGCAAAGTTGCCAACAGCTATCTGTATTGCGCCCTGCTTAACAACCTCATCAACTACTAATACCCAGATAGCGCCATTGCCACGTAATTCTGTGATGCGAGCAATGCCAGATATGCTGGATATGTGGATATCAGACAGCTTTAGGTATTCGACGCTAGCGCTAAAAATGATGTTAATAGCCGTGGTGTTAGCCACATCGGAGACGCCGCCAACCTGTCGCACTGTAAAGCTGACTGGCGTCGTGCTACGCGCAATACCCTCTATGCCATCATCGAGTAAATGCTTGTTGGTATCAGGTGCAGCAGCAAAAGTGCCGCTGTAGATATAGTCTGTGACCGTCACAACAAAACTGAAAGGTTGAGAGGTAATGGCATCAAGGGTTATTGTGTTATAGTATATGCCAGAAGAAACATCAGGCGATATATATAGCGTGAATGTGCCTATGTCATTTTTGATAAGTAGCTTTGATAACGTAACGCCAGGCATAGGGTTATCCAGCGCTATCTCGTACTCACCGTCCGGCATATCGTCTACACTAACCGAGTATACATAGTAGCCAGGCAGCCCTTCCATTGCAGCGCCAGTGATTTGCGTCACAGTAACGCGGCGATCACGATATACAGTGCACTCTACCATACTGGATGTACAGTAAAAGTCTCCAAATGGTGCAACATTTACGTACACAGTTCCCTGCTTTACCACATCAGTAACAGAGATGTAGTATGTGTTGCCCTCGCCGTAGAAGCTGCCCAGGACCACTGCGCCGGTGCCATTGACCACAGATATTTTGCTGCCGTCAAGATAGCTTACAGGCCTATCAAACACTATGCGCAGCGCGACTGTGTTTTCTACATTAAGCTGTCCACCGAGCTGCTCAACGGTGTAGCTAACACCGGTAGCAAGAACAGCCTCACCACCGCCGAGTTCATAGAACTGTCCATCTTTGTTGTGGCCGCACCAGAACTCGCCGCAGTATAGTCTATCGTGAAGAACCACGCTGTAGTTTTCAAGCAGATCAAAACAGATGCGCTCCATGTCATTCAGGTGGGTATAGAGCAAAGGCATATTAGCCACGCTAAGCGCTAGCTCTGGGGTATCTTGAGAGATTAGGCGCGACTCACGAAGATGCTGGATGTTACGCTCTATCCTGCGGAGCTCCGATATACGCAAGTACTCTTCTCTATGCCAGTCAAGCTTCACCTGTATGTCACGGTTATAGCTTACACCTAGCTCATCAAACAGCTGCTTGATAAACAGCACGTTATTTTCGATGCGCTGCAGCACCTCTACTGTAAGAGAACCTTTTGGATTCCCGTATACACAGTCTTCCAGCGTTCTATCGAACACAGGCGTTATCCAACTAACTGTAGGCACTTAGCACACCCCCTTAGAGCTGCCACTCAGAGTGCCATCAAGATAGTCGATGTTGCGCTCTGTAATAAGGATTGTGTTGTTTCTGTCGAAGTCATCATGAACCTGAACAGGGTCATATAGTTCGATGGCAGGATTTTGGCGCCAGTCAAAGTTGTATGTGTAGCGGCTGTTATACCAGTAAGAGTTGAAGGCTATCACATCTTCTGCAACAGTCTTGTTTGTGATCAGCTTGTTATCCACTGTCTCAACTTGAGAATCTGGCACAAGAGACGGATCTATAGAGCTGTCTATGCGCAGTGTACTGGACTCCACAGTTACCTCTTTGCCCTCGACCAGTATCTCAATATTGCCTACTGCGGTTACGGTCATTTCAGCAGCTTGCGCATAGAGTGTAGACTTTACCAACTTAGGCTCGGCAGCACCAGCATCAACACTTTTTAGTGTTATCTTGCATTCTTTAGCAGGCTTATTAAACTTTATAGAGAACGTCTCTGTACCAGACACATACCGCTGTCCTTTATAGATCTCGGAAGTTTCCTCATCAGTGGTATAGTCATAGATGTACGTTTCGACAGCCTTTACGGGCTTAATGGTCGTTATTTCGGGCGTGTCTTCAAGAATCTCATAGTCGAGGTATGTGACAGGTGCTGGACCGCTTACCTTAGGTATAGAGAGCATAGACGTAAAGAATCTGATATTCTTAAGACACCAGTCTATATCAGGCTCTTTGCCGGCGCCATATATGGTAGTCAAGTCAAGGATCTGGAAAGCATCCAGATAGAGCTGCATACCATCACACACTAAGGCAAACGTATTTGTGCCAGCCTGTGCTTCAGCTATAGTAGCAACAGCATTCCAATACTCTGTACGCAGGTTCGCGTCTCGCAAGTCGGCACCCAGTTGCTGCTCGTTCAACTTGGCTACCAAGCTGCCCTCAGTTATTGCCTCTACGGTATAGGCATAGAACCGTATGAATAGCTTGTGCCCTGTATAACTTGTAAAGGTCTGCGAGAGACTACCTGTGCCAGACTTTACTGCCTGCTTACCAGTGTATAGATACGTGGCATCGAGCTTGAAACCAGACTGTGTCCAGTTAGTAAAGTCATTATCAAAGCATGGATTGAGCAGCTGATTGTTGGCAACTACCAGTGGAGAGATATACTTGAGACGCAGGCCACCTGCCGTGGTAGGAAGCACAATGCCTTGTCCAGCCTGTGCTATCAGCCGCAGCAGCTCTTTGTGCGTACCTATAGGCAGCGGAGCCGTTGTGTAGATGTTAAGGAACTGCGTATCTATCTTATAGTCAGTAAAGCCTGCATCCTTAATAACTGCCTCAGCATATTCATAAAGGCTGATTGGCCCATCAGGGAAGGTACCCTTAATGTACTCGTCTATTGTTAGCTTGTCAAGGCTATCACGGGCAGTAAACTGTGCAGTAAGGGCACCTTTCTGGGATTTCCACTCAGTGAGTGTCAGGCTACCTATTGGAACCGTTTCTATTGAGTCATCCGGAAACACCATGTTGAAGTTAATCTCTACTTGTTGATACTGTCGCAGATACTGCTCGAAGCCGGTTGGATTTAGAATATCCAGCGTCTTCTTTGAGTTTTCTACCTGGAAGACTACCTCACCTACCGTGATGTCTTTGTTGAAAATGTTTATGCTTTGATTTACATTCACGCTTACAACTTCATCAGCACCGTAGGTAAAGTATATGCCAGGAATATCTTCAGGTAGGTGAATGCGGCGATACGGTATCGAGGTGCTTAGAAACTTGATGATTACCTTGTCAAAGTTTTCTACGCCATCACCACTGGTTACAATGTGAGAAGTATTATCGCGAATCTGTGTGGTATGAACAAGGACACCAGTTGCATAGTACTCAATATCAATGTCCTTGGGCACGGCGTCATAGTTTGCGTCAAAGATGAGCGTTCTACCGACCGCGGTCAGCTTACTCAAATACGTACAAGTAAGAGCTACTGGCTCAGCAAAGTTTCCGTTCTCGTCTGACATGCTCTCGCAACAAAAACCAAACTGTCCTGTTATGTTATTGTCAGGCAGCACAAGTTTGGTACCTCCAAGAAGAAACTGAAAGTCAGCAAGAGTGCCATACCTAAAGTCGCCAGTTTGATTTTCATCTTTCAGCTGCGATAGGTTGCTCATAAAAGCCTGATCTGCTGCCTCATAGTAGCTTCCTTCCCGCGCCGCCGCATCTATGACCTTCAGCACGATTTCGGGTAAGAAGTGTCTAGCATACACTTGCGAGTATACAAACTCTTTGTACTTTTCGCTTGTTTCTATCACACTACTCACCTCTCAATCAAGCTTATTTTCACGTCTTTCCATACCCAGATTCTGCCATCGCCGCGGTGCAGTGTATGCGGAATAGCTCCCGCATACACCCGCACCTTGTAGTGGGTAGTGTCATCGTCATACTCAAACCAGTGGAAGCATTCTTTGGTTATAGCCAGTTGACTCCAGAGTATTTCGATTATAGGATTCAATTCGCGGCTGTTTATCACACTCCACGTAAGATTGTACTTTCTTTTGTTTGCGACGAAGTCCATGACCATGTCTCCGTTAGCTACACGCGTAGACTTTGTAAGCGTATATAGCTCTGGGTTAAAGCCAGAAGGATTTTTGATACGGACGCCGTCCAGCATAAAGCCTGAAAAGGACATAGTCATGGACTCCTTTCTTATCTACGAGAGCTCTCAGAAATTCTGATCTCGTACAGCTTTCTTTCAAGTGTACGCAGACCCTGCTCATCAGCAATCAAAGTGCCAACATACACAGGACGTTTATCTTCTTCGTAGCTCTGCGCAGCTGCTATTTGCGGCAAAACAGTTTCTAGGATTCGCTGCGCGAAACTCTCTGCTGCAAAGGTCACGTCTTGATGTGCAGGCATCGCCGGCGTACTCACAGTACCAATACCAGCGTTTCGCATACCACGCACAGCGCCAAGCTTAACAGTGTCACTTGGCATGAACGCAGCAATAGCACTGCCTACCTGTCTGAGAACGTCAGGGCGCTCAAGCGGAATTATGGCCTCGTTTAGGCCAAGCTCACCTGCTCTATACAGGGCATCTTCTGTGATAAGCGAGCCCGAAGCAGAACCCTTGGTCTTGCTCTTGCTCTTCTTGCCGGTTAGGCCGCCCACAACGCCGCTAATTATTCCGCCTATGGTACCCCCTACTATACCACCTATGGGACCACCGATTACTCCGCCTATGGGGCCGCCTATTATATTACCAATGTTACCAATAACTCCGCCAGGCTTACCACCAGAACTACCACCAGAACCAGAGCCACCACCAGGCAGATTAGAGCTGAACCCAAAATCTATGCTGCTTACAGCAGAAGAAATTTCGGAAGCTGCACTGTTGATCGCACTAATAATGTCGTCCGCATTATCTGCCATAAGCGTGCTCATGTCCTCAAGAGCGTCTTCTGTATTGTCCTGCAGAGCAGTCAGCTGTGCGATTACCTTATTGCTGCCTGTATTCTGCACCTCAGAGAGGGCTCCAATAGCTCCGCGGATGGCTACTTCCATAGCCTCTTTATGAATGGTTATCTGGGAGTTTAGTAGCGTTGTAAACTGGCTAAGACCCTCGTCGCTTAGTGCAGTATATGTGAAAGACACAGGGGTCATTTCACTGCCAATCGCACTGCCTACCTCCTGCAGCACATCTGGGCGCTCAAGAGGAATTATAGCTTCGTTTAGACCAAACTCACCCGCTCTGTACAGTGCGTCCTTTGTGACTAGCGAGCCACGGGTAGAGCCCTTGGGCTTTGTCCAGCTACCGTTCTCATTCTTTACATAGCCGAGTTCTTTGAAGGCGTTTGATACAGAACCAGTATCTTTAACAACCTCTGCAAAATCCACTGTGACGCCGTCATCAGTATACCAGTTAGATGGGTATCGGTTGTCTGACGCTCCTGTTCCTGTACCAGCACCGGAACCCCCGGCGCTGCCAAGAGTTGGTAGGTTAGATCCGAAGCCAAGGTCTATGCTACCTACTGCAGAAGAAATTTCGGAAGCGGCACTGTTGATTGCACTTGTGATCGTACTTGTTTGCTGATCAAGAGCATCAAGTAGCTCTTGCCCGATGTCTTCAGTGCTTGTCATCAGGGCAGATAGCTGATCAGTTATTTTATTGCTGCTATCAACCTGTGCCTCAGAGAAAGCACCAACTGCTCCACGGATAGCTACCTCCATAGCTTCCTTGTGGATAGTCATCTGAACGTTAACCAGTGCAGTTAGCTGATTGATGCCCTCATCGCTGAGAGTAAAGTACGACTTGGTCACGGGAGTCATTTCGCTACCGATTGCACTGCCTACCTTACTCAGTACGTCTGGTCTTTCAAGAGGAATAATGGCTTCGTTTAAGCCCTGCTCACCTGCACGATACAAGGCATCTTTGGTAACCAGGGAGCCACGGGCAGAGCCCCTAGCTTTTGTCCAGCTACCATTTTCATTCTTGGTATAGCCGAGCTCTTTGAAGGCGTTGGACACAGAACCGGTGTCTTTAACAACCTCTGCAAAGTCAACAGTTACACCGTCGTCGGTGTACCAGTTTGCTGGATACCTATTGTCAGAGCCAGAGCCAGAACCAGAGCCGCCACCAGAGCCGGCGCTGCTACCCAGCATCGGTAGATTGCTGGCTGCAGCAGACTTAATAGCAGAGCCAACAGCTGCTGCGATTGTATTGCTTGCAGTATCTATTGCAGCAATTATCTGTGCTGTAGTGTCAGCTGCACTACTCCTTATAGCGTTGCTTAGACTGCTCACTACCTGACTTGCTGCACTGGAAATGCTGCCAGTTAGCTCATCAGTTTGGGTTTCAAGATACTCTTCAAGCCCCTCATCCAGCTCTTCAATGTTGTCTACGAGATCCTGTGTTTCACTGCTCTGCATTTCAGAGAGTGCTCCAACAGCTCCTCGGATAGCTACTTCAACAGCTTCTTTGTGAGCAGTTAGCTGGGACGAAATTATTGCATCGAAGCTACCGGTTGCCTGCTTGGATAGGTCCACTGCCTGCGATTCGTCAGCAGGCAGTATGCCTGTAGTTACTCCAGTGCTGGCAACGCCAGCAATACCAGCTGCCAGGGACGACTCTTTGATAGTCGTGTTACCGTCTGCGAGCTTATCTATGCTCTTAAGAGGCCCAGCATACTTGAGAACCGCCTCAGTGTCTTCATTGTTGAGCACACGAGTACCCTTAGGCAGGTTGACCAGTTCACCACGACCATTGGCACCAAGCATCTTGATGGATCCATCCGGCAAGATAGCCATCTCGCGCCCCAGCTCACCTGTAAGCGTTAGACCCTCTGCCTCGCCACCCTTTGCAGCTTTAGGCAGCGATGTAGTAGACTTTCTAGCGCCCTCAGGAGTGAAGTACCAGTACTTAACTATCTCGCCCTTAGAGTTGATCTCAGGATAATATACGACACCATTTACTGTTTGGCCACTGCCGAGGTAATTATCCTCTTTCCACCACAGCGCTCCAGTGCTACCGAGCTGGCTGCTCAGCGTTGCAAGCTGCTGAATGCGGGACATTGCATTTACAACAGCTGTCTCAATGGTTGTAGCCATCTCGTTAGCCGTGCCTTCAGCATTAGTCGCCGCCGCGCCCAGCTCTTCAAGCATTCCAGCAAACGCAGACTTTGTCGCATTTTCAAGGATTACATTAGAGCCTTCTAACTTACCTTTCAGGCCTTCCTGTCCTTGCAATGCTTCCTGAATTTCAGGAGGAAGGTTCTTAAACGGAACAGCTATCTGGTTTTCGGTGAGCTCAGGTATCTCAGACGAATCTACTACGCCTGCTATCTTCAGCAAGCCGTCATCAACAGCAGATTCCAGCGTAGCAAGATTTGTCTTAGTACCGTCTATAGTTTCGATTTGCGTGTTTAGTGTTTCCGTAGAGATGCCGTCCCACAGAGTAATCCAGGCTCCCTGGATCTCTGTAAGCTTGCCTTCGCCGATGTTCTTAAGAACAAGCCAGCCCTCTTCAGATACAATACCCGCCTGCTCCAGATATGCACGCACAGACTCTGGAATCTGGTTCCACACGTCTGGCTGTGCAATGAACAGATTTACAACGTCGTTTATGCCGTTATTGAAGGTACCACTTAGGTCGACCATTACCTGGTTACCAACCTCGGTAACGGTAACACCCAGGTCCTCAAGCGCTGTACGCAGAGAAGCATCCAGGCTCATCCACTTCTCTTTGTCTACATACGTAATGCCGTCGTATAGATGCTCGCCAGCCTGGTTTACGACCATCATATACTGCCCAGCATACTCCGTGAAGGACACGCCTATCTCTGCAAAAGCTGCTTCGATTTCAGCGGTCATTTCCTCCTCAGGTATCGGGGAAGGCATCACTATTCCGTCTGCCCACTCAGCGATGTTGGCGGCAACTGTTGCACCTTCCTGGTGAATAAGCGCATCTATGTTGCCAAGCGCAGTTGCTACCTTGGTGTTTACATTCTCTGCTCCGATCATGCCGTCTAGGTAGCCTTGAATAGTTTTATTACCGTTCAAGACAGCCTGGTCAGTGATCATAAAGTAGCCGCTGTCCATTATATCGCCGATGTTTTCCAGAGCTTCTTTTACCTGCTCACTTGCATAAGCAGAGAAGTTATCTGGAAGCTTAAACATGGCGCCAGTTAGGTTCTCCTGCAGAGACGCAGTATCAAAGTTTAGAGATTTTGCCTCAAAGTCCAGCGCAATGCTCTGGGACTGCAGCGCCGCAACTACACTATCAGAGAAGGAAGTCGCGTCTAGCATTAGATCACGTGTGGCACCAGTATTTCCGGCGTTTTCTGCCTTCATAAAGGTTACGGTACCATCACCGTTAATCTGAATACCTGCAGAGGCCAGAATCTCTGCATCTTCTGCAGTTACAGTCAGCTGACTGAAGTCCAGCTTAGCATAGTTACTGGCATCAATCTGCCAGCCAGCAAGATTCTCCTTAATGGTATCAGCAGAGGTTTGCAGTGTAACATATGTCTGCTCAATAGCACCAGTTAGCTCACTTTCAATGGTGGTGCTAGCTTCACTGAGCTTAATGCCGAATGTTGCCAGCTCATCGAGTGTCTCCTGCGTTACGCCCGCAAGGTTAGCTCCCCAGATTGTAGTAGATGTATCACCAGCTGCAATGTCTCTATTCCAAGTATCGGTTTTTCTTGCTTCCGCCTGTGCCAGATAATCCGCTGTTATAGCATCATACATCTGGGTCATCTGCTCAATAAGCGCTGCACCAAGACCCATTGTTTCATCAACGTAGTCCATAGTGAGCTGCGAGCCAGTCATCTCGTTATAGATGGGCAGATAATCGGCAAGCGCCTCAGCAGCCATCACAGTAGATTCACCAACGCTGGCAATCACTGCTTCAGACAGCGCTTCGTTACCATCTACAAGGCGCTGAATTTCAGAGGTAATCTTGCTAGAGCTGTTGCCTTGTGTATAGAGCAGCTTAACAGCTTCGCCCAGCGCCTCGAGATTGTCGGTCGAACCTTCAAGATAGCGATTATGCGTGGCATCATAGAGGACTTTATTAGAAGAGCCAGAAAGCTCTTTGAGCTCAAGCTCAACGCCAAGCAGCTCCTCTAGCTGTTCCAGCACGTCTGGATCAGACACCGTCACATACTTAGAGGATGTGCCGCTGTATTCATTATAGTGCGTAAACGTACCAATCTTAGAGGTATCAAATGCCTCTAAGGCAGTGGCCAAGCGTAGCGATAGCTCAACATCGTTTGACTTGTTGGAACTACCGTATAGCACTTTGTTTATGTCGCCATTTTCCCAGAAGCCACCCTTTGCACCGGCCATAGTCTGGAAGGTGAGCATCTGACGAGACTGCTCTTCAAGATCAGCTTTCTCTTTTTCTGTAAGGGCCCTACCCAGCGCTTCTTCTGCTTCAGCAAGCATGTCAGCAGTTAGCACACTGCCTGTATTTAGCTGCTTGATATAGTCATCGAGATAAAGGTTAGTGGCTGTCTTACCACCAGTGGCTTTAATTACAGTATCTGTTGCAAAGCTGACTACTGTGCCAATCACGGCGCCCGCGACTGCGCCGATAGCAGTACCAACTGCCGGTGCAACAGCACTACCGATTGCAGCGCCAATTTTTGCGCCGGCTGCTGTCGCTGCAAGCGACCCAGTTATGCCGACCACTAAGCCTTGTCCGACTGCTTGACCAACAGCATTGTATACGTTGTCGCCAATCTGCTCGCCAATATTATAGCCGTTTGCAGCTAGCGCCTCAACTACTTTACTGGTAGAGTCGCTGCTGCCAAGGTATGCCTGGAGCTGCTTACCGGCATTCACATCACTAAAGTGCTGGAACACACCTTCAAGACCAGCAGCTGCGACATCGATTATACCGAAGCCACCAACGCCGTTAATTAGCTTACTGCCAAGACTCTTGAAAGACCCTGCGACCACATCTGCAGAGCTGTTAATAGCATCAGCAGCGCCTGTGCCGGCGTACTTAATGCGGGCAGCAGCATCTGTCAAGTCATCAGAAACATCATAGATAACAGCCGTTTGTCCGAAAGCATTAAAGGCATTGTTCAACACCTTTGCTCCATCAGACAGGTCATCAAGATTTCCAGAAGCAACAGCGCGAAGTAGCTCTTCATAGAAGTCATCAATAGACTCTACTGGTATCTTAGACTGCTCTAGGAAGCTTGCAGCATACTGTCTAAACGCGGTGCCGATCTCATCCTTGCTGGAAAGAAGGTTATCGCTGATTAGCTTCATAGCACCAGTTTCTGGATCAAGAGTGAAAGCCAGATACTTAGCGTTATCAGAAAGATCATTTATTGCTTGAATAATGACCTTATCATTCTCGAAGCCCTGTAGCCCGCCGGCGATATTTTCTGTTACTGCCTTATAGAAGGCTTTGGAGACCTTGCTATACTCTGTAAGGGCATCATCATAATCCTTGAGTGCTTGCTTAACCCAATCTGTGTTGGCTGTGGCTGCACCCATTTCTACGGCCCACTCAGCAGCTACCTTTCGGGCACGCAGCTTGCTCATACCTTCTATGAGCTTTTCGGGGTTGGTGTCGCTGCCGAGGTTATATTTTACCAGAGTGTCCCAGGAATCAAAAATATCCTGTATACCCTTGGTGCCCTTAGCAGCCTCCGCCCAGCTATCTGCAGCGTTGGTCATGCGCTGCCAGAAGGTCTTAAAGTTTGCCTTTACTTCTTCAGACAGCGTGCCAAACAAACCACCAGACGCGGCATCTCTGAACATACCCTTAAGAACGCCCCAGAAATCAGCGCCGCCGGCTGCCACGCGCCTAGCTGCATCATCAGCGCCTATTTCGGAAGCAGTTCTAAAGGCTTCACCGGTAGTATCGGCGGCAGCTTGCGCATTCTTAGCAGCATCTGCAGCTTCCTGTGCAGCACGCGCAGCTTCTTCTGCTAAAGTAAGCAGCGACTTCTCAGGTAGTGCAAGGAGCGACTGCTTTGCAAACTGCTCTACTACTGCCTCTGTTACATCAGTAGATACGTTAAGCGGAGTGATAGCATTGGAAGCAGCCAGGAGCGAATTCTTGATGCCGCCTGCGAAGCCCTCTGCAGCAGCGTTCTTAACCACCTGCTCAAAGCGCCCGCTAGTGATTGCCTGCTGGATGGCAGCAGTCATCTGAACGTCAGTAGCAGCGTTGTGTGCACCGCTGGCCTGCGCACCAGTAGCAATAGCATACAGAGAGCTCAGATCCATTGCTGTGTAGCTACCTGTATATCTTGCCATTATCTGCGATGCTTGAGTCATAACATCCTTGCTGAATCTATCTGCAAGGTCAATGCCGAGACTCTTCAGTAGCTGCGCATCAAAGCCGCCACCTGCGTGAATCAGGTTGACAGCATTATAGCCAGTCAGTGTACCATCCAGGCTGTCTACCAGGCCTTTGATCTGCTGCACTGCCTGGTTGAGGCTCACACCGTTCGCCAGATCCAACACAGAGTATGCGCGCCAAGCCTCGCCGACGCCGTCAATAGACTGCATGCGTGCCAGGATTTCCGCGTTGCGCTCGCCGTGGTCGATTAGCCAGTTATAGATCTCACCAGTCTTTTCATTCAGCAGAGAGAACTGAGTGATTTCTGGCATAATTGCCCCACCTGGCGTTTGCGTGATGAGGTCTGTTGTCTCAAAATCAAAGAACAACGATGCAGGAATTTTAAGCGGCTCAGATGCAAGATCACCAACAAACTTTATGGTAATACCGCTTGCATCAGGCACAAGAGCAGACACATCAGCAGTAAACTGCTTAGTTAGGCCATCTGCCACAGTCAGCAGACCGTCATTGACAGCGTCACTCAGAACCTTTGCAGTGTACCGTGCGCTTTCTTTGACGGAAGCTACGTGGAAAGGTAGTTCAATTTTGCCAAACAGCTCATCAAAGTACTGTGTACCAGATAGCTGTTTTGCGATGGCTGTATACTGCTCAATCTGACGCATCACACCAATGGCAGCCTCATTGGAGGACATACCAAGCAGCGTAAACAGTTCTTCAAGGTTTCTACCAAGGCCTGTAAATGTCTGCTGCATAGATGGCAGCACTTTTGCGTGTGCATCTATTGCTGCATTTATACCTGCAATCCTGTCTGTTACCGTACGTAGCAGGCTAGCTGTACGGCCCGTATCACTTAGGTTATCGGCCAGCGTCTCCAGAGAGCGTGCAAACAGGCTCATATTGTCTGTAGTAGCAGATGTACCAGCGAACAACTCAGAAGCCGCACCATTCACGTGCTGCCGCGCCTCCGCAGCCAGTGCTCTTAGCTGCTCTGCAGTCTTTTGCGTTAGTGCTGTAGCATCAGCGCTACCCAAGCGTGCTACGTCATAGATATAGTTGTTGACCAGAGTGTCAACAGTACCCATCAGCTTGCGCGATATAGCGCCAGCATCAAACTTCTCAGAAGTCTTTAGAATGTTCTGTGCCCACTTCGTAGCACTTTCGCTCATTCTACGATACTGCCGCAGCGTGCTGTTCAGATCGATAGCAGCGACCGTTCCTGCAAGCTCTCCGGCCTGCTCATTAAAGACAATGTAGCTGTGTAAGAACTGAGGCAGCGCATCATTGTGTGCAACTGCTGCAATCAGCTCATTTAGCTGCTTTACTGCCTTGGATGTGCCAGCAATATCGAGCGCCCTTATCTGTGCGTCGGTGTAGTTGACCATGTAAGGAGTAGTAGCTGCGCCGATGACATCCAGCCGTGCCTTACGCATAGTGTCGGCAAACGCCTGCAGCTCCTCAACGCTACCGCTGAGAGCAGCATCAAAGGCATCTGCTGGAATGCCTAGAGTAGGAAGCAGCACTTCTCTGACATAGCTGTCTACAAGCTCTTCAACATTACCAAACCTACCTGCATTGATGGCGTCATAACGCGACACAGCATCAACAGAGAAAATTCGTCCGTCTGGCACGAATGTCTGCATCTTCTGAATGAACACGTTGTACAACTCATCTGCTGCATCGCGAATATCAAAGTCGCGATTAAAGATGGTCATACCCAAACGTGTATCATCAAAAGCAGCTGCCTGCATTCCTAGCTGATAGAAGTGCTCAGGACGCACAAGCTTGAGCATGTCAGCATCTAGACTACGAACGGCTCCGAGAAGCTCCTTAGAATTTTGCTTGTACTGCTCAGCTGCACTACCAGAGACAGTCTTTATATCGTTAGACAACAGCTTGCCGTTATATTTAACGGTTGCGTCTATCTGCGCCACGCCGTCTGCAATAGCCTTATAGCCACCGCGCATTACCTCGCCGCCGGCTGTCTGCCACTGCTGCTGTGCAGCGAAGGTGACCAGTGGCTCAAGGTAGTTGCCCATTACCTTTGCGATTTCCACCGCAAAGCTAGCATCGCGCTTAGTAAGCTGTTTTAGACCAGGGAAAGTGTCTCCAAAAGCTTTGACGATAAGATCTACATCGCTGCCGTCAAAAGCACCAATACCAAGCGTAGCTTTACCAAGAGTGGTACCAGACAGCAAAGCCTGTGTGGCATTTTCGATACTGCCAAACAGTTTTGCAAGGCTGGGAGGCAGCTTGCCACCCGCCACTGCCTGACCTGCAGTAGCTGCCAGGCCACTACTGGGCAGTATGTCCTGGAAACCAGCAACCAGTGCATTTAGCGTATTTAGCTTAGGTACAACCGTGGCAGTGGCATCAGATAGCTCAACACCAAACTGCCGCGCGAGAGCTCTTACATGTGTATCAAGATTCTTTCTAAGCTCACCACCATTGTCGCGGATAAGCTGCATGTTTGCATCTATCGCACGAAGCGTGGACTTAATTGCTGCCGTATCGCTAAGGCTAGAAGCCTCTATGGACTTAATACCCGCTTTAATTTCACTCACAGCCTGGCTTATTACGCCACGGCTGTCTAGTGCAACGATGTCAGACAGGGCAATAGCTTCAGTAGGCCGCTTGATACCAAGACCATCCAGCATACCGGCCAGCTGCTTACCTGTCGGATAGTAGGACAGATTCGCCGCAGCCGCACGTGCTGCTGCTTTCTTGGCCTCTATTGCGGCTTCGCGTGTGAGACGCAGCTGCTCCGCAGCATTAGCTGCAGCAGCTTCACTTGCTGCCCTACGCGCTGCCTCAGCTGCTTTTCTATCTTTGTTTGCTGTGATGGCTTCATCAGTAAGCTGCACCACGTAGTCGTTTATGTTGCTCAGGCGTTTTACAGCGTCCTGAACCGGCTCAACCAGCGCCTCGTATTGCGGCCGTACATTAACACCAGTTAGCGCCCCGGTGTCAATATCGCGGATAGAGGCCACAAAGCGCTCAAGAGCTTCGATGGCAGGCATATCACCGCTCAGAAGCAGCTTTCTAATGCTGCCGAGCTCCTTAGACTGAGCTGTTAGATAGTTATACAGACGCTGTGCCTGTGTAGCGTTGCTGTCTGCCCATGCAGGCAACATTACGCGCAGGTCATCACCGACGGCTGTAAACTCATCTATAACAGAAAATAGATTTCTAACATCAGCAGAAGTAAGGGCATCAGCAGTACCGCTGTATCTCGGCAACGCCTTAGATACCACAGTATCAAGCCCATCTACAATACCCTTTGCCTGCTGCTCAATAAGCTGCTTTAGGCCATCTGCGGTCAGGCCAGATACGTCGCTGCCCTGTGCAACCCGTGTGAGCTTGGCATTTTCCTTAAGCAGCGCTTTCTGCTCAGCCAACAGATCTGCAACCTGTCCCTGAGTTATCCCAGCTGCCTTTAGCTCTTTTTCAATGGCAGCCAGGCGCTGCTTATTCAGCAGAAGCTGCGCGCTGCGTAGTGTGCGTTCATCATCAGCAATAGCAGCCAGGTTATCTACCTTACTACCGATGATTGCTCCGTACTTACCAGCCGTGCTGTTGAGTGACTTAAACTCCTTAACGAGTAGCCGCTGCTGCTCCACTGTACCAGCAAGGCCAGTAGTGGGCCGACCCTCAACGCCATAGGAGGTATTGCTCGCATAGCCGAGCTTCTTTGTAATCTCTGCCGTATTGTCCTGGATACGCTTAAGTAGCTTTTCCTGTTGCTGCTGCAACTTGGTAAGCTCAGCTTGCGCCTTCTTTGGATCCATATCGACATCAGGCTTAGCACCCTTGGCGCCATCAGCATTGATGTCCATTCTAGACTTACGATTCTTTGCTGCTGTGGCAGCGGCTCCAATAATAGCAGCAGAGATAATGCCAGGCAACCAAGACTTCCAGAAATCCTGGCTTAGCGCGGTGTCGTCCAGCAAACCGCCAGAGAAAACATCTTCCCAAGGAAACTCTGGCATAGTAAGCTCAGTCTCACCGACGCTTGGGAACTTAAAAGCAAGACCTTTTAAGAGCGCACCAAGGTCGGGCATCTCAGGCAGCTCAAGACCAGAACCACCAGAAGTGTCTTTTTGGTCGGGCACCTGATAGACCTCATCGAAAGCAGCTACCCAATCATTCTGCACGGCTTTTGCAGCCTTTTTGCTGGCTTCCTCTACATCCTCTATGTCTGTTACAGCCTTATCTGCGCCGTCATCAATCGTCTCATACGGTGCATTAAACTGCTGCTGATACTTCTCAATTGCAGCATTATACTCCTCCATGGCCGCCAGGTACTCGTCCATGGCATTATTGTAGTCTTCTGGGAACATGCCGCCCGTATCTACTTCTAAGCCGGCAAACTTATCGAGGTTATTAAACAGAGCAAATGCAGCTGTTCCTACCGCAGCCAGTATTCCCAGAGTGCCTACCAGGCGCATTACGCCAGACGAGGCTGTGACAGTAGCTGGTACTATTGCCCACACACCAGAAGCCGCATTGTACATGCCCTGCATAGCAAACAAAGCACCCTGGCCGAGGCTTATCATCCATCTGGACACCTTGTAGGTTATGTACAGCTGTGCAAGAACTTCGGCTGTAGTACCAGAAGTAATACCAAGCTCGTTAAGCACGCCTACTACACCTTCGGCAACCTGCGCAAGGCCTGTCATGCCGACTGTGAGCGAACCAACACCGGCATATAGGCTCTTGCCGAATAGCCCGACAAGGGGCTGCGCAGCGTGATACAGATCAACAGCTGCAGCACCAAGCTGTCTAAAGTCGCCAATCAGCGTTAGCACCTGTGTACCTATTTCACCAGTAGGATCAATGTCAATGAGTATTTGATTGAACAGACCAGCGCTGCCGAACTCAGTGACAGTGTCGCGATACTCATCAAGCATATCACGTACGCCTGTCATTACGTTCTTAAGACCGTCATAGGCACCCTGTCCGGCGGCCTGTGCAATAATCTTGGAGTTATCCGCAATCGTATCAATCATACCAGACATGGTATCAGAAATACGATCTGCAGCACCGTCGTAGCGCTTTTCTAGGCCACGTAGAATAGCTACGATAGCCTTATCCGCATCTATCCAATATTTACCGATATTAGAGATCTGGTCACCAGTCAAGTTGAGCTCTTCCTGTAGTATCTGATAGATAGGAATATTTGCGTTTGCTAGCTGCCTGATCTCTTCATTAGCAACACGGCCCTTGGTCTGCATCTGACCAAGAGCAAAAATAACACGCTGTAAATTTTCCTCTGTAGCACCAGTGGCTGCAGCTGCATCAGTAACAACTTCGAGGAACGCCTTCGAAGTATTCATACTAATGCCGACAGCCTGAATGTACTTAGACATCTCTAGTGCCTGCTCGGTACTAAACGGAGTCCGCGCAGCAAATTCATTCATCTCGCGCAGAAACGCAAGCGACTTAGCTGCTTTATCTGCTCCGTCTACAAAGTACTCCATGGAAACTGCAGCAGTCTCCATGTTCTGTGCAAAGGTAAGTGCCTCAGATGCGCCGAACGTAAGACCATTCATTAAAGAATAAAAACCTTGGGAAATAAGGATACCAGAGATAATTCTACGGGTATCCTTAATTCCGTCGGTCATGTCTTTCCACTGGCTTTCGAAGGCTTCGGCACCAAGGCGCATTTGGTTCAGGCCAGTCTTCGTAACGTTGACTGCCCCAGACATGCCCTTTATGAACTTACTTGTGTCTACTCCCAATCCAAGGGTAGCAGTAGAAAACACATTTGCCATGTGCCGCCCTCCTATATCTCAATACCAGCTTCCTCGACTGTTTTAGCCACTTTAGGTCCGGTAGATGGTGTGTTAAGTCTTACGTGAACGTTGTTTAAGGCATTTAACTTCGCAGGAGTACACTTCCAAAACTGTTTAGGGGTCATCCTGAGAATGACCGTTCCCACATAATATAGGAACGGCCAGTCCCAGGACTCCGTAGCGCTTATTCCTTGGACTCCTGCGCCTCCGCGTTTTTTGCATCGCCTCCGGCGCTCTTGCTCGCATTGACAAGAGCAGGCAGTAGATCACGGAGAACAGCAGTGATGATCTTCTGGTTGACCTCACGCAGGTTGGTGAGCGTAACGCCCTGGCCAAGCTTTGCCTTGCTGACCGTATAGCCGGCAACCTCGCCATCCTCGGTGAACTTGGTGTGATCGTGCAGCACGCCCAGCCACAGCAGATTCAGGGTGTCCCTATACTTAGCCTTGGGCGTATCGCTCAGCCGCTGGATATACTCTGTCAGAGGCTTGCCATCGATCTTGATGTCAGAAGACTGACAGGGTGCATCGCAGTAGGTCACTTTGCTGATGTCTGGTGCAGGAGTGCCCATCAGCATGTTGATGACGGTGTCCACGCTGTCGTACATGGTCTCCATCTCGCAGAAAGCGTTGAGGTCGTATACAAGCGTATACTTTTCGCCATTGAGCTCGAGCTCGACAGGCTTGGGCTTGAACACAGCAGAAGAGTTCTCTGCCTTTTCCTCTGCCGCAGGGGCTGCAACATGCAGCTTGGTTACATTTTCACTCATGGTCGGTCTCCTCCTCAAAAGTTACTTGGTGTGACCGCTTATTAGGCGGTCACGTTGTAGGTCACGTTCAGGGTACGAGAGCCCATGCCGGGCTTGGAAGCACGCAGGTTCAGCACCAGGCGGCCATTGGGCCAGCTGGCAGTCGCGATACCAGAGGCATAGGTCTTCCAGGCAGACTCAGTAGACAGCTTGTATTCGATGGCAGCGCCCTCAGTCGCACAAGCGACGGTCACGTTCGCGGTACTGCCCTTGGACAGGGTACCACCAGCAGGAGTGGGAGTGATGGCGCCGACCTGGGTCAGGGTACCGACGTTGGGAGACTCGAACCAGTTGTTCTTGGTCTCTGCCTGGACGTTGGCGTCGTCAGTGTCGATGGACGCGCGCCACTGGTTGTCAGAGTCGCGCTTCAGGAAGTTGCCAGTGATGGTGGGAGTGTTCCAGTTGATGGAGTCGGCCTTGGTCTGGTTGTTGTCGTCAGGTGCAGTGAACTTGCCCTTCAGATACCAGATGTAGCGGTCGGCGCCGTTGGACTTCTTGACAGACATACCGACAGCCACGTAGGGCGGGATGTCCTCGGAAGTATGGATCAGGACGCCGTTCTCATACCGGGCACCCAGCAGCTCTGCACGGTTTTCGGGAGGCAGGTCTGCGACGTTCAGCTCCAGGCTCATTGCGCCCAGGGTGCTGGCAGTCTCATAGGGGCCGTCATCAGCGAACAGGGTGTCGTTGGAAGCGTTGGGAGAGAAGTTGGCAGTGATGGCACCCAGAATCCGCACAGCGGAGTCATAGGTGGTGTAGCCATCATCGCCGCCGACCGTGGTGGGCGGCACGTCATCGACCATAATTGCATAGACGAGGTTGGTCAGACCAATAGGTACGCTTTTACCAGCCATATTGATTTCCTCCTATTTTGTGGTTGTAATGATTGTCTCAAAGCTGAAGTACTTTCTGTTGCGCTGATCTGTTTTTTCCCACAAGGGCTTACTACGCAGATCAGAGAAGACATAGGTAGCTTCATCCAGCTTAATGAAACCTGTAGGAACGCTGTCTGGTTCACTATTTAACATAGCTTGCCAGCACTTTTCGGCTAGCTCGTTAGCTGCCGAATTAGAGCCTGCCCTTACAGAGATCCGCAGGCGACGCGAAACAGCATCTATCTGTGGAGGTGATGTCAGGGTGGATGGACTTTCATATACACAGACGCAAACATCGGGTTTGTCGGGCATCTCATAGCACATCACCTGCTCTCCCGGGTTAAAGGAAAGTTTCGTCGCCAGATAAACAGCTACACGCTGAAGTAGATCTGTCACTCTAAAACCTCCTTAATACCACTCTGTACAACAGCATTCATGGTGTCAACAGCTATTTGCGTTTGTGCAGCAAGCACGTCTTCTATGCTTCCCAGGTTGTCCAGGTTACGACTACTGACTACTATCCGTCCTTCTGCATTCACAGCATACGGTACAGCTTCAGTCTCATCAAAAGACATATAGAACGCATTTGCCTGTGTTATTGCTACTTTTACAGCATTAGATGCACTCCGCTCTGCAGCAGTGCCTAGCCGCCGCACTGCCTGCTTTAAACGCTTTGTGTCTACTGTTGCAGCCTTGCTCATAAGTAGGCCACACGGATACTCAGCTTGCCGCAGTTACCATCATAGTAGCCTTGCAGCTTGCGTATCTCACAGGGAGCCCCGTCATCAAACGAGAGCATATCCGCCTCACTCACTGTTACGCTGGGCGGAAAGTACACTGTAGCATACGAAGTATACTCAGTACCGTACTTATCTGTGATTTTACGCATCTCATCTACCCTGTAGCACTTTTCTGCTGTAGGCTCTGCATATGTTGCATCACCACTAACATCTGTGCTAAGGTATCGATGAACCATGACAGGAAAGCGGCACCACGGAAGAAGCGAGCTATACATTACTCGTCATTGGCCATCATACCTTTTTCGAAGACCTTTTCAAACGCATAATCTGGCAGTGGCGGTACGCCAGCATACTGCAGGTCCTTCTCGTATTTATTGGCCATCTCCTTAAAGTAGTTCAAGCGTGCAGAAGCATCTTCAGACTGTGGACCAAGGGAGCGCTTAACTGTCCGTATACCCAGGCAGGTAGCTGCCTGTCTAAAGACAGCAGCCATTAGCGGACCATTGCTACTGTCATTGGCATGCTGGCCAATTAAGTAGTTTATCTCCTCGTCCTGCAGCAGCGGGTCACACGGGTTTGTGTCGCCAATCATAAAGCGCACAGCATCCAGCGTAGAAGTTTCCGGGTTACCACTGTAGGTAAAGGACATTCGGCACCTCCTTACTTCTTGGCAAACAGCGAGAATTTCTTGGGCTGCACGGGCTGCTCAGTCTGCTCAGTCTGCTCAGTCTGCTCAGTCTGCTCAGGCTGCTTGCCGGTATCAACATCCTCAGAAGCCTGAGGAGGGGCCACAGAAACCTCTGTGACCTCTTCCTCAGGCACGGTCGAGGAGGAGACCGCCGGAGTGATCTTACCTTCAGACCTACGGAGAGAGGGCGAACGAATCTCGCTCTCGTCTACAATCTGACCCTTGTGCAGAGTCTTGCCGAAGGATCGGAACTGGTGAAGGACCAGGTATTTCATACCCGCACCCCCCTTACACGAGGTCGTACAGGAACATACCCATGTCCTTGCAGATGACCTTCTGATCGTAGGCCATCTCCATCTCAAGGCGCTCAGTGCCGAGGCCCAGCTGGTCCATCTTGATGCGGACCATACGAGAGCCATAGGAAGAGGCACCCTCGAGGCCGGTCCAGGCGAAGATATAGCCAGCAGTGGGCTGCTTCAGGGAAGGCCGGGTAGCCCGATAGCCCAGGAGCATCTTGCCCTTGTAGATGAAGTTCATGTCGGTCTTGACATCATCGTAGCCGGGAGTCTGAGGGCCATCGTTGAAAATGCCCCAGGGCACGAAGATCTTGTCCAGCTCGAACAGAGAGGCGATCAGATCCAGGGTGATGATACCCTTCTGGGTATACTTGATGCGGTCCATGATGGCCTCGTGGTTCTTCAGCGCATACAGGACGTCGGGCGCCATGATAGCGAAGTTGGGCTTCTTACCGGAAGCCTCTGCCATCTCCAGCATCAGGTCGTTGACCTGCTTGACGGGATCGGACATCTGGTCAGACCACTTCTTGACGGTAGTACCGTTTGCCTGCACGTCCTTGCCCCAGACGCCGGTCTTGAAGAACTTGTCAGCGAAGTCCAGCTCGCGCTTCAGCAGCATCTTCTGAGACAGCCACTCAGTGGTGTCACGCTCAACATCCAGAGGCTTGTCATAGTTGACGCGCTCCTCCTGAGTGATATCGTAGTGGAAGGCGTACTTGCGGCAGTAGTAGGGATCTGCCAGCTCAACGTTCCAGTTGCTGCCGGCGGACTCAGCACCGCGCCCACGCTCCTGGACCTCGTTGCGGAACATGTCAGCCTTGCTGTACTTGAAGTACACGTCGGACTGCTTGGTCACGTTGATGATCGGAAAGACCTTGTCCGCGATGAAGGCGTCGTCACCCTGCATGTAGGCGACGGAGATGTTGGTAAGTGCTCGGTCAATATGACCGAGGTTTGTCATTTCGGGCATCTACTTTCAGCTCCTTTCTACGAATTAGCCGCCGACAGAAAACGGCGTCTCAAGCATAGCCACTGCGACCAGCTCGTCAGTGTTGCCAGCAGTGAGGGCAATGCCCACAGCCTCGCCAGTAGTCTGCTTAGCAAACTTGCCGGCGGACACCTTCAGAGGATCGCCAGCCGCGATGGCGCTGGCAGCCACGCCGGGGAAGGTGCCGCGCACAACAGTGCACATACGGCCAGCCTCCTCAGCACCATACTGGACAATGCCAGCAAAGGGCCGGGTACCATCTGCCTTCATGTAACGACCGTCGGTGCCGATCATCACGGCGTCATACTTCTCAACGGCCTCGCCGGCGTACCACGCCTGCCGAGTAGTGATGGCCTCAAAAGCGGTATCTGCCATGTTATCTCACCCCTTCCACATACTTCTTGTAGGTGTCAGGATCACGCTGACAGGCCTCGGTGAAGGCCTTCTCGAAGGTGATCCCCTGCTCAGCAGCGATAGTCTTTGCGGACTTCTCCAGAGCAGCATAGGCCTCATCAGCAGTACCAGTCTTGATGGTACCAGAGGCGCTGGTGCCGGTAGCCTTGTGCAGGCCCTCAGCAATGGCGTTGGCGGCTGCCTCCAGGATAGAAACGGTGGCAGGAGAGGCGCTCTTCAGAACCTCACGCAGGGTGGCCTCCTCACAAGGAAGCGCCTTGCACTTCTGATAGCGCTCCTCAACCACGCTTGCCGCCTGTGCGGCGAGCAGCTGGTTCACGGTGCCCTGCATCTTCTCGAACAGCGCGCGAATCTCAGGGGAAGCTCCCTTAAGAACGTCCTCCTCGTGTGCGGGCGCCTGAGCAGCAGGTGCAGCAGTCTTCAGGGTGTCCACTTCACCCTGCAGGTTCTTGATGGTAGCCTGGTCAGCAGCACGCAGCGTCTCGATGTGCTTGGTAACAACGGCCGCAGCGTCGGTGTCCAGAGCTGCCATCAGCTCCTCAAAAGTCTTGGGCATGCTGTTTGTCTCCTTTCTCTTATAGAGTAGAATATCTGCACGCGAATTTGCACCCTCATTGCAAAGAGCAACGGCACTCAGGCTTAAATCCACGAGAGCAGCTTGCGGGTTCGACTGGGTTAACATCTTAGGCATCCCTCAAACCTCCTTACATTATATTATACGTAATTTTTGGGCAAATGTGACCAGTTTTCACGATACTTTTTGAAAAAATTTTTTAGGAACTGTTAGTCCAGATAGGACAGAGTGGGCTCATCGTTCAAAGGGATGCGTCGCGCAGTACCCTCGATGGAGAACATGTTGTATTCACCATTCTTGACCTTTGCATAGACATCGGGGTCAGGAATGTAGAAGCCAACGAACCAGCCTTCAGGAATGGTGCCCTCAGGGATACCAAGCGCGTCCATCTTCTCTTTTGTAAACATCATGCTTTCTACAAGCCAGCCACACTCGGTGCCCCACTCGTGCTCCTGATTAGCAAGGCCATGCTGCAGAACGTAGTTATATGCAGCGCTCTCGAGCACCTCAGTATCGATGATGTCACCCTGCCAGTCGAATGGAGTAGTGCCGTCTTCCTGTAGCGTAACATTGGCCCAGCCAAATACCAGCTGCGCTTCGATCTCGTCACCCGGCTTACCGGGGGTCATGCCGAAGTTACACATGACGGCATCCCATTCAGGATCATCGCCCCAGTGTCTGACTTTGCGCGGACGCTTGCAAGCCTTTGCTACCTCTTCGTCAGACTTCCGAGACTTAGTGGCTGTATCGAACAGCGGGCACTTGAAGCTCATAAGGCAGCCATCGCAGTTTTCCTTTTCGCATGTAGGAATCTTCTTTTCGGTCTGCTGAACAAGGAGCCTGAAGCCTGCCACATCAGCCACAGGGTCCTTGTAGATGCCTTTGCGCATAGGTACGATGTCTACCGAGCGTGTGAATAGTACTTTTTCGGGCATCAAACCCACCTCCTTAGGTATTATGACTATCGGTCATGCTTAGGGTATTGTCTACTGGATCATGTGGCTCATCCAGTGGATCCCCCTCAGGGTCTGCTTCCGGATCAGTGTCGCCACCAGCATCGCCACCAGTGTTTCCGCCACCCTGCGCCGCCATGAACTCGTTGAAGGTCTCCTCAGACATCTCGGGAGCCTGAATAAGGCTAAGCAGGTAGTTGAACAGGGTAGGATCCTTGGTAACATCGATCTTGAAGCAGCGAAGCAGCAGCGCCACGTCCTTAATGGTAACGGGCTGCAGATCGTCTGCTACGATCTTGGGGTACTTCTCCAGCTGCCAGTTGTTCAATAGGAATAGCGTAGGCACGGCATCCTGATTCAGCGTATCAGCAATGCTGTTAATGATCGCCTGCAGGCTGCTCATAAGCAGCGACTGTTTTGTCTCTGCGAGTGCGAAGCTACCCGTACGGTCACCACCCATAAGGACCACGTCTGCCAGCATAGACATAGCAATGCGGTTTTCATGCCGCCGAATGACGGTATCAGTGTCGATAGAGCGCCCTGCACCGTCTACTCCTAGCAGCTTGAGTTCCCAATCAGTGTTAGGAATGATGATACCGTGATTACGGTCCTGCCGCAAGCCATCAATGAGCTCCTGCGCCCACGCTAGCATGTCGCGCATTTCCTTATTGTTTGGGTCGAAGAGTGGTGTATCAGGTGGCGGAGCAAGCACAGGAATACCCGCCAGGTTGCGCTCGATACCGATGCCCTCAAGCTCCTCAATGTAGCGCTTAAAGTACCAGCTACGGTACGCTCTGCGGAGAATGGACCAGCCTTCTGGATTGCCACGAGTAGCTTTTGTACGGAACAGCAGATTACCCTCAAGCGGAATATCCTGCATAGGCGCCTGGCTACCTACCAACGAAGGATCCTGTCTGAAGTGCGTGATGTCCCCTGTGGTCTCGTCAGCAATCCACTCACTCAGAGTCGCCTGGGAGCGGACAGGAAGGTCCTGCCACCCAATTCTACCGTCAGAGTACTTGGAGCGGAACTTCTTATCACGCTCTGTTGGCCCGCGACGTGTCTTATACACGATCTCATGGAAGCTGAAACCATAGGGCAGCATAGACAGAGCTTCACAAATGAATGCATCCCAGGTCTCAGACATGTCATTCATGCAGCTCTCAAGAAACTCTGCTGCCTCAAGATCGCCAGCCTCCTTAGACGCCGGCTCTGTGCGCCACCGCGCCTGCCGTATCAGCGTCTCAATAAGGTACAGACAGCCGCCTACGACAGCATCGTTGTAAGACATCTCCTGATAGATTCTACCCGCATCAGGCCATTGAAGGTCATAAATGAACTCTTCTTCGATCTTACCAGAAGACGTCTTAAGCCCAACTACACCAATAGGTGACGTCTTGGCTTTTGGTGTAGTTGCTTTACTGACATTTTCCAACCTCTAAACCACCTTTCATCTTGTCATATTGTTAAGCCAGTAGCTCCCAGACAGGCCCAAAGGCCTGAAATGAGACCTGGTCTCCTCCTTCGCAACCTTTACGCGCCATGGAGTCTTAGAAGGTGGCGCCATATTGCCGATTTTCGGCTTAAAATAAGCAAAAGCACCAGAAAAACCGTCGATTATATCATCGTTTGCACCGTTCGGGAAAGCCTCAAGCTGTGCATAGAAGTCTGTGACGTTCCTACAACGATTGCTGAGAAACACAGAGCCTACCTGACAGGCAGCAGCTACTGGTCTTGCGCGCTCAATCTTGCTAACGACAGGCTTCACACCAGCAAAATCAAAGCCCTGGAGGATGTTTCTTGCATACCGCTCGGTGTTTGCAATACCAGAGGAGCCACCCTCTTCTTCCATTCGTACCGCACAGCCATAGCCATCAGCCACAGCAGTGTTATAGATGAGCTCCTCAAGGTCACCGGGGCTCTTTTGGACCTTAATGATGTCTCCGACGTAGTAGCAGCCATCTGCCATGCCCAGCTTAAAGCCTATTGTCCAGTCCGGGGCTTGCTTATTGTGCTTGTTCTTACGATACTTTGGATCAATAGCTGCAAGATCCCAGAATCTAACCCATCTGGTGTGTGCTGGTATTTCTAGATAATTGATCGGAAGTATCCAGCCCTTGTCAAACAAGTCGCCTTTTGGGCGAATTTCCCAGTTGCCATCTTCTAGCTGGGCACGCGTGATGGGATCCAGCTCTGCCAGAGCCTCGCGATAGGCCTCTGCGTCGAGGTGTGGGTTATCGCGAAGGCCTGCTTGCAGGAAGAATCTACGAGGTTTGCCGTTTTCGTCGAGATTATCGACAAAGAAGCGATCATAATAGTAGTCACCAAATTGACCACCAGGGTTACATGCTGCTCTAAAGCGCAGCGGGATGTCGCCCTGAATGTCTTTTGTACGTCTCATACGAGAGAACAAGTATCTATAGGCCTCTGGAGCTACATGTGTACACTCGTCTATGCCGACAAACTGAAACTGAGCACCTTGATAACGTAGCTCATCACCACGTGCATCGAGGTACCCAAAGCTAAGAGTGGCGCCAGACTCAAGGAAGGTGTAGCGTTTCTCTTTGTCCTGCCACTTGACCTCGCCCCGTTTGATGAATGGCTGCAGCCACTCTTGAGACATGGGTATCAACGCGCCAGGTAGCATAAGGTCAGAGAATGTCTTTCTGAACAGTATAGCGGAGTAGCCAGGGCAATCTACGTACTGCAGGGCTGCTGCCAGGAGGTATACACTTTTACCGCCCCCTGGACTATGCAGCCCCGCCATACAGGAGCTCCTTGACGTTAGTCATCAATAGAGCTGCCGTCTGCTTGGCAGTAGGTGTTATGGGTATGTACTTATTCCACTTAGGCGTGAGAGCACCTTGCAACTCACGTAGCTGCTCTGCAGACAGGTTTTCAAGATTAAGCGGGGCCACTAGATACCACCTCCTTGCTGGTCCTTAAACCAGCTATGTATTTTTAATAGGCGCTCTACAGAATAGAACGGCTGTTTTTCGTACCATTCAACAATGTCATGGTCACATTTTGAGCTATTGCAGCGCGAGCACGCCGGTACAATGTTATAGCGTTTATTTGCACCAAAGCGACTAACCGGAATAACGTGATCAATAGTAAGCTTGCCGGTTGCTCCGCAATATGCACACGAGTTATTAAAGAAAGCAAATGAATCGCGCGCATCCTTTTCTGTAAAGGAACCCCGTAAACAGGCCCTGCGGGCATGATTCTTATTTGCCCAATAAGCTGCTTGGGCAGATGGCGCAGACGAGCTGTGGTAGTGTAGCCTGTTCAAAGCATTTTTCCTGTCTCTATATGCAGGATCTTTACGACGTATGACCTCTGCGCGCCTTCTGTTTTCTTGGTATACTGGGCTGTTCAGCCCTCTGTGGCACTCTAAGCAGTCTGAGGCATACTTATCGCGTTTCCTGGTAAAGGCTTCAAGCGGCAATACTCTTCCGCATACATTACAGTACTTTAAGCCAGCTTCTAAGCAAGAAAGGCAGGTAAGTGCTGTGTGGTTGCTGTGAGCAGCTATTTTGCCACAAACCATACAGCGATGATAGTGCTGTCGCATTATTCACCATCCTTTCGCTCTATTGAGTCGTGAGCGCGGCATATTACTTAGCCAGCAGGCTGGATATTGCCAGTGCCAGTAATCTTCTGACCGTTGACATAGGCGGTCTTACCGACAGCAATATCTGCTGCAGTAGCTGTCGCGTCGCCGGTCTCCACTGCAGTAGAGGTGCCTGTGACCTTGACGTTGTTCACGTAGGCGGTCTTGCCGGTCTTAATGTCTGCAGCAGTAGCGGTTGCGCCTGCAGAATCTACACCCGCAAACGTACCAGTAACCTTCTTACCGCCAGCATAAGCGGTTTTGCCGGTCTTAATGTCAGCTGCGGTGGCAGTTGCATCAGCCGTAGACACGCCGTCAAAGGTACCTGTTACCTTTTCGTTGTTCACGTAGGCAGTTTTGCCGGTCTTAATGTCAGCCGCGGCAGCGGTGGCGTCTGCAGAATCCACACCCGCAAACGTGCCGGTGACCTTCTTGTTGTTCACGTAGGCGGTTTTGTTGGCCTTAATGTCCGCCGCAGTCGCGCTGGCATCAGCAGAATCCACACCCGCGAACGTGCCTGTCACCTTCTTATTGTTCACGTAAGCAGTCTTGCCGGTCTTGATGTCAGCTGCGGCAGCGCTGGCATCTGCAGAATCCACGCCCGCAAATGTACCGGTAACCTTCTCACCGGCGACATATGCGGTCTTGCCGGTCTTGATGTCAGCAGCGGTGGCATCAGCGTCATCGGTAGACACGCCATCAAAGGTGCCGGTGAGCTTGTGACCCTTTGCATAGGCAGTCTTGCTGGTCCTGATGTCAGCCGCAGTGGCGGTGGCATCAGACGTATCTACCCCACCTTCCAGCTCATCAATCTTCTCTGCGCACATGTACGCCAGACGAATGGTGAGATTCTGGTCATTGCGGACGTTAGTCGGCACCTCCACGCCGCATGCATCACAGAGTGCATACAGCGCAGCAACATACTTTGTCATATTATTTCCTCCTTGTCATATCCTTCGAGCTTAGCAGCCTCCTCGCCGATCCACTTAACGATTCGTTGCTCACGCTCACGACTCCAAAACGGTTGCTCACGAAACCACTCAAACAGCGGCTTGTTACCGCGGCCTCGATTACACTTTCTACAGGCAGGTCCGATATTACTCCTTTCAGTTCGTCCCCCACGAGACAACGGAACGAAATGCTCTCTGTCGAACTTGTCAGCCTTAGCGCGACCCTCGGGTCTACCACAATATGCACACTCCCCGTGGAAATGAAGCATTGCATCTCGCCAGTCATTGAGCCCGTAGTCGACCTCCTCCATGTTGCGCCGCTTCTCCTTAGACACGAACTTGCCGTGCTTGTCTTTGTGACGCACGACAGAGCGCTTGACGTTGACACACGTCTTACACTGGCTGTTCAGTGCACCAGTGTAGCTCTGCTTGTAGAACTCGCTGGCGGGTTTCAACTGATGACAGCAGCTACATTCATATAGCCGCGGCTTATAGTTAAGTCTGATCTGGCTCAATGATAACTACGCTCCCTTCCTCTTCGCCCTTAGCTACAATGCGTGTGGTAGTAGTCTGCTCTACCGCGATGCCCTGGCCAGGCAGCACACCAGTCTTTGCCAGGATGCTCACGATCTCGTTCATGTCCTCTGGTTTGGTCAAATTGGTCTGACGCTGCTTCACATCAGCAGAGGTACCCTCAACCTTCTCAGGTGTGGCAGTGACGATGCGGCGCTCCAACTCAGCAGACACTTTAAGCAGCTGCACAATCTCGCCGGGCCGCAGCAGTACAGGGTCTATGCTGTCTATCGCGGTCTTTAGCTTCTCCTGGAGGGTCTTTGCCATACCTACCTGGCGGGCATTCATCTCCTTGATAGCCGCCGCGCGCTCCTCCATCATAGAGTCATCGGTATACCGCGCCCACGATTGCAGGCGCACCTTGAAGCTCCATTTCTGGGCTGTACGCGTTACGAGACCTACTGAACACCCACATTCTTTAGCTAGCTCACTCCAGGTGGGTAGCTTCATAGGGTAGTGGCTGCGGTAGCGCTCCCATATCATCCACTCTGTATCGGTTTCTTCTGGCTGTCGTTCGAAGTATGCCAGACCTAGCGCATCGCTGTCTTCCATCCAGCTACTATTCACTTTTCTGGCCAAGGCGGTGTTGTTGGCTTCCTTCTTCCAGCATTCTACGCAGTAGTCGGGGTTCTCGCTGCTTTTATTCAAATGTGTGCCACACTTGACGCAGGTCCACGGATCTACTCCTACGAATTCTGATATTTTCGTATCAGCCATCTGTGCAGGGCTCAGGTGATCTGGCACGGCGCCAGTAGGCCAGAATGGATCCGGCTTGACTGGTTCTACTGGCTTATCAACTTTCTTCACCTCGTCGCCTCCTCCCATTATTATCCTTACATTATATTATACGCGCGCGCGTGGCAAATGTGACCAGTTCCGACGAACTTTTTATAAAGTATTTTCGTGTTGTAGAGCGAGAGTGTTGGTAGACCGATTATCTACAATCTTTAGCTTTTGAATTCGGCTAGCAAGCGCCGCGGTGCTAAGCATATAGGGAATACACACACGCGCGTGCTACAATCTTTAGCTGTACGGCACGCGTAGTCGGGATTGCCTATCGGGACCTTGATAACTGAATACTGGGTGCCAGCCAAGATTATTATGGAAATGTTTGTTGACTTCATGCTCTACGTTGGTATTCTCGCTGCTATGTTCACTCCCTGTGTTGTTTGTTGCTGGTTCTTTGAGGAAACCAGAATTGGTCGTAGACTGTGGGACTTCAAGATTGTTCCTTGGCTGATTAAGCACGACATCCTACCTGATGATCGTTACTAATTGCGGATTACTAAAGATTAACTAAAGGAGGTTTGAGGCTGGCACCTGGTATTCAGTTATCAAGTCCCAACTGTACCTTGACAACTAAATATTGAAGACTCGGTATTCTGGTAGTAGGTACTCTAAAGGAGGTGAGGCCTATAAGCTATGAGCTAGCGTATACCCGTAAGTACCAATAAAACTACCAAATGTCTTTACAAATGAAAGGAGTACTATTATGTCTACTAACAAGATTACCGAGAACCTGAGCTGGAACGCTATCAAGGCTAACTACCACATTGGCACCATCATGGTGAACAATGAGCCCGTGCAGGTTAACCAGCTGCAGAATGCCATCGAGGATGGCAGCATGCTGAAGCTGATCCAGGACTGTGCCGACCAGCTGTACAATGGGGACATCGTTCCCGTGCTGAAGGTCATGAAGCACAACCTGAGCAGTGCCCTGTGCAACACCAAGAAGCGCCCTGACACTCCCACCAAGTTCAAGGACCTTACCCGCATTGAGCTCATGTCCAGCTTCCTGGATGGTCTCGTCGGTAAAGCCACTGTGGCTACCCGGCAGAACAAGGCTGGTAAGGCTTACTGGACCTGGTCTCTGGAAGAGATCATGGCGGTGCCTCTGAGCGACGTGCGTACCCTGCAGTCCATTCGGGATAACATGGCGAGTGCCAAGACTAAGTATCCTGAGCGGATCGAGGATATGGATGACTTCATGGTCCGGTACAAGGCTGCTAGCCAGCGGTTCAGCGAGGCTAAGAAGGCCAACAAGCAGAGTGCGGACAACGGCGAGCTTGACAAGCTGATCAAGCAGCTCGAGAGTGGCCGTCTGACCAAGGCTGATAAGGCTGCGATTGCCCAGGTTCTCAAGAATCTGAAGTAAGCAACCACTACTGACAGAGAATATGCTGGGAGTGAGAGTACCAGCACAAACTAATACTGAATGTAAAGGAGTACTACTATGAAATTCGACGAGTTCTTGGACAACTGTATTGCTTGCGGTGGAAACTTGACTGCAATGCTTATGTCTGGCATTAAGGCTGTTGCGCCTGAAGTGCATGAAGCTATGCCTGATCGTAAGTATGAATTTGATGAGGTTTGCTTTATTGTCAATCATCTTTGCAGTGATCGCCCGCACTATCGCTGCAACATCTCTATCAATGGGCAGTTCATCGAATTTGGTCACGATGGCACCTTCCACTACAGAGAGGCCACTGCTGAAGAGCGTAGCTTGTCCATTAAAGACTTCTACGTTAAGTATAACGGAATGAGCGAGGAGGAATTCGATGCAGTGATGAACAGCTAATCCAGGAAATAGATTACAGAGAACATGCTGGGAGTGAGAGTACCAGCACCAACTACTATTGAATGTAAAGGAGTACTACTATGTTTGATTATGAATACCGAATCGCTGTGGCCCTTGGCTATCTGAACAGCCTTGTAGAGTGTGAGTGTGCTGATGAAGGAGACTTGCACAACCTCATGGTCTTGATCGATCCTGATGAAGACGATGAGGAGCTGATCATCGAGGCCATTAACTATGCCAGAAGTGCCAGTGGCATTGCTGATGTCAAGCTTGCCCTGCTTATCAAGGATGTTCTTGGTAGTGCCAAAGACCTGCAGTACGTCTGTGACATGATGCAGCGTAATGATCCCAATGGCGACTACTCTGTGCAGTGGCTTAGGGATAATGCTGAAGTTGCTATCGAGTTGCTGCAGCAGTGGAAGGAAGACTGCGACGTTGTACCTGGCTGGCTGCTGAAATGCCTTGAAATCATGAATAAGCAGAAGTAAGTAAAATACTAGAATACCGAGTCGAAGATTAGGGGTATGCTGAGTAAAATCAGTATACCCCTTTTCTTTTTACTCCGCGGCGCGGCCCCGCTCCGACCGGAAACGGCCACCGCACGGTATCGCACGCATCCAGTCAGCCCTACTCCGCGGCACCGGATCGCACGTAAAAGCGCGTTTCCGGCCAGGGTCCTCGGCTCCGCGCCGCAGCACATAAAACGTCCCGGCCATGTCGGATATGATCCGTGTAGCTACAGCTACCGGCGGAAAATAAAAATAAGGTATACACATCGCAGACTCCACAGTATAATATAATCAAGATAGAGAAAGGCGGTGATTATACGGGACACGACGGGCGCCCAGCCCGCGCGAGTCGCACGAGACGCGACGTGCACCTTGATAAGTCAACATGGAACGAACGGACTTGACGGTAGACCCGAGTGGCTTGACCATGCGGCGTCGCTCCAGGCCACTGCGGTCTGCCGTCAATACGGACGGTAGTAGATTTTGAACGTACTGAAAGGAGTACTACCATGAAAAAGACTACCACCACCAATCCGTTCGAGATGCTCAGCGCCCAGACCGACAGCACCACCGCGACCAGTCGCCGTTTGAACCACACCGTCGAGTTGAACAGCCGTGCCACCGAGCGTGCGACCGAGACCATTAAAACGGCCTCTGCCAATCCCGAGTTCCACGAGCTGGCCAACAAGATGATGGCGGGCGACCCGGCGGACCTGCTGGACCTGTTCGAGAAGACCGGCATCATCGCCAACGTGGAGGCCGACGCCGCCGTGTTGGACGGTGCCGACGAGGACGAGCTCAAGCGCCTGCTGGAGTCCCGCCGCTCCGACCGGTCCAAGTGCAAGAAGAAGGGTATCGGTAGCTCCATGCTCAACTGCCGCAACTACGTGGCTGCGATGTATGCCGAGCTGATGGTTCGCCAGGCCATGGGTAAGCCGTACACCGGCGCCCGCGGTGCCGCCGAGGTGGACTTCGACAGCCTCGCTGGTGACCAGGACGCCATTGTCCGGAAGGTCAAGTCGCTGCAGTCCAAGAAGTGCCGCGTCAAGAAGCTGGCTGAGGCCGGCGTCGACGGTGCTACCGAGGAGCTGGCCCAGGTCGAGGCCGAGATTGAGCGTCTCAACGCCCTGCGCCCTACGGCGCGGGTAGCCACCAAGGCTGCCGTCAAGTCCATCAAGGTCGATGAGCTCCGCGAGGCTCTGTCCAAGATTGAGGGCGACGTGCCCACCGAGATCCTGGAACTGATGAAGAAGCTCGGGTAAGTAGAACTGCGGGACCTGGGTCCGCCTGGGTCCCGCTCCATAAAAGGAGGCTACCGTGTTTAACAAGAAACCGACTGAGCAGCGCCGCCTCGAAGCCTTGCTGCGTCTCATGAACATCTACACTGTCCGCGCCCAGCAAACCTGGCGGACCGACGCGGCGCGGAAGGCCTACAGCTCTGTGTCCATCCTGCTCAACCATGCCATCGACGGCAACATCGACGCACTCGACAGTATCTACCGACAGGACATCGAGCACATGTACGTTGAGCCGTAACCACATACCCGCGACCCCGCAGCCCTGCACCGAAAGGTGTGGGGCTTTTCTTTTTGCCTTCAGCACCGGGTCGCGGCAGCGCCGACAGCCGGCAGCCCATAAAACGATCTACTCGACTTGCTTAATCGGCCAATGCGTGTCAGGAATGTAGCGACCCACACTCCCGCGAGCTGGTGATTCCTTGCTCCCGCGCCACCGCCAGCCCGCATCACTGTAAGTCGGCGACCCTGCGCTCCCGCGCCACCGCCAGGCCTTACGGATCCGAGCCGTACAGCCGGATTGACGCCAAAAATAAGCACTTTTTGTTCCAAAGTCAATTCGACTTTCTGCATGCGCGCGTGCGCGTGGCCCCGCCTCCCAGCAACTCCGCAAATCTGCAG
>ERZ1090860.174-NODE-175-length-39575-cov-29.996862_pt1 | contig 39575 bp, 37 predicted proteins | sample MGYA00478483_ERZ1090860 | MGnify/ENA primary metagenome ERZ1090860 (study PRJEB33644, sample SAMEA5815741) | chicken gut metagenome | biome: Chicken; feature: Gastrointestinal Tract; material: Caecum | place: Ireland | collected 2019-01-01 | study: A study of the...
AACCAGGGCCGCATGGCCCAGGATATGAAGCGGGAACTCATCGCCATCATCGGCGAGATGAAGGATCCCCGCGTTGCGGGCGGCCTTTTGACCGTCACCCGCCTGGACGTGACCCCCGACCTGGATGTGGCCAAGGTGTACATCAGTGTCATGGGCCGCGAAGGGGGCAGCAAACCGGTGGTCGCCGCCCTGAACAAGGCGTCCGGCCATGTCCGCACCGAGGTCAGCCGCCGCATGCACATCCGCAAAGCTCCCCGCTTTGTGTTTGTGGCGGATGACGGCGCTGCCTATGCGGCGCACATCAATGAAATGCTGCGCGGGCTGGAAAATGACCATCCCGCTGCACAAGCCGAACCGCAGGAAGACTGAGTCCTGCTTTCGGCCACTTTTGGAGCGAAGCCGAGGTTGTTTCGGGGTCGCTGGAAAAGAGGTAAGTTATGACGGAATCTGTGGACAGGCAAACCGCTGTACTGCGGCTGCGCGCCGCACAGGATATCCTGATCCTATGCCATAAGAACCCCGACGGCGACACCATCGGCTGTGCCGGGGCGTTGTACCTGGCCCTGAAGGCGCTGGGCAAGAACGTGGCCGTGCTCTGCAGCGATCCCATCCCTTCCATGTACGATTTCATGGGCATCGGCTGGTTTGACGCCAGCTTCACCCCGGCTTTCGTGGTGGCGGTGGATGTGGCCGGTATCCAGCTTTTCGGTGACCGCAACAATGTGCAGAAATATGCCGAGCATGTGGATCTGTGCATCGACCACCATCCCAGCAACAGCGGCTATGCCTACGAGACCCTGCTGGACCCCGGTGCCGCCGCGGCCAGCGAGATCATGATCGACGTGGTCACCGATATGGGGGTGGAGCTCACCCCCGAGATCGCAGCCTGCCTGTACACCGGCATTGCCACCGACACCGGCTGCTTCCGCTTCTCCAACACCACGGCCAAGACCCACATGGCGGCGGCCAAGGTCATTGAGGCGGGCGCCGACATCGAAAACCTCAACGCCCGCCTGTTCGAGTCCCGTTCCCGGGCCCGCCTGGAGATCGAGAAGATGGCCCTGGAAAGTCTGGAGTATTTCTTCGACGGTCTGTGCGCCATGATCTACCTGACCTGGGACCAGATTGTCACCTCCGGTGTGCCGGGAGCCGAGCTGGAGGACCTGACCAGCCTGCCCCGTTCCATCGAAGGGGTGGAAGTGGGCCTGACCCTGCGCCAGCAGAAGGACGGCAGCTTCAAGATTAGCGTGCGCACCGCCGGCAGGGTGGACGCCTGTGCCATCGCGCGGCATCTGGGCGGCGGGGGACACTCCCGCGCTGCCGGGTGCGAGATCAGCGGCAACCTGGACAACGCCCGCTATGCCATTCTGGATGAAGTGCGCAAGGAACTGGAACGCTGGGGTATGATCGACCACGCGGACCGCAATCAAGGATAAAGACAGTCAAGGAACCGGTGACAGGCAGCGGCGCCGCAGGGCCCGCTGTCTGGGACCGGTTCTTGCTGTATGGAGGCAAATCTATGACCAACCTGACCAACGGTATCCTGCCGGTGGACAAACCCGCCGGCTGGACCAGCTTCGATGTGCTGGCCAAACTGCGGGGCGCGCTGGGCACCCGGCGCCTGGGACATTCCGGCACTCTGGACCCTATGGCCACCGGTGTCCTGGTGGTGTTTGCGGGCGGGGCCACCGCGGCTGCCGACCGCCAGCCCGACCATGACAAAACCTACGAAGCCACCCTGCGCCTGGGGGTCCGCACCGATACGGGGGATATCACCGGCACCGTGCTGGAGACCGCTCCGGTCACGGCAGGGGAGGCGGAACTGCGGGCGGTGCTGCCCCGGTTTCTGGGGGCACAGCAGCAGCTGCCGCCCATGTACTCTGCCGTCAAGGTGAACGGTCAGCCCCTTTATAAAGCGGCGCGCAAGGGCCATACAGTGGAGCGCACCCCCCGGCCCATCACCATCTATTCCATCGACTACCTGGGCAGTCCCGCCCCGGGGGAGCACACCATGCGGGTCGCCTGTTCCAAGGGGACCTACATCCGGGTCCTGGCCGAGGATATCGGCGCGGCCCTGGGCCTGCCTGCCACCCTGTCGGCGCTGCGCCGCACCCGGGCGGGGGCTTTCTCCCTGGACCAGTGCCACACCCTGCCGGAGATCCTGGCTGCCGCGGACAGCGGCACCCTGGCCCAGTCCGGCTGGATGCTGGGGGTGGAGACCGCCTTTGTCTCTCTGCCCGCCCTCACGGTGGAGGAACCGGCCCGCACCCACCTGTTCAACGGCTGTCCTACCAGCCGCTACCCCGCGGCGGACGGCCGCTACCGCGTGTATGATACCGCCGGCCTCTTCCTGGGGCTGGCGGTGATCGAAGGCGGCGTCCTGCGGGTGGAAAAACTGTTCTGCGAAAGGACCTGACACGATGCAGCAATTGGATATGCAGATCATCCCGGCCATCGCTCCGGTGGATGCCCCCCAGGGCAGCGCCGTGGCCCTGGGCTTTTTTGACGGGGTCCATCTGGGCCACCGTGCCGTCATCTCCGCCGCTGTGACCGAAGCACGGCGCAGCGGCCTGATGCCCGCCGTCTTTACCTTTGAACTGGCGGAGGGCAGTACCCTCAAGGGCGGCCGCATTCTCTCCACCGCCCAGAAACACGCCCGCATTGCCTCCCTGGGGGTGCGGCGGCTCATGGAACCGCCCTTTGCGGATTTCTGCTCCCTGACCCCCGAAGCCTTTGTGCAGGATATCCTGGTGGGGTGCTTCCACGCCAAAGCCGTTTTCTGCGGGGATAACTTCACCTTCGGCGCCCGGGCGGCGGGCAATGTGCCCCGCCTCAAGGAGCTCTGCGCTGCCGCCGGGATCCGGGTCACGGTGGTGGAGATGGCCCGCTACCGGGGCGAGGTGGTCTCCTCCACCCGCATCCGGGCCGCCCTGGAAGAGGGCCGCCTGCCCGACGCCAACGCCATGCTGGGGGCCCCTTATGCCATCGATTGGACCGTCACCCACGGCAAGGGGGTGGGTACCAGCAAACTGGGCACCCCCACCATCAACCAGAACTATCCTGCCGGAACTTTGCAGCCCTGCTGCGGCGTCTATCTGACCCGCATCTGCATCGGCGGCACCTGGTACCCTTCGGCCACCGGCATCGGCCCCCGGCCCACGGTGGCGGAGAAGGGCGCCGCCGTCAGCTGCGAGACCTATGTGCCCGGTTTTTCCGGGGACGTGTACGGCCAGCGGCCGGTGCTGGAATTCCACCGGTACCTGTGCCCGGTACGCAAGTTTGATTCCCTGCAGGCCCTGTCCGACCTGATCACCACCGCCGCCGCCCGCAGTCGGGCCTATTTCCAAGGTCTGGAAGGCCACATGGATTGATTTACAACCTGCCCCAAAGGGCGTATAATGAAGCAGGATTTTGCAAAATATACCCAAATCCGGAGGAAACGCCTTTGTTTGAACGCAAGCAGCTGGCACCCGGCGTATATCTGACCACGCTGGATGCCGAAAAATTCAACCGCTGCCGCATCACCATCCATCTGCGCTACCCGGCGCTGCGCCGTTCGGCCACCGATGCCGCGGTGCTGCCCCTGGTGCTGGAACGCGGCTATGCCCGGTGCCCGGACATGACCGCCCTTTCCCGCAAGCTGGCCCGCCTGTACGGCGCCGACCTGGGGGTGGATCTGGGCACCGCCGGCACCGACCGGGTGCTGACGGTGGATATCTGCGGCATCAAGGACAAGTTTGCCCTGACCGGGGAGAACCTGAGCGCCGAATACGCCGATATCGCCTTTGGCATCGTGTTTGAACCCTATCTCGTGGACGGTGTCTTTGACCCCGAGGCCGTCCGTATTGAAAAAGAGACCCTGGACCGCCGCCTGCAGGCCGAGTTCAACAACAAGCGCCTGTACTGTGTGCGTCAGGCCCGCCGCCGTTTTTACGGGGATTCCCCCGCCGGCATTGAGCTGGGCGGCTACCGGGCCGACCTGCCCGATGTCACCCCCGCCACCCTCAAGGCGGAATATGACCGCATTCTGTCCACCGCCTCCATCGACGTGATGGTCCAGGGGGCGGACAGTGCCCGGGTGGCCGATCTGCTTCTCCAGAAGCTGGAAAAGGTCCGGCGCGCACCCCAGCGGTTTGCCTCGGCCATGGCCATGCCTGTCACCGAGACCCGCCATTTCACCGAGGAGATCCCCGGTGTGACCCAGGCCAAACTGTGCATGCTCTTTACCACCGGCACGCCGGAAGACCTGCCCAGCATTTCCCAGCTGCGCATGGCCATGAGTGTGTTCGGCGGTTCCGCCACCAGCCGCCTGTTCCGCAACGTGCGGGAAAAGCAGAGCCTTTGCTATTACTGCGGGGCCAGCGCCCTGCGCTCTACCGGTGTCATGATGGTGGATTCCGGGGTGGAACCCGGCGGGGAGGCCAAGGCCGAAGCCGCTATCCTGAAAGAGCTGGAGGACCTGTGCCGCGGTCCCATCACCGAGGAGGAGATGGACGACTGCCGCCGCAGCCTCATGTCCGGCATGGACGCCCTGGGCGACAGCCTGGGCGGGCTGGAAAACTGGTATTACGGCCAGATCGCCCGGGGCGAAGCCCTGGCTCCGCCGGAATACGGCAAGGTGCTCATCCAGGCCGTTACCGCCGAGGAAGTGCGGGAACTGCTCAACGGCTATCATTATTTGGTGTGTTACGCTGTGACCGCCGGCAACGAGGAGGTGGCACCATGAGCCAGGACCAGACCATGCAGGGCATCCGGGCCAAGGCCGCCGATGCCATCCGCTGTCAGAGCACCGTCCTGCCCAGCGGGCTCACCGTGCTCTGCCGCACCATGCCGGGGTACAGCACGGTGCATGCCATGTATGCCACCGCGTTCGGGTCCACCACCCGCAGATTCACCCTGGACGGCAAGGCGGTGGAACTGCCCGCCGGTACCGCCCATTTTCTGGAACACAAGATGTTCGAGTCGGAGCAGGGGGACGCCTTTGAGCTGTACGCCAAGACCGGCGCCTCGGCCAACGCCTTCACCGGCTACGACCGCACCTGCTATATCTTCACCGCCAGCGGTCAGATCGACGAAAACCTGGACATTCTTTTGAACATGGTGGGCCATCCCTGGTTCACCGAGGCCACCATCGCCAAGGAACAGGGCATCATCGGCCAGGAGATCAAGATGTATGATGACAGCCCCGACTGGCGGCTGATGACCGGTCTGTTCCGCTGCCTGTACAAGGACCATCCCATCCGGGACGATATCGCCGGTACGGTGGACAGCATCGCCCAGCTCACCCCTGACCTGCTGTATGCCTGTACCGACGCCTTCTACCGTCCCGGCAACATGGTACTGTCGGTGGCGGGCAACATTACCCTGGACCAGGCGGTGGCCGCCTGCCGGCGGGCCGGACTGGACAAGCCCGCCCCCGACCACACGGTCACGGTGGCCGCCAACCGCCCCGAAAACAATGTGCCCCGGCCGGAGATGCGGTTTTCCATGCCGGTGAACAAGCCCTGCTTTGCCCTGGCTTTCCGGGAAGCCTCCATCCCCCGGGGGGATGTGCGCACCGAGATGCTGGCCGATATGCTGCCGGATCTGGTCTGCGGCGGGCTGACCGCTCTGTATCGCCAACTCTATGACCAGGCCCTGGTCAATCCGGAGTTCAGCGGTGACACGGTGAGCACAGCCGGCTGCTGCGTCATTGCCTTCACCGGGGAGAGCGAGACTCCCCGGGTTGTGGCCGATATGGTGCGGCAGGAGATCCGGCGCCTGCGCCGGGAGGGCGTGGACCCGGAACTCTTCACCCTGGTGAAAAACCAGATGTACGGCGAGATGCTTGCCGACCTGGAAGGGGTGGAGGATGCCGCCGAAGCTCTGGCCAGTGCCCACCTGCGGGGCAACACCCTGGCCGACGAGATCGAAGCCCTGGCCACCCTCACGGTGGCCGACGCCAACGCGGCTCTGCAGTCCATGCTCAGTGAGGACCGCATGACCTATGTGGAGATCGAGCCGCAAAACCAATAACATAAGAGGATATATCCATGGATACAGTGTTTCATGTAGAGTTCCCCGGCCTGGGGCTGGCGTTCACCCTTGATCGCGTGGCATTTTCCATCGGCGGCTTCAATGTGTACTGGTACGGCATCCTCATCGCCGCCGGTCTTTTGCTGGCCATGGCGTTTGCCTTCCATTATTCTGCCGACTTCGGCATCAACAGCGACCGTCTGGTGGACGTGGTGTTCATTGGTACGGTCATGGCCATCATCTGTGCCCGGGCCTGTTATGTGGCCATGGCGCCCTTCGAGTACGAATCCATCTGGGAGATGCTGGATATCCGGGAAGGCGGCATTGCCATCTACGGCGGCATCATCGGCGCCTTCGTCTTTGGCGGGCTGGCCGCCCGCTGGCGCAAGGTCCCGATCCTGCCCCTCTTTGACGTGGTGGGCATGGGATTCTTCATCGGCCAGGGCATCGGCCGGTGGGGCAACTTCATGAACCAGGAAGCCTTCGGCTGCAACACCACCCTGCCCTGGGGCATGTACAGCGAGGGTACCTACCGCTACCTGACCAGCATGCAGCAGACCCTGGCCGCCCAGGGAGTCACCGTGGACCCCAGCCAGCCGGTGCATCCCACCTTTTTGTATGAAAGCCTGTGGTGCCTGTTCGGTTTCCTGGTGCTGTTTCTGTATATGCGGCACCGCCGCTTCCATGGGCAGCTGTTTCTGATGTACCTGACCTGGTACGGCCTGGGCCGATACTGGATCGAGGGTCTGCGCACCGACTCGCTGCTCATCGGCAACACCAGCCTGCGCTTCAGCCAGGTGGTAGCGCTGGTCACCGTAGCCGTGGCCATTGTGCTGCAGGTTTACGGTCTGCAGAAATCCCGGGGCCGCACTGCGCCCCTGGTCACCCTGGCTGTGGATGACCTGAAAAAGCAGAAGGCGGCGGGGGACCGCTTCACCCCGGATACCCTGCCCGCCAGCGCCGGCCACAAGGAATTTGTGGCTGCCACCGCGGCCATGAACCGGCGGCTGAAGGAACTGGACCTGAACGCCGTGCCTGAAGAGGAGGCTCCCTCTTCGGAACAGGAGCCTGCCGCCGAACCGGAACAGCCGGCGGAATCCAAACCCGAATAAATCCGTTCATACCGTCCCCGCACCGCATCTGTCGGCCGGGGACTTTTCAAAACACAAGAGGGGAGTGCTGAACATGAGTGCAGCCATCATCGACGGAAAGAAACTGGCGGCCGCCGTCAAGGCAGAAGCCGCCGCCGAAGTGCAGCAGCTGAAAGAGCAGGGCGTGGTGCCCTGTCTGGCCGTGCTGCTGGTGGGGGAGGACCCGGCCAGTCAGGTGTATGTGCGGGGCAAGGCCAACGACTGCGCCGAGTGCGGCATCGAGAGCCGGGTCATCCGGCTGGACGCCGCCACCACCCAGGAGGAATTGCTGGCCCGCATCGATGCCCTGGCGGCGGATGACGCGGTGCACGGTATTCTGGTGCAGCTGCCTCTGCCCGCCCACATCGACGAGTCGGCGGTGATCGCGGCCATCCCCCCGGAAAAGGACGTGGACGGCTTCACCCCCGTCAATGCGGGCCGCCTGCTCACCGGGGAACCCTGCTTCGCCCCCTGTACCCCGGCGGGCTGCCTGCGGATGATCCAGTCCACCGGCATCGACATCGCCGGCAAGCGCGCTGTGGTGGTGGGCCGGTCCAACATCGTGGGCAAGCCGGCAGCCCTGCTGCTGCTGGCGGCCAACGCCACCGTCACCATCTGCCATTCCCGCACCCGGAACCTGGCCGACATCTGCCGGGAAGCGGACATCCTGGTGGCCGCGGTGGGCCGTCAGGGCTTCATCACCGGGGATATGGTCAAACCCGGCGCGGTGGTCATCGACGTGGGCATCAACCGGGGCGCGGACGGCAAACTGCACGGGGACGTGGACTTTGCCGCCGCCAGCGAGAAGGCCGCTTTCATCACCCCCGTACCCGGCGGGGTGGGGCTCATGACCCGGGCCATGCTCATGAAGAACACCGTGGCCGCCGCACGGGCGGCCCTGGAAAGGCAGCAGTAAAAAATCTGCCTTTGGACGAATAAAACCGCTTGACTTGTCCCACATTCTATGGTAAGCTATATAAGCCGCATGGTATGGGCTCTGAAAGTGCGCCCCGGCGCCGCCCCACATCCAGCGAGACTTATTGAAAGAGGTTACCATCATGTACGCAGTTATCAAAACCGGTGGCAAGCAGTACAGCGTCAAGGTCGGCGATGTTGTTTACGTCGAGAAGCTGAATGCCGAGGCCGATACCGAAGTCACCTTCGACCAGGTTCTGGCCGTGGGCGAGGAAGGTTCCGTCAAGGTTGGCGCTCCCGTCGTGGACGGCGCTTCCGTTGTTGCCAAGGTCGTCAAGAACGGCAAGGGCAAGAAGCTGAACATCCTGACTTATCGTCCCAAGAAGGGCAGCATGGTCCGCAAGGGTCATCGTCAGCCCTACACCAAGGTGGAAATCACCGCGATCAACGGCTAAGGAGGTAAAACACAATGGCACATAAAAAAGGCGTAGGTTCTACCAAGAACGGCCGTGATTCCGAGTCCAAGCGCCTCGGCGTCAAGCGCGGCGACGGTCAGTACGTTCTGGCCGGCAACATCCTGGTCCGTCAGCGCGGCACCCACATCCATCCGGGTGAGGGCGTCGGCATCGGCAGCGACGACACCCTGTTCGCTCTCGTTGACGGCCGCGTCCACTTCGAGCGTATGGGCCGCGACCGCAAGCGTTGCACCGTTAAGCAGTAACCTTTCAAACGGCGGGCCGTACGGCCCGCCGTTTTCCATGTTATAAAGGAGTCAATTCATGCCCAGCAACTTTATCGACACCGCTACCATCTGGCTGCACGCAGGCAAGGGCGGCGACGGCGCGGTGAGTTTCCACCGTGAAAAATTCGTCGCAGCCGGCGGCCCGGACGGCGGCGACGGCGGCCGCGGCGGCGACATCGTCTTTGTGGCCGACGATAACCTTTCCACCCTGATGGATTTCCGCTACAAGCGCAAATACAACGCCGCCGACGGCGAAAACGGCCGCGGTGCCCGCCAGAAAGGCCGGGACGCCGAGGACCTGGTCATCCGGGTCCCCCGGGGCACCGTGCTCAAGGAGGCCGAAAGCGGCCTGGTAGTGGCCGACCTTTCCGGCTCTGAGCCGGTGGTGGTGGCCAAGGGCGGCCGCGGCGGCTGGGGCAATGCCCGGTTTGCCACCCCCACCCGTCAGATTCCCCGCTTCGCCAAACCCGGCCTGCCTGGGGAGGACCTGCACCTGCGCCTGGAGCTCAAGGTCATTGCCGATGTGGGCCTGATCGGCTTCCCCAATGTGGGCAAGTCCACCCTGATCAGCGTCATCAGCGCGGCCAAACCCAAGATCGCCAACTACCATTTCACCACCCTGACCCCGGTGCTGGGTGTGGTGCGGGTGGCCGACGAGCAGAGCTTCGTCTGTGCCGACATCCCCGGCCTCATCGAAGGTGCCGCCGAGGGTGTGGGCCTGGGCCACGATTTCCTGCGCCATGTGGAGCGCTGCCGCCTGCTGCTGCATGTGGTGGACGTGTCCGGCTGCGAGGGCCGGGACCCCAAGGCGGACTTTGAGCAGATCAACCATGAACTGGCCAACTTCAGCGCCGAGCTGGCCCAGCGTCCCCAGATCGTCCTGGGCAACAAGTGCGATGTGGCCACCCCCGAGCAGATCGAGGAGTTCCGCCAGTTCATCGAGGCCAAGGGCCTGACCTTCCTGCCCATCTCCGCCGCCACTCGCCAGGGCATCGACAACCTGCCCAAGCTGGTATATGCCCGCCTGCAGGAACTGCCCCCGGTGAAGGTCTTTGAGCCGGAGTACGTCCGTCCCGACAAGAGCGCCGAGCCCAAGCGGCCCTTCACGGTGGAAAAGACCGGCGAACACGAGTTCACGGTGGATGCCCCCTGGCTGGAGCGCATCCTGGCCGGCACCAACGTGGAGGATTACGAAAGCCTGCAGTATTTCCAGACCCAGCTGGGGGATTCCGGCATTCTGGATGAACTGGTCCGCCAGAACGTGCAGGAGGACGACACCATCAAGATCGGCGAATATGAATTCGACTATGTATTCTGAGGTGTGGTATGCTGCCTGAATCTGTACCGGAAATCGATATCAAGGAAATGTCCCCCCTGGCCCTGGCCTTTGTGGGGGATGCGGTGCTGGAACTGCTGGTCCGCAGCCGCCTGGTGGGCACCACCCGGCTGCAGCCGGGACGCCTGCACAGCGTAGCCACCCAGTATGTGTCCGCCCGGGCCCAGTTCCGGGAACTGGCCGCCCTGGAACCTCTGCTCACCGAGCAGGAGGCCGCTGTGCTGCGCCGGGGCAAGAACGCCAGCAAAGCCACCGTGGCCAAGCATGCCACCGCCCAGGAATACCGGGCCTCCACCGGCCTGGAATGCCTGTTGGGATGGCTGTACCTGCAGGGACAGAACGACCGTGTCGCCCAGCTGTTTGAGGTGCTGTGGCAGGCGGGCGGCCCCGAAACATCGTCTCAGCAGGGGTAACCGCAAAACGCAGCGCTGCGAGCCATTCCAAATCAAAAAGAGCTGCCCCGGCAGCTCTCTTATGTAACCGGGCGGGGCCTGCCCCCGCCCTCGGAACGCGCCGCCGGAACTTACTTCTTGTTCTGGCTGCCGGTCTTGTTCTGACCGTTGGTGGTCTTCTGCGTGCCGGTCATCTTCTGGGTGCTCTTCTTGTTGGTGGTGTTCTGGGTATTCTGGGTGGTCTGGTTGGTGCAGTCTTTCATGTTGCGTGCCATAGTGGTTTGCTCCTTTCGTTTTTGACGGGGGCCGCGTTCCGGTCCCTTGCCATAAGTCTGCCCTGCTGCATGCCGTTTATGCAGCCGGGCCTTTCCTTTTTCAGGAGGTGAAACACGGTTGTTTTCTTTTCCCGCCGCCTTTGAGGCCCGCGAACGGGCGCTGCTGGGCAGCCGGTTTACGGAACTGCTGACCTATGCGACCCCCACCCCGGCCCGGGGCATCACGGTCAACGGACTGCGCTGCGCCCCCGACGTGGTGGCGGCCGGTGCCGGACTGCCCCTGGCGCCCTCCGCTTTCTGCACGGCGGCCTTTACCCTGACCGACCCTGACCTGCGCCCCGGCCGCCATCCCTGGCACCATGCGGGGGTCTTGTATGTGCAGGAACCCAGCGCCGCCGCTCCGGCCGCCCTGCTGGAAGTGCACCCCGGCCATAAGGTACTGGATATGTGTGCCGCCCCAGGGGGCAAAAGCAGCCAGCTGGCCGCCGCCCTGCAGGGCCAGGGGCTGCTGGTGGCCAACGAGTACGATTCCGCCCGGGCGGAGATTCTGCGCCAGAATCTGGAGCGGATGGGGGTGTCCAACGCGGTGGTCCTCAACGAGGATACCTCCCGTCTGGCCGCCGCCTTTCCGGCCTTCTTCGACCGGGTTCTGGTGGATGCGCCCTGTTCCGGGGAAGGCATGTTCCGCAAGGAAGCCGCTGCAGCCGGACAGAACAGTCAGGCCCTCATCGAGCACTGCGCCGCCCTGGGTGGGGAAATCCTGGACAACGCGGCCGCCCTGCTGGCGCCGGGTGGAATTCTGGTGTTCTCCACCTGCACCTTTGCCCCGGAGGAGGACGAAGGCCAGGTGGCCCACTTCCTGCAGCGCCACCCTGAATTTACCCTGTGTGATCTCAGCGGCTGCGGTTTCGGCCGCCCCGGGGAACCCAACCGGGCGGGGTACGATTTCGGCGCCGAAAAGTGCCGCCGGATCTGGCCAGCCGACGGGGGCGAAGGGCACTTCATGGCCAAGCTGCAGAAGTCGGCGGATGCCGAACCGGCCCCGTCCACAGAACCTGCCCGCAAAAAGGGCAGGGGAGACCGCAGGGGAGGTCCCGCCAAAGTTCCGGCGGAGTGGGCTGACTTTGCCCGTGCCCTTTTCCCGGAACTGGCCGACCGGCCGGTGCAGACGGTGGGGGACTGGCTTGTTCTTCCGCCGGAAACATCCTTGCCGCCCCACAAACTGCGCACCCTGCGCGCGGGGGTCCCGGCCGGCAAGGTGCTGAAAAAGCGGTTTGAGCCCTCCCACGCCCTGTTCATGGCCTGGGGAACATCCTGCCGCAACCGGGAAGAGCTGACCCTGGACGACCCGCGCACCGCCGCATGGCTGCGGGGAGAGGAGATCGAGGCCCGGACCGCAGCCAACGGCTGGTGCGCCGTGCTGGTGGACGGCTTCCCCCTGGGCGGGGGCAAGGTCAGCGGCGGCCGCATCAAGAATCACTACCCCAAAGGGCTACGAAACCTGGGCTGAACAGCCGGAACTTGAAAAATTCGCCAAAACGTGGTATAATTTACTGTCCATGTACAACAGGCCCTGCGCCGGTTTAACCGCCGACGTCCGGCCCACACTATATATTAGGGGGATCATCCATGTCCGGACATAGCAAATGGAACAACATCAAACGCAAGAAGGAAAAGACCGACGGCGCCCGCGCCAAGGTGTTCACCAAGATCGGCCGCGAGATCAGCGTGGCCGTTCGGGAAGGCGGCGGCGACCCCAACTCCAACAGCAAGCTGGCCGCCCTCATCAGCAAGGCCAAGGCCAACAACGTGCCCAACGACAACATCCAGCGCATCATCAAGCGCGCCGAGGGCGGCGACAAGACCGAGTATGAAGCCATGACCTATGAGGGTTACGGCCCCGGCGGCATCGCCGTTATGGTGGATACCCTCACCGACAACCGCAACCGCACCGCGGCCAACATGCGCCATTACTTCGACAAGTTCGGCGGCAACCTGGGCCAGATGGGCTGCGTGGGCTTCCTGTTCAGCCAGAAGGGCGTCATCGTCGTGGACCTGGAAGACAAAGACCCCGACACCCTGATGATGGATGCTCTGGACGCCGGTGCCGATGACTTCGATGCCGGCGAAGATGCCGCCGAAGTCACCACCACCCCCGAAGCCTTCACCGCCGTCTGCGACGCTCTGAAAGCCAAGGGTTACGAATTCATCTCCGCCGATGTGGCGCAGGTGCCTTCCACCTCCACCGCCCTGTCCGATGCCGACCAGCTGACCAACATGGGCAAGCTGCTGGACGCCCTGGAAGAGGACGACGACGTGCAGAACGTCTGGCACAACCTGGAGAATGAGGACGACCTGCCCTGACCTTGCAAGGGGGACGTTATGACCAAGATTCTTTGCCCTTTCTGCCTGGAACCACTGGAAGACGGATTTCACGGGGACTGTCCCCACTGCGGGCGCAGCCTGGAAAACCATAATCCGGAAGGTGCGCTGCCCCTGGGCACGCAGCTGGGCGAACGGTACACGGTAGGGGAGTACCTCAGCGCCGATGGCGACGGTCTGGCCTACCGCGGTGTGGAAAATGAGACCCGCCGTTTTGTGCTGATCAAAGAATACTTTCCCGTCACCCTCTGCAACGGGCGCAGCCCGGAAGGGGCCCTGATGCCCAAGGAAGGGCGCGAGGTCCTGTTCAAGACCAGCCGGATGGATTTTCAGGATCTGTATGTGGACCTGAAAAACCTGACCCCGGCCACCGGCCTGTCCCAGATCCTGGACGTGCTGGAAGAAAACAACACCGTTTACGCGGTGGAAGAAAATGAGAAAGGGATGACCCTGACCCATTATCTTTCCCTGCGCTCCCGGAACCTGACTCCCTCCGAGGCCCGCACCCTTCTGCAGCCGGTGATGGAAGGGGTCATCCAGCTGCACAAGGCGGGGCTCATCCATCGGGGCATCTGTCCGGATAACATCCTGCTGCCCATTGACGGTTCCGCCCGCCTCACCGGCTACGGCACCCTGGCCCTGCGCACCGGCGGCAGTGAGCTGAAAAGTCAGCTTTACGCCGGGTATGCAGCGCCGGAGCAGTACAGCGCGGCGGAGTTTTCCGGCCGCTACACAGATGTGTATGCCCTGGCGGCGGTGACCTATCGTCTGGTCACGGGGCAGACGCCGGTGGCGGCCCCCCAGCGCAAGGTGCGGGACAGCCTGGAAAGCGCCCACAGCCTGGAAAACGGGGTGCCCACCTACTTTGCCCAGGTGCTGGCCTGTGCCATGCGCCTGGATCCCGCCAAGCGGATGCAGACGGTGGCCGAACTCATGAGTGCCCTCACCGACCCCAGCGTGGCCAATGCCATGTTTGAGCGGGGAGACAACCAGATCTCCACCAAGAAGATTCTGGGGGCCTCCATGGTGGTCATCTTTGTGCTGGCGGGGCTGCTTTTGTGGAGCCTGCTGGCCCCCAGGGGCTCGGAGGAGCAGACAGCCAAACCCACCCCCACACCGGCCTCTGCCGCAGGAGCGGGGGAGGCAAGCAGCAGTGACAGCAGCGACAATAGCGATCTGCTGATCGTGCCCGACCTGGTGGGTAAGAACTATGCCACCGAGATCAAGAACAGTGATCTGTATCAGAAATACCGCATTGTGATGACGGAGGACTACTCCTCCGAGGTGGAGGAAGGCTGTGTCATCAGCCAGGATCCTCTGGCCGGAACCCTGCAGACCGAGGAAACACCCATCATCCAGATCGTGGTCAGCAAGGGCCCCAACCTGGTGGAGATGCCCAACATTGTGGGCTTCACCCAGGACAATGCCATCAAACTGCTGGACGCCAAGGGAATCCAGTACCGCATGGAGATCATGGCCAATGACGGTCAGTACGCCGCCGGCTGTGTGGCCAAATGTGAGCTGGACGGCCAGAACCTGGAGCCGGGACGCAAGCTGGATACCGGAAACGCCATCGTCACGGTGTATATCGCCGGGGAACGGGATGACAGTCCCACCGTGTCGGTGCAGCCGGCAGGGGACCCGGATGCGGCTTCCGCCGCACCGTCGCCCACACCCGCTGCCTGACAGACCATCGGATATAACAAAAACCCGCCGCGAAGCAGCTGCTTCGCGGCGGGTTTTTCACTTAATTGTGCGCTTCGGTGGAAAACCGGAGCAACCGTTGTCAATTAGTCGCTGACGTAGGGCATCAGAGCCATATGACGGGCGCGCTTGATAGCAACGGTCAGTTCGCGCTGATGGAAAGCGCAGGTGCCGGTGACACGACGGGGAATGATCTTGGCGCGCTCAGTGACGTACTTGCGCAGGCGCGGCAGATCCTTGTAATCGATGTGATCGATGCGATCGACGCAGAAGCTGCACACCTTGCGGCGGCCGCGATGCATCGGGCGGGAAGAACGATCCATAGCCATGGTCTTAACCTCCTTATAGAATGATACGATTCAATGATCAGAAGGGCAGGTCTCCCTCATCCTCGATCAGCGAAAAATCATCGTTGCTGCCGGCCGAATAGGCAGGTGCAGCGGGCTGAGCGGCAGGACGGGAATACTCTGCCGGGGCGGGCGCGGACATTGCAGGCGCGCCCATGCCGGGGCCGGGGTTCTGGGATTTCGGGCCAGTGAAATTCACATTGTTGGCCACGATCTCAACAGCCTGCCGGTTGTTGCCGTTCTTGTCCTGATAGCTGCGGGTCTGCAGACGGCCGTCCACGGCGATCAGGGAACCCTTCTGGAAGTAACGGCAGACAAATTCCGCCGTACGGTCCCAGGCGACCACATCCAGGAAATCCGCCTGGCTCTGGCCATTGGGGTCACGACGACCGCGGTCACAGGCAATGCGGAACGAGGCCACATTCTTGCCGGTGGTCGTCTGGCGCAGCTGCGGGTCAGCCACAAGGCGGCCCATGATTGCAACAACATTCAGCATGGTGTTAACTCCTTAAAACCTCTCAGGCTTCCTCCGCAATGATGATGGTGCGGAGCACGCCTTCCGTGATCTTGTAGACACGGTCCAGCTCGGCGGGGAAGGACGGGTCGCTGGTGAACTTGATCACCGTGTACACGCCTTCGGTCTCGTCTTCGATGGGATACGCCAGACGGCGCTTGCCCCATTCGTCGACAGAATCGATCGTACCATTCGCCTCGATCAGGGACTTGAACTTGCCCACCAGGGCAGCGCTCGCTTCCTCATCCAGGTTGGAACTGGTAACCAGCATGGTTTCGTACTTAGCCATTATTCTGTACACCTCCTTTTGGACATAGGGCCCCTGCCTTGCGCAGGGGCAAGGATATGTGCCTCTCGGCACAGCAATTTATTTTACCAAATCCGTGCCGAAAAGTCAAGAGGATTTTCACCGTTTATTCGACGGTTTTGAACCCCACGCTCTTCACAAAGCGCAGGAAAGCGGCCTTGCCTTCCTCATCCTGTTTGAACACACCGGCATTTTCCAGCACATGGCTGAACACCACGCCGATCTCGTTGCGCACAGCGGTGTTGGCGGCCACCGGGGTCATGCTGGTGCCATACTTGGCAATCAGGCTGTCGATCCAGTCGGCATGCACGGCCAGGGGGCTGCCTTCTTCCCGGCTGGTGTTGGGGGCGGCCCCGCACAGGATATCGGCAATCATGGCGCTCTGGTCCTTCAGGCGGGCCGGCAGGATGGCCAGACCCATGACCTCGATCAGGCCGATATTTTCCTTTTTGATGTTGTGATATTCCTTGTGGGGATGGAAGATGCCGTCGGGATACTCCTCGGTGGTACGGTTGTTGCGCAGGGCCAGATCCAGGATGTAGCCGTCCTGGTCGTCATAGTGCAGGATGGGGGTGACGGTGTTGTGGGGGGTGTCGCCGCTGTGGGACAGGATATCCACGCTGGCATCGCTGTATTCCCTCCAGGCGGTCAGGATGTTGTTGGCAGCGGTCTGCACTTCCTGGGAGCTGCGGCCGATGAGGCGGACGGTGGAAACCGGCCAGTTCAGGATGCCGGCGCGCACGCCGGGATAGCGGGGATCCTGCAGCGGGGTGGCGATGCCGGCCTTCTGCATGGGGAAGACATACCGTCCGCCCTGGAAGTGGGAGTGGCTCAGGATGCTGCCGCCCACGATGGGAAGGTCGGCGTTGGAACCGCAGGTGTAGTGGGGGAACTGGCTCACAAAGTCAAAGATCTGGGCCAGGGTACGGCGGTCCATTTCCATGGGCTTGTGCTCATCATGCAGGATGATGCAGTGCTCGTGGAAGTAAGCGTAGGGGCTGTACTGCAGGTAGAATTCCTCTCCGGCCAGATGCACCGGCACGATGCGGTGGGTCTGCCGTGCGGGGAAGTTGATGCGGCCGGCATAGCCGATGTTCTCCTTGCACAGCATGCACTTGGGGTAACTGGCAGCGGGCTGCAGCCGCTCCATGGCAATGACCTTGGGGTCTTTTTCCGGCTTGGTCAGGTTGATGGTGATCTCCAGCTCGCCATACGGCGTCTTGGTGTTCCACTGGATGTTCTTGGCAATCTGGGCAGTGCGGATGTAGTTGGACACCACACACAGATCATAGAACCAATCGGTGGCGGCTTCGGGGCCCCGCTTGGCATACAGCTTGCGGAACTTGCGCAGGATCTCGCTTTCCCGGGGCATCATGGCGCCCATCAGGCGGGTCTCGAAGTTGATGCGGTATTGGGGCACGTCGTTGTCAAACAGCTGTTTGGCGGCGGCCAGGTCCAGCATATGCTCCAGGATCTCGGTGGGCGTGTCGAAGTTCTCCTTCGGGGGCTTTTCCTCGCAGGGCGCACTCAGCCCCAGCAGGTCCAGCAGGGTGTTGCGGGCCACCAGCATGTCCAGGTCCTTGATCATCTTGTGCTTGCGCCCGAAACGCAGCAGGCGCTCCACATCCAGGGCCAGGGCGGAATCCAGCTCGGCGGCAGTCATTTCGGAAACGGGCTTTTCGGCGATGATGGGTTCATTGTTCGGATTGCTCATACAGACATCCCTCCTGTTTTTACGATACCGCATTTTGCCCTCTCTTTCCATGCCCAGTAATGTCATTGTTTTGTGATTTTCGTTCCTGCGTACCAAAATGCCCCGGCGCAGAAAAAGGCCGGGGCAAAAACAGATGATTTTATTTGTGCAGGTCGCTGAACAGGTCCTTGCGGTAGACACCGGCCTCGATCAGTTTGGCAAAGGACTCCACCACCACGGGCTTGTCCTCCTGATAGGTCACGCCGAACCAACGGTCCTGCGTGGGCAGCACCTTGACGCTGACCTTGCCCTGCTTGAGCAGGCTGTCAATAAAGATGGGCAGCAGGTACTCGGCCTTCATCTCGTTGCCGGCAATGCCGCCGAAAAACTCCACAAACCCCTGGTCCAGCATGGTGACGAACTCGGGGGTCAGGCCCCACATGTTCATGGATACCAGACTGTCCGCATCCACGGCCTTGCCGCCGGCCTGTGCGCCGTCAACGGTCTTTTCAATGCCGGAAGTCTCATCCACGCCGGTCAGGCAGCCTTCGGCGTTCATGCGGCAGATGCCCCGGGTCACGGCGCCGTTGTCGCTCAGGGTGTTCTTCAGCACAAAACCGGCCATGCACAGGTCACCGGGCTTTTCGGGGGTGTAATTTTCCAGGAAGTCGTGCAGCAGCACAAAAGCCTGCTTGCCGTAGTAGTCATCCGCATTGATGACCGCAAAGGGACCATCCAGCTGGTCTTTGCAGGCCAGCACCGCCTGACCGGTGCCCCAGGGCTTGGTGCGTCCTTCCGGTAGGGTTACCCCTTCGGGCAGGGCGTCCAGTTCCTGGAAGGCATACCCCAGCTCCACGCCCAGACCGGCGCAGATGCCCTGGATGCGGTCGCCGATGGCTTCCCGGAAGGCTTCCTCGATGTCGCGGCGGATGATGAAGATGATCTTGTCAAAACCGGCTTCGATGGCATCATGAATGGAATAATCCATGATGATCTCGCCGTTGGGACCCACGGCCGCCAGCTGCTTGATGCCGCCGCCGTAACGGGAGCCGATGCCGGCCGCCATAATGACCAGGGTGGTTTTCATAACAAATTCCTCCATTGTATTTCGGTGCCGCAGCCCGGTACAGGGCCGGCGGCTGTATTACATGCTGAACATGGACATGACCGCGGTGGGGGTGACACCCAGGAACACCAGCAGCCAGGTCAGCGCCAGACACACGATCAGGTACAGGGCCATGGCGGGAATGCTCACGCCGCCGCGCAGCGCCAGCATATCCTGGCGGTCCTGCCCTTCGGGCACACGCTCATAGATGCTGTGGATGCGCTGCATGCAGGTCTTCTTGTACCAGTATCCGGCCCAGACCCCCCGCACGATCATGACGATCCAGCTCAGGACGGCACATACATTCATAGCGGGGATGATCCAGTCGGAACTCATGCCGCTGACGATGGGGGCATCCGAGATGACCAGCAACGCCATATAGCTGGGAATGGTCACGGCGATGTCCAGCAGGGCGAACAGCACGCCTTCCTTCCACATCTTGCGGTAGAAGAAATAGATGGGACCCAGGAAAAAGGCCGCAAAGGAGAGGCCGAACTTGTGACCGCTCTGTTCCTGGCGGGCAAACTGGATCAGATAATACAGACTGGACGGCCCCACAAAGGTGGCCCAATCCCGGGCCTTGATGCCCTCGACGGGATCATCGGGACCGATCTCCCGCCGGTAAATGCCTTCCGGCCCGGTGGAGTAGGTGTTGATGTGGGGCGGCGCCCCGGCCCCGGAGGAGGGGGCCTCATAGTTGGGATCATCGTAGATGGGCCGATGGGGTTCCTGACCGGAATTCCCGGCGCTGCGGGGATTTTCCGCACTCTGGGGATGGTCCGGCAGAGGAACGCCGCAATGGCTGCAGAAATGGGTGCCGGCGGGATTGCGGGCACCGCAGTTGGGGCAGGCGGGCTGGCTGTCATCGCCGCCGCCGTCCGGCGCCCATTCAAAACCGGTGCCGTGGCGGGCTGCATTCACGCACACGCCGTCCGCCGGCCAGCAGGCGCGGTGGTAGGGCGTACCGCAGTCCGGACAGACGACAACGTCATCCGCAGGCGCAAAAGGTTTATGGCACACAGGACATGTGCTGCCTGTATAATTGCTCATGGTAGCCTCCGTGATTCATACGCCGCCTCTGGCGGCTGTTAACAGAAATCATTATACACCATGCCGGTGGGGAAAGCAAAGAATTTTCCGTGAACAATGCGCAAAGGCCGGCCCTTTACAAGGCCGGTTTTTTCGTTTATACTTATCCTGTATAACTATCATAAACTTAGGGGTATTGATATATGATCACCATTGACGAACTGAAATCCAAACTGGGCAGTTTCCAGACCGCCGTGAACGACCTGCGGGATGCCCTGTCCATTGAAGCCAGTGAAAAGCGTCTGGCCGAGCTGGAACACCAGATGACCATGCCCGGTTTCTTTGACGATCAGGCCCGCAGCCAGAAGGTCTATTCCGAGATGGGCGAGCTGAAGAACAAGCTGGAACGCTTCCGCAAACTGTCCACCCAGTATGAGGAGGCGGGCACCCTGCTGGAAATGATCGAGGAGGAGAACGATCCTTCCCTCATTGCGGAAGGGGAGGAAGCCGTCAACGGGGTGGAAAAGGCCATCGATGAGCTGCAGCTCATGACCATGCTCAACGGCGAATACGACCACAACAACGCCATTCTCACCTTCCATGCCGGCACCGGCGGCACCGAAGCCCAGGACTGGGCGGAGATGCTCTACCGCATGTATACCCGCTGGGCCGAAGCCCACGGGTACTCGGTGGAGGTACTGGACGTGCTGGACGGGGACGAGGCCGGCATCAAGAGTGCTTCCATGATGGTCAAGGGCGCCAACGCCTACGGCATGCTCAAGAGCGAGAACGGCGTCCATCGTCTGGTGCGCATCAGCCCCTTTGACGCCAACGCCCGCCGGCAGACCAGCTTTGCCAGCCTGGAAGTCATGCCCGAACTGGACGAAAAGATCCAGATCGAGATCAACCCCAACGATATCGAGATGCAGGTGTTCCGTTCCTCCGGCGCCGGCGGCCAGCACATCAACAAGACCTCTTCCGCCGTCCGTCTGATCCACAAGCCCACCGGCATCGTCACCTCCTGCCAGACCCAGCGCAGCCAGTTGCAGAACCGTGAGTACGCCATGGAGATGATGAAGGCCAAGCTGTATCAGATCGCCCTGCAGCAGCACAAGGACAAGATCGACGACATCAAGGGTGTGCAGAACGAGATCGCCTGGGGTCACCAGATCCGCAGCTATGTCTTCATGCCCTACACCCTGGTCAAGGACCACCGCACCAACTACGAAAGCGGCAACGTGCAGGCCGTCATGGACGGCGACCTGGACGGCTTCATCTATGCCTACCTGAAGGCGGCTTCCCGCGGCGAACTGGAAGAAGTCTGAATCTGAACCACCATGCTCCCGTATGAACGGGAGCATTTTTTGTTTTTGCCGCGTCTTAACCGTCCGGACTTTATTTGTTCACAAAGGCGGTCGTATACTACTGAACACACTTTTTGTATTCCGGTAAAGGAGGTCGTTTCCCTTGGCCAGCTGTCACCCGTCACCCTCTCCGCGCCGTCCGGCAGGGGAGAAGCCCGGACCGGCCCCGGCGGTCCTTTCCCCCAAACCGGACAGAGGCCTGACCGCATCGCAGGCGGCCGAGCGTGCCGCTGCGGGGCTGACCAATCAGGCGCCCCGGAGCAACAGCAAAACCGAAGGGCAAATCCTGCGGGAAAACATCTTTACCTTTTTCAATCTGGTGTTTGTGGTGCTGGCAATCTGCCTGTTTTCGGTGGGGTCCTACCTGAACGCAGGGTTCCTCGGGGTGGTGGTCTGCAATGCGGTCATCGGCATTGTGCAGCAGCTGCGGGCCAAGCGCACCATTGACCGGCTCACCCTTCTTTCTGCCCACAAGGTCCGCTGCGTGCGGGATGGAGAGATATGCCTGCTGCCCTCGGAGCAACTGGTGCGGGACGATATCGTGGAGTTCGTGGCCGGGGAACAGATCTGTGCCGACGCCGTGGTGCGCACCGGTACCGCCCAGGCCAACGAAGCTCTCATCACCGGGGAGGCGGATGCAGTGGACAAGGGCCCCGGGGATGTGCTGCGGTCGGGGTCCTTTCTGCTTTCGGGCCGGTGTCGGGCCCAGCTCACCCATGTGGGGCCGGATAGTTATGCCAACCGTCTGGCAGCGGAAGCCCGTCGGGATCACGCGGTGCCCAAGGGGGAGATGATGCGCTCCCTGGACAAGCTCATCCGGTTCATCGGCATTGCCCTGGTGCCGCTGGGCATCCTGATGTTCCTCAACCAGTTTGCGGCGCTGGACATGACCCTGCGGGATGCGGTGGAGGGGACGGTTGCCTCTTTGGTGGGCATGATCCCCGAAGGACTGTATCTGCTGACCAGTGTGGCCCTGGCGGTGAGCATGATCCGGCTGGCCCGACGCCAGGTGCTGGCGCAGGACATGAATTGTATCGAGACCCTGGCCCGGGTGGATGTGCTCTGCGTGGACAAGACCGGGACCATCACCGAGACGGAGATGGAAGCCGGGGAACCCCAGCTTCTGGAAGAAAGCTGGACCCTGGACCGGGTGGAGACGGTGCTGCGCAGCCTGTATGCCGACACCGAACCGGACAACGATACCGCCCGGGCCCTCAGCCGCCGGTTTGCCGGGGGCGGGGGAGAACGCTGGCCCCGCACCGCCGCGGTGCCTTTCAGCTCGGCTTGGAAATGGAGTGCCGCTGTTTTCCGGGACCACGGAGCCTTTGTGGTGGGGGCGCCTGAGGTGGTGGCCGGCGCCCGGGCCGCAGAATTGCGGCAGGAGATCCTGCCTTATCTGGAACGGGGCAGCCGAGTCCTGCTGCTGGCCGCTTATGATGGCCGCCCCGACCCAAAGACCGGCCTGGACCCGAAAAAACTGCAGTTTCTGGCTCTGCTGCCGGTGTCCAACCGGGTACGGGCGGAAGCGCCCCGGACCTTCCGCTATTTTGCGGAGCAGGGGGTGGCCGTCAAGGTCATCTCGGGGGACAACCCTCTCACGGTCAGCCGGGTGGCCCGACAGGCGGGCATTGCCGGGGCCGATAACTTTGTGGACGCCACCACCCTGCACACCCCGGCGGAACTGGCGGAAGCCGCCGAGCGCTGTACCGTCTTCGGCCGGGTGACCCCTGACCAGAAACGGCAGCTGGTACGGGCCCTGCAGGCGGCAGGACACACCGTGGCCATGACCGGTGACGGCGTCAATGATGTGCTGGCTCTGAAGGATGCGGACTGCGGCATTGCCATGGCCTCCGGCGCCCAGGCAGCCAGCCAGGTGGCGCAGCTGGTGCTGCTGGAATCGGATTTTTCCGGCCTGCCCGCCGTGGTGGCGGAAGGCCGTCGTGTGATCAACAATATCCAGCGCTCCGCGGCGCTGTATCTGGTCAAGAATCTGTTTTCCTTCACTTTTACCCTGGCGGCGCTGTGTATCACCCTGCCTTATCCCCTGCAGCCGGTCCAGCTGACCCTCATCGCGGCGGTGACCATCGGCATCCCGTCTTTCGTGCTGGCGCTGGAGCCCAACCATGAACTGGTGCAAGGGCGGTTCCTGCCCAATGTGCTGCGGGCGGCGCTGCCGGGGGGGCTCACGGATCTGATCCTGATTCTGGCATTGGAGGCGGCGGCAGCGGTGGATATGCCTTATGCCATGCTTTCCACCCTGACCACCCTGGTCATGCTGGGCGTGGGATTGGGGGTCCTGTGGCGGGTCTGCCGCCCCTTCACGCCCACCCACGCTGCCCTGTGGGCCGGCATGCTGCTGCTGGCCGCTGCCGGGGTGGCGGTGTTCGGGCCGGCCCTGGAACTGGTCCTGCCCGGTCGGCAGGAGTGGCTGCTCCTGCTCCTCTTCTGGGCGGTCACGCCTTACCTGCTGCGGCTGCTGACCCGGGCGGTCACCGGTACGTATACCTGGTGGCAGAAACACCGCAGCTGAATCTGGTGCAAAAAATCCCCCACCGTCCGGAAAGGTCGGCAGGGGATTTTTGCATGTGTTGATTTATTTGGTTCGGTTCAGCCGCTGGTCCACGCCGAAGAACTTGAACATCCGGCAGTTGCCCAGCATCCGGCTGGATACCTTCTCGGTGTAGCGGGCTTCAAAGATGCCCTGGTCGGTAATGTTGGTGGTGTACACGGTGGGACGGTGACAGAGCATCCGGGTGTTGACCAGCTCGTACAGCACGCTGATGGTCAGGGCGGTGATGTGCTCGGTGCCCAGATCGTCCAGAATCAGCAGGTCAGCCTCCTTGCAGGCTTCCAGCCAGCTGTCCTCGCTGTCCCGGTCAAAGTGTTCCCGGCTCAGCTGAGCCGCCAGGGCGGCGCTGCTGGTGTACAGGACATCGAATCCCCGCTCCAGAACGGCATCGGCCACGGCCAATGCCAGATGGGTCTTGCCCAGTCCGGCTCCGCCCATGAACAGCAGATTCTGGCTGTGCGGTCCGAAATTCTCCGCCCAGCGCCGGCAATACTGCAGGACCTTGGCCATGTACTCCCGGGGCGGGCCGCCCAGTTCCGGTTCCACCTCCGCCGGATAGCGGTTTACATCAAAAGTATCAAAGTCACACAGGGCCAGGGGACTGGCGGCGTTGATCTCCTCCCGGCGCAGGGTGCGGGCCACCTGGGCCACGCACCGGCAGGGAGCTCCTTTGTACAGGCCGGTGTCATGACACAGCGGGCAGGAAAATTGGGGCTCCAGGTCGGCGGAGGTCCGCCCCGACTTGCGCAGGACGTTCTCCAGTGCCTGTCCCGCGTCCGCCAGCTTTTTGGCGGCGGATGCGGTATCGGCGCCCCGGGCAGCGGCCATGGCCAGGGCCAGTCCCGCCTGGACACGGGCCTCTTCGGCGGCGGCCAGTTCGGGGCTGGCGGCAAAAGCCGCACTCCGCATACGTTCGGCGCGGGTCACGGCCTGCTGGCGCCGTCCGGCAATGTGGCGCTGTGCTTCTCGAAACAGTTCGTCCTTGGTGCGCATGGCTTAGTCCTCCGTTTCATCCTCAAACACGGCATTCCAGTTGGCATGGAACAAATCCTTTTTGCCCGGGGCGGGGGCAGCGGGCTTCTGGGTGGTGGCCAGAATGTTGGCACCGGAAAGCTGTCCCTTGCCCCGCACCGCCTGCAGGGTGGTCAGTCCCTGGGACCGCCAGGACCGCAGGATGCCGTCCACATACCGCACGGTCCGGTGTGCCTCGGCGTGCAGGATGGCCTCGGCGATCATCTCTGCGCCAAAGCCCCATTCCTCATACCAGCGGGTGATGGCGGTGCGCTCCCAGCGGGTCAGGCGGGAGGCTTCGGTGCCGAACTGCAGGGCAACTTCGCTCCAGCGGGCGGCGCGTACCGCCTCCTGCTTCAGGAACCGTTCGGCATCGGCGCCGGTCTCTACCCCCGCCTCCCGCCAGCGGGCCAGTTCCCGGCTCACCGCGGCCACGGTGCACCGGCCCTGCCGTGCCACTTCGGCACAGCAGGTCAGAATCACGTCGGGCAGCCAGCCGTCCTGCAGGTACAGTCCCACCAGACGCTGCATCTCGCTGCGGCTCAGTGCCCGTCCCAGAGCAGCCTGGGCTTCCTGACACAGCACCGCCACATAAGGGTCGTTCAGGGTGGTCAGATCAATGTGGGGCGGTTTGGGGGCTTCCGGCTGGGGCAGGGCGCTGCGGTCACTTTCCAGCAGGCCGGCACCGGCCCAGTACTGCAGGGCCCGTTTGGCGGATTCAATGCTTTTCAGGCCCAGGTCGTGGGCGATGGTGCGCGGGTCCGGTGCGCCGCCGCCGACGAGGTACAGGGCCACCCGCACCGCATCACCGTCTGCCCGGGGCAGATGCTGCCACACCAGGCGAGGCACGGCCACCGTGTCCCCGTTATGTGCCGCCAGCCGATATCCCATGCTTTTTTCCTCCGTCCTTGTTTTTTGCATCTTACCATTATAGCATCACCCCTGCAGGGTGTAAAGCAAGGCCGGAGGGGGCTTGGCAAAACCGACAAAAACAAATGTGAAATCTTGGCGGGTATTTCCGGCGCCCACCGCTTGCGCATGCAGCCAAAAGAATCTACAATAAAAGTAATAACTCCCGCGCGTTGCGGCGTATGAGCGCATACCAAAAAGTGGAAAAAGGAGTGATTCCCATGGCCATCAGTCTGGTCAAACTGCCCACCAAAAAGAAGGACCTTCTGCTGCGCGTGGCAAAAGGCCATTTTGCCACCAGCCACAGCCACATCAACTATTATATCGACGTCACCATGCAGAAGACCCGTCTGTCTGAGGCCCGTGCGGTGGCCCAGGAACTGGTGCGCCATTACACCGCCACCACCATCGTGGACACGGTACTGTGTCTGGATGGTACCGAGGTCATCGGCGCCTGTCTGGCATCCGAACTGACCCGGGGCGGCTATGTGAACATGAATGCCCACCAGACCATCTATGTGGTCAGCCCCGAACATACCAGCGGCAGCCAGCTGCTTTTCCGGGAAAACACTTCCCCCATGATCACCGGCAAACATGTGCTGATCCTGGCGGCTTCGGTCACCACCGGTTACACCGCCCAGGCAGCTGTGGAAGCGGTGGATTATTACGGCGGCATGGTGGCAGGCATCACCTCCATCTTCGCCACGGTCACCGAGTGCTCCGGGTATCCCGTCACCAGCATTTTTGATCCTTCCACCCTGGGTGATTACGAGAGCTACGACTCCCGCAACTGCCCCTGGTGCAAGCAGGGCGTCAAAATCGATGCCCTGGTCAACAGCTACGGCTATTCCAGCCTGTAAACAGCCCATGAGCGGGGCATTTTTGCCCTGATGTCCTTTTCTCTTTTCGCAAAACCCCTGCCGTTGCACCGGCAGGGGTTTTGTGGTATGCTAAGGACAGTGTGCCCGCCTGTTCCGGCAATGGATACGGCGGGCCGGCAAACAGCTGGTTCCGGCCGGACCGGAACAGAAAAGGAGGGCTGCCTGATGCCGGAACAACAGTTCCCGACCTGTGAAATCATGGGGGTGCGGGTGGCTGTCACCGATATGGACGCCACCCTGCGCCTGCTGCGGGACAATCTGGAACGCTGGCGCGGGGAGTATATTTGCGTGGCCAATGTCCACACAACCGTCACCGCCCACCGGGATGAGGAATACCGCAGGGTGCAGAACGGTTCTGCCATGGTATTGCCGGACGGTGGACCTTTGTCCAAGTACAGCCGGACGCACGGGTACCCGCAGGCAAAGAGGGTCACCGGCCCCGATCTGATGCGCCGGGTTCTGGCCGAAAGCGCCAAACACGGCTGGACCCATTACTTCTACGGCTCCACCCCGGAAACGCTGGAAAAACTCGGGGAAGTGCTGGCACAGCGATATCCCGGAGCCAAAGTGGCGGGCATGTACAGCCCGCCCTTCCGTGCCCTGACCCCCGAAGAAGATGAGGCGGATGTGGCCCGCATCAATGCGGCTGCTCCGGATTTTGTCTGGGTGGGTCTTGGCGCACCCAAGCAGGAGCGCTGGATGGCAGCCCACCACGGTCAGGTTCATGCCTTGATGCTGGGAGTGGGAGCTGCCTTTGATTATGAGGCAGGCAACATCCAAAGGGCTCCCGGCTGGATGCAGCGGCACAATCTGGAATGGTTCTACCGGCTTATGCAGGACCCCCGGCGGTTGTTCGGACGGTATTTTTCCACCAACCTGCGCTTTCTGGCCTGGGCTGCTCGGCAGAAAAAATCATGACGACCAGGGGGAACTCCTGTGGCGAAAAAGGATAAAATTCAATATGTGCTGAACCTGCTGGCCGATGCTGTCAGCCTGCTGGTCAGTGTGGTGGCGGCCTGGCTGATCACTGACAGGGGGCTGCATGTACTTCTGGACTATACCCGTCAGGACTGGGGACAGTTCATTCTGATCCTGATTCTGGCATTTCTGGTGGTGTATGCGGGATTCAACGGTGCGGCGGGCCTTACCCGCCGTGGCTGGAAATCGGAACTGCTGCATTGCCTGCGCAATACGGTGGTACTGGGGGCGGTGCTGGCAGTCTGCCTGCTGCTGACAAAGGCGACGCTTCTGGAATCCCGGTATCTGTATGTGGGGATCCTGTCCGCCAACGCGGTCTGCCTGTATTTCTTTCACACGGCGCTGAAAACCTACCTGAACAAGTATTTTTACAAAGGCTCCCTGGCCACCCTGGTGGGCATCATCACCACCACCGACCGTGCACCCCTGCTGATTCATGACCTCAAACATGACTGGGCCAAAAAACTGCAGGGGGTGGTCCTTCTGGATGCGGAGGAGCCGTCGGGCAGTGTGGATGGCGTGCCGGTGACCGCTGCATATGGGGGCGCTCTGGAATGGATCCGCCATGAACCGTTGGACGAGGTGTACGTCAATGTCCCTTACCAGAGCGGTGACTCTCTGCGTCCGCTTCTCAACGAGATGGAAAGCATGGGCCTGTGCGTGCACCTGAACGTGACGGTGCTGGAACCGTATACCGCTGCGGCCCGACAAGGAAACGGATGGTTCCCCCGGCTTCAGACCACGGTGGAAACGGCGGGCGGAGTGCCCTTTGTCACCATTATGGCGGCGGAACGCGATTTTGGTGCCATGATCCTCAAACGGGTCATGGACATTGTGGGAGCGCTGGTGGGCCTGGTCATTTCGGTCCCCATCATTGCGGTCACGGCCATTCCCCTCAAGCTGGAAAGTCCCGGTCCGCTCTTTTTCCGCCAGAAGAGGGTCGGCCTCAACGGACGGGTCTTTTATATCTACAAACTGCGCAGCATGTACGCGGATGCGGAAAAACGCAAGCAGGAACTGATGAAGCAGAACAAGATGCAGGGCCTGATGTTCAAGATGGATGACGACCCCCGCATCACCAGGGTGGGCAAATTCATCCGCCGCACCTCCATTGATGAGCTGCCCCAGTTCTGGAATATCCTGAAAGGGGATATGAGCCTGGTGGGGACCCGTCCGCCCACGCTGGATGAATATGAGCAGTACGACTCCCATCACAAGCGCCGCCTTTCCATGAAACCGGGCCTGACAGGGCTCTGGCAGGTCAGCGGCCGCAGTGATATCCACAACTTTGAAGATGTGGTCAAACTGGATGTGACCTATATCGATAACTGGTCTCTGGGCCTGGATATGCGTATCCTGGTCAAGACCATCGGTGTGGTGTTCAAGCGCACCGGCGCGGAATAAGAACAAGGCCCTTCGCTCACGGCGGAGGGCTTTTTTTCATCTTGTGTGCCGCGCGGCGGTCCGATATAATAAAACCAGGTGACAGAAAGGGGGGCAATCCTGTGATTCGCGTTGCAATTGTGGAGGACGACAAGGCGGTGCAGACCCAACTGGCGGATTATATCCGCCGGTATGAGCGGCAATTCGGCCGCATGTTCGAACTCAGCCTCTTTGATGACGGGGATGAGATCGTATCCGATTACCGTGCGGTGTACGATATCATCCTGCTGGATGTGCAGATGCGCCGCATGGACGGCATGGCCGCTGCTGAGCGCATCCGTCAGATGGACAAGGACGTTCTGCTGATCTTTATTACCAATATGGCACAGTTTGCCATCCGGGGATATGCGGTGGATGCGCTGGATTATGTGCTCAAACCGGTGCCGTATTTCGCCTTTTCCCAACAGCTGCAGAAAGCGGTGGCCCGTCTGCAGGCACGGCAGAAGACGTTTCTCACCGTACCGGTGGAGGGCGGCCTGCGCCGTGTGGATGTGGCCACCCTCTATTACCTGGAAAGCGACGGGCATAAAGTCCGGCTGTACGCAGAGGACGGGGAGCTGACCGCCCCGGGCACCCTGAAAAGTTTTGAGGAAAAGCTGGCGGGCAAACCCTTTGCCCGGTGCAACAGCGGATACCTGGTCAATCTGGCCCAGGTCATGGGTGTGCAGCAGAACCTGGTGCAGGTGGGGCCCTATGAGCTGCAGATCAGCCGTCCCAAGAAGAAGGCGTTCATGGAAGCTCTGACCGACTATATCGGGGGAGGTGTCCGATGATGGCATTGCCGGATATCCCCCGGCTGTACACGGCTCTGGCCGAATGGCTGGCCTGTATGGTGTATGTGCTGGCCCTGCGCCCGCGTTTCGGGCGGGGTGCCACCATCCTCATTGGTGCGGGATGGCTGCTGGGAATGGGCGTGTTTCTGCAGCTGACCGGTCATGTGCCCATCGTGTGGTGGATTCCCTGTATGACTGCAGCTGTGGCAGCCATGTATCTTCTTCTGCTTCTGGCCTGTGAGATCCCGGCTCTGGATGCAGGTTATTACTGTGCCCGGGCCTTTATTCTGGCGGAGTTTGCCGCCAGTCTGGAATGGCAGATCCATTGCCTGCTGTGGCCGTCGCGCAGCGGCAGTCATCCCGCGGCGCTGCTGCTCATGGCGGTCGTATACGCTGCGGTGTACGGCTTTGTCTTCTGGTTTGACATCCGCCGTATGGGGCGGGGGATCGGAAGTATCGGAGCGTCGGGCCGGTCTCTTGTCAGTGCGGTGGTCATGGCCATCACCGCCTTTGCGGTGAGCAACCTGAGTTTTGCCCAGTCGGGCAGCAATACCATGAGCGTGTTCTACATCCGTACCCTGGTGGACTTTGCGGGTGTCCTGATTCTGTCCATCCAGCAGGAGCAGCTGCTGTTGAAATGTTCCAACAGTTTGCGAAAAAGGTGATTGAGCAGGCGGGAGAATAATCCTTTAGTCAAATTCGCGAAATTTACATAAGTGATACCTCCCGGTCATATCCCGACCTGGACATGGTGGTTCGTCTGGCCGAAACGCTGAACACGGATCCCAACGCGCTTTTGTATCCGCCCCAGGCCAAGTCCGGCAAGCTGCCGTATCGCCCGGTGGCGTACAAATCCATCTTTATTGTGCTTCTGCTGTTTTTTCTGATGATGACCGTGTTCGGCGGCGTGTTTGCCGTAATACTGAAACCACTGATTGGCGGCGGAGTAGAGCAGAGCTACCTGTACCCCATTTACGGCGGCATCATGATGCTGGTGGCCCTGATGGTGGGCTGCACCTGCGTTGTTCTGGATGAACTGCGCAATCCCGGCTCCTCCGACGAGGATAAAAAGAATGGATGAAGACAAACCGTGTCGGTCAGGAAAAATGATTTCGGCGGTGTGAGGGAAAACAAAAAAAGCCTTTCAGCATTTACTGAAAGGCTTTTGGTCGGAGTGATGGGATTCTCCCGCGGACTAACGAACAGTCCACAGGACTGTTCGTTGCGCACTGCGGTGCGCCGTCCTGTTCTCATCTCCGTCCCTCATGCGACAAAAAAAGCTCTCAGCCTGAGCTGAGAGCTTTTTGGTCGGAGTGACGGGATTCGAACCCACGGCCTCTTGGTCCCGAACCAAGCGCGCTACCAACTGCGCTACACCCCGAGAAAAAAACCGCAGCAACTTTGCTGCTGCGGTTTTGCTTTGGTTGGGGATGAGAGGATCGAACTCCCACGGGCGGAGTCAGAGTCCGCTGCACTACCATTATGCGAATCCCCAGTAGGTTTTGTCTGGGCTTGTCTGCCCTCGACGTTTATTTATTATAGCGACTCGAATCCGGTTTGTCAACAGTTTTTTGCAAAAAGTTGCCATGAATTTTGCCGCAGGGGACTTGTCCCGACCTTTGCAGGCGACATAAACACAAAAATGGATGTATCACCAAATTTTTTTGGTGTTGCTGCGCATCGGGGCATTGACAAACGGCCCTTTGGTGGCGTACTCTTAACCTAAAGAACACAGCTGGCGGCGGTAGGCCCACAAGGGAAGCGCCGCCAAAAAACGGGAGGGTTACACAATGAAAATGCGTGTCGGTATCCTGACATCCGGCGGCGACTGCCCCGGCCTGAACGCCACCATCCGCGGCGTGGCCAAGGCGCTGTATCAGCGCATGGGCGATAATGTGGAGATCATCGGTATCATGAACGGCTACGACGGCCTGATCAACGGCAACTACCGTGTTATGGACCCGTCGGAGTTTTCCGGCATCCTGACGGTGGGCGGTACCATCCTGGGCACCAAGCGCACCCCTTTCAAGATGATGCGCGTGGTGGGCGAGGACAATGTGGACAAGGTCGCCGCCATGAAAAAGACCTACAAGGCGGCCAAGCTGGACTGCCTGCTCTGTCTGGGCGGCAACGGCACCCACAAGACAGCCAACCTCCTGAGCCAGGAGGGGCTGAACATCATCGGTCTGCCCAAGACTATCGACAATGATATCTACGGCACCGATGTGACCTTCGGTTTCCACACCGCCGTGGACATCGCCACCGAAGTCATCGACCGCATCCACACCACCGCCGGCAGCCACAGCCGGGTGATGTGTATCGAGATCATGGGCAACAAGGCCGGCTGGCTGACCCTGTACTCCGGTATTGCGGGCGGCGCCGATATCATCCTGATCCCCGAGCATCCTTATGATATCAAGAAGGTGGCCAATGCCGTGGAGCGCCGCGCCAAGGCCGGCAAGAACTTCTCCATCCTGGCTGTGGCCGAAGGTGCCGTCTCGGTGGACGAAGCCAAGATGAAACGCAAGGAATGGACTGCCAAGCGCGCTGCCGAAGGCTACACCACCGCCACCAACCGCATTGCCCGCCAGATCGAACAGATGACCGGTGCCGAGACCCGGATCTGTGTGCCCGGTCACATGCAGCGCGGCGGTTCTCCCTCCGCGTATGACCGTGTGCTGGCAACCCAGTTCGGCGCCTACGCTGCCGGTCTGGTGGCGGACGAGCACTACGGCGTGACCGTGGCCATGGTCAACCGCAATGTCACCGCCAACCCGCTTATCGAGATCGCCGGCAAGACCCGCGGCGTGCCGGATGACTGCGCCATGCTCAACGTGGCCCGTTCCATGGGCATCAGCCTGGGCTGATCCCGCAACCCCCGCAGCTTCGGCGGCGGACAGTTTTGCATCCTTCGGGGTGCGGCTGTCCGCCGCTTTTTTTGTTCTTTTTTCCGGAATCTCTTGACGAAATACCAAAAAGGTGGTATGGTTAATTACACAAGTAATGAACCAATAAACCGGGCTGCGTAGCCGGTACTGGTTCCTGCCTGTTCCAAACAAGAAAGGGGGCGTGATTTTGAAGGGAACGCTCAATGACCAGAGCCTGATCTACCGGCAGATCGCCCAACTGCTGGAGGACGGCATCCTTCGGGGAGAATACCCCGCCGACACCCAGGTGCCCAGCACCAATGAACTGGCCCGGGCCTTCAACATCAATCCCGCCACCGCTGCCAAAGGAATCAACCGCCTGGTGGACGAAGGGCTGTTGTATAAGCGGCGGGGCATCGGGATGTTTGTGGCTCCCGGCGCGGCGGAAGCCCTGCGGCAGAAACGGCGGGAAAATTTCGCCAAGACGCAGGTCAAAGCCTTTGTGCGGGAAGCCAAGCGCCTGGGTCTGACCCAACAAGAACTTTACAGCCTGGTCAAAGCCCAGGCACAGGAGGAGCAACTGCCATGACTACCATTACAAAAGCACCCGCCCCGCAGCCCTTGCAGGCGGATAAACTCTGCAAGAACTATGGCAAACAGCCCGTTTTGCAGGACCTGGACCTGACCTTTGAACCCGGGCGCATTTACGGGCTCATCGGGCGCAACGGCGCCGGAAAAACCACCCTGCTGGGTATTCTGTCCGGGCAGAACTTTGCCACCGGTGGTCAGGCCCTGTACGGCGGCCAGCCGGTGTGGGAGAACAGTGCCGTGCTGGGCAACCTGCATTTCGCCCGGGAGATGTCTGCCGCCAGTGAACTGGCAGGCCTTTCGGTGAAGAATTTTCTGCGGGCTGGCCGCCTGTTCTGCCCCTACTGGGACCAGAATTACGCCGACGAGCTGATCAAGAAGTTTGAACTGCCCAACAAGATGATCAACCGCCTGTCCCGCGGGCAGATGAGCATGGTGTCCATCACGGCGGCGCTGGCCTCCCGGGCACCGGTCACCCTGCTGGACGAACCCACCGCCGGACTGGATGTGGTGGCACGGGAACGGTTTTACCGCATCCTGCTGGACGAATACCAGCGCACCGGCCGCACCTTCGTTATCTCCACCCATATCATTGAGGAAGCTGCCTCGGTGTTTGAAAAGGTGGTCATCCTGGACGAGGGCAAGGTGGTAGCCGACCAGAACACCGAGGATCTGGTGGAACAGTTCCGCTACATCAGCGGCCCCGCCGCCGAACTGGACGCCGCCCTGGCCGAACGGGGCATCACCCCCCTGCAGACCCAGGTGCTGGGTGGCCACAAGATGGTGGCCGTGCGGGGAGAGGAAGCCCTGTTTGAAGAGCTGTCGGCCCGGGACGGCCTGACGGTGGAAGGCATGAACCTGCAGAACGTGTTCGTGGCCCTGTGCGGCCACGGCGACGAGGAGGGGTGACCATGCGCAATCTGGTGCGGTATTTCGGCCTGACCTTTCTGCAATACATCGGGGTGGTGATGGCCTTTGTGGTGCTGGTGGTGCTGGGGGCCCGGTACACCCCGTTGTCTCTGTTTGAAAGCTACACATATATGATGCCCACTATGGGGTTGTGGCTCGCTCCGCTGACACTGGCTGGCTGCCATTCCACTATGGCGCTGCCCACCTATTTCGGGGTGCGCCGGTGGAATACATTTCTCTGCGTCCAGATCCTGGCGGTGGTCATGGAACTGTGTACGCTGGCTCTGGCGGTTCTGGGCACCACCCTGATCGCTTCTTGGAATCCGGAGTACGATATGGTGCTGAGCGTGGGGGGAATCCCGGTGCTTCTGGCTGCATCCCTCACTGTCACCGAGATGGCCCTGCTGGCCCAGTATCTGCCCCGGGGGGCCAAACAGCGAACCGCCTCCATTCTGATGTTCCTCATCATGATTGTCCTGTCTTGTTCCATCACCATCGGTTTTGTCAAGGCAATCGGGATTCCGTTGGCCCTTTTCCCCATCCATGCGCTGCGTCCCGGCTGGGCGGTGTTTACCTTGGTCTGTGCGGCGGTTGCCGTGATTCTGGGCGTGGCGACCTGGCGCTTCTATCGAAAGGCGGTGATCCGGCTGTGAAAAACAAGGAACAAACGTTCGGCCGCACGTTGGGCGGTGTTCTCCAACTGGACACCAAGGTGATGGCTGGTCTGGCAGGCATTCAGGTGGCCGTCTGGGCCTTTACGGTCGGGATTCTGGCCGTGGTGGATGGGTTTACCCGGAGCGATTCGCCTGCGCTCTTCCTGGGACTGCCGGGAATCTTTACCGCAAGTGCGGGTGTCATCCTTCTATTTATAGAAGGCATGCAGCAGTTCGGCATGGATGTTTTGGTACAGATCAGCTTTGGCATTGCCCGCCGTCGTGCCCTGCAGGTAAGCTGGGTGGCTTTGCTGGGATACGGCGTGGTGACAGCGGTGCTGTCTGCTGTCCTGGAAGCTTTCTGGTACTTTGTGCTGACCGGCGGCCAGGGGGAAAGCTTTCTCCGGATGCTCCCCGCCTGGGGCTGGCTCTGTCTGGTGCTGATGCCCGCGGCCCTGTCGGCGCTGTCAGTGGGCGTGATACGCTGCTTTGGCAAGAAGGGCGGTCTGGTGCTCTGGCTGTCCTTTATGGTGCTGTGCCAGGTGCCCCAGCTGCTGGAAATCACATCCAAAGATGCCCTGGAACTTCTGGTGGAAATTCTGCCGGTATTTCTGCCCCTGGTGGGGCTGGCGGCAGCCGCGGCCGGAACGGTCCTTCTGTACCGGGACAACGCCGCGGTCACAAACCGTTGACAAAGTTCGACCATCCACGCTACAATGCAGACAGGAAGGAGCGCCGCCCCGGCCGGGGCGGCGCTTGTTTTTTGGATGGCAGGAGGTGTGTACCCATGTCGGATGGACACTGGAAGGGGCTGCTGCACAGTGCGGTGTATGCCCCGCAGCGCTGGGCCGGACAGCCGGAAATTCTGCGCCGTGACCTGGAACTGATGCGCAAGGCCGGACTGAACACGGTCACCCTGGCCGCCGGGGCATGGCCCTGGCTGGAACCCAGGGAAGGGGAGTATGCCTTCGACTGGCTGGACAAGGCCCTGACCACCCTGGAAGAAAATCAGATCAAGGTGATTCTGTGCGCCCAGGGGCAGGTGTGCCCTGCCTGGATGTCCCGTCATTATCCCGGCGCTGTCCGCACCGACGAGGACGGCACCCGCCCGGTACCCGGGGCGTCCGGCGGTCTTTGCCCCAGCCACACCGCCCGCCGCAAGAAGGTACGGGAGATGGACGAACAGCTGGCCCGCCGCTACGGGACCCACCCGGCGGTACTGGCCTGGCTGGTCACCGGCATGGACCAGCCCTGCTACTGCCCCTCCTGCCAGAAAGCCTACCGAAGCTGGCTGCGCAAAAAATACGAGACCCTGGGTGCCCTCAATGAAGCCGGCGGCACCGCTTACTCCGACTGGGAGGAGGTGAGTGCCGTCCGGCCGGACGGCGGCAACCTGTGTGCCGCCATGGACTGGGATGACTTCTGCGCCTACCAGCGGGCGGAACTGCTTCATCTGGAAGGGGAGGCCATCCGCAAAGGCTGTCCGCAGGCCCGCATCATCACTGATCTGCTGCCTGCACAGGGCGGGGAAGAGGCGGACCTGACCCTGACCGAGATCCGGCCGGATTGGCGTGCCGGAGAGGATTCTTCCAGCGAATGGAAGCAGGCTGTGCGTGCCGCTTTTGCCTATGACCGGACCCGCTGTGCCGGACGTCCCTTCGTGGTGCGGCAGAAGTCCGGTATCAAATGTCTGCGTCCCGGGCTGCTCATGCTTTCTCAGCTCCAGGCGGTGGCCTGTGGGGCGGACGGGGTGGAACATGCCGTGTGGCGTCAGCTTCCCGGCCGCCTGGACGGCGGGGCGGTGGTCAGCCGAAACGGCAGCGCCGAGACCCGTCTGTTCCGGGAAACGGCGGAGGCCGGCCAGGTGCTGCTGAAGCTGCCCTTTGTGGGCGGTATGGGCACCCGGGCCTCGGTGGCTTTTCTGTATGACGGCCGCACCCCGGCGGGGCTGACTGCTCTGGCTGCCGCTCATCGCTGCGGTGACCCGCAGAAGGTCATCCTGGACCACTATGCGGCCCTTTTGGAAAACTATGTGGATGTGGACGTGCTGGACCCGTCGGCGGACTGGTCCGGCTACAAGGTGGTCGCGGCACCGCTGCTGGCGGTGTTCCGTCCCGATATGCCCAAGCGGATGGAGGAATATATCCAGCGGGGCGGTCATTTCCTGCTCACCTTCGGTTCCGGCCTGACCGATGAAAACGGTACCGCTGTACCGGGCTGGCCGCCCATCGGTCTGAACAACGTGTTCGGGGTGGGGGTGGAGGACTGTGACCCGCTGCTGGCAGGACAGACCAACAGCTTCACCTACGATGACCAGACCTACCCGGCGGTGTTCTGCTGCGATATTCTGCGGCGCACCGGCGCCCGGATGCTGGCGGCCTATGAGAAGGACTTCTACCGCGGCCAGCCTGCCGTGACCAAGCGGCCCCTGGGCTTCGGCTGTGCCTGGTACCTGGGCTGCCACAGTGACGCCAAATTCCTGCGCAAGCTGTACGCCGACATCCTGAAGGAGGCGGGGATCCCGCATCTGGCCGACATCCCCTACACCCAGGACCTGATGATCCGCCGCCGCACCGACGGCAAGCGCACCTGCACCTTCTTCATGAACTTCTCCTCCCGGGTACAGGTCACGGCGGGGCACCGTCTGGATGCCTACGGCTGTGCCATGGACACCGCCTGGGCCCAGGAGTAAAACACGCCCAAACGCCGCAACCCCCCCTTGACAACCGCCCGCCCTTGCACTAAACTGAATGATATCAAATGCAGTGCGGGGGAGTTCCGTGCGGGCAGTTCCTTTTGACAGAAAGCCGGGGAGGATGGGAACCTGGCAAAGGAGCCCGGTGGTTGTCGCCCCCAAGCAGAAGGTGCGAACCGCTTTTTTGCCCAGTAGTGCTTTCCGTTTCGCCCCCGTTACCGGGCGTTCAAGGGGCCTTTGCAAAAAGGCAATTTGGGTGGTACCGCGGTTATTGTATTGACATGGCCGTCCCATGAGATTCTCTCACGGGACGGTCTTTTTTTCGTCCCGCACACAAGGTAAGGAGGACACACCAATGGCAGAAACCGAGAAAACTCTGGCCAAACAGTATGACCCCAAAGGCACCGAGGACCGGGTCTATCAGAACTGGTGCGACAAGGGGTATTTCCACACGCAGATCGACCGCAGCAAGCGGCCCTTTACCATCGTGATGCCGCCGCCCAACGTGACCGGGCAGCTGCACATGGGCCATGCCATGGATGAGACCTGGCAGGATATCCTCATCCGCTACAAGCGCATGCAGGGCTACGCCGCCCTGTGGGTGCCCGGAACCGACCACGCTTCCATCGCCACCGAGGCCAAGGTCGTGGCCCAGATGAAGGAAGAGGGCCTGACCAAGGAGATGCTGGGCCGTGACGGATTCCTGGAACGGGCCTGGGCCTGGAAGAACAAGTACGGCAACCGCATCGTCAGCCAGCTGAAGAAGCTGGGCTGCTCCTGCGACTGGCAGCGGGAACGCTTCACCATGGACGAAGGCTGCTCCAAGGCGGTGCTGGATGTCTTCGTCAACCTGTACAACCAGGGCCTGATCTACCGCGGCAGCCGGATGGTCAACTGGTGCCCCCACTGCAACACCTCCATCTCCGACGCCGAGGTGGAATACGAGGAGAAGGAAGGCAGCTTCTGGCATCTGCTGTACAAGGTCAAGGAGACCGGCGAGATGCTGGAACTGGCCACCACCCGTCCCGAGACCATGCTGGGCGATACCGCCGTGGCCATCAACACCGATGACCCCCGCTACAAGCACCTGCACGGCTGCCATGTCATCCTGCCCCTGCTGAACAAGGAGATCCCCATCGTCTGCGACGAGCACGCCGACATGGAAAAGGGCACCGGCGTTGTGAAGATCACCCCCGCCCACGACCCCAACGACTTTGAGGTGGGCAAGCGCCACAACCTGCCCATGGTCCGGGTGCTGACCTACGACGGACGCATGACCGGCCCTGCCGACAAGGCTGAGGCCGACGCTCTGCGGGCCAGCGGCCGCGCCAGCGCCGACGAGCCCGAGGTCCTGGACTGCGGCAAGTACGCCGGCATGACCGCCATGGAAGCCCGCAAGGCCATCCTGGCCGACCTGGCCGAGGGCGGCTACCTGAAGGAGACCGAGCCCCTGACCCATGAGGTGGGCACCTGCTACCGCTGCCACACCGTCATCGAGCCCATGATCTCCAAGCAGTGGTTCGTCAAGATGGACCCCCTGGCCGGCCCCGCCATCGAGGCCGTGGAAAAGGGCGACATCAAGTTCGTGCCTGAACGCTTCACCAAGAACTATATCAACTGGATGAAGGGCAGCCGTGACTGGTGCATCAGCCGCCAGCTGTGGTGGGGCCACCGCATCCCGGCCTGGTACTGCGCCGACTGCGGCGAGACCATCGTGGCCAAGGAAGCGCCCGCCGTCTGCCCCAAGTGCGGCAGCACCCATCTGGATCAGGACCCCGACACCTTGGATACCTGGTTCTCCTCCGCCCTGTGGCCCTTCTCCACCCTGGGCTGGCCCGACAAGACCGAGGACCTGGACTTCTTCTATCCCACCAATGCCCTGGTCACCGGCTACGACATCATCGGCTTCTGGGTCTCCCGCATGATTTTCTCCGGTCTGGCCTACACCGGCAAGGCCCCCTTCAACACCGTGCTCATCCACGGTCTGGTGCGGGACAGCCAGGGCCGCAAGATGTCCAAGAGCCTGGGCAACGGCATCGACCCGCTGGA
>ERZ1090860.178-NODE-179-length-39125-cov-24.621679_pt1 | contig 39125 bp, 43 predicted proteins | sample MGYA00478483_ERZ1090860 | MGnify/ENA primary metagenome ERZ1090860 (study PRJEB33644, sample SAMEA5815741) | chicken gut metagenome | biome: Chicken; feature: Gastrointestinal Tract; material: Caecum | place: Ireland | collected 2019-01-01 | study: A study of the...
CCCCCGGGGGGATCTGTACCCCCCGGCGGTCTCCTACCCCCCCCCCTGGGCGCGCCCCCCCCCGGTTTAAACAATATCTCAAAAACAAACCGCGGTGGGGCGCCATACGGCGCACCTCCGCTTTTGGGGATTTAGAGATACAGCTCCGGGGGCCGCTCCGTCTTGGTGAGGGCCTCCTCCAGATGGGCCACGGTGGCGGAAAAGGCCGCCCCCTCCACCCTGCGGCTGCCGGTTGGGCAGGCGTGGACACAGGCCAGGCAGCGGATGCACTTCTCCCCGTCGGTCTCCCGGGGAGCGGCCGGGTCGATGGCCTCCACCGGGCAGGCCCGGGCGCAGGCGCCGCAGCCGGTGCAGCTCCCGTCCCCCTCCGGATAGAAGGGGGCCCGCTGGAAGTCCCGGTAGGGCCGGTTCCCCGGCAGCGCCGGGGGCTCCCACGCCCCGGACAGCTTGTCCGCCGCCCGGCGGCCCAGCTCCGCCGCCGCGGCCAGATCCGCCTCGCTGGGCCGGCCCTTCCCCACCTTGGCCGAGAAGGTGTGGGGGGCCACGAAGGAGCCGGCCGCCAGGGTGCGGAAGCCCCGGGCGGCGCACAGGTCGCCCAGCTCCACCAGGGCGTCGTCAATGAGCCGGTTTCCGTACACCGCCAGCAGAATGACGGGGGTGTTCCCGCCGTGGAGGCCGTCCAGCAGGCCCTCCACCTCCGGCACCCGGCCGTAGTACACCGGCACGCCCAGGATCACCAGGTCGTTTTCTGTAAAGTGATATTCCTTTCTCCGCTCCTCCGGGCGGGTGAGATCCACCTCCCGGTGCTCGCCGGGAATGGCGGCCGCCACGGCCCGGACATAGGCGCGGGTTCCGTGGGTAGGGCTGAAATAGAGTGCGGTAACGCGCTGTTCCATGGTTGTTCCTTCCTTTCCGCTGTTTTCTTTTCCTGAAAAAAGCGCGCCGCGGGACTCAGCCCCGCGGCGCGTCTTTCTGCCTTCTTCCGGCTCTGACGGTCTGTACTCAGCAGCAGCTGCTGCCGCAGCCGTTGTTGCAGCCGCAGCCATTGCCGCCCCAGCTGTTGCCGCCGCAGCAGCAGCAAAGCAGGATGATGATCAGGATGATCCACAGGCAACCGCCGCCGCCGAATCCGCAGCCATTATTGCACCCCATTATGAAGTACCTCCCGGTATGAAGATGGAAACCTGGCGCCGGGGCGGCGGAAGACCGCCTCCGGCCCGGTTTCAATCCATTCTATGCCGGAATGGGCTGTAGGTGCGGATTTTACTCCAGTTCAAAAGCGCCGGTATAGAGCTGATAGTAGATGCCGTGCTGCTGGATCAGATCCTCGTGGTCGCCCCGCTCCACGATGCGGCCGTGATCCAGCACCATGATGGCGTCGGAGTTGCGGACGGTGGACAGGCGGTGGGCGATGACGAACACGGTGCGGCCGCTCATCAGAGCGTCCATGCCCCGCTGGACAATGGCCTCGGTGCGGGTATCGATGGAGGAGGTGGCCTCGTCCAGGATCATCACCGGTGGGTCGGCCACGGCGGCCCGGGCGATGGCGATGAGCTGCCGCTGGCCCTGGGACAGGTTGGCGCCGTTGCCGGTGAGCATGGTGTCATAGCCCTGGGGCAGGCGGCGGATGAAGTCGTCGGCGTTGGCCAGAACGGCGGCGGCCTCCACCTCCTCGTCGGTGGCGTCCAGGTTGCCGTAGCGGATGTTCTCCCGGACGGTGCCGGTGAACAGGTTGGTGTCCTGGAGCACGATGCCCAGGGAGCGGCGGAGATCCGGCTTCTTGATGTCGTTGATGGAGATGCCGTCGTAGTGGATCTTGCCGTCGGCGATGTCGTAGAATCGGTTGATCAGGTTGGTAATGGTGGTCTTGCCCGCGCCGGTGGCGCCCACGAAGGCCAGCTTCTGGCCGGGCTTGGCGAACAGGCTGATGTCGTGGAGGATGGTCTTGCCCTCCTCGTAGGCGAAGTCCACGTGGTCGAAGCGCACGTCGCCGGCCAGCTTCACGTACTTGAAGCTGCCGTCGGCCTGGGGCACCTTCCACGCCCACAGATTGGTGTGCTCACGGGTCTCCACCAGGGTCTGGCCGTCCTTGTCATAGGACACGTTCACCAGGGTGACGGTGCCGTGATCCTCCTCGGAGGGCTCATCCATCAGATTGAAGATCCGCTGGGCGCCCGCCAGGGCCATGACCACGGAGTTGAACTGCTGGGAAATCTGGCTGATGGGGTTGGAGAAGCTCTTGGACAGCTGGAGGAAGGTGGCGATGGTGCCCAGGGTGATGCCGGCGTCGATGCCGCCCAGGGCCAGCGCGCCGCCGGCCATGGCCACGATCACGTACTGGACGTTGCCGATGTTGATCAGGATGGGCATGAGGATGTTGGCGTACTTGTTGGCCTTGTCGGCGCTCTCACACAGGGCGTCGTTCACCTTGTCAAAGCCCTCCTGGGCCTCCTCCTCGTGGCAGAAAACCTTGACCACCTTCTGGCCGTTGATCATCTCCTCGATATAGCCGTTCAGATCGCCCAGCTTCACCTGCTGCTGGACGAAATAGCGGCCGCTGCGGCCGGCCAGGAACTTGGTGACCAGCAGCATGACGATGATGCACAGGATCACCACGCCGGTGAGCAGCAGGTTGGTGGCCAGCATGCTGACAAAGGTGACCAGGATCATCATGGCCGAGTTGATCACCTGGGGAATGCTCTGGGAGAGCATCTGGCGCAGGGTGTCCACGTCGTTGGAATAGACGCTCATCACGTCGCCGTGGGCGTGGGTGTCAAAGTACTTGATGGGCAGGGTCTGCATGTGGCCGAACAGATCGTCGCGGATGCGCTTCTGCACGCCCTGGGAGATGGTGACCATGATGCGGTTGTAGGCAAAGGCGCACAGGGCGCCCACAAGATACAGGCAGGCCATCATGAGGATCACCCGCAGCAGGCCGCTGAAATCCGGATTGGCCATGGCGGCCAGGGGCACGATGTAGTTGTCAATCAGGGTGCCCAGGAACAGGGAGCCGGACACGGAGGCCACGGCGCTGACCAGGATGCACAGGATGACCACCACAAACAGGGCCAGGTAGCCGCGGCCCACGTAGCTGAGCAGGCGGCCCACCACGTGCTTGCGATTCACCGGAGCCTTATTCATCGTCGCTGCCTCCCTTCGTCTGGGACTCATAGATTTCGCGGTAGATGTCACAGGTCTGGAGCAGCTCCGCGTGGGTGCCCATGGCGGCGATCCTGCCGCCGTCCATCACCAGGATCTTGTCGGCATCCTCAATGGAGGAGATGCGCTGGGCGATGATGAACTTGGTGGTCTCGGGGATCTCCTCCCGGAACGCCTTGCGGATCAGCGCGTCGGTCTTGGTGTCCACGGCGGAGGTGGAGTCGTCCAGGATCAGGATCTTGGGCTTTTTCAGCAGGGCGCGGGCAATGCACAGGCGCTGCTTCTGGCCGCCGGACACGTTGGAGCCGCCCTGCTCGATGTAGGTGTCGTACTTGTCGGGGAACTCCTGGATGAAGGGGTCGGCCTGGGCCAGCCTGCACACCCGAACCATCTCCTCGTCGGTGGCCTCCTTGTTGCCCCAGCGCAGGTTGTCCTTGATGGTGCCGGAGAAGAGCACGTTCTTCTGGAGCACCATGGCAACCTGCTCCCGCAGGGCCTCCATGTCGTAGTCCCGCACGTCCACGCCGCCTACCAGCACACGGCCCTCGGTGGCGTCGTACAGGCGGGGAATGAGCTGCACCAGAGTGGTCTTGGAGGTGCCGGTGCCGCCCAGGATGCCCACCGTCTCGCCGGATTTGATGGTCAGGTTCACGTCCTTCAGGCACTCCTTGGAGGGATCCTTGGCATAGCTGAAGCTGACGTTCTCAAACACCACGGAGCCGTCCTTGACCTCCTCGATGGGGTTGGGGCCGTTCTGGAGGTCGCTCTCCTCGTTGAGCAGCTCGGTGATACGCTCGGCAGAGGCGCGGGCGATGACGATCATGACCACCACCATGGACAGCATCATCAGGTTCATGAGGATCATCATGATATAGCTGAACATGCTGGTGAGCTGGCCAGTGGTCATGGAGCCGTCCACGATCAGGTGGGCGCCCAGCCAGGACACCGTGAGGATGCAGGCGGCCACGCACAGCTGCATCAGGGGGCTGTTGAAGGCCAGAATCTTCTCGGCCTTGGAGAAATCCAGGTAGATCTCCTTGGAGACCTTGCCGAATTTCTCCTTCTCGTGCTCCTCCCGCACGAAGGACTTGACCACCCGGATGCCCAGCAGGTTCTCCTGCACCACGTTGTTCATCCAGTCGTACTTTTTGAACACCCGCTCAAAGATGGGATGGGCGCGGGTCATGATGAAGAGCAGGCCCAGCGCCAGAACCGGGATCACGACCAGGAAGACCAGGGCCAGCTGGGGGTTGATGGTAAAGGTCATCACCCAGGCACAGATGAGCATGATGGGGCAGCGCACCGCGATGCGGATGATCATCATGAAGGCCATCTGCACGTTGGTCACGTCGGTGGTCAGGCGGGTGATGATGCCGCCGGTGGAGTACTTGTCAATGTTGGAAAAGGAAAATTTCTGAACGTTGGCGTACATCTCCCGCCGCAGATTGCGGGACAGGCCGGTGGACGCCTTGGCCGTAAAGCGGCCGGACAGGGCGCCCAGCAGCAGGGCCACCAGCGCCATGGCCACGACCGTCAGGCCGTAGAGGGCAATGTGGTGCATGCTGCCGGCCTCCACGCCCTCGTCCAGCAGCTTGCCGGTCATCGTGGGGATCAGCACGTCAAAGACCACCTCGCCGATGACGAAAACCGGCGTCAGAATAGTGGCCGGCCAGAACTCCTTGATACAGCCCGCTATGCTGCGTTTTTTCTTCATAGGGTTCCCTCCTTGGGTGAAATTCGCCTGCTAACTGTTAGCATGAGGACTGCCCGTCGATCGCTCTGCCTCAGGCCGCGGATTGGACAGCTCCGTCAGATTGTGCTTGAGCTTCTCCACCGTCGCCATGAACTGGTCGAGCTCCGCCTGGGTCAGTCCCCGGGTCAGCGCCGCCTCCACATGCTGGATGCGAACCGCCGCCTGCTGGTTGAGGGCCTCCGCCTTTGGCGTGACCATCACCCGCTTGAGCCTGGCGTCCCGGCTCACCGGAAGGCGGACAATCAGCCCCTCCGCCTCCATGTTTTTCAGCAGCCGGGAGGCCGTGGAGCGCCGGATGGAGAACACCTCCTCCAGCGTCTTCTGGAAGATCTCCTGATCCCGGTTCCGGCAGAGGAATCCCAGCAGCATCCCCTGCATCTCGGTAAACTCGTCACAGTCCGGCCGGCCGGCCTGTTCCCACATCTTCCGCCGCATCAGATTGGACAGGGCCTTGATCTCATAGCCGATATGACGCTCTCGCCGCATGCGCCCTTCACCTCCTTGTTTGAACAGTATTATTTTAGTTTCCTTGCTAACAGTTGTCAATGAGCACAATATACAAAAAGCCTCCCGTCAGCCGGGAGGCTTTTTACTGGGTGCGGATGTTCAGGACAGGCGGGACACAGCCACGCCGTCCATGACGGCCTGCAGCTGGCTCTTGTCCACGCCGCTGCTGGCCGCCGTCTTGTCCAGCAGGATGCCGCTGCCGTCCTTCAGGGGCGCGGACAGGGCGAAGTAGGACAGGTAAACCACCTGTGCCCGCAGGAAGCTCCCGCTGTTCAGGGCGGTGCGTTCGGCGGAGGTGAGCACCCCCAGCTCCACCGCGCGATCCAGAGCGGTGCTCCAGGTGAAATCCGGGGAGGCGCCGCTGTCCGTGTAGCCCAGGGCCCGCAGCAGGAAGGTCACATACTCCCCCGCCGTGATATTGGTGTTGGCCCCGAAGTAGAGCCGTCCGTCCAGGCCAGGGCCGATCCCCTGGGTATAGCCCTGCTCATAGGCATAGGCCACATAGCGGTCGCACCAGGCCGGGGTGTCCACAAACGGGTTGGCCGCCGTGCTGCTCAGGGCGGCCCCCTCCTCCCCGATCAGGCGGAGGAACATGACCAGGCCCACCAGCCGGGTGGGGGCCACCTCCAGATCATAGCCGGAGCCGTAGGCGGTACCGGTGCCCTGGAACAGGCCCATGTCCCTCAGGGCATCGGCCAGGGCGTTGTAGTCCACCCCGGAGCTGGGGACAATGGTATAGGTGCCCTCCAGACTCAGCACGGCGGTGTCGGAGGTGACGGTCACCGTCCCGCCGCCCTCTGCCGCCAGGCCACGGTGGCGGGCGGTCAGGGCGGCCCCGGCGGACAGCGCGGTTCCGGCCGTCACGTCCACCAGAGTCCCCGTGCTGACAGAGGCGCCCCCCGCCAGCAGCAGCACGCCGGAGCCGGCGGGCAGGGTGAGCACGTCCCCCTCCTTGAAGCGGTAATCCGTAAGGGCGGAGGCGGAGCTTCCGCCGTTCAGATACGCGCTGTGGCGTCCCTCCAATACGGAGGACGCCGACTGATAGATGCTCTGGGTCTTCTCCTCCACCCGGGCCTGGGCCTGCTCCAGCACGCCGGGTACATAGGTCTCCTCCAGATAGGTCTGGGTAATCAGGCTCTCTCCCCCACTGGCGGCGTACACCGCCGCGCAGCTGATGAGGACAATGAGAGCCAGCAGTCCCGCGGCAAGTCGTCTCATGGCGCCTCCGAAATCATGTAGTTCAGGGCCAGCAGGCTGTCGGCGAAGTGGACATTTTCAACCACAACCCCCGGCGCGTTCAGGTTCAGCTCAATGTTGGTGAAGTTCCAGATCCCCTTCACGCCGCAGGCCACCAGGCGTCCGGCGATCTGATTAGCCACCCCCCGGGGCACGGTGAGCACCCCGATGCTGGCGGGATTCTGACTCAGGTACCGCTCCAGCTGATCCACGTGGTGGATGGCAGTGCCGGAAAACTCCTGCCCCACCAGCGGCGGGGCGATGTCAAAGGCGGCGATGAGCTTCACGCCGGAGCGGTCGAAGTGGAAGTTCTCAATCAGCGCCCGGCCCAGGTTGCCCGCGCCCACCACCACCGCGGTGTGCCCCCGCTTCATGCCCAGAATCTCGGAGATCTCCCCCCGCAGGTTCTCCACGTTGTAGCCATAGCCCTGCTGTCCGAACTCCCCGAAGCAGGAGAGATCCTGCCGGATCTGGGAGGCCGTCAGGCCCATGGATCTGCCCAGGGCGTTGGAGGAAATGCGCTCCACCCCCGCCAGATACAGATCGTTCAGGTGCCGGTAGTACCGGGGAAGCCGCCGGATCACGGCACTGGACACCTTATCTTTTCTCATGCTTGTATCCCTCTTCCCGTGCGAAGCTCTGTCCGTCCCTCTCAGTTTACCCAAAATCCCCGGCGCTGTCAACGCCGCCGGTCACACAATCCGGCTGCGCAGGGTGCCGATGCCCTGGATCTCCACCTCCACCGTGTCACCTGGATGCATGGGGCCCACGCCGGCGGGGGTGCCGGTGGCGATCACGTCGCCGGGCTCCAGGGTCATGGACGCGGTGATGAAGGCGATGATCTCCGGGACGCTGGTGATGAGCAGGCTGGTATTGCTCTGCTGCACCACCTCCCCGTTGAGCAGGGTGCGGATATCCAGGCTGGCGGGATCCACCTCGTCGGTGACCACCGGGCCCATGGGTGCAAAGCCGTCCATGTTCTTGCCCCGGGCCCACTGTCCGTCGGACTTCTGGATATCGCGGGCGGTGACGTCGTTGAGACAGGTGAAGCCCAGGACATAGTCCATGGCCCGCTCCGCCGGCACGTCCTTGGCCCGGCGCTTCATCACCACGCCCAGCTCCCCTTCATAGTCCAGACGGCCCACAAAATCGGGGGCGTGAACCGTCCCCAGGTGGGCATTGAGGGCGTTGGGCGCCTTCAGGAACAAAGTGGGCCTCTCCGGGTTGTGGGATGCGTCAAACATGGAGCGCATCTCCTCGATATGGTCGTAATAGTTCTTGCCCACACAGACCAGCTTGGTGGCCTCGCAGGGGGCCAGCAGGCGGCAGGCCTCCAGCGGCAGGCTCTCCCCGTCATAGCGGAGTTCTTCAAAGGGCGGGGCCTCCAGCGTGCGAACCAGATCGCCGTGGAGGACGCCCCAGACGCCTTTCCCATCCCGAAGTATTTTTACGTATTTCATAAACTCCCCTCCGCATGCTCCAGAATCAGATCCAGCAGTTCCTGCTTCCCGTCCCCCTTCTCTGCCGAAAAGGGGATCAGCCTGACAGACTCATCCAGCTCCAGAGTTTCCCGGATCCGGGCCAGATTGGGCTCGATGTCGCTTTTGCGCAGCTTGTCCAGCTTATTGGCCACCACGGCGAAGGGGCGGCCGCTGTTCTTGAAAAACGCCGCCATGGTGCAGTCGTCCGCCGTGGGCTTGTGCCGGGCGTCCACAATCTGCAGGCCCAGGGTCATGAGGGAGCTGTCGGCAAACCACTCCTCCATGAGCCGCCCCCACCGGGCCTTCTCCGCCTGGGACACCTTGGCATAGCCGTAGCCGGGCAGATCCACCAGATAGAAGGCCCCGTCGATGAGGAAATAGTTGATATGGGTGGTCTTGCCCGGCGCCGCCCCCACCCGGGCGAAGTTCTTCCGGTTGAGCAGCCGGTTGATCACCGACGACTTCCCCACGTTTGACCGCCCGGCAAAGGCCACCTGGGGCAGCCGATCCCGGGGGAAATCGGCGGCCTTGGCGGCGGAGCGCACAAACTCCGCCTTCTGTAAATTCACTCGCATCCTATCACGTCCTCACTGTCGGAAGGTGGGCACTTCTCGGCCGGCCACCGTGCTCTGATGCGGGCGGGGCAGGTCGGGGGCAGCGGCCTGGCCGGCCTGCTCCAGTGCCTCGGCCAGCACCGTGTCCACCTGCTCCACCGGCACGAAGCGCAGGGCGGCGCGAACCGTAGGGTCGATGTCCTCCAGATCCGGCAGGTTATCCGCCGGCAGGAACACGGTCTTGATGCCGCTGCGGTAAGCGGCCATGGTCTTTTCCTTCAGCCCGCCGATGGGCAGCACGCGGCCCCGTAAGGTGACTTCGCCTGTCATGGCGATCTCCCGCCGCACCGGGGCGCCGGTAAGGGCGGACACCATGGCGGTGGTGATGGCGATGCCGGCGGAGGGCCCGTCCTTGGGCACGGCCCCCTCCGGGAAGTGGACATGGATATCCTTCTTCTGGTAAAAGTCCTCCGGCAGGCCCAGGGCGGCGGCCCGTCCCCGGATATAGGACAGGGCGGCGTGGGCGGACTCCTTCATCACGTCCCCCAGATTGCCGGTGAGCTCCACCTTGCCGGTGCCGGGCACCACAGCCGCCTCCACCTCCAGGATCTCGCCGCCCACACTCGTCCAGGCCAGGCCGTTGACCACGCCCACCTGCTCCGTGCGGGGCAGACGCTCCGGATGGTAGCGGCGGACGCCCAGGTACTCCTCCACGTTGTCTCCTGTCACGTGGACAGACTTTACACCATCTGAAACCACATGCATAGCGGCCATGCGGCACAGGGCGGCCAGCCGCCGCTCCAGGATGCGCACGCCGGACTCCCGGGTGTAGCCCCGGATTACCTCCCGGATGGCGTCGTCGGTGAGCTTGAGCTGGCCGGCCCGCAGGCCGTGGCGCTTGCGCTCACGGGGCAGCAGGTGCCGCTTGGCGATCTGCAGCTTCTCCTCGTCGGTGTAGCTGGTCAGCTCAATGACCTCCATCCGGTCCAGCAGGGGCCGGGGGATGGTGTCCAGGGTATTGGCGGTGGTGATGAAGAGCACGTCGGACAGGTCGAAGGGCACCTCCAGGTAGTGATCCCGGAAAGTGCTGTTCTGCTCGGCGTCCAGCACCTCCAGCAGGGCGGATGCGGGATCTCCCCGCTGGTCGCTGCCCAGCTTGTCGATCTCGTCCAGCAGCAGCAGTGGGTTGCAGGTGCCCGCCTGCCGCACCGCAGCGATGATGCGGCCGGGCATGGCCCCCACGTAGGTCTTGCGGTGGCCGCGGATCTCCGCCTCGTCGTGAACGCCGCCCAGGGAGATGCGGGCCAGCTTCCGGTTGAGGGCCCTGGCCATGCTCATGGCGATGGAGGTCTTGCCCACGCCGGGCGGGCCCACCAGGCAGAGGATCTGCCCCCTCAGCTGGGGGGCGAGCTGCTTGACGGCCAGGAACTCCAGGATGCGCTCCTTCACCTTGTCCAGGCCGAAGTGGTCGGCGTCCAGCACCTTCCGCGCGGCCGCCACGTCCACCCGCTCCTTCGTCTTCTTCCCCCAGGGCAGCTCCAGCACCGTGTCCAGATAGCCCCGGATGACGCTGGCCTCGGCGGAACCGAAGGGCTGCTTCTCCAGGCGGCCTACCTCTTTGTTCAGCTTGTCCGCCACCTCCCGGGGCAGCTTTGCCCCGGCGATGCGCTGGCGGTACTCGGCCAGCTCGCTGTCGCCTCCGGCGCCGTCCTCCCCCAGCTCCTGCTGGATCACCTTCATCTGCTCCCGCAGGACATAGTCCCGCTGGCTGCGGGTGAGCTGCTCCCGCACCTTGCCCTGGAGCTCCTGCTCCATCTCCAGGATCTCCACCTCCCGGCGGAGGCTCTGGCACAGGCGCTCCAGCCGGCGCACCGGCCGCAGCTCCTCCAGGATGGCCTGCTTGTCGCCGGTGCGCATGGGCAGGTTCTGGGCGATGTAGTCGGCGATGTAGCCGGGATCCTCGCTGGACAGCACCGACAGGAGGATGTCGGGGGTCATCTTGGGGGCCAGCTCGATGAAGGACTCAAAGAGCTCGTAGGTCTGGCGGATCAGCGCCTCCGTCCGGGCGGAGCGGCGCACCGGCTGTTCGGCGGGGAGTTCCTCCACCCGGGCGGCCAGATAGGGCTCGGTCTGGGTCATCTCCAGCAGGCGGCCCCGGCTCAAGCCCTCCACCATCACCCGCACATTGTCGCCGGGCAGGCGGAGGAGCTGGCGCACATTGCAGACGGTGCCGACACTGTAAAGGTCTTTCTCCTGCGGATCCTCCACGGCCAGATCCCGCTGGGCCACCAGGAAAATGGGCTGGCCGGAGCCCATGGACTCGTCCAGGGCCTTGATGGAGGCCGCCCGGCCCACGTCAAAGTGGAGCAGCATGTTGGGGAAGACCGTCAGCCCCCGCAGCGCCAGGGCGGGCATGGTCTTTTGCAGATTGGTTTCCATGGCGTCTCCCTCCCTTCCGGAGTTGAAACCAAAGCAGGGCGAGGGCACCGCCCCCGCCCCGCCGGATGTGTTTAAGATACGTTCCCCTTGGGCACAGCGCCGCCCTGCTCCGCATGGAGCGAGGCGCCGCCCAGCCGGGGCCGCTGGGTGCGGCTGGGATCGCGCTCAATCTTCGGCGGCGCGTGATCCTTCACGCTCTCCTCCGTGATGGTCACCTTGGCGATGGTGGGATCAGAGGGCACGTCGTACATCAGCTGGGTCATGACCTCCTCCAGCACGGCCCGCAGGCCGCGGGCGCCGATGCCCCGCTCAATGGCCTTGTCGGCAGCGGCCTCCAGGGCCTGGGTGTCAAAGCTCAGATCCACCATATCATACTCCAGCAGCTTCTGGTACTGCTTCACCAGGGCGTTCTTGGGCTCGGTGAGGATGCGCACCAGCTGGCCCTTGTCCAGGGCGCTGAGGGTGGTGATCACCGGAAGACGGCCCACCAGCTCGGGGATGATGCCGAACTTCAGCAGATCGTGGGGCTGCACCTGCTTGAGCACAGAGGTGGTGTCCCGCTCCCCCTTGGTCTTGATGTCGGCACCGAAGCCGATGGTCTTCTTGTCCAGGCGCTGCTCGATGATCTTCTCCATCCCGTCGAAGGCGCCGCCGCAGATGAAGAGGATGTTTTTGGTGTTGATCTGGATGAACTCCTGGTGGGGGTGCTTCCGGCCGCCCTGGGGCGGCACGTTGGCCACGGTGCCCTCCAGGATCTTCAGCAGGGCCTGCTGCACGCCCTCGCCGGACACGTCCCGGGTGATGGAGGTGTTCTCGCTCTTGCGGGCGATCTTGTCGATCTCGTCCACGTAGATGATGCCCCGCTCCGCCAGCTCGATGTCGTAGTCGGCGGCCTGCACCAGGCGCAGGAGGATGTTCTCCACGTCGTCGCCCACGTAGCCGGCCTCGGTAAGGGTGGTGGCGTCGGCAATGGCAAAGGGCACCTTCAGAATCCGGGCCAGGGTCTGGGCAAACAGGGTCTTGCCGCAGCCGGTGGGGCCCATGAGCAGGATGTTGCTCTTCTGGAGCTCCACGTCCTCCCCGCCGCCGAAGTAGATGCGCTTATAGTGGTTGTACACCGCCACGGACAGGGCCACCTTGGCGTCCTCCTGCCCGATGATATACTCGTCCAGTACCGTCCGGATCTCGTGGGGGGTGGGGATCACGTCGGGGATGTCGGGGCTGAAGGGCTCCTCCGGATCGTAGGTGTCGTCCAGGATGCTCATGCACAGGTGGACGCACTCATTGCAGATATAGGCCCCGGGCCCGGCGATGATGCGGGCCACCTGCTCCTGGTGCTTGCCGCAGAAGGAGCAGCGGACAGACTTGTGCTCGTCATTTTTTGGCATGTTGTGCTACCTCAGTCTCTTGAACTCAAAGGGAGCGGGACGTTGGCTTCCCCGCTCCCTTTGTGGAATTTTATCGCTTATAGATGACTTTGTCAATGAGGCCGTACTCCATGGCCTCCTCCGCGGACATGAAGTTGTCCCGCTCACAGTCGGCGGTGACCACTTCCAGCGGCTTGCCGGTGTTCTCACTCAGGATCTTGTTCATGCGCTTCTTGATGATCTCCAGGCGCTTCAGGTGAATGGCCATGTCGGTGATCTGTCCCTGGGTGCCGGCGGAGGGCTGGTGGATCATGATCTCCGCGTTGGGCAGGGCCAGGCGCTTGCCCTTGGCGCCGGAGGAGAGCAGGAAGGCGCCCATGCTGGCGGCCATGCCGATGCAGATGGTGGACACGTCGCACTTGATGTACTGCATCGTGTCATAGATGGCCATGCCGTCGGTCACCGAGCCGCCGGGGCTGTTGATGTAGAACTGGATGTCCTTGTCGGGATCCTGGGCCTCCAGATACAGCAGCTGGGCCACCACCAGGCTGGCCGTGGTGGCGTTGACCTCCTCCCCCAGGAAGACAATGCGGTCGTTCAGCAGGCGGGAGAAGATGTCGTAAGAGCGCTCGCCGCGGTTGGTCTGCTCCACTACATAGGGTACTAAGCTCATGGTAATAGGATCTCCTTTTTTTGATGTCGGAACGTTCCGGCCATCCTGCCGGGGACGGGCAGGCTCACACAACAGTATGCCCGTCCGCTGGCAGCTTATTCCTCGGTTTTCTCCTCAGCCTTCTCCTCGGCGGCCTCGGCAGGCTCCTCCGCCTTCTTCTTGGTGGTCTTGCGGGTGGTCTTCTTGGGCTTCTCCTCGCCCTCGGCGGCGTCCTCGGCCTTCTTCTTGGAGGCGGCCTTCTTCTTGGCGGGGGCCTTGCCCACCTTGGCGCTGTCATAGACCACGTGCTCGGCCTTGTGGTAGCTCTGCTCCTTGCGGATGCCCTCGGCGTCCACGGCCTCTTTCACCTTGTCCAGCTCCATGTGGTACTGCTCGGCCAGGCGCTTGTACTCCTCCTCGATCTCCTCGTCGGAGACGGTGATGTTCTCGGCGGCCACGATGGCGCCCAGGGCCAGGTCGCGGCGCACCCGCTCCATGGCGGCGGCCTTGGCCTGCTCCCGCATCATGTCCACGGTCATGCCCATCATGGACAGGTACTGCTCAAAGGGGATGCCCTGGGCCTGGATGCGCTGGGCCATGTCGTTGACCAGCTGGTCGGCCTCATAGTCCACCATGGCGTCGGGGATCTCCACCTCCATGTTGGACATGACCTGCTCCATCAGCGCGGCCTCGAAGTCCCGCTGGGCCTGGGACTCCCGGCGCTCCTTCAGCTTGTCGCCCAGATCCTTCTTGAAGTCGGCCAGGGTGTCAAACTCGGACACGTCCTTGGCGAACTCGTCGTCCACCTGGGGCAGCTGCTTCTCCTTCACCTCGTGAACCTTCACCTTGAAGACCACGGGCTTGCCGGCCAGATCAGAGGCGTGGTAGTCCTCGGGGAAGGTGACGTTCAGTTCCTTCTCGTCGCCGGCCTTGGTGCCCACCAGCTGCTCCTCAAAGCCGGGGATGAAGGAACCGGAGCCCAGCTCCAGGCTGTGGCCCTCGGCCTTGCCGCCGTCGAAGGGGGTGCCGTCCAGGAAGCCCTCGAAGTCGATCACCACGGTGTCGCCCTCCTTGGCCTCCCGCTCCACGGTGACCATGCGGGTGGCGCGGTTGATGAAGGGCTTGAGCTCACCCTCGATGTCCTCGTCGGTGATGGTGACCTCGTTCTTCTCAGCAGTGAGGCCCTTGTACTCGCCCAGCTTCACCTCGGGGCGGACGGTGACGGTGGCCTTGAAGGTCAGGCCGTCCTTGCCCACGTCCAGCACCTCCACATTGGGCCAGGACACGGTGTCCAGCTTCTCCTGCTCCACGGCCTGGGTGTAGGCCTCGGGATACAGATCGTTGATGGCGTCTTCATAGAACACACCGGAGCCGTACATGCCCTCGATGATCTTCCGGGGAGCCTTGCCCTTGCGGAAGCCGGGGACAGTGATCTTGCCGCGCTGCTTCTTATAGACCTTCTCAACGGCGGCCTCGAACTCCTCCTTGCCGATCTCGATGACCAGCTCGACGGTGCTCTTCTCCTTTTTTTCGACGCTCTTGACATTCATGTTGTTTACTTCCTCCTGTCAGCCCCGGGCGCCGGATCCGGCGCTTTGGGGCCATCTTTCGCGTTATCCGTTTTATAGTAGCAGATATGCGCCAAAATTTCCATACTTTTTTTCAATTATTCGCAGATTTTTTGCGGGCGGAAGCCCACATAGTCCGCGGAGACCAGGTGATACTCCACGCCGCCCTGCGCCCCCTCCACCGCCAAGCGGTGGCTGCCGCCGTGGAGATGGCCGTAATAGCACCGCTCCACGCCGTACTGCTCCAGCAGGGCGATGATCTCCGGGCAGGAGTAGCCCTGGTACAGGGGCGGATAGTGGAGAAAGCACAGCTTGGGCCGCTCCCCCGCCGTCTTCAGCGACGCCTCCAGCCGGATCAGCTCCCGCTTGAACACCTTCTGGTCGCCGGTCTCCTCGTAGAACCAGCCCCGGGTGCCGCACAGGGCGTAGTCCCCGTACTCATAGCAGTTGTTGTGGAGGATCTGGAGGGTGGAAAAGCCGTTCTCCGCGAAAAAGCGGTTCATCTTGGCCGCCGTGTTCCACCAGTAGTCGTGGTTGCCCTTCAGAAGGATCTTCCGCCCGCCGGGCAGGGCGTCCAGGAAGGCGAAGTCCTCCCGCGCCTCCTCCAGGCTCATGCCCCAGGACAGATCGCCGCACAGCACCACCGTATCCTCCGGCCCCACTGCCGTAAAGCCGGCGCGCAGCTTGTCCACGTATCCCTCCCAGCCGCCGCCGAACACGTCCATGGGCTTGTTGGAGGACAGGGAGAGGTGGGTGTCCCCAATCGCAAACAGGGCCATTCAGCGCAGCATCTCCAGCACCTGATCCACCATGTGGTCGCGGGTGACGGTCTCCCGGAAGCGCACCGGCTTGTCCTTCAGGGCGGCCAGCGGGGCCGGGACGGGCACGCCGGTGAGCTCGGAGAGCTGATCCAGGATGGCGGTGCCCTCCGCCAGCTCGGTGACGCCCAGGGCGCCCAGCACGCTGTCGCAGAACTTGAAGGGGCTGGCGGTGGAGGCCACGATGGCCGGGGTGTCGTCGCCGGTCTCCTTCCGGTACTGCTCCAGCACGTCGAAGGCCACGGCGGTGTGGGGGTCGATCAGGTAGTGGTGCTCCTGCCACATCCTCCCGATCACCTTCTGGGTCTGGGCGTCGTCACAGAAGCCGGCGGAGAACAGCCTGGTCAGCCTGTCCTGGATGGCGGGGCTCACCTCATAACGGCCGGTCTGGTTCAGCTGGCCCATGTACTCTCGCACCTGCTCATCATCGTGGCCGGTAAGGGCGAAGAGCAGCCGCTCCAGGTTGGAGGAGATCAGGATATCCATGGAGGGGGACATGGTGTTGTAGAAGGTGCGGTTGCGGTCGTACACGCCGGTGCGCAGGAAGTCGGTGAGCACGTTGTTGGAGTTGGAGGCGCAGATCAGCCTGCCGATGGGCACGCCCATCTCCCTGGCGTAGCAGGCGGCCAGGATGTTGCCGAAGTTGCCGGTGGGCACGCAGACGTTGACCTTGTCCCCCTTGCGGATGCGCTCGGCCCGCATGAGATCACAGTAGGCGGAGATGTAATAGACGATCTGGGGCAGCACCCGGCCCCAGTTGATGGAGTTGGCCGAGGACAGGAAGAAGCCGCGGCCGGCCAGCTGCTCCCGCAGGGACTCATCGGAGAAGAGCTTCTTCACGCCGGTCTGGGCGTCGTCGAAGTTGCCCACCACGGAGCACACCCCCACGTTCTCCCCCTCCTGGGTGGCCATCTGGAGCTCCTGGATGGCGGAGACGCCGTCCTTGGGGTAGAACACCAGGATCCGGGTCTTGTCCACGTCCCGGAAGCCCTCCAGGGCGGCCTTGCCGGTGTCGCCGGAGGTGGCCACCAGGATGCACACCGTCTTCTCCTCCTGGTTCTTCACCAGGGAGGCGGAGAGCAGATGGGGCAGCATCTGCAGGGCCATGTCCTTGAAAGCGCAGGTGGGGCCGTGCCACAGCTCCAGGCAGTAGGTATTGCCGTCCACCTGCCGGACGGGGGCCACCTCCTTCACGTCGAACTTGCCGCCGCCGTATGCCTTGGCGGCAAAGGAGGACAGCTCGGAGGAGGTGAAGTCGTCCAGGTAGGAGCCCATCACATAGACGGCCCGCTGCTGGTAGGACATGTCCCGCATGGTGTCCAGGGCGTTGTGGGACAGCTTGGGGAACACCTCGGGGGTCATGAGCCCCCCGTCGGCGGCCAGTCCCTGGGCAATGGCCTCCGCCGCCGTGCGCCGATCCCTTGCGTTTCGCGTGCTTACATAGTACATACTTCGCTCACAACCCTCATTAGATTCTCGAAAAACAGGGCGCGCACCAGTGTCTCGCTGTGATTGCGCCGCAGAAGCTCCTCATACAGGGCGGCCAGGCCATCCACGCCCGTCAGGCCGGCCGCCAGGTCGCAGCCGTCCCAGTCCCCGCCGACAGCCAGGCTGTCCGCGCCCCCCAGGGCCCAGATGTGCTCCACATGAGCAATCAGGGCGTCCAGGGTGGGGGGCTCCCCCACGAAGGAGGCGCACAGGTTCAGGCCGACGGTACCCTGAACCTTTATTATGGCAGTAATTTGCTCATCCGTCAAGTTCCGCTTGTGGGGGCACACCGCCCTGGCGTTGGAGTGGCTGGCAAAAAAGGGAATCCCCGCCCGCTCCGCCAGCTCCGCCACGTCCCAGAAGCCGGGGTCGGACAGGTGGGACACGTCCACCAGCATGCCCAGCCGCTGCATCTCAGCCACAAACGCCCGGCCCCGGGCGGTGAGGCCCCGCCCCGGCTCCTCCGCGTTGGAGCCGGACAGGGGATTGGCGTAGTTCCAGGTCAGGTTTACCGCCCGCACCCCCAGACGGTGGGCCTCCTCCAGCCGGGCCGGGTCACAGTCCAGCAGCTCCGCCCCCTCCACCGACAAAAAGGCAGCCGTCTTCCCCTGGGACAGGGCCTGCCGGGCCTCCTCCCCGGTGCGGCAGTGGGCCGCCCGGCCGCTGTGGAGCTCCATCTGGCGGGCAAACCAGCCATACTCCAGGCGGAAGATCTCCTCCGCCGCTTTGCCCGGGAAATCCGCCGGATAGCCGAACAGGGCGAAGAACTGGCAGCTTCCGCCGTAGGCCCTTTGCAGCCGGTTCAGATCCAGATGGCCGCTGTTGGACGCCAGATCCCCCCGGCTCCTGTGGGGATCCTCTGCCGGGAGGTTGCCGCGGTAGACGGTATCACAGTGTCCGTCAAAGAGACAGATTGGGTTCACAGCCCCTCTCCTCCTCTTAAAAAGCATTTTCAATCCAGGTGATGCGGGGCGCCCGGGTGGCCGTCCCCTGGGGAGCGTAGATCTCCGCCACGTCGAACCGGGGCTGGCGCACCTCCTCCGGGTGTTCGGCCAGCCACAGCTCCGCCGTGGCCCGCAGGCGGTTTTGCTTGCGGGCGTCCACCGCCGCCCGGCCGGGGGCAAAGCCCTCGCTGGTGCGCAGCTTCACCTCAATAAAGGCTAAGTACTTGTCATCAGCTGCAATCAGGTCGATCTCGCCGAACCGGCTCCGGTAGCCGGAGGCCAGGATCTGCCACCCCTGCCGCCGCCGCTCCTCCGCCGCCAGAGCCTCCCCCCACCGGCCCAGCAGCTTCGCCTCTCCCCCGCTCACAGGTTTTTCAGGAAGGTTCGCCGGTGTATGGGACTGGGGCCGTACTGCCGCAGCAGCTCGTAGTGCCGCTTGGTGCCGTAGCCCTTGTGCCGGTCGAACTCGTACTGGGGGTATTGGGCCGCGATCTCTTTCATGTAGCGATCCCGGCTCACCTTGGCCAGGATGGAGGCCGCGGCAATGGAGGCTGACAGGGAGTCTCCCTTTACAATCATTCTGTGGGGTGTGGTGACGGCCGCAGACCTGCCGTGATCCCGGTTGCCGTCGATGAGGGCGAAGTCCGGGGCGGGTGTGAGCCGGTCGATAGCCAGCTGCATGGCCTTCATGCGGGCGCTGAGGATGTCGGTCTCGTCGATCTCCGCCGCCTCCACCCGGGCCACCGCCCAGGCCACGGCCTGCTCCCGGATCACGAGGAAGAGGGCCTCCCGCTTCTTCTCGGTCAGCTTCTTGGAGTCGTTGAGGCCGGGCAGCTCCGCCCCGAAGGGGAGAATCACCGCCGCGGCGTACACCGGCCCGGCCAGGGGCCCGGCGCCGGCCTCGTCGCAGCCGCACACCGAGGAATACCCCTCCTCCCGGCAGGCCCGCTCCAGGGCCCAGAGATCAGTCCCCGCCATGGCCGGCCTCCACGCTCTCCGCGTCCTGGGGGCTTTCAAAGGTGATCCGCCCCAGCTTGCCGGAGCGGTATTCGTCCAGCAGGATCCGGGCCATGCGCTCGGTGTCCACCTCGCCGCCGGAGATCAGGAAGCCCCGCTTCCGGCCGCACTGCTCCAGCAGCTCCCAGCCGGGCTGCTCCGGATCCACCTCCACCTTGAACCGCTCCAGCAGGGCCTGGGGATAGCGCTTTGCCAGAATCTCAATTAGGTGGCAGGCCAGGGTCTCCAGATCCATGATCTCGTCCTTCACCGCCCCGGTAAAGGCCAGGTGGATGCCGGTGGTCTCGTCCTCAAACTTGGGCCACAGGATGCCGGGGGTGTCCAGCAGCTCCAGCCCGGCGTCCACGCTCACCCACTGCTTGCCCCGGGTGACGCCGGGCTTATTGCCCGCCTTGGCAGACTTCTTCTTCGCCACCTGGTTGATGAAGGTGGACTTGCCCACGTTGGGCACCCCCACCACCATGGCCCGCACCGGCCGGCCCACCAGTCCCTTGGCCTTCCACTGCTCCAGCTTCTCCTTCAGGGCCGTTTTGATGGCGGCGGAGAACTGGTTCACTCCCTTGCCGTCCCGGGCGTTGGTCTCCAGCACCGACCAGCCCTTCTGCCGGAACCAGTCCGACCACGCCTTGTTCATGGCCGGATCGGCCTGATCCGCCCGGTTGAGGACGATCAGCCGGGGCTTCTCCCCTACCAGCTCGTCAATGTCCGGGTTGCGGCTGGAGATGGGGATGCGGGCGTCGATGATCTCGGCCACCAGATCCACCTGCTTCAGATCCGCCTGGATCTGCCGCCGGGTCTTGGTCATGTGGCCGGGATACCACTGAATGTTCACGGGGCGCCCTCCTTCCTTTTCCTTGGGTAAAAGAATAACTTATATTATACACAACATCTGGTGGTTTGAAAAGAGTCTGGTACCAAAAACAGATACGAAAAAAGGAGAGGCACTGCCTCTCCTTTTTTACATGCCTGCAGCTCAGATGCGCTCCTTGACCTTGGCGCTCTTGCCCACGCGGTCGCGCAGGTAGTACAGCTTGGCACGGCGCACCTTGCCCTTGCGGACGGTCTCGATCTTCTCGATGGTGGGGGCATGGATGGGGAACACCTTCTCCACGCCGACGCCATAGGAGATGCGGCGCACGGTGATGGTCTCCTCGATGCCGCCGTGCTTCTTGGCGATCACGGTGCCCTCAAAGACCTGGATACGCTCCCGGTTGCCCTCCTTGATGTGGACGTGAACGCGGACGGTGTCGCCCACTTCGGCCACAGGGGGCTCGGCCTTCAGGTTCTTGTTGTTGAATGCCTGCATGAGATCCATTTATAACATCCTCCTGGTTTATAGGCGTTCGTACCGGCCTTTCCGGCCGCCCGATTTCTGGGAAGCGGCCGCCGCAGAGGAACACCCTTTATTGAGACTGCAATAGTTTACCACAACCGGTTCCGGATTGCAAGCACATTTTTGACTTTCAGGCGTAAATCTTCATCCCAGCCGCTCCATCCGCATGTTTCCCGCCGCCGGCGCGGCCAGCAGCCACAGCGCAGTGAGCAGCAGGCTCAAATTCCCCCGCCCCTGCCACACCAGGGTCAGGGCCCCGCACACCAGCCCCGCCGCCAGGGCGGCGGAGAGGGCGGGGACAAACCTGTCCGCCCGCGCCCGCCCGGCCAGCAGGGCCAGAGCGCACCACAGCACCCGTCCCCCGTCCAGCTGGGCGGCGGGGAGCAGGTTGAAGGCGCCCAGGGCCAGATTGAGCCCGGCGAAGCAGTAGCCCCACTCCGTCCCCGTCCTGGCCGCCGCCCAGGCGGCGGCCAGGTTGGCGCAGGGTCCGGCCAGGGCGGCGATGCACTGGCCCGCGTACCCCAGAGGATAGCGGGCGGACAGGCGCATCTCCGCCCCCACGCAGGTGAGGCGCAGGGCGGTGATCCGGCCGCCCAGGGCCCGGATAGCCAGCCAGTGCCCCGCCTCGTGGAGAGCACAGGCCAGCAGGGCCAGGGGCAGCACCCCCTGGCCGTCCAGGTAGTACAGCGCCGCCAGCATCAGCAGGGCGCCGCCGCTGATCTCCACCCGCCTCCAGCGCAGCATCTAGGTGGTCTCGATATAGTAGAGCGGGTTGAGGAGCACCCCGTTGAGCTTCAGCTCAAAGTGGAGGTGTGGGCCGGTGGCGTTGCCCGTGTCCCCGGACTGGGCCACCCGCTCCCCAGCCGCCACCACCTGGCCCTGCTGAACCAGCAGCTGGCTGCAGTGGGCGTAGAAGCTCTTCAGGCCGCCGACGTGGCTGAGCTGAAGGTAGAGGCCGTAGACGGGGCTGTCGCCGATGTAGTCCACCGTGCCGCTGGCGAAGGCCAGCACATCAGTGCCGTTGTTGACGGCCAGATCCACCCCGTTGTGGAACTTCTCCTCCCCGTCCACCGGGTGCTCCCGCCAGCCGAAGGGCGAGGAGACCCAACCCAGGGCCGGTGTCACCGTCTCCACGACCCCCAGAGCGCTCAGGCTGTATTTGTCCATGGTGGCGTTATCGGGCAGGGCAGGGCCGGTGTACTCCACGTGTACCACCGCCGGCTCCGCCTCGGGCTGGGGCTCCGTTTGGTCGGCCTCCGCCCGGGGCTCCGCCGGGGTCGCCGCCAGCGGCCCCCGCAGGCCCAGCCAGTGGCCGGACGCGCCCTCCCGGACAGGAAAGCCGCTGAGGAAGGCGGCCTGGGCCCGGAGCAGCGGGGAGTCCGCCCGGGACGCCTGCCCCTGCACGGTCACCGCCGCTCCGCCGAACACCTCCACCCACAGCTCCCCCAGGGTGTCCAGGATGGGCTCCCCCTGGGAGACCGAACGGCCCAGCTGGGAAAAGGCGGCCTGGAAATCCGTATCGCTCTGAATCACGCCCAGCACCGTCTCCCGGGCCTCCGCCAGCCGCTCCGGAAAGATCCCCTTCCCCACAAACACCGCCAGAAACAGGGCCAGACAGACGGCCAGCTGGGCCAGCCGCCGCCGCTCCCGAAGGCCGAGGGCCACGCCTGCCCCACTCCCCCGCCGTCTGGCCATCCTCCGCTGTCCCCCGCTCCGCTCCTGCCGCCGCTTCTCCCACTTTTGATAGGCCGTATCCATCGTGCTCTTCCCTTCCGTAATCCGTCTTGTAATGATTCATATGCGGACGGGCCCGCGGCTATGCGGCGAAAACGGGAAGACACATAAAAAGACGCACCGCAGATTCTGCGGTGCGTCTTTTTGGTTGTCAGTAGGACTCAGCCCTGCTGCTCACGCATGCGGGCGAAGCACTCGCTGCAGTAAACGGGACGGTCGGACTTGGGCTCAAAAGGAACCCTGGCCTCACCGCCGCAGGCAGCGCAGGTAGCGGTGAAATACTCACGGGGGCCGCGGGCCGCAGCCTTACGGGCGTCGCGGCAGGCCTTGCAGCGCTGGGGCTCGTTCTGGAAACCGCGCTCCGCGTAGAACTCCTGCTCACCGGCGGTGAACACGAACTCCTGGCCACATTCCTTACATACCAGAGTCTTGTCTTCGTACATGATGATACCCTCTCTTTGCATTGTTGCCCAGATCCGGATTTCCCGAGCGTGCTGGGACTGTAATATTGCGTTCAGCTTTCGCTGACATCGCCAGATGAAGATTGCTGCGCCAATTTGCGCCGGATGCGCTGGACAGCGTTGTCCACCGATTTCGGGGACTTTTTGACCTCGGCTGCGATCTCAGAGTAGGACAAACCGGTCAGATACAACCGAAGTACATTGGCTTCGAAACCGGACAATTGGCCCATCAGTGCCTCCATCCGCTCCCGGAAGGCCTCCCTGCTGAGAAAAATCTCCTCCGGATCCTCCAGATGCTGAACCGATGCACGGTAGGCATAGCGATCGCCGTTCCCGCAAAAAAGAGGGGTTTCGAATGAGACCGAGTTGTTCAGCGGTGTGTGCTTATCTCTTGCTGCTGCCTTGATGACAGAGAGCAGGCGGTTCTTGATGCAGACCTCCGCATAAGTGCGGAAAGAGGCCGCCTTGGACGGGTCATACTCCCGGATGGCGGCCAGCAGGCCCACCATTCCCTCCTGAATCAGATCCTCACTGTCGCCACCAGCCAGGAAATAGGGGCGGGCACACACCCGCACCAAGCGGTTGTAGCGAATAACCAAACGCTCCTCCGCGACCCGGTCGCCGGCGGCGGCCCTGCCGCAGAGAACTTCGTCGGAATCTGATCCAGATGGATTCTGACCTGCTTTCATACCCTTGCTCCTTGTATATTATATGCGAAAGGTTCGGAACTGTCAAGCTTTTGTGCAAATTTTCTCCGCCGATCTCAGCTGTTTTTTATCACATTTGCCAAAAATTCGGCGACCGCGCGGGCCTCATCCCCGGTCTGGGCCTCCACCATGACCCGGATGAGGGCCTCGGTGCCCGAGGGGCGCACCAGAATCCGGCCGTTGCCCGCCAGGGCCTTCTCCTGCTGGCTAATGGCGGCCTGAAGGGCTGAGTCGGCCATGATGGCCTCCTTCTTGGCCTTGTCGGCCACGGGAATGTTGACCAGCACCTGGGGATACCGCCTGCACCCGGCCACCAGCTGGGAGGCCTTCTTCCCGGAGCGGCAGAGCAGATCCAGGAACTGCAGGGCGGTGAGCTGGCCGTCGCCGGTGGTTGCGTAACGGCGGAAGATGGTGTGCCCCGACTGCTCGCCGCCGATGACATAGCCGCTCTCCTCCATCTTCTCCAGCACGTTGCGGTCGCCCACGCTGGTGCAGAAGAGCGCCACGCCGTGCTCCTGGCAGAAGCGGTGCAGGCCCAGATTGCTCATGACCGTTGCCACGATGGCCCCGCCGGACAGCTCCCCCTTCTCCTTCAGATCCAGGCCGCAGGCGGCAATCACCTGGTCGCCGTCAATCTCCTCCCCCGTCTCGTCCACCATGAGGCAGCGGTCGGCGTCGCCGTCAAAGGCGATGCCCAGGTCGTAGCCGCCGGCCTTCACCATGGCCTTGAGCTGCTCCAGATGGGTGGAGCCGCAGCCGTTGTTGATGTTGACCCCGTCGGGATCGGCGTGGATCACGTCGGTGTGCAGATCGGGGAAGCGGTCGAACAGCCGGGCCGCCGTGGCGGAGGCGGCGCCGTTGGCGCAGTCCACCAGGATGTGCAGTCCCGCCAGATCGGAGTTGATGGTGGACACCAGGTGGTCGATGTAGTCCTGGCTCTCCTGCTGGTCGGCGTAGATCACCCGGCCGATGTCCCCGCCGGTTTTCAGGGGCACCGCCACATCGTTGAGGATGATGTCCTCGATGCGGTTCTCCAGCTCGTCGGACAGCTTGAAGCCCCGGCCGTTGAAGATCTTGATGCCGTTGTGCTCAAAGGGGTTGTGGGACGCGGAGATCACCACCCCCGCATCGCAGCCGGTGTCCACCGTCACCCAGGCCACCGCCGGGGTGGGGATCACGCCCAGGTGGAGCACGTCGGCCCCGGCGGAGCACAGCCCGGCGATCAGCGCCCCCTCCAGCAGGTCGGAGGAGATGCGGGTGTCCTTGCCGATGGCAAACCGGGGCTGCCCGCCCCCCTTCTCCTGGGTCATCACGTGGGCGGCGGCCATGCCCACCTTGTACGCCAGCATGGCGTCCAGTCCGTCGTTGACGACACCGCGGATGCCGTCGGTTCCAAATAATTTACCCATGTTTTCTTCCACCTCGTTATCAATTGACCGTTCCGGCCCGTTCCGGGCGAAACCAAGTGTTTTGCTGATGTTAATCGCTCTCCTGATCCTGCCCGGGCCTTTTCCGCTGCCGCGCCTTCTCGATGGGCTGGGAGCAGAGGGCGGACAGCAGCCCCGTCACCAGAATCGCCAGGGCGTTGGCCTCCACCTGGGGCATCAGCAGATCCGCCGCCCAGAACACCAGGGCGGAGCACAGGGTGTCCAGGGGGATATACAGCAGATTGGCCTGCCGCCGGGTGGCCCAGCCCAGCCGGAACAGGGCGCCGGCCAGCCCGTTGGTGAACAGCTCCAGGGGCAGGCCGATCACCGAGGAGAGCAGCACATAGCCCATCAGCCAGCCGAAGGAGGTATAGCGCACCCCCAGCAGATGCAGAAGCCCGGCGTCCACCAGGACGACGGCCGCCACAACGGCCAGGACAAGGAGCACCACCAGGAGCACGCCCAGAACGGCGCCCCAAAAATTCTTTTTCATGGAGATTGCCCGGTTCCTTTCTTCTCTCAGCCGTCCCCGAACATCGTCCGCAGCATCCCCTCCGGGTCGTTGAGGAAGCGGCGCGTCAGGATGTAGTGCTCGGTGTGCCGGTACTCCGTCCGCTCTATGCCCTTCTCCGAGAGCAGATAGACGGCCGCCCCGGGATAGGCCATGAGGATGGGGGAATGGGTTGCCACCACGAGCTGGGAGCCCTCCCCCGCCAGCAGGCGCATCTGCCCCAGCAGGGTGAGCTGCCGCGCGGGGGACAGGGCGGCCTCCGGCTCATCCAGCAGGTAGAGCCCCTCCCCGCCGAAGCGGTTCTGCACCAGGGCCAGGAAGCTCTCCCCGTGGGACTGGGCGTGGAGGGAAACCCCGCCGTAGCTGTCCAGCAGGCTGGGGCCGGGCTCCTCGTCCAGCCTGTCGATATAGCTGGCCGCGTTGTAGAAGCTCTCCGCCCGGAGAAAGAAGCCGTCCCGGGGGTAGGCGCTGCGGGAGACGGTGAGATACTCCCCCAGGGCCGAGTGGGTATCCCGGGTGGAGAAGGAGAAGTTCCGGGTGCCCCCCTCCGGGTTGAAGCCGCAGGCGACGGCGATGCCCTCCAGCAGGGTGGACTTTCCCGCCCCGTTCTCCCCCACCAGGAAGGTGACCGGGCTGTCGAAGGCCAGCCGCTCCCCCGCCCGCAGTTGGGCCAGGGCGGGCAGCCGGTTCAGCCAGGAGTCCTCCGGCAGGGGGCGGCCCAGGAAAATCTCCCGGATATAGCCCGGGCCGCTCACAGGGACAGCTGATCCAGGCCGAAGCCCCCGCCGGGGGGCGTCAGGCCCAGGTGCTCATAGGCACGCCGGGTGACGCACCGGCCCCGGGGCGTGCGGGTGAGGAAGCCCATCTGCATGAGATAGGGCTCGTACACGTCCTCCAGGGTGACGGCCTCCTCGTTGATGGTGGCGGCCAGGGTCTCCAGCCCCACGGGGCCGCCGCCGTAGTGCTCAATGATGCTGGTGAGCATCCGCCGGTCGATGGCGTCCAGTCCCAGGTGATCCACCTCCAGGGCGGTGAGGGCCTGGTCGGCCACCGAGCGGGTGATCACGCCGCCGGCCTTCACCTGGGCGAAGTCCCGCACCCGCCGGAGCATCCGGTTGGCGATGCGGGGGGTGCCCCGGCTGCGTTTGGCGATCTCCATGGCGCCGTCGTCCTCGATGGGCACATCCAGGATCCCCGCCGAGCGCTTGACAATCAGGGCCAGCTCCTCCGGGGTGTACAGCTCCAGCCGCAGGGTCACGCCGAAGCGATCCCGCAGGGGGGCGGACAGCTGGCCCGCCCGGGTGGTGGCCCCGATCAGGGTGAATTTCGGCAGATCCAGCCGGATGGAGTTGGCCGACGGCCCCTTGCCGATGATGATGTCGATGGCGAAGTCCTCCATGGCCGGGTACAGAATCTCCTCCACCGAGCGGTTGAGCCGGTGGATCTCGTCCACAAAGAGGATGTCGTTCTCCGCCAGGTTGGTGAGCAGGGCGGCCAGATCCCCCGGCTTCTCGATGGCCGGGCCGGAGGTGATGCGGATATTGACTCCCATCTCGTTGGCGATGATGCCGCTGAGGGTGGTCTTGCCCAGGCCGGGCGGGCCGTGGAGCAGCACGTGATCCAGGGGCTCCCCCCGCATCCTGGCGGCCTGGATGAATACCTCCAGGTTGCCCTTGGCCTTCTCCTGGCCGATGTACTCCCGCAGGGTTTTGGGCCGCAGGGAGCCCTCGTTCTCATCCTCCCGGGTCAGGGACGTGGTGACCAGGGGCTCCTCTGTCTCAAAGCCGGTGTCGGAAAAATCAATGCTCAAGTGCTCACTTCCTCTGAAATCCCCAGTTCTTCTTCCGGTGTCGGGGGCCTGGTGTGCCCGCGCAGCTCGGGTGAGCAGGCGCCGCAGGCGCGGTAGTTCTCCCGCCCCTCCGCCAGCGTTACGAGGTTGCAGCCGCCGGGCTCGTCAGGGTACTCCAGCGCCCAGGGATCGTCCACCCAGGCGCAGACAGGGCAGGTCTGATAGCTCCCCACCGGCTCCTCTTCCATGGTATAGTTCCCACAGCACGGACAGGGATACGGCTTCGCCGTTCCGGCGCCGGAGGGCGCGGCGGGGCGGCAGCTGTCCAGCAGCTCCGCCACCTTGTCCAGGAAAGACTCCTCTCCCACGGTGTTCATCTTGACGAACATGGCCTGACTGCCGCCGGAGGTGATAGCGGAGATGAAAATCCGGTTCCCCTCCCCCACCAGGGTCAGAGTCAGGCTCACCCGGTTTCCACCCAGAAGGCTGTACCGCTCATAGACCCGCACCGCACAGCGGAAATCCGGGCCGCTGTAGTCGCTGCCGTCCTCCCAGCTGGCCGAGGCGCTGCCGCTCAGGATGCCGTCGTGCAGGTAGTCCAGCAGGGCGTCAAAGTCTCCGGTCAGGGTTCGCTCCAGCTTCGCCATGCCTCGGCCCCCCTTTAGTTCTTGACCATCTTTTTCAGCGCCTGTTTGATCACGTCCTCCAGGGACAGGGCGTCCACGTCGATGCCCTTCAGGGCCACGCCGATCTCGCTCTGGCTGTATCCCAGCACCGCCAGGGCGGCGGCGGCCTCGCTGGACTTGTTCTCGGGGATCACCGTGACGCCGGTGCCGCCGTAGCTCTCCCCGTCGGCGGAGAGCTGCCCCTTGGCCAGCTTATCCTTCAGCTCCAGGATGATGCGCTGGGCGATCTTCTTGCCGATGCCCTGAGCCACCGTCAGGGCCTTCTCGTCCCCGGTGATGATGCTCATGGCCAGGGACTCCGGCGTGGCGGCGGACAGGATGGACAGGGCCGCCTTGGGCCCCACGCCGGACACGCCGATGAGCATCTGGAAGCAGTTGAGCTCGTTCTCGGAATAGAAGCCGTACAGCTCCATGGCGTCCTCCCGGACGTTCAGGTGGGTGTAGAGCTTGGCCCTCTCCCCCTTTTTCAGCCGGGCAAGGGTGTTGTTGGTGGTGCGGCAGGCATACCCCACCCCGCCGCAGTCGATGACCGCCAGGAAGGGGGCCGTGTGGGCCACGGTGCCGTTGACATAGTAAAACATGGTGTTGTTCGCTCCTAACGGGTGGGATTGCGCACCTCATACCGGCCGCTGCCCGGTTTCGCGGCGTCGGGGCTCTGGAGCCGGGAGGTGAACGAGCGGGCGTGGCACAGGGCGATGGCCACCGCGTCGGCGGCGTCGTCCGGCTTGGGGACGGCCTTCAGGTTCAGCAGGCGGCGGGTCATTTCCATGACCTGCCGCTTCTCTGCCTTGCCATAGCCCACCACCGCCTGCTTCACCTGGCTGGGGGTGTACTCATAGATGGGCACGCCCCGGCGCTCGGCGGAGAGCAGGATCACGCCCCTGGCCTGGGCCACGCCGATGCCCGTGGTGATGTTGTTGTTGAAGAACAGCTCCTCCACCGCCATGGCCTGGGGCTTGAACTGCTCCAGCAGCAGCTCCATGTCATCGGCAATTCGGAGCAGCCGGGCGGGCAGAGGCTCCCCCGCCGGGGTGGTGATGGCGCCGCACTGCACCAGCCGCTGCCGGCCGCGATCTGCCTCCACCAAGCCGAAGCCCACGATGGCGAAGCCGGGGTCGATTCCTAAAATCAGCATGGTATGCGTTCCCTTTCTCAGTCCATACAAAAAATATTGTACCACGGCACACCGGTCGGCGCAAGACGAAAAACAGGCCGGAACACACTGTGCTCCGGCCTGTCGCTTACGCCCTGGGATGGGCTTTGTTGTAGACATTTTTCAGCTTCTGGTTCACCAGCTGGGCGTAGATCTGGGTGGAGGAGATATCCGCGTGGCCCAGCATCTCCTGGATGGAGTGGAGATCCGCCCCGTTTTCCAGCAGGTGGGCGGCGAAGGAGTGGCGCAGGGTGTGGGGGGTGATCTCCGTCTGGATGCCCGCCTTTTCCTGGTAGTGCTTGATGATCTTCCAGAAGCCCTGGCGGCTCATCCGCTCCCCGCTCATGTTGACGAACAGGGCCCGCTCATCGGGGTGCTCCACCATCTGGGGCCGCACGTGGGTGATGTAGTCCTCCAGGGCCTGAACCGCCGCGGGATAGAGGGGGATCATCCGCTCCTTTCCCCGGCCGGCGCAGCGGAGGAAGCCCGCCGCCAGGTTGACGCTCTCCAGATCCAGGCCGATGAGCTCCGACACCCGGATGCCGGTGGCGTAGAGCAGCTCCAGCATGGCCCGATCCCGGCAGCCCTTGGCGTCGGAGGGGTCGGGCTGCTCCAGAAACAGCTCCACCTCCTTGGAGGTGAGGATGTGGGGCAGCTTGCGCTCCACCCTGGCTGGGGACAGCCCCCGGGCCGGGTTCACCGCCACCAGCCCCTTCCCCATCAGGTAGGTGTAAAAGGACTTGAGGGAGGCCAGGCTGCGGGTCACCGTGGCCGCCGACTTTCCCTTGGATGTGAGGAAGCGGGTATAGGCCTCCACATCCCGCTGCTCCGCCTGCTCCGGCAGGAGCTCCTCCCCCGCCAGCCAGTGCAGATACTGGTTCACATCCCGCAGGTAGGAGCTCAGGGTGTTGGAAGAAGCACGCTTTTCCTCGGTCAGGTAGTGGGCATAGCCCGATTGATAATCCATCCGTCCAACACCTTCTCACACAATTCTCTATCCGGCCAGCAGGGTGCCGGCCAAGCCGGACACCAGCGCGGGAACCGCGAAGCCGTCCAGCAGCATACACACACACAAAGCCGCGGCGCACCCGCCGCAGCGCAGCCAATAGGCCCGTCCATAGAGGGGGGCGGCCTTGCTCTCCCCCCAGACCCGCCCGGCCAGTGTCCGGGCGGTCATGAAGCTCTGCACCCCCAGCACAAAGAGCGCCGGGACAGAAAACGCCCCGCCCACGCCGAACACCAGCAGGGCCAGCAGACAGCCCGTACCGCCGAAGAGGCGCACAAAAGAGGCGATGGAAAAGGCCAGCAGGAACCCCCGCACCGCGAAGAGCAGGGGCAGGGCCAGCAGGCCCAGGGCCGTGAAGCCCAGCAGAAGGGCCAGCAGCGGCCAGCGCAGAGTCTCCCACACCAGCGCGGCCAGGGCCGGCGGAGCGGTCTCTCCCGCCTGTGCGGCCCGCAGGAAGCCCTCCACATAGGCGGCCAGGCTCTCCTGCCCGCCGCCGTCCACACAGCCGGCCAACAGGCAGCCCGCCAGCCCGCCCAGGAAAAAGCAGGCCGACACCGCCGCCAATATCAGCACCGCCCCGTCCGCCGATGTGCTCAAACGGTCTGCCCTCCGCATGGCTCCCACCTCCCATGGGAGTGTATGCGGACAGGGCCGCCCGTAGACGTGCCGGAACCGTTCCTATGCTAACTATAGACCAACCGGGCCGCGTGTGCAAGAATCCTGGGATAAAAAAATCATTTTTGGCTATTATGCCAATATTTTATGTAAACTATATTATGTAAATCCCGCAAACCAAAAGAGAGGCGCCGCAGTGTGCGGCGCCTCTCTTCCTCGCCTCTTTATGCTGTTTTTAACGCATATCTCCGAAAAATTCAGAACCTTTTTGGTCGATTACGCCCGATTACATTCCGTATAATTACGATCTGTATACCTCAGTCCGCCATGCCCGCCGCAATAGCCCGCAGGGCGATGGCGCACTCCAGCCGCTTGCGCTCCAGCTCGCACCCCACCCGGTGGGGCTTTTTTATGTCGCCGTTGACAAGCAGATTGGAGGCGGAGCACCCGCCGGAGCAGTAGAACCGGGCCCAGCAGTCCCTGCACTCCTCCCTGGTGTAGATGTTCAGCCCGGCAAAGCGGCCGGACAGCTCCTTGTCAAAGGTGCCGTCGTGGACGCTGCCCAGCCTGTAGTCCTCGTTGCCGACGAACTGGTGGCAGGGGTAGATATCCCCCTCCGGGGTGATGGCCACGTACTCGCAGCCCGCGCCGCAGCCCCGCAGCCGCTTGATCACGCAGGGCCCCTGGGCCAGATCCACATTGAAATGGAAGAAGTTGGTCTCGGGGTGATCCTTCAGGTACTCGGCCAGGCGCTCGTACTCGGCCTCCAGCTCGGGCAGATCCTCCTCCTGGAGCGCATAGGGATCTTCCCTCTTCCCCACCACCGGCTCCACCGACACGTTCCTGCCGATGGCCGCCAGGGCCTTCACATCCTCAGCGAAGTCCTTGTGGAAGCGGGTGAAGGTGCCCCGCAGATAGTAGTCCTTGGTGCCCCGGCCGGCGATGAGCTTCTCAAACTTGGGGACGATCACGTCATAGCTGCCCTTGCCGTTGACAGTGGGACGCAGATCGTCATTGACCTCCTTCCGGCCGTCCAGGGACAGCACGGCGTTGGACATCTCCCGGTTGATGTACTCGATGTTCTCGTCATTGAGGAGCACGCCGTTGGTGGTGATGGTAAAGCGGAAGCATTTGTCATGCTCCTTCTCCACGGAGCGGGCGTACTCCACCGTCTTCTTCACCGTATCCATGGCCATCAGGGGCTCCCCGCCAAAGAAGTCCACCTCGATGTTGCGCCGGTGGCCGGACTTCTCAATCACAAAGTCGATGGCCTTCTTGGCGGTCTCGAAGTCCATGGTCATGCGGTGGCCGGTGCCGAAGTCGCCGGTACCCGCGAAGCAGTACTTGCACCGGAGGTTGCAGTCGTGGGACACGTGGAGGCACAGGGCCTTCACCAGGGCCTGCTGCTGCATGGAGGCGGCCTTCTCCCGGTCGATGTAGTCGTCCTCCTCGAAGAGCAGCCCCTGCTCCGCCAGGCCGCGCAGCTCCTGCCAGGCCTCCTCCAGGGCGGCGGGGTCGTACTGGGGCAGCCTGGCCGCCACCTCCGCCGGGCAGTGCTCTCCCATGGGGGGCTCCACCAGCTCCAGCAGGTGGTAGGTCAGCTCGTCCAGCACATGGACGGCGCCGCTGTTCACATCCACGGCGACGTTCACGCCGAGGCATTGAAAGGTATGTACCATATCTGTTCGTTCCTCACTTGATTCCGGCATGGAAAAAGGGTGGGGGTACCCCACCCTTTTCAAGCCCTGTTCGTTCTTACTGGTTCTCGCACTTCTGATTGGCGACGGTGCAAGAGGTCTTGCAGGCGGACTGGCAGGAGGTCTGGCACTCCCCGCAGCCGCCGTGGGCGGCGCTCTTCTTCAGGGTCGCGCCGTTCAGCGTCTTGACATGCTTCATTCTCGTTTCCCTCCCATGGCGATAGTTTAGAATGAGTATACCACATCCATCGCCTGATTTCAATTATTTTCTGCGTTTTTTCCGGGGTGCGGCTTTTTTCTTCCCGCTCCCCAGCAGCCCGGCGGCCGCGCCGCCGCACAGGCAGCCGCACAGCAGTCCGATGCCTCCGGCCTCCAGGGACACATTCTCAAAGCACAGCGAGCCGATGGTAAGCAGCAGCAGGAACAGCACCGCCCCGGCGGTCAGGCCCACGATCAGCGCCCGGCTCCCGCACCGCCGCACGGCCAGCACGCCGCCGGCAAAGGCCCCCAGCACGCAGCCCACGATGGTCAGCTGGTACATCAGCTCCTCCCCCGCCAGGCCGCCGGAGATGGCCGCCGACGCGCCCAGCAGGAAGGCAAAGCAGACCGCCAGGGCCAGCACGCCGCCCAGCACGATTCCCATGCCGCAGCGGATCAGCTTCGCGCCCTGCTCCTCCTCTTTTTTTCCCATAAAAACACCCTCCCTTGGCATGGATTTCTACTGAAACCTATGCAGGGAGGGTGTTGGCTAGTACGATATTACTTCTTGTCCTTGGAATCCTTGGTGTCCTTGGTATCCGCAGGGGCGTTCTCCGTGGACTGGGTGCCCTTGGTGGAGATGGCCCACTTGGTAAACTCGATGCGCACCCGGTCGGCGCTGGTCTCGATAACGATGGTGTCCTCCTTCACCTGGCAGATGGTGCCCACTATGCCGCCGATGGTGGTGATCTCGTCACCCACCGCCAGCTCGGAACGCATCTTGGCCGCCGCCTTCTTCTTCTTGTTTTCCGGCCGGATCAGCAGGAAGTAGAAGACCGCGATCAGGATCACCAGCGGCAGAATCATCTGGGCCATCTGTCCCCCAGCAGCTGTCTCTGTCAGCATTGCGTTTGCAACCTGTGTAAACAATTGTATCCCTCCGATTTCAGCTTTGATAAAAGGACTTATCAAAGGGACATTATAAAGCCAAATGCAGGATTTGACAAGCCCTTTTCCCGTTTCCTTTACAAAAACTTCACAGCCGCCCGGACAGCTTCTCCGAGTACTCCGCCCGGAAGGCGGCGAACTGCCCTTCGTCCAGGGCCTGGCGGATGCGCTGAGTCAGCTTGTTGTAGAAATAGAGGTTGTGGAGCACCGCCAGGCGCATAGCCAGCATCTCCTCCGCCGCAAACAGGTGGCGCAGATAGGCCCGGGAGAAGTTCCGGCATACCGGGCAGTCGCAGTCCGGGTCGATGGGCCGCTCATCCAGCTTGTACTTCTCGTTGCGGATGTTCAGCGCCCCCGACCAGGTGAAGAGCTTGGCGTGGCGGGCGTTGCGGGCGGGCATGACGCAGTCGAAGAAGTCCACGCCCCGGGCCACCCCCTCGATGATGTTGGAGGGAGTGCCCACCCCCATGAGGTAGCGGGGCTTGTCCGCCGGCATCCAGGGCTCCACCGCGTCGATGACGTCGTACATCACCTGGGTGGGCTCCCCCACCGCCAGGCCGCCGATGGCGTACCCGTCGCAGTCCAGCTTGGCGATCTCCTTCATGTGCCAGATGCGCAGATCCTCAAAGGTGGCCCCCTGGTTGATGCCGAAGAGCATCTGCCGGGGATTCACCGCGTCGGGCAGGGCGTTGAGCCGGTTGTGCTCCGCCACGCACCGCTCCAGCCAGCGGAGGGTGCGCTCGCAGGAGGCCTTGGCGTACTCATAGGTGGCCGGGTTCTCCACGCACTCGTCAAAGGCCATGGCGATGTCGCTGCCCAGGTTGGACTGGATCTGCATGGACTCCTCCGGCCCCATGAAGATGCGCCGGCCGTCGATGTGGGAGGCAAAGGTGACCCCCTCCTCCTTGATCTTGCGCAGGCCGGACAGGGAGAACACCTGGAACCCGCCGGAGTCGGTGAGGATAGGGCCGTCCCACCGCATGAACTTGTGCAGGCCGCCCATCTGGCGCACCACCTGGTCGCCGGGACGCAGGTGGAGGTGGTAGGTGTTGGACAGCTCCACCTGGCAGCCGATCTCCTTCAGATCCAGGGCGGACACCGCCCCCTTGATGGCTCCCTGGGTGCCCACGTTCATGAACACCGGCGTCTGCACCGTGCCGTGGGCGCAGGTGAACACGCCCCGCCGGGCCTTCCCCTCTGTTTTCAGGACTTCAAACACAGTAAAACTCCTTTGTCTTTCAAAGCGGTTGATTTGGCAGACCTTATCATACCAGAAGGCGGGGAACTTGGCAAGGTTTCCGGCAAAAGCGGGCATTTTTCCGCCGCTGCAACCGCCGGTTGCCGAATAGTTGGTGGACAGGGCAGGCGCCTTCCCTTATAATTGGGCTCGAGGTGAGGACAATGACACTGGGAGAGCGCATCCGGGAGCAGAGGAAGGCCAGGGGCATGTCTCAGGAGATGGTGGCCGGGCGCCTTGGGGTGAGCCGCCAGGCGGTGGCCAAATGGGAGAGCGGCCAGTCCGCCCCCAGCGCGGAGAACCTCCACAGGCTGGCGGAGCTGCTGGGCACCACCGCCGGCAGCCTGCTGGATTCCCCGGCAGTGGGGAGCGGAGCCGCAGAGCAGGCCTACTCCCTCCTCCGGGCGGAGCGGAAGGCGGAGTCGGAGAGACGCCGGAGCCGGCGGCAGCGCAATCTTCTGGCCGTCCTGGCCGTGGTTGGTGCCTACCTGGTCATCTACCTGCTGGGGCGGATCTTCGGCACCGCGCCGGGCAGCTATTCTTTGGCGGGCTGGCTGTTCGGGAATGATCCCCAGCAGCTCTCCTACCTGTACGGCTGGCTGCTCCGCCAGAAGCTGTTCTGGGCCGCCCTGCTGATCTCCGCCCTCCCTGCCCTTTGGGGAAAATACCGGTTCTCAGCCACCGCCTCCGTCGGCTTTGCCCTGGGCCTGGCGCTGGGGGAGCTGGCGGGCCCCAACCCCGCCGGGGCCCCCTGGGGACACGGCCACGACGGATGGGCCATCTGGGGCGGGTGCTTCCTGCTCTCCCTGGCTATGGGCGGGGTGCTGGAGCGGCTGTCCCGGCGGGGATTGGCTGTCAAATCCCGGGCCTTCCTGCTCTGGTGTGCCCTGTTTGTGCTGGGCACGGCCGCTGTGGTCTTACTGGTTAAATGGGGCACTCCGGTTCCAACCGGAAGCTGATGCCCCCTCCGGGAACCTCTCCTCCGCCCGATAGCCCAGCTGGGCTGGGTTGCCCTCGCTGCGGAAGATCCGGCGGCGCTTGAGGTCGCAGGCCACTGACCACACCGTGTCGTGGCCGGAGCTCCGGTCGTACTGGCAGAGAAATCCATACCTGCCGGACAGGAGGTGTTTCACAAAGTCCGCGGTGGGCGGGCCGTCCAGCCCCTCCAGCGCGGTGCGCATGGTCGCATACCGACGTCCGGCCTGCCAATTATCCGCCCCCGGAGGGCTGGATGGCATGCCGGGCAGGTGAAAAGCGTTGACGGCGCAAACGAAGCGGACGCCGGGGTTCCGGGGCTGCTCCACCGCCAGCCGCATCCCGTCGTACTCCGCCACCGCCACACTGCCGCCGGCATCGGCCAGGGTCAGGGTGAAGGGCGAGCCAAGCGGCAGGGTACGGATGGCTGCCAGAGCCTCCTCCACTGTTCCGAACCTCTCCAGCAGCCAGCGGAGCAGCAGCCCCACGTGGAAGCCGGGCCGGATGTGCACCCCCCATGCCGAGGTCAGGCCGGCGGCCAGGCCCCGCTGGTTGACGCCGTCCTCCATTTCCAAAAAGGCGGTGGTTCTGCCGGTATAGGCATATCCGTCGTCGGTGAAGCAGCAGGAGACGTTGGTATTGTAGTCCTCCAGCTCCACCAGAAAGTCGCTGTTGCGTCCAAAAAGCGTCTCCCCTCCTCCGGCAACCGCCAGGCAGGAGCAGGCACAGGCGGGCGGAATGGCATACATGCTGAACAGCACCGCCTGGAGCTCCTCTTCGCCGCAGCCCTGCCCGTCTGACAGACCCCGCAGCTCCTCCAGAAGCTCCGGGTAGTACCGGGCGTAGACTGGACGGCAGGCCGCCGCGTAGTCCCGCCGCGCCTGGGTGATGGGAAAGGGCACGTGCTCCAGAATAAAATGCTGGCGTGCCGACAGAAGGGAGCCCCACTGAAATCCGGTCTGGTAATGGGTTCCCGCCAGGGTGATGGTATTCATGTTTCTGGCTCCTTCTCCGTAAATTGGAGAGCCGCCGGCAGCCCTTGATGAGAGGATAGCCCCAACAAATTTTTATGTCAAGAGGAATTTGAATCGTAAAAAACGAGGTGCGCCCTGCTGGGCGCACCTCGTTTCAGCCTGTCGAAAAAGTCTTTTCGACAGGCTGCTGAACTTTTTGAAACTTCGAAAAAGTTTCAAAAAGTTGTTTGATCTAACGTGAAAGGGAACCCTGACGGTTCCCTTTCACACTATCCTTCCCTCCGAATCCTTTGGCGGGAGGGTTTCTCGACAGCCCCAAACGAGGTGCGCCCTGCTGGGCGCACCTCGTTTCTGTCTATTCCGTCTCCTGCTCTGCCACGCCGTCCATGGTCTGCTGGACGATGGACTCCATGATGTCGCCGGTGAGGGCCCCGGGCACATAGCCAAACACGTTGCCGTCGGCGCCGATCATGAAGGTGGTGGGGAAGGCGGTGATGCCGTAGTAATAGAAAATCTCGCCCGTGGTGTCCATCACCACCGGGAAGGTGTAGCCGTTGTCCTCCAGGAACTGCTCCACCTCCGCCTGGGTCACGTCCTGATTATAGGGCGCGTCCTCGGTCTTGGGGTTGGCCACCCCCAGGACGATCAAATCCCCCTGGTTCTCCCCGTACTTCTCATAGAGAGCCTGGATCTCCGGCATCTCGCTCTTGCAGGGGCCGCACCAGGTGGCCCAGAAGTTGAGGAACACCGTCTTGCCCGCGTAATCGGACAATGTGTGGGTCTCCCCGTACTGATCCACCAGGGTGAAGTCGGGGGCGGGGATCACCGGCCGCTCACTCGCCGCCGGGCTCTCCTCCGGCACCGGGGTTTCAGATGCCGGAGCCTCGGACGGCGCGGGGGCCGCGCTCTCCTCCGTCTGGGGCTGGTTGGATACGCCGCTGCCCGCCGCGCTGGACAGGTAGCTGGTGATGCCGTTCATGAAGCCGGTGAGGGTCATGACGCCCATGAGCACCAGCAGGGCCGCCCCCACCTTCACGGTGTAGCGCACCACCTTCTGGTGGCGCTTGAAGAAGTCCAGCACCGTGCCGGTGAACAGGCCCACCGCCAGGAAGGGCACCACGAAGCCCACGGTGTACACCCCGATGAGCAGGAAGCCTCTGGCCGCGCTGCCGGAGGAGGAGGCCATCAGCAGCACGCTGCCCAGGGTGGGGCCCACGCAGGGCGTCCAGGCAAAGCTGAAGGTGAAGCCCAGCACCAGGGCCACCAGGGGATTCATGGCCCAGCGATCCAGCCGGAAGGGCAGGCGGTGCTCATTCTCCAAAGCCCGGGAGCGGCCGAACACGCCGAACTGGTACAGGCCGAAGAGAATCATGATAATGCCGCTGATGCGGGCAAACCAGGTCTGATTCCGGGTGAAGAAGGTGCCCAGGGCGGTGAAGCCGAACCCCAGCAGGAAGAAGGCAAAGCTGACCCCCACCACAAAGAAGATGGTGTTCACCAGCACCCTGCCCCGGGGGTAACGGATATTGCCCTGGTCATCCACGGTCTTGGCGCCCCCGGCCAGGTAGCCCACATACAGGGGCACCAGGGGCAGCACACAGGGGGAGAAAAAACTGAGAAGCCCCTGTATCAGCACGGTAAGTACGGGTACGCTGGTCTCCAGTGTAAGTCCCATGGTCATCTCCTACTTAACATGTTTTAGACGGCGGTCGAGCTCCGCCAGGGTAACGGTGGAAAGATAGGCGCGGCAGCGGTCGTCCATCTCCCCCAGCAGGCCGTCCATCACGTCCGCCATGCCGGAGGCCACCAGGCAGGGCTGATCCAAGCTGCCGCTGCGCCAGCGGGCGGCCACAAAGCGGGCGTCCACTGCCGCCGCCACCCGATCCAGGGTGAGGGATTCCGGCTCCCCCGCAAAGCGGTAGCCCCCCTCGCTCCCCTCCCGGGTCTCCACCAGCCCTGCCTTTTTCAGGCCCGCCATCACCTTGCGCACCCGGGCCGGATTGGTGCAGATGTTCCGGGCCAGCTCCTCGCTGGACACCAGCTCCCCCCGGTGGTGCAGGTACACCAGGGCGTGAACCGCCAGGCAGAACGCGCTGTTCATGCCCTTCCCTCCCTCTCCGCCAGGGAGAGGAGATACTCCTCCGCGTAGTGGGCCGCCGCGGCCCCGTCGGCGGCGGCGGTGACAATCTGCCGCACCGCCTTGGTGCGCACGTCCCCCACCGCGAACACGCCGGGGATGCTGGTGCGGGTGGACTCGTCCGCCGCCACATAGCCGGCCCCGTCCATGTCCACCTGCCCGGCGAAGAGGGCGGTATCCGGCACCCGGCCCACGGCCACAAACAGGCCGTCGCACGCCAGCTCCCGCCGGGCGCCGGTGTTCACATCCTCCAGCTCCAGCCCTGTCAGGCGTTTCTCCCTGCGCAGGGCGGTGATCCGAGTGTTCCAGATGATCTCCACCCCCTGTTCCTCCAGGGCCCGGTGGTACACCGCAGAGGCCCGCAGCCGATCCCGCCGGTGGATCAGCCAGACCTTTTTGCACAGTCTGGACAGATAGAGGGCGTCCTCCACCGCCGTGTTGCCGCCGCCGGCCACCGCCACTGTTTTGTCCTTGAAGAACATGCCGTCGCAGGTGGCACAGTAGGCCACCCCCCGGCCCCGGAGGGCTGTCTCTTATACACATCTGACGCTGCC
>ERZ1090860.183-NODE-184-length-38749-cov-8.103995_pt1 | contig 38749 bp, 37 predicted proteins | sample MGYA00478483_ERZ1090860 | MGnify/ENA primary metagenome ERZ1090860 (study PRJEB33644, sample SAMEA5815741) | chicken gut metagenome | biome: Chicken; feature: Gastrointestinal Tract; material: Caecum | place: Ireland | collected 2019-01-01 | study: A study of the...
CATTGTCCACGGCATCGACTGAATAGTTGTTGCGCTCCAAAATGGTGACGAGCGCTTTGGACAGGGCTTTTTCATCCTCAGCCAGTAATAATCTCATATGCGTTTCTCCTTATCGGCGCAAGCGACAGCCGTTTTTTTCGTTCCTTGCCTTTATTATACAATACCGGTGGAACTTTAAATAGAGTTAAACGTTCCGTGCGCCGCACAGAGAAAAAACGGCGTTGTCCTCGGCCGATTGTGTGTGCGGCGGAATTGTGTTATAATAAGAAAAAAAGTTGAGCCGTTTTAAACGGAGGGGATAGCATGGATCTTGCAGATTTTTTTGCCATGGATAAGTTGTCGCAGCACGACGAGGAACAGCTTTTGGAATCCGCGATGCAGCTACAGCAGATGATGATGCTCTATGAAGCGGGCATCCGCGCAATCAAAACCAAACTGGATATCCTGAGCGACGAGTCGCATATTTCGGGTAAGCCCAGCCCGATCGACTCGATCAAAAGCCGAATCAAAACGCCGCGCAGCATTATCGGTAAGCTCAAGCGCCGCGGGTATCCCGTCTCGCTGCAATCCATGATGGAAAACCTCAACGATATCGGCGGCATTCGTGTAATCTGTCCGTTTATTGAGGATATTTACACGGTGGCCGATATGTTGATGCGGCAGGATGACTTGACGCTCATTGAGCGCAAGGATTATATCGAGACACCCAAGCCTAACGGCTACCGCAGTCTGCATCTGATTCTCGAGGTGCCGATCTTCCTGTCCGACCGCACGCAGCCGGTGCGCATCGAGCTGCAGCTGCGCACGATCGCCATGGACTTCTGGGCGAGTCTGGAGCATCAGCTGCGCTACAAATCCGATGTGCAGATGCCGGCGCATATTTCAGACGACCTGAAAGCCTGCGCGGATGTGATTGCCGCAACGGATGAGGAAATGCAGCGCATCGCCAAGGAATTACACGTACTCTGAACCGAAAGGAATTATTCTCTATGCAATACATACCCATTATCACGCTGGCGCTGGTCGTTGTGCTGCTGGTGCTGGTCATCGTGCTGCTCACCCGACGGCAGCAGCCGTCCGGCGGCGGTGACGCCAGCAGTTCGATCACTGCGCTGGGCACACTGGTCAACCAGAATTTGCGCGAAGGACGCGAGGCACAGATGAACCAGCTGTCCGTCATGGATAAAAGCCTTGCGGGCAAAATGAGCGCGGTGACCGACCAGCTCGGTCAGTTTGAGCGGCGGCTGCACGGCTTTACCGCGGAAACCACGCAAAATCTGGAGAACATCCGCGTGACGGTGGATCAGAACCTGCGCGCCATGCAGGCGGACAACAACAAAAAACTGGATGATATGCGACAGATCGTGGACGAGAAGCTGCAAAAGACTCTGTCCGAGCGGATGAACGAGTCTTTCCGGCTGGTCAACGAGCGGTTGGAGCAGGTTTATAAAGGACTGGGCGAAATGCAGACGCTCGCGCAGGGCGTGGGCGACCTGAAAAAGGTGCTGACCAATGTCAAAACACGCGGCATTGTGGGCGAAATCCAGCTGGGTGCAATTTTGGAGGATATCCTCGCGCCTGAGCAGTATGCCGTCAACGTTGCTACGCGGCCGGGCAGCCGCAATGTGGTCGAATACGCGGTCAAGCTGCCGGTCGAGGACGGCGGGCATGTCTGGCTGCCGATCGACTCCAAGTTCCCGGGCGACACCTACGGCGCGCTGCGCGACGCCTATGAGGACGGCTCGCGCGAGCAGATCGACGCCTGCGCCAAGACGCTGATCGCTACGCTCAAGTCCGAGGCCAAGGACATTCACGACAAGTATCTCGAGCCGCCGTATACGACGGATTTTGGTATCCTGTTCCTGCCGTTTGAGGGGCTGTACGCCGAAGCGGTCAGCCGCGGCATGGTCGAGGTGCTCCAGCGCGATTACCATGTCAATATTGCAGGCCCAAGCACAATGGCGGCGTTGCTCAACAGCTTGCAGATGTCGTTCCGCACGATTGCGATTCAGAAGCGTTCGGGTGAGGTGTGGAGCGTGCTGGGTGCGGTCAAGACTGAGTTTGACAAATTTGAGGCCTGCTTGACGCAGACCCAGACCCGGCTCGATCAGGCCAGCCGCGAGCTGGATAAGCTGGTCGGCACGCGCACACGCGCCATTCGCCGCAAACTCAAGGGCGTGACCGAGCTGAGCGAAGCGGAAAGCCAGTCGGTGCTCGGGCTGGCAGACGGCGCGGATGCGCCGGAGGACGAGGATTAAAGCGAGAAGGGGCGGTCCCATGAGGACAGCCCCTTCATAAATTCTTAAGAAAAATTTCACAGTTTTGTGAAGGACAGGCAGCGTAAAATCGGATAGAATAAAATCAGAAACACAAAGGAGGATCGCGGTATGAAACAGGACAACGAAAGAACGAACGGACTGTGGGATTGGTTCCGGCACTGGACAGACGTCCTGTTCGGCCCGATCGAGCGCGGCAAGTACCGCGGCTGGTAACACAGAAAAACGTCCCTGCGGCCCATGCAGAAGCATGTGGCTGCGGGGACGTTTTGTTATGCCTCGATGTAATAGCCCACGCCGCGCTCGGCGTGGATTTGGGCATCCGAGCCAATGGTGCGCAGCTTGCGGCGAACCAAAGATAAATAGACCTCGATGGCGTTATAGGCGGATTCGCTATCGATGCCCCAAACCTTTTGTCGCAGCGTTTCGCGCGGCAATACCTGTCCGGTGTGCAGCAGGAACAGCTCGACCAGTTGAAGCTCTTTGCAGGACAGCCGGACATCGCCTTTGGGGCCTGTCAGGATGCAGTGTCCGCGGTCGAGCGATAAATCGCCCGCTTGCAGCAAGCGAGGCTGCAATACCGGACTGCGTCGGCTGAGCGCACGGATGCGTGCCAGCAGTTCACCGATCAGAAAGGGCTGGGTCAGCACATCGTCCGCGCCGGCGTCCAGCACCAGAATACGGTCGCGCGCGGACAGATGTGCCGCCACGACCAGCAGCGGTACGGACATACCGTCCTCCCGCAGGGAAGGCAGGAGCGCGGTTAATTGCTGCGCTGCAGCTTTGCCTGCACGATCAGTCAGCAGGACTGCGACGTCATACAGTCCCTCTGGGCAGAGAAGCGGCTCTGCGCCGGGCAGTGGGATGTGGTCGAACAAAATATGGTCGCGCCGAAGCGCTTGCGGAATCTGTTCATTCTCAGTTGCCCCAATCAGAAGAATGCGCATGAAGAATCTCCTTTCTTACAAGGGGTGCTTTTTATTGTGCGCGGTGTATGTGGAGTTTTTGTGTAGGAGTGATGGAAAAATTGTTAAGTTACAGTTTTTTCAATCTTTCTTCAAACTACTGCGCTTATGATGATACGCGGTATTAAAACGCAAGCAGGAGGGAACAAGGATTGAAACTGCCGTTTGATTCATTGCGCGAAAAAAAGTCCCGAAAGGGAAAGAAAGCATTTTCTGTAAGCAGCGAGAGTAAAGAAGAACCGTCTGCCGAAAGCGCACCGCCGGGTGCGCACCGCAAAAAGAAGAAACGCCGGAAGCTGAAAAAGAAGGTGGTCATTCCGGTCGTACTGGTGGTTGTGCTGGTCGGCGCGTTCGGCGTGCGGCATTTTTTGCAGTCTGGAAAGGGCGAGGTGACGCAAACCTACACCGAGAGCGAAGCATCCCGACAGGATATCCAGCTGACGCTGTCCGCAACCGGCACCATTGAACCGGCCAATCAGTATGATGTCACCAGCGCGGTGCAGGGCGAAGTGCTGTCCTGCACGTTTGAGGAAGGCGACGAGGTGAAAAAGGGCGATGTGCTGTATGAAATCGACAGCACAGATGCACAAAACTCGATTGAACAGGCGCAGCTCTCGCTTCAGCAGAGCCAGAACAGCTATAACCAGACGGTGGAAAGTCTGGATGATCTGAATGTCAAATCCGAGAAATCCGGTGTGGTGACCAAGCTGTATGTAGAGGCGGGCGATCAGGTGCAGGTAGGCGCGACGATTGCGGATGTGCGCGATTCGTCTTCTATGGAGCTGACCGTGCCGTTTAATGCTTCGGATGCGGCGACGTTCAGCGTGGGCTCCGCGGCAACGGTTACGATTGACGGTTCGTTTGAGACGCTCACCGGCACGGTGACGGCCATTGATGCGGCGGATACCGTGCTTGACGGCTATCAGATCGTCCGCTATGTGACCATTCAGGTGAGCAATCCGGGCGGCCTGTCCACCTCGTCGGCGGCAAGCGCGACGGTGGGCGGCGTGGCCTGCAATCAGGGCGCAAACTTTACTTATCTGTCCGAATTCACAATAACCGCGGACACCGCTGGCAAGGTAGCGAGCCTGTCCATCCGGGAGGGCTCGTCCGTGTCCGTGGGTCAGACCGTGGCGACGCTGTCCTCTACCTCGGTCGAAAACCAAGTGGAGAACAGCAAGCTGTCGCTTGCCCAGCAGCAGCTTTCCTATCAGAATACCGTCGATAAGCTGGACGACTATACCATCACCGCGCCGATCGACGGCACTGTGATTACCAAAAACACCAAGGTGGGTGATACGCTCGACGCGACCAACGGCCAAACGACGTTGGCGGTTATTTATGATCTGTCTTATCTGACCTTTGATATTTCGCTTGACGAGCTGGACATCAATCAGGTCGCGGTGGGGCAGACGGTCAATATCACCTGCGATTCGCTGGAGAGCGCAGAACCCATTGAAGGCGTGGTGACCAAGGTTTCAGTTGCGGGCACGACAGAAAATGGCGTGACCAGCTATCCGGTCACCGTGCAGATCGACAACCCGCCTGAGGATTTGCTGCCCGGCATGAACGTGGACGCGACCATTGTGGTCGATGAAGCGGCGGATGCAATCGACGTACCAATCTCTGCCGTACAGCGCGGCAATATCGTATATGTCAAGGACGATAGCGCAAAGAATACGGACGGCACAATGGTAAACGGTACGCTGCTGCCGGACGGCTGGAAGGCAGTCGAGGTGGAAACCGGCTTGTCGGATGATAATTTCATCGAGATCGTCTCCGGCGTTGCGGAAGGAGATATCGTCTATGTGCCGCAGGTGATGCATGAGTCCTCCGGTGAAGAGGAAGAAATGGGCATGATGTCCGGCGGTGATATGGGCGGTATGCCCGGCGGCGGTATGGGCGCCATGTCCGGCGGCGGAGGCGGCGGAATGCCCTCCGGTGGCGGCGGTGGAATGCCTGCCGGCGGTGGAGGCGGTATGCCGTGATGAACACACAACAGGAAACAAACGGAACACCGCTGATCGAGCTGCGCGATATCTATAAGATTTACCACATGGGTGACACGGATGTGCATGCCTCGGACGGTGTTTCGATGAAGATTTACAAGGGCGAATTTGTGGCGATTGTCGGGCAGTCAGGCTCGGGCAAAAGTACATTGATGAACATCATCGGCTGTCTGGATGTGCCGACGAGCGGGCAGTATTTTCTGAACGGTGAGGACGTTTCCGAGCTGACTGATGACGAGCAGGCCGAGATCCGCAATAAAACGCTGGGATTCATTTTTCAGCAGTACAACCTGATCCCCAAGCTGAACGTGCAGGAAAACGTCGAGCTGTCGCTGCTGTATGCAGGCGTACCCTCGGATGAGCGTGCCGAGCGGGCGCGGTATCAGATCGCGCGCGTCGGTCTTGCGGGCAAGGAGAAAAACCTGCCCAGCCAGCTTTCCGGCGGTCAGCAGCAGCGCGTTTCCATCGCCCGCGCGCTTGCGGGCAACCCTTCGGTCATTCTTGCAGACGAACCGACCGGCGCGCTTGACTCGCGCACCAGCCGCGAGGTGCTGGACTTCCTGCAGAAGCTCAACGACGAGGGCAACACCATCGTCCTGATTACGCATGACAACAGCATCGCGCAGGAAGCAAAGCGCGTTATCCGCGTGGCGGACGGAAAAATCATTTTTGACGGCCCGGCGCGCGAGGCCTTCCCGAGAGGAGACTGACGGATGGGATTTACACAGGCGTTCAAGCTGGCGCTCAAAAGTTTGGCTGGCAGCAAGCTGCGCGCGTTTCTGACTATGCTGGGTATCATCATCGGCGTCGGATCGGTCATCATCCTTGTTTCGCTTATGCAGGGCATGACGGGTGAGGTCACCTCGATGTTTGAGGATATGGGAACCAACATGCTGACCGTAAACGTCACCGGGCGCGGTTCGTCCCGCACGGTGGATGTGGATGATATGTATGACCTGTATGAGGAAAACACCGATGTGTTCCTGGGCATGAGCCCGACCGTGATGGTCATGGGTTCGGTCAAAACCGGGACTGATTCGGATAGCTTTTCGTCCACCACGGTCAGCGGCGTGTCCGAGCAGTATGCTGAGATCAACGGCCTTGGGCTGCAAAGCGGCCGGTTTTTGAGCTTTGCAGATCTGGAAGCGCGCAGTAAGGTGGCGGTTGTCGGCTCGTATGTGGCCAATATGCTGGGCGGCAATGCGGTCGGGCAGACAATCAAGGTCAACGGCAATGCGCTGACCATCGTCGGCGTGATCGAGCAGCAGGATGATTCCACGGAAGGCTCGGCCGACGACTGCATTTATCTGCCGTATACGACGGCATCCAAGCTGACGTTTGGCCAGATTTCTACCTACACCTTCGCCACATGGGATTCATCTCTGAATGCACAGGGCACGACCATTCTGGATAATGCCCTGTATACGGTGTTTGAAAACGGCGATTTTTACACCATTTCCGATATGCAGGAGATGATCGACTCGATGGAGGAGATGACCTCGATGATGACCATGGTGCTGGTCGGCATTGCGGGTATTTCGCTGCTGGTTGGCGGCATCGGCATCATGAATATCATGCTGGTGTCGGTAACCGAGCGCACACGCGAAATCGGCATCCGTAAATCGCTCGGTGCGAAAAAACGTGATATCATGCGGCAGTTCGTTATTGAGGCGGGTACGACCTCGGCGCTCGGCGGCGTGATCGGCATTGTGTTCGGCGCAGCAGTTGCGGTCGCGCTTGGGCAGGCGATCGGCATCAACGCTGCGCCGTCGGTGAGCGCGGTCGGCGTCAGCTTTGGCGTTTCGGTGTTCATCGGTGTGTTTTTCGGCTTTATGCCGGCAAATAAGGCGGCAAAGCTCAACCCGATCGACGCGCTGCGCTATGATTAAAAGGAGGAAAAGTATGAAAAAGATGCTTTCGCTGCTGCTGGCGGCGGTGCTGCTGGCAGGCAGCTTGCCCGCGGCGCTGGCGGCAGACAGCGTGTCCGAAAGCGTGGTCGAGCAGGTGATTCGCTCGACTGGCATCATGGTGGGTGATACCAGTGGCAATATGCATCTGGACCAATCGGTCACCCGAGCGGAGTATGCCAAAATGCTGGTGGCAGCGTCCAGCTACAAGGATAAAGTAGCGGGTACGTCCAATGTCTCGCCGTTCAAGGATGTACCCTATATGCACTGGGCGGCGGGCTATGTGAAAACGGCAGTGCAGCAGGGCTGGCTGACCGGCTATCTGGACGGCAGCTATAAGCCCGATCAGACGGTCACGCTGGAGGAAGCAGCGACCGGTTGTCTCAAGCTGCTCGGCTATACGACCGAGGATTTTTCCGGCTCTTATCCCTATGCACAGCTTGCGCTTTATCAGTCGCTCGGTTTGGATACAGGCGTGACCGCTTCGCAGGGCACGACCATGACACGCCGCAACATGATGTATCTGTTTTATAATCTGTTAAACGCTGATACCAAGGATGGGCAGGTTTATGCGCAGACACTGGGCTATACCCTGAACAGCGATGGTGAGATCGACTATCTGAGCATGGTTTCGGATACGATGGAAGGGCCGTTTGTGGTGGAGGGCAGTCTGACCGACATTGTTTCGGATGCAAACAAAACGGTTTATCGCAACGGCTATGCATCGACTGCCGACGCGGTGCAGCAATATGACGTCATTTATTACAATGACTCGACCATCTGGGCCTATGCTAATGCGGTCAGTGGCACCTATCAGTCCGCGTCTCCTTCCACTTCCTCGCCGACTTCTGTGACGGTGGCAGGCAATACCTACGAGATCGAGACCAGCGAAGCGGCTTATGCGCTGTCAGCGCTCGGCGGACTGAATATTGGGGATGTCGTGACTCTGCTGCTCGGTCGGGACGGTAAGGTGGCTTATGCGCTGCCGGCGGAGGATTACGCTGTGTCTGTTGCCGGCGTGGTGACTGCGACTGGCACAGGGACCTATTATAACGCGGTCGGCAATGCGTACACCGCCCGAACGATCACGGTTACGGCAACCGATGGCGTCAGCTACGTTTATCCTTGCTCCAAGACCTCGATTGAAGAAGGTGCTTTTGTTTCGATCGGTTTCGGCTCGTCCGAAACCGATGTTTCTATCCTGAGGTCCACATCGGTGACCGGCACGGTATCGGGACACACGATCGGCAGCAAAACCATGGCGAACGATGTGCGCATTCTGGATGTCAACGATACTACAGCTGTGCGAGTGTACTATTCTCGCTTAAGCGGCGCGGTGCTGGAAAAAAGCGATGTGCGGTACTGTGCGGTCAATGACGCGGGCGAGATTACCGACCTTATTCTCAATGATTTTACGGGCGACCTGTATGAATATGGGATCATCACATCGGCCAAAAACGAGTCCACCGAAACAAGCATATCGGGCGAGTACACCTATTTGGTGGGTGGCGAAAAGCAGACGTTGTCCACCAGCGGAAAGTCGCTTGGCGCGTCGGTTGGCCCGGCGCGGTTGACAATTGAGAATGGACAGCTGCAATCCGTGCGCGCACTCGAGCAGATCAAAAATCCGGACAGCATTACCCAGCTTGGCGTGACCGAGGACGGCGAAAGCTGGCTGTTCTGGGATGACTGTGCGGTATATCTGTATGAGAACTCGGATTACAGCCTGCTGTCCCTGACCGAGCTGCGCAATAATCTGAATGCATATGACATTACCTGCTATTACGACAAGGACACGGACGACGGCGGACGCATCCGCATCGTGGTGGCGCGTCCCATATGATGAGGCAAGAGAAAAAGGGTTTCTCCAATGGAGAAACCCTTTTGATATTTCTTGCGCTTTGCACAAATGGAAGCTATAATATCTGTATAAAACGCAGATTGGAGCGAGAAAAATGGCATCGGACAAAACCAATGTGATGCGCGTGCTCGAACAGCATAAAATCACGTATACCGCACATGAATATCCGCACGGCAAGGAAGCCGTGGACGGCGTGACGGTGGCCGAACTGCTCGGCCAGAATATCGAACAGGTGTTTAAAACACTGGTGGCGCGTGGTCGCTCGGGCAGCTATCATGTGTTTGTCATCCCGGTGGCGAAGGAGCTTGACCTGAAAAAAGCTGCCAAGGCCGCAGGGGAGAAGTCGGTGGAAATGGTGCATGTCAAGGAGCTGCTGGGCCTGACCGGTTATGTGCGCGGCGGCTGCTCGCCGGTCGGCATGAAAAAAGCGTTTGCGACGGTGTTTGACGAGAGCGTGAACGCGATCCCGACCGTCATCGTATCGGCGGGTAAAATCGGCTACCAGATCGAGTGCGCCCCGGCGGATCTGATTGCTCTGACACGGGCGAAAACCGCGCCGATCACGACGGATTGAGCAGCTCGGCGGCATCCGGGAACAGCGCAAACACGGTTTGCACGCCGCAGCCGGTCAGCTGCGCGAGCTTGGCCTCCAGCGTGGAGGCATCGTCGAACAGCACAAAGTGCGCGCGGCCGTCCTGGTCGGTATAGGTAAAGTATTTGGCGCATAGCTCGCGCGAGAAGAACGCCTGTGCCCCTGTCCGTTCGAGCAGCGCGTTGCGTTCGGTTTTGGTCAGGGTTTTGCCGTTCGGAGACAAGGACGGCAGCATGAAATCCTGCGAGATGGGCTGCAAAAACGCCGCGATGCGCGCTGCACCGTAGATCCCCTGCAAGGACGAGATATAGGCAGTCAGACTGCCGCCGGAAAGAGCGGTCGGTGTGGTCAAAACCGCGTGGGTCAATTGTCGGCCGCAGGCAAGCGGGACGAAAAACGGAATATCCGCCTCGTGCAGCGCGGCATCAAAGGCGGTCAGCAGCGCACGACCGCGCGGTGTGTCGTGTTCAAAATCCGCGAATACGCCGGGAGCGCCCGTGCGTTTGGCCTCAAAAACCAGATCTGTCGCCAAACGATCCGGGTTGCAAATGGCCAGATCGAGCGGTGGGTCGCACAAGCCGAGCAGACAGTGCGCCTGCGCGGTGGGCAATTGTAAACGCTGTAAAGCGCCCTTGGGCGTGATGCCCAGACAAAGGTGCAGCACGGGCATGCCCTGCCCGGCGGCGCGTGCCGTATCTCGGCCGGTGCATACCAGCACCAGATTTTTCGTATATACCATCATGATCGACTCCCTTGTGTTCGGGGCAGCGGCGCACAGAGGGTTTCGCGGCGCTGCACTGGACTTTTTGGACAAATTCTATTACACTATATGTGGCATTCGCCAAAGTGAGAACGCAGGAGTGAACGAATGAGCAAACTGATTCCGGATTATGTGTTTGATTCCATTTATGATATTACGCCCGCGCTGCTGGAGCAGCATGGGGTTCGCGGCGTGCTGATTGATCTGGACGGCACGATGGCTTCGCACAAGGCGGCGCTGCCGCCGGATACGCTCGCGCCTTTTGTGCGCACGCTGCGCGAGGCCGGGCTGCAGGTGCTGGTGTTTTCCAACAACCGCGAGACGCGCGTGGGGAAATTCTGTGAGGCGCTGGGCGCGGAATATATCTGCCGGGCGGCAAAACCGTTGGCAGGCGGCTTCCGTCGGGCGGCAAAGCGGCTGGGATTGCCGCTAAGCCAGATTGCCGTGGTGGGCGACCAGATTTTCACGGATGTGCTCGGCGGCAACCGCGTCGGCGCGCTGACCTGCTATGTGCAGACGCTCGACCGACATTATTTCTGGGTGAACGTGCGCTATCAGATCGAGCGCGGTTTTATCGAGCGCGGCAAGCGCAGAATGGAAGCGAGGGGACGGCATGAGTGAAGCGAGATTCGGCCCGGCGGGCAATTCCGAGTCCTTTGCCGTCGAAGGCTTCAAGAAAAGCGAGGATGCGCCCGCATGGCTGGCCGCCAAGGGGCTGACCGCGTTTGAATATCAGTGCGGCCGCGGCGTGCGCTGCGGGGAGGAGACTGCGCGCAAAATCGGCGCGTCGGCGGCGCAGCATGGCATCGCCATGAGCATTCATGCGCCGTATTTCATCAATTTGTCCTCCGAGGAAAGCGAGCGGATGGAAAAGAACGTCGGCTATGTGATGGAGACGGCGCGGCTGGCGGTGCCGCTGGGCGCGACGCGCATGGTGGTACACTGCGGTGGGCAGGGCAAGCTGACGCGCGAGCGCGCCATGCGCAATACGCATGAAAACGTGAAAAACATCCTGCGCGCGTTGGACGAAGCGCACCTGATCGGCTGCACGGTTTGTCTGGAAACCATGGGCAAGAAAAGCGTGCTCGGTTCAGCCGAGGAGGTCTGTGAGCTGGTCGCGGCGGACGAGCGTCTGCTGCCCTGCATCGACTTCGGCCATCTCAACTGCCGCACAGGCGGTTGCATGTCCACGCGCGAGGACGTGGCGCAGCTGTTCGATCTGATGGAGAACACGATCGGCGTGGAGCGCACGCGCGTACTGCATGCGCATTTTTCGCATATCGAGTACAATGCCAAGGGTGAGGTGCGGCATCTGACCTTTGCCGATACGGAATACGGGCCGGACTTTGCGCCGGTCGCACAGGAGGCTGCCGCGCGCGGTTATACCCCGACGTTCATCTGTGAGTCGGCCGGAACACAGGCCGAGGACGCGGTAACGATGATGCAAATTTTTCACAAGGAGATAGAAAAATGAAAAAAGTGCTGCTGATTCATGGACCCAATCTCAATCTGACCGGCCAGCGGGAGCCGGGTATCTACGGTTCGGAGACGCTTGCCGCCATCAATGCGGAGGTGGTCAACAAATGCCAGCGTTTGGGGATGGAGTGCGCGGTGTTCCAATCCAACTCGGAGGGTGCGCTCATCGACCGCATCCACGCTGCGCGCGAGGACTGCGACGCTATCATCATCAACGCGGGCGCATATACGCATTACAGCTATGCACTGCGTGACGCGATTGCAGCGGTGCGTCTGCCCGCGGTGGAGGTGCACATGTCCAATGTACATGCGCGCGAGGAGTTTCGGCATCAGTCGGTCATCGGGCCGGTGTGCGCGGGCGTGATTGCGGGCTTCGGCAAGCATAGCTATCTGCTGGCCGTGGATGCGGTCAAGGCGATTATCGGGTGAGGCGATAACCATGAAACGAAAGGAATTACAGGAGCTGCTGCTGGAAGCGCCGTATGACGCGCTGGTGCTGACCAGCGAGGTCAACCGTCGCTATGCGACCGGCTTTCATTCGACTGCAGGCGCAGTGTATCTGTCTGCCAAGCAGGCGGTATTTTATACGGATTTCCGTTATGTGGAGGCGGCGCGCGCAGCGGTCACAGACTATGAAGTGCGCGAGATCGGCGTGGGGCGCAGCTACACCGCAGCCATCAACGAACTGATCGAGCAGGATGATGTGCGTACGGTAGCGCTGGAGGATGAAACGCTGACGCATGCGGAATATACTCGCTGGGCGACGGCACTGCATGCCACCGCGATGCGGCTGGAGGACAGCGTTGTGCGGCTGCGCGTGATAAAAGAGGATGACGAGGTCGGAAAGATCGTCGCAGCACAGCGCATCGCTGAGCAGGCATTTGAGGAAGTTATGAACGATATCCGCGTGGGCGTGACCGAAAAGGAAATCGCTGCGCGCCTGACCTATCTGATGCTGCATTACGGGGCGGAGAATATGTCGTTTGATCCGATCGTGGTATCGGGTGCGAACAGTTCCAAGCCGCATGGTGTACCGACCGAAAAGCAGATCGAAGCGGGCGATTTTGTGACGATGGATTTCGGCTGCATTGTGGACGGTTACTGCTCGGATATGACGCGCACAGTCGCGGTCGGCCATGTGACCGAGGAGATGCAGCGCGTGTACGATATCGTGCTGGATGCGCAGCTGGCGGGCATCGCGTGCTGTAAGGCAGGCGTGTCCGGCCGTGAGGTAGACGGTGCGGCACGCCGTGTGATCGAGGCGGCTGGCTACGGAGATGCCTTTGGTCACGGATTTGGTCACGGCGTGGGTCTGGAAATCCACGAAGCGCCAACTGCTTCCTCGCGCTCGGAAGCGCTGCTGCCTGCGGGCAGTATTCTGACTGCGGAACCGGGCATTTATTTGCCGGGAAAGTTTGGCGTGCGTACCGAGGATATGCTGTATGTCATTGAGGATGGCTGCATCAATCTGACCGAAGCGCCAAAGACACTGCGGATTTTGTAAAAACCAAACAGCAAAAAAGCACCGGAAACGAGAGCGTTTCCGGTGCTTTTCTGTTAAGTAAATCGGATGCGGGAAAGGATTACTCCTCGTCCTCGATCTCCAGATAGTCAGCCAGATCCTTGAACAGGGCGGTCGGATCGACATCGTCCTCCAGCACGATCTGCAGCGGCTCGTTGAGAGACAGCAGGAACATACCGAGCAGGCTCTTGGCATCTACCATGCCGCTCTTGCCGTGAATCCAGATATCAAAGCCGTATTTGGTGACAATCTTGTTAATCTTCTGGATATCATCCGTATTCTTTACGCGGATACCTCTGGTCATAATGATTACCTCCATTTCAAAAGCAATGAATTCTTTTTCTGCTAACATTATAGCATAAAAATACAGAAAGAAAAGTGTTTTTTACGTTATCCGGTTTTTTTCATCATTTTGGAACGGGAGAAGGAACACATTTTATTATTCTTGTATTTTATGCACAAAAAGTAAACAGTAAAACTGTGCAATGTGCGAATTTAACAAGGATATCACCAAAAAAGAACAGCCTGCGCATCAGCAGGCTGTTATATGCCGAGCCGGAACGGCCCCACACCGCCCGGCCTCATTTACCCCCACGGGGCTTTCTACTCTTCTATCGAAATGGTGGCATGATTGATTCGGATGGCTGTAATGGTTTCAGTTTGCAGAAAACGGCGGCTTTCCGAACCGGTCTGATATTGGTATTCGATGCCAAACTGCGCAGTGGTCGGATCTGCGCTGTCCGAACTGAGCGAGTTGCCATGCGATACCGTGTGTACAGTGGTGCCGTCCTGCAGGACAAGCGTCACAACCGGTGTCTGCTGGTCGTCAAAGTATAGCGGATTATCGGATGCAGGATCGACTGTCATGGTGCCGGTAAGCTCGATGCCGAGCGGCGTGATGGTGAGCTGATTGAGTCGAATACCATCGGCCATAGTCAGGTTCAACTCGCGCGTCAGCGTTTTCGCACTCGGTGCGCAGAAGGAAAACGACCAGCCTGTTTCGGTCAGCGGGGTGCAGCGCCGATAAGAGATCTGCGGCTCCAGATAGGGCAGATCCTCTTCGCTCAGCCCTTCAAACCGGGTTTCGCAAAGCTCAGTGGCGGAGTTCGTGTCGCCGTAGCTGTGCAGCGAACCATAGTACAGGTGGCCGGTGCGGATGTCCCACAGAGCGTCGATCTGCGCTGCTTCACTGTCATAGGAATCATATTCCGGCATACAGAGCGAAACGCACAGAATGTCGCCCTGAAAGGCGACGCCTGCAAATTGAATTTCGGGGGATTGATAGGACTGCGGCAAAATCACACTTGTACAGTCCTGCTGTTGCAGCGCGGTGAGCCGCTGTGCGCCGTCGGCTTCCTCTGAATAGGAGACCGGATGCGAACGGTAGATTGTCGCAAGATCCATCGGGGCAGGCAGACTGTCGGTCTGTTCCATATAGGATGCCGGATCAATGGTCAACGTTAACTGCCGGTCGCCGGGATCTTCGGACAGCGTAAAAGCCTCGTAGTAATATTCCACCGAAGGGTCCTGACTGTCCATCGACCCCATTCCGCTGGAGGATAGACAGTATTCGTCCGAACCGTCCATGAGCAGATTGGAATTGCCCAAAATGGTCATGCGCGTACCGCTGTTGACAATGGAGTTGTCCGCATAGCGGAAGGAATAGAGCACCGCAACATCGTCTTCGCTGACAATGGCGTCTTCCAATGTGATGGTACAACCGTCGATGGTTTGCGTTTGCCGTACAGGGGTGGCGAGACCATCCGGTATCATCACATTTTTTCCGAATAGTGCGTTCCAGCCGCCGGAGAACTGCACCACAGCTGCGGCGGCAGTCGCTGTCAGCAGAACTGCGGCAAGCACAGCGGCCAGAATGCGCTGCGGGCTGCGCAGCGGCATACGACGGCTGCGGCGGGCGCGCTGCTCGCGTACAGCGCCAGCAATATCATACATCGGGGTTTCGATCTGTTCCAGCGCTTGCCGAATACGCAGATCATCCGGTGTGAGTTTCATATGCTCTGCTCCTCCTCTCTGCCGGAGTCCCTTGTAGCGCCTGTGCCAGCTTTTTGCGTGCGCGCTCATATCGCTTGCGCAAGGTTGCGGCAGGTTTGCCGTAAATCACGGCGAGTGCATCAAAGCTGCGTTGTTCGATGACCCGGCTGTATACCAGTGCACGCTGCTCGGGCGATAGGGTCTCGAGTGCGCGGCGCAAGTCCTCACCGATGTAATCCGGGTCGGCAGCCACAGGCGGCGGCGTGACCAGCTGGCGCTTGCGGTGGCGCAGCAGGTCCACACAGGTCGTATAGGCAAGGCGGTAGAGCCATGCACTCAGGCTGGTGCCCGGACGGAATCGGTGATGATTGTCATAGGCTTTGATAAAGGTGGTTTGCACGGCGTCCTGCGCTTCGTGATAGTCGCATAGAATATGGTGACAATATCGCAGAAGCGGCTGGCCGTACAGCGCAATTGCATCCGCGAGCGCGGCCTCACTGCCTTCGGCAAAGCGCTCGTCGAGTGGGCGGGCGTCCATGACTGCGCCCCCTTTCATAGGAACATGTTCACCCGTTATAACGGACGGCAGAGGGATTTTGTGACAGCATACCTGAAATTTTTTCCGTTTTGTTACCAAAATCCTATGAAATACGCAGAATTGGAAAATAAAAGAAAACAAATGAACAAAAAAACACCGTCGGAATTGTGGATTCCGACGGTGTTTGCCGTTTGTTGACTTACGGTTCGAGACGGTTCATGTCGCGCGGGAACATGGACGCATCGCGTACGTTGTTCAGACCCAGCAGCTGCATGGTCAGTCGCTCCAGACCGATGCCCAGACCGCCGTGCGGGGGCATGCCGTACTTGTGCAGCATGGTGAACGACTCAAATAGCTCGACGTTCATCTTGCGCGCTTCCAGCTTTGCGATCTGCTCCTGATAGTCGTGGATGCGCTGGCCGCCAGTCGTAATCTCCAGACCACGGAACAGCAGGTCGAACGACAGAGCGAGCTTGGGATCTTCGGGATCGTCCATTGCGTAGAACGGACGCTTGGCGGACGGGAAGTGGGTGACGAACACGAAATCGCTGCCGTGCTCTTCCTTTGCCCACTGGCAGAGCAGCACTTCTTCATCCGGGTTGAGGTCGTAACGGTTCTTGGACTTGTGGCCGTACTTTTCTTCCATGATCTGCTTGGCCTCATGGAAACGGATGGTCGGAATCTCGGTGATCTCCGGGATGTCCGCCTTGAGGAGTGCAAGCTCTTCCGGGCAGTGCTCCTTGACATAAGCCATGACCGCCTTGAGCATACCGGTCTCCATCGCCATGACGTCGTACATCGAGTCGATGTAAGCCATCTCGAAGTCCAGACCAATATATTCGTTCAGGTGGCGCGAGGTGTTGTGGCGCTCGGCGCGATAGACGCTGCCGATCTCAAAAACGCGGCCAAACGCGCCGGCCAGATACTGCTTGTGGAACTGCGGGGACTGCGCGAGATATGCCGGCTGGCCAAAGTAATCCAGCTTAAACAGGTTGGCACCGCCCTCTGCGCCCGCAACAACGATCTTCGGGGTGTGGATGTGGGTGAAGCCCTGCGACTGCATATACTGCGCAAAGCCGTCTGCGATCGCGCCCTGCACGCGGAATACCGCCTGCTTGATCGGGTGACGCAGCGTGATCGGACGCAGCGGCAGATCTACGTCGAGCGACAGGCCCATATACTTCTTGCCCAGCGGTACCGGCAGCTGGTCGTACGGACGGGCGAGCACCTTGATTGCGCTCAGTACAACCTCAACGCCGTGCTCGGCACGCGGCTCTTCGCGCACCGTACCGGTGACTTCGAGCACCATTGCATCCTTGACTTCGGCGCGCTTGATGCCGCCGATTTCGTCCCCCTGGAAGGTGCACTGGATTAGGCCGCGTTCAACGCGCATGATGACGAACGCAAAGTCCGACATATCGCGCACGCGGTGCACCGTGCCGCGGAAGGTGACTTCGCTGCCAACCGCATCGCACACGCGCTTTACGGTATCGACGTACTGGCCCGCTTCGTGAATCATTTCCATAATTATTAACGCCTCTCTATTTCAGCATTTTCATACAGGGTCATATTATACCATTGATTTGCAGGATAGACAAGTTTTTTGCGAGAAAAAAGGTGAAAAACCAACGGATAAAATGGTTTTAGCGTTTGAGTCTGCGCAGGACGGCCTGCATTTCCGCGCGCCCTTCGCCGCTGGCGACGATACACACAGCGTAGACGATCGCGCCCGCAGGGACGGCGCAGATCAGGCGTACAAGGTTGCTCACCGGCAGCAGGGTGCAGGCATAGGCCGCCGCGCCACACAGCACGGCGCTAACAATGATGCGTGCCAGACTTTTGGCCGGTACATGGAACAGAAAACGGCAACGCACTCGCACGCAGGTGATGAAAAAGTAGGACGCGAAGGCGACAATCGAGCCCATGGCACCGCCGGTGAAGCCGAAAGCGCGCAGCAGAATGACGCTGGAAATCACTTTGATGATGGCCGCCGCTGCGCTGTTTTGCAACACCTGACCGGTGGACTGTTCAAGCTCGTAGGCTTTGTTGGCGTATTCGGTCAGTCCCATGAACAGCATGGCGAGCGCGGTATATGCAATGACCGGTGCGCCTGCGTCATATCCCTTGGCAAACAGAAAGCGCGACATGGGCAGCGCAACGGCGGTTAGTCCGGCAACCGCGGGCACTGCGATCAGCAGATACAGCCGCACACCCTGATCGAGCAAGGGCTTGGCCGCATCCCGACCACCCTCACGCCAGCCGCGCAGCACAGCGGGGTACACACCGCGCATGATGCCGACCGAGATCATCGTGAACAGGCCGGAGGCAATCGAGTTGTTCTGGGAGTAATACGCATACAGAATATCTCCGTAGAAACCGACGACCAGATATTTGTCGATTTGATTGAGCAGCGCCACCGAGATGGAAACGCCCATCAGCGGCACACCGTACTGTAAAAACCTGCGCAAAAGCGGCTTGGAGAAAAAGCGCAGCCGCACCACCACCGGCAGGCTGAGCGCGATTGCCGCGCCGATTGCGGCAACGCCGTCTGCAATGGTGTTTGCAAAAATCGCGGGATAGGGCAGGGGGTAATCTGCCTTGCCGCCGCACAGCACAAACGCAACGGCGAGCTTGAGAACCGCCGAGGTCAGCGACCAGAAGATCGAAGCCCGGATGCGGCCAAGCTGGATCAGCGCGGCGTTCAGCACCTGAAAAGCGGTGTAAGAGCAGAACATGATCGCGCCGCCCAGATAGACCGAGTCGCGCAGAAGAACAGCGCCTGCCACGCAGCCGACGGCAACCACGGCGCAAAGCAGCAGATAGATGGTTGAAACCGTGGAGAACAGCCCACGGCCCTGATCGGTGCGGAATTCTTCACCGACATAGCGGGTGGCGGAGTTGGCCATCCATCCGGCAAGAATCAGGTAAATCAGCTGCACGGTCGTGTTGGTCAGATTAAAGGCTGTGACGGCGGATTCGGTGAAAATATGCGTATACAGCGACGAGCACGCGATTACCAGCAGGCCTTCGATGACCTTGGCCGGCAAAAACAGCATCGCATCGCGCGTCATGGTGTTTTTTGAGGACAAAGGAAAAACCCTCGCTTTCGGTCAGATATATATAGTATAGCATGGTTTTTCGGGAAAAACAAATAACGGTTTGTAAACAGCGGCACTTGTTTTTGCATTTGTGCGCTGTTCGTGCTATACTGTCTGTATCTGTGAGAAAATGTCCTTTGGAGGAATCTGTTTTGCGAGTGATGCATGTGATGGGCGGCGGCGACGTGGGCGGCGCCAAGACCCAAATTATGAATACCGTCACCGGGCTTGCCAGGCGCAATGAAGTGATGCTCATTTCCTTCCGCGCAGGCCCGTTCGCGGACGAGGCACGCGAGCGCGGCATTGATGTGCGCGTGATCGAGCGGCACAATCCGTTCCGCGCGGCGCGGGCTATGCGCGATCTGGTGGATCAGTTCCGGCCGGATATCATCCACTGTCATGGCGGCCGCGCCAATCTGATGGGGGCGATGGTGCGCCGCACGCGCCACGTGCCGGTGCTGACAACCGTGCATTCGGATTATAAGCTGGACTATCTCGGCAACCCGCTCAAGCAGCATACGTTCGGCGCGGCAAATGCGGTGGCGCTGCGCTTTCTGGACTTTTATCAGCCGGTGGCCGACCGCATGGCGCGCACCCTGATCGAGCGCGGCTTCGACCCGGAACGCATCGTGAAAATCTATAACGGCATGGAGTTTCACCGTCCGGAGGGCGAGTTTGACCGCGCACAGTACCTGAAAGAGCACTATGGCGCGGAAATCGAGGACGGAGATGTGCTGTGCGGCATCGCCGCGCGCCTGACGGCGGTCAAGGACATCGCGACCACCGTGCGCGCCTTTGCCGCAGCCTTGCATGACGCACCGCAGCTGCGTCTGTTCATTGCGGGCGAGGGCGAGGATGAAGAAATGCTCAAAAAGCTGTGCGCACAGCTGGGTGTCACCGATCGCGTGACATTCTGCGGCTGGGTGTCGCCGGTCGAGCCGTTTTTCCGTGCCATGGATATCAACCTGCTGTCCTCTGTGTCCGAAACCTTTCCGTATTCCATTCTCGAGGGCGTTTGCGCAGGCTGCGCGACCATTTGTTCGAATGTCGGCGGTATGCCCGAGCTGATTGATACGGGTGAAAATGGCTATATTTTCCCGGTTGGGGATGATAAAAAGCTGAGCGAATACATGGTGCGGCTGGCAAACGACGCCGAACTGCGTCAAACCTTTGCAAAAGCACTGTATGAAAAGGCGTCGCGCGATTTTTCCAAAGATAAGATGTGTGAGCGGCAGGAGGCTAACTACCGCCATGTGCTTGCTCGCTTCCACCGCCCGAAAAATGAGCGCGAGAGCATTGTTATCTGCGGCGCATACGGTCGCGGCAATGCGGGCGATGACGCGATTCTGGAGGCGATCGTGCAGGAGATGCGCGCACTTGCCCCCGAACGCACGATTTGCGTCATGTCCCGTCGCCCGCAGGAAACTCGTCTGACTTACCGCACGGGCGCGGTGTACACCTTCAATATTTTTTCCATCCTGCGACGGTTCCGCCATGCGGCGCTTTATATTAACGGTGGCGGTACGCTGATGCAGGACGTAACCTCGACCCGTTCGATCTGGTATTACTGCTACACGTTGCGCGCAGCGAAAAAGCGTGGCTGCAAGGTGATGATGTACGGCTGCGGCATCGGCCCAATCAACCGTGCGGGCAACCGCGCCATGGCGGCCAAAACCATCGACGGATCGGTGGACCGCATCACGCTGCGCGACGAAAATTCCAAGCAGGAACTGGCACGCATGGGCGTGACCCGGCCAGATATCCGCGTATCCGCCGACCCGACCATCATTCTGAATGCGGCGCCGTATGAGGTGGTGTCGCTGGCCATGGAGCAGAGCGGCATCGATCCGAATGGACGCTATATCGGCTTCGGTTTGCGCAACTGGAAGGGACTGGACGCTGCGCTGCCCGCCATCGCGGCAGCAGCGGATTATGCCTATGAAAAGCATGGTTTGACGCCGGTATTTGTACCGATTGAGTTTCCCAGCGACTTGACGCCCGCCGAGCGGGTGGGCACCTTGCTGCACTGTCCGTGGTACGCGGTACGCACGCGCCAGCCGATTGAGGTGACCATCGGTATCCTTGCGCGTATGAAAACCGTGGTCGGTATCCGGCTGCACTCGCTGATGTTCTCGGCGGGACAGGGCGTGCCGGTCGTCGGCATGAGCTACGACATCAAGGTGGACAGCTTTCTCAAGTACATCGGCAGCAGCACGTGTTTGCAGCTGCGCGAGGTGCGCGAGGACGAGCTGTGCGCTATGATCGATAAATGCCTGTCCGGTGCGCTGGATGAGGAAGTGCGGCGCAACGCCAAGCTGCTGCGTGAGCGTGAGCATGAAAATGTGCACGGCGCAGCCATTCTGCTCGGCATTCAAAACAAAAAGGAGGAGGCAGAAGAATGAAAAACCATGTCGTTTGCCTTTCAACCACCAATTATCACCCGCTGCCCACGCGCAAGCAGAACGTAATGAGCCGCCTGCGGAACAGCGAGGTGCTGTATTTCGACCCGCCGGTGTCGTTGATCGCGCCGCTCAAAGACAAAAAAGCGTCTGCCTATATCAATAAGTATAAGCAGCCGGGAGAAAAGGTCGAGGGACACGAAAATATCACGGTGTATGCGCTGCCGCCCGTGCTGCCGTTTTTCAATAAGTTCCGCTGGGTCAACAAAATCAACCAGAAGCGGCAGGCGGCCTTTGTGCGTAAGAAAATGCGCGAGCATGGCTTTGGCGAGGAAACCGTGCTGTGGTGCTATTCACCGTCCTCGTGCGATATTGTCGAGCATGTGCCGCATCGTGCGCTGGTGTATGACTGTGTAGACCGCCATTCGGCCTACAAGGGCCATATCAACCCGGCAGTGGTCGATCAGATGGAACGTGACCTGGCAAAGCCTGCCGATCAGGTTTTTGCCACCGCGGTTGGTCTGGCGGAAACGCTCGAAAAGATCAATCCCACGACGAAAATGATTCCGAACGGCGCAGCGTATGAGATTTTTTCGCGTGTGCAGAAGGAAAAAGACACGCTGCCGTGCCCGGCGGATATGAAAGAGCTCAAGCACCCGGTGTTCGGCTTTGTCGGCATGCTGCAGGAGTGCATTGACTATGCGCTGATCGAAAAGCTGGCAAAGGAGCGGCCGGACGCGACAATTTTCCTGATCGGCCGCACGCTGCCGGGCGTAGACCTGACGCACTTGCAGCAGTATCCGAACATCGTGTTTCACGGCTTGGTGCCGCAGCCCGAGCTGCCTGCGTACCTTGCGCAGATGGATGTGTGCCTGAACGTGTTCCGCGCAGGTGCGCTGAGCAAGGATGTGTCGCCGCTCAAGTTCTATGAATACCTTGCCACCGGCAAGCCGGTCGTTTCGACGCGCGAGCCGCTGCAGGTGGAGGACTTCAAGGACGTAGTCTATATTGCGCACAATGCGGACGAATTTCTCCAGCTGTGTGACGCTGCCGCGGCGGAAAACGACCCGGAAAAGGTGCGCAAGCGTCTGGAATATGGTGCGCAATGCTCGTGGACCGAGCGCGTGCATCAGATGGAGCAAGTGCTGTACGCGGGGGGCGTTCTGCACGAAAGCTGACGCGCGGGACGGATATCTTTGGGCATTTGCACAAAAGACGAAAAAACCATGTAAAATGCTTGCAATGCACAGCGGTATTCGATAAAATAATAGTGTATCTTCACCGACCGCCTGAGAGAAAGAGGTGCGCATATGACCGGCAGTGTTTTCTTGATGCAAACAGCGGAAATGTCCGGGCATTCGTGCATAATTTCGGGCATTGGTGCAGCATATTGAGCACATACAGGACACGGGTATATCCGTGTCCTCATTTGTTTTTTTGAGGAGGAATTGCAGATGAAAAAAGTTCTGGTCATCATGGGCTCAGACAGCGATCTGAAGGTGATGGAAAAGTGCATTGATCGCCTGAAATCGTTTGATATCCCGACCGAAGTGCGCATTTGCTCTGCACACCGCACGCCGGCGGTGGCCGAGCAGCTGGCTAAAAACGCAAAGGACGACGGCTTCGGCGTTATCATTGCGGCGGCAGGCAAGGCGGCCCATCTGGGCGGCGTGCTGGCGGCCAACACGACCCTGCCGGTGATCGGTGTGCCGATGGGCACGAGCGTGATGGGTGGCATGGACAGCCTGCTCTCTATCGTGCAGATGCCCAAGGGCATCCCGGTGGCGACGGTGGCAATCGACGGCGCGGACAACGCTGCCATCCTTGCCGCGCAGATGATCGCGCTGTCGGATGACGCGCTCGCGGACAAACTCGCGCAGTTCAAGGCGGACATGGCAAGCGAAGTCATGGCCAAGGACGAAAAAATCAAGGCACAGTTTGCCTAAATTGAAATAGGGTAAAGGCGCGGCGGGCGTGACCATTGCGCCGGTCGGGTAAAACCCAAAACAAAACCGTTTGTTTTAAATTACACATATAAATGGAGGAATATGGACATGGAAAAGAAAGAACAGCTCTACGAAGGCAAGGCTAAAAAGGTTTTTGCAACCGACGACGCGAATCTCGTGATCGTGGACTACAAGGATGACGCGACTGCGTTCAACGGCGAAAAGAAGGGTACGATTGCTGGCAAGGGCGTCATCAACAACGTGATGAGCAACCATATGTTCCAGCTGCTTGAGCAGCAGGGTGTGCCGACGCATTTCGTCGAGCAGCTTTCCGACCGCGAAACCGTGGTGAAGAAGGTGTCCATCGTACCGCTCGAAGTCATCATCCGCAATATCTCGGCCGGTTCGTTTGCCAAGCGTTACGGCGTAAACGAAGGCATCGTGTTTGACGAGCCGACCATCGAATTCTCCTACAAAAACGACGATCTGGGCGACCCGCTCATGAACGCTTACCACGCAATTGCTCTCAAGCTCGCCACCCGCGAGGAAATCGAGCAGATTAAGTCCATGGCCTTCAAGGTCAACGAAGTGATGAAGCAGTATTTTGATACGCTCAACGTCACGCTTGTTGACTTTAAGCTCGAGTTCGGCAAGACCGCGGACGGTACCATCGTGCTGGCTGATGAAATCAGCCCGGACACCTGCCGCCTGTGGGACAAGACCACCGGCGAAAAGCTGGATAAGGACCGCTTCCGTCGTGATCTGGGCGGCGTAGAAGAAGCGTACCAGGAAATTATGAAGCGCGTGATGAGCAAGTAACACCCCCGGCAGAAAAGGCAAATCCATGAAATATCGTATTCTAAAGCAAAGCAAAACCCCATTTGATAAGTTGCACGAGGAGTGCGGCGTATTCGGCATCGCCGCACCCGAGGGCAAGGAGATTGCGGCCGCGCACGAAGCATATGTTGCACTGTTTGCACTTCAGCACCGCGGGCAGGAGGCGGCTGGCATCGCGGTCAACAATCGCGGCGTTATCCGTTGCCACAAGGACGTTGGCTTGGTCAGTCAGGTGTTCAACCAGCAGATTCTGGACAGCATGCCCGGATCGATGGCGGTCGGTCACGTTCGCTATTCGACGACCGGTAAGCAGTCGCGCGAAAACGCGCAGCCGATCGCCATTACGCACGTCAAGGGCAATCTTGCCGTGGCACACAATGGTAATCTGGTCAACGCGGGCGAACTGCGTCGCCGCATTGAGTTGAACGGCGGCATTTTCCGCTCCTCGAACGATACCGAGGTGTTGGTGTACACCATCGTCAACGAGCGCCTCAAGTGCGGCAGCATTGAAGAGGCGGTCAAAAACACCATGGGCATCATCGAGGGCGCATATTCGCTCGTTGTGATGAGCCCGCGTAAGCTGATCGCGGCGCGCGACCCGCATGGGTTCCGCCCGCTGTGTATCGGCCTGTTGGACGGTGCGTATATCTTCGCTTCCGAGACCTGCGCGCTCGACGCGCTGGGCGCGACGTTTGTCCGCGACGTAGAGCCCGGCGAGGTCTGTGTGGTCGAAAACGGCGAGCTGCGCTCGATGCACTGCGATGTGCAGTGCAAGAGCACAGCCTGTGTGTTTGAGTATATCTACTTTGCCCGTCCGGACTCGATCATCGACGGCGCCAGCGTTGAGCTGGCGCGTCAGGAAGCCGGCAAGTACCTGTCTATCGAGCATCCGGTCGGCGCGGATGTGGTCATCGGCGTGCCGGATTCCGGCATCCCCGCCGCGATTGGTTATGCGAAGTTTTCCGGCATTCCATATGGCGTGGGCCTGATTAAAAACCGCTATATCGCCCGTACATTTATCCAGCCGGGGCAGGATAAGCGCGAGCGCTCGGTGCGCTTAAAGCTCAATGCCCTGCGCACGGCGGTCGAGGGCAAGCGCGTGATTATGGTTGACGATTCGATCGTGCGCGGCACGACCTGTGCGCGGCTGGTGAAGCTGCTGCGCGACGCGGGCGCGGCCGAGGTGCACATGCGTATCTCCGCGCCGCCGTTCCGTCATCCGTGTTTCTTCGGTACCGACATCCCGGAGCGCAGCCAGCTTTTGGCGCATGGCCGCACGGTCGAGGAAATGCGCGATATCATCGGCGTGGACAGCTTGGGCTTTCTGTCGCTCGAAGCGGCGCGCAAGATTGCGGTCGGCTGTAAACTGGGCTTTTGTGACGCCTGCTTCTCGGGCGAATATCCGATTCCGGTACCCGAACAGGCGGAAAAGAATATGTTTGAAAATGAAATCCCGCTGAGCGGGAATAAAGACAAGGAGTAACAAATGGGAGGATTTTTCGGCGTAGTCTCCAAGCAGGATTGCGTGCTGGATATTTTCTTCGGTGTGGACTATCACTCGCATCTGGGTACACGCCGCGGCGGCATGATTCTGTATGACAAGGAACGCGGCTTCCAGCGTCAGATCCACAGCATCGAAAACACCCCGTTCCGTACCAAGTTTGAGAAAGATCTGCCGGACTTTTCCGGTTGCAGCGGCATCGGCTGCATCAGCGACACCGATCCGCAGCCGCTGCTCGTGCGCTCGCACCTTGGCCTGTACGCGCTGACTACGGTCGGCATCATCAACAATGCGGAAGAACTGGTTTCCCGTTATTTTTCCGACCACGGTCATCAGTTCATGGCGATGAGCTCGGGCAAGGTCAACTCCACTGAGTTGGCCGCGGCGCTCATCAACCAGAAGGACGATTTGGTTTCCGGTATTCTGCATGCGCAGGAGCTGATCGACGGCTCGCTGACCGTGCTGGTGCTGACCAAAGACGGTATCATCGCCGCGCGCGACCGATTGGGCCGCTTGCCGGTGCTGATCGGCCGGAATGAGGACGGCTGCTGCGTTTCGTTTGAGTCCTTTGCGTACCACAAGCTCGGCTACGAGGATGCCTATGAGTTGGGGCCGCGTGAGATCGTTAAAGTCACCGAGGAGGGTTTTGAAACGCTCTCGCCCGCGGGCAAGGAGATGAAGATCTGCTCTTTCCTGTGGACTTATTACGGCTACCCCAATTCCAACTATGAAGGCGTCAACGTCGAGGTCATGCGCTACCGCAACGGCGCCATTATGGCGCAGGACGATCAGAAGCGCGGCCTTGCCGGAGATGTGGACTACATCGCAGGCGTGCCGGATTCTGGCGTGCCGCACGCGATCGGCTACGCCAACGAATGCGGCAAGCCGTTTGCCCGTCCGTTCGTGAAATATACGCCGACTTGGCCGCGTTCGTTCATGCCGGCCAATCAGAAGGTCCGCAATCAGGTTGCCAAGATGAAGCAGATCCCGGTGCCTGAACTGATCGAGGGCAAAAAGCTGCTGTTTGTGGACGATTCCATCGTGCGCGGTACACAGCTGCGCGAGACGGTGGAATTTCTGTATGAGTCGGGCGCGAAGGAAGTGCATATGCGCTCGGCCTGCCCGCCGATTATGTACGGCTGCAAGTATCTGAACTTTTCCTCCTCGAATTCCGAGATGGAGCTGCTTGCCCGCCGCATTGTGCAGGAGCTGGAGGGCGACGAGGGCCAGAAGCATCTGGAAGAATATGCGGATGCCAACACCGAGCGCGGCCAGTGCATGCTGAAAACCATTTGCGAAAAGTTTGGTTTCAGTTCGTTGGGCTATCAGTCGCTTGACGGCCTGCTGGAGGCCATCGGACTGGACCGCGACAAGGTTTGTACCTATTGCTGGAACGGCAAGGAATAAGCCGTTCCGTTCAAAAAACGACGAAGGAGTATTACTATGAGTGAGAGCCGTTCTGAAAGCTACAAGGCAGCCGGTGTAGACGTAACCGCCGGCTATGAGGCGGTCAAGCTGATGAAGCCGATGGTCGAATCGACCTTTACCAAGGGCGTTATGGGTACGCTCGGCGGCTTCGGCGGCCTGTTCCGTCCGGACTTTAAGGGCATGGCTGATCCCATTCTGGTTTCCGGTACGGACGGCGTGGGCACTAAGCTCAAGCTGGCCTTTTTGATGGATAAGCACGACACGGTCGGCATCGACTGCGTAGCGATGTGCGTCAACGATATTGCCTGCTGCGGTGCGCAGCCGCTGTTTTTCCTCGATTACATTGCGGTCGGCAAGAATCACCCGGCCAAGATCGCGCAGATGGTTTCCGGTATCGCGGAGGGCTGCCGTCAGGCAGGCTGCGCGCTGATCGGCGGCGAGACCGCTGAAATGCCCGGCTTTTATCCCGAAGACGAGTACGATATGGCGGGCTTCTCGGTCGGTATGGTCGATAAAGAGAAGATGATCGACGGCACGAACATCCGCCCGGGCGACGCGCTGATTGGCGTTGCTTCTTCGGGTGTGCACTCCAACGGCTATTCTCTGGTGCGCAAGACGCTGGGCATCAATGAAAAGTCTGTGCGCCGCTACATTGACGAGTTCGGCAAGACACTGGGTGAGGAGCTGCTCACCCCGACCAAGATTTACGTCAAGGCCATTCAGGGCCTGATGGGCAAGGTCGAGGTTAAGGGCATCAGCCACATCACGGGCGGCGGCTTCTATGAGAATGTGCCGCGCATGCTGCCGGAGGGCATCTGTGCGAAGATTGAAAAGAGCGCTATGCCGGTGCCGCCGGTGTTCGATCTGATTGCCAAGACCGGCAAGATCCCGGAGCGCGATATGTACAACACCTTCAACATGGGCGCGGGCCTGGTACTTGCTGTCGCGGCGGAGGACGCTTCCCGCGCGGTAGCCGCAATTTCGGCAGCGGGCGAGAAGGCATACGTCATTGGCGAGTGCGTCGCCGGTGAAAAGGGCGTTGTGCTCGAGTAAAAGAGTGGAGAATCAGTTATGACGAACATCGCAGTTTTGGTTTCGGGCGGCGGCACGAATTTGCAGGCGCTGATCGACGCGCAGGCCGCAGGCAAGATCGAAAACGGCAGCATCCGGGTGGTGATTTCCTCCAATCAGGAGGCGTTTGCACTCGAACGTGCGGCGAAGGCGTCTATTCCGTCCGCTGTGCTGCGCCGCCGCGATTTTGGCAGTGCGGAGGATTACGATGCGGCGCTGACCGCGCTTTTGGAGGAATACGAGATCGGGCTGATCGTGCTGGCGGGCTTTATGACCGTGCTGCCGGACAGCTTTTGCAGCCGCTACGAAAACCGCATCATCAATGTGCATCCGTCGCTGATCCCGTCGTTTTGCGGGGCAGGGTATTACGGCCTGCGTGTGCATGAGGCTGCTCTCGCCAAAGGGGTGAAGGTGACCGGTGCGACCGTCCATTTTGTCTCTGAAGTGGTAGACGGCGGCGCAATCATCGCGCAAAAAGCGGTCGAAGTGGAGGAAGGAGATACACCGGAGACGCTGCAGAAACGCGTGATGCGTGAGGCCGAGTGGATTCTTCTGCCGCAGGCCGTCAGCGACTTCTGCGCAGGGCGCCTGAGCGTTCACGGCGCATGGGTCGCCAGAAAGTAAGGAGGAAGGAAAGCGTTATGAGCAAGAATGTGTTCAATATCAGCAATGAGCTGATGAGCAATGCGTATCCGGGTCGCGGCATCATCTTTGGCCGCACGCTGGATAACAAGCAGAATGTGGTGGCGTATTTCATCATGGGCCGTTCGGAGAACAGCCGCAACCGTGTGTTTGTGGAGACCGAGGACGGCATCTGCACGCAGGCTTATGATCCGTCCAAGATGACCGACCCCTCGCTGATTATTTACCATCCGGTACGCCAGTGTGAAGGCAAGCTGGTTGTCACCAACGGCGACCAGACCGACACGATCTGCGAGTACCTGAAGCAGGGCAAGAGCTATATCGATGCGCTTCGCACCCGTCAGTTTGAGCCGGATGCGCCTAACTACACCTCGCGCATTTCGGGCGTCATCAATGAGGATGGCTCTTACAGCCTGTCCATCCTCAAGAACTTTACGTCCGACCGCACTTCTAACAAGCGCTTTTTCTATGAATATGACAAGCCGGTACCGGGTCTGGGCCACTTCATCCACACCTACCAGTGTGACGGCGACCCGCTGCCGCCGTTCCGCGGTGAGCCCAAGTGTATCCGCATCGAAAAGCCGATCAAGCAGTTCACTGAAATGCTCTGGACGAGCATGAATGAGCAGAACAAGGTCGCCCTGTTTGTGCGCTACATCGATCTTGAAACCGGTGCATATTGGCAGGAGATTCGCAATAAGCACGAGGAGGGCAAGAACGCATGAAGGAGCTGGCACTCAAATACGGCTGCAACCCCAATCAGAAGCCCGCGCGCATCTTCATGACCGAGGGTGAACTGCCGATCGAGGTTCTGAACGGCAAGCCGGGGTATATCAACTTCTGCGACGCATTTAACTCGTGGCAGCTGGTCAAGGCGCTGAAAAAGGCGACTGGTATGCCTGCTGCGGCCTCCTTCAAGCATGTGTCTCCTGCGGGCGCGGCGCTTGGTAAGCCGCTGACCGATGTTGAGAAGCAGATGTACTTCGTCGAGGCCGACCACGAGCTGTCGCCCATTGCGTGCGCTTATATCCGTGCGCGTGGTGCGGACCGCCTGTGCTCTTACGGCGACTGGGCAGCGCTCTCCGATGTGTGCGACGCGGATACCGCGGCGTATCTCGCGCATGAGGTGTCCGACGGCATCATTGCGCCGGGCTATACGGATGAGGCGCTCGAAATCCTCAAAACCAAGCGCAAGGGTAGCTACAACGTGGTCAAGATCGACCCGGACTATGTGCCGAAGCCGATCGAGCAGCGCGATATTTTCGGCATCCGCTTTGAGCAGGGTTATAACGATTATGAGATCAGCGAAGCATTGCTGAACAACATCGTTACCGATAACAAAGAACTGCCCGAGAGCGCCAAGCATGACATGATTCTGTCGCTCATTACGCTCAAGTATACGCAGTCCAACTCGGTTTGCTATGTCAAGGATGGCATGACCATCGGTGTAGGTGCAGGTCAGCAGAGCCGTATCCACTGCACGCGCCTCGCTGGCAACAAGGCGGACAACTGGTTCCTGCGGCAGCATCCCAAGGTGCTGGGCTTGCAGTTTGTGGACGGCATCCGCCGTCCTGACCGCGATAACGCGATTGACGTGTATATATCGGACGAGTACGAGGATGTGCTGGCGGACGGCGTTTGGCAGAATACCTTTAAGGTCAAGCCGGAAGTGCTGACCGCCGAGGAAAAGAAGGCGTGGATTGCGAAAAACACGGGCGTGACCGTCGGTTCGGATGCGTTCTTCCCGTTTGGTGATAACGTTGAGCGCGCGCGCAAGTCGGGCGTGCAGTATATTGTGCAGCCGGGCGGCTCGATCCGCGACGATAACGTGATCGAAACCGCCAACAAATACGGCATCGTGATGGCGTTTACCGGCATGCGCCTGTTCCACCATTGATGCGTGAAAATGCTGCGTCTGCGGCCAAATGGACGCTGGCAGCGCTGATTGTGCAGGTCGCAGCCGCGGCCTGCATTGGCATCGTGGGCGCGCAGGCAGGGGCAGCGCTCATGGCGGTATGCTATGTGATGAATGCATGGGCTGCATGGCGGCTTCGCTGCCTGGTTGCCGTGGGAGCTGCGTTGGTTGGCTGTGTGCTGACCGTTCTGCTGCCAAACGGCATCAGTCCTGATTGGATCGGCAATATGCTGGTCAACCTGCTGTTTCTACTGATCTATCTGCCCATGCAGCGCAGTTTGGACCGTAAATTGCGCGCTGCGGACGCATCTGAGCAGACGCTGCGCATCGGCCGGACATGGTCGCTGTCCACGCTCATCCAGCGCGGCGCTTCCATGATGGGCTTTCTGCCCCTATTTGTAGGGGAGGCGGAACGGTCCGCCGCACAAGGCCAATACACGCTGCTGTTCCGGGTGCAGATAGTGCTCGAGATCACTGCTCTGCTCGCGGCGATCGTGTCCTATGTTTGGATGGTACGCTATCTGTGGCGTGCCAAAACGCTGCTGAAAGAGCAGGTGGAGAAATGAAACTGATACGCGGCTATTATGCATATATGGCTATTGCAGGCGGACTGCTGCTCGGTTTGGTTTTGCAGAGCAACTGGATGCTGAACATCGTAGCCTATGCGCTGATCTCGGCGGGCGCGCTGTCTTTGCAACAGGTATCGCGCTGGTTTTTGCGTGCAAGTATCACAGCTGATGTGTGCATCGGCTTTGAAGTGGTCTGCGGGCCAGCCGTGCTGCCGCCGGGACTGCTGCGCATGGTGCTGGAGTACGCTTCTCTGGTGCCGCTGCTGCTCACCGGCTGCATGCTGCTGATGGCATATATCACGCAGATGCGGGACGCAGGGCGCGGGACGCTGATCGAATGGACGATTTTCGTCGTATGGAGCGCAGGTTTTATCCTGACGCTGCTCATGGCGCCCGGGTGGCTCAATGATATGGCGCTGTCCTTGATTGTGACCGTAGTCAATACCATGACGGTGCTGGGGTACATTGCGCTGCTGGCGGATACGTTCCGCGCGCAGAAAGAATACATCCGTACGGAGGGAGAAAAACCATGAAAGTAATGGTGATCGGCGGCGGCGGGCGAGAGCACGCCATCGTTCATACATTGAAGAAAAGCCCCAAGGTGGACCATATCTGGTGCGCACCGGGCAACGGCGGCATTGCGCAGGAAGCGGAGTGCGTGGACATCAAGGCAACCGATATCGACGGCGTGGTGGCCTTTGCCAAGGAGCACAAGCCCGACCTCGTGATGGTCGCGCCGGATGACCCGCTGGCGCTTGGTATGGTGGATGCGCTGGAAGAGGCGGGCATTCGCGCCTTCGGTCCGCGGAAAAACGCGGCGGTGATCGAAGGCTCCAAGTCCTTTGCGAAGGAATTGATGAAAAAGTACGGCATTCCGACTGCGGGTTATGCTGTTTTCGAGGATTCGGCGGCGGCAATTGCCTATATCAAGGAGCAGGGCGCGCCGATCGTGGTCAAAGCGGACGGCTTGGCGCTTGGCAAAGGCGTGACGGTTGCCATGACCGAGGAGGACGCCATTGCCGCAGTCAAGGACGCAATCGACGGCCATGCCTTCGGCGGTGCCGGTGCGCGCGTCGTCATAGAGGAGTTCCTGACCGGGCCTGAGGTATCCGTCCTTGCGTTTGTGGACGGTAAACACCTCAAGACCATGCCGTCGGCGCAGGACCATAAGCGTGCGTATGACCACGATGAAGGCCCGAACACGGGCGGTATGGGTGCGTTCTCGCCCTCGCGGTTCTATACCGAGGATGTCGCCAAAACCTGCATGGAGACCATTTTCAAGCCCACCGTGGCGGCTATGGCGCAGGAGGGGCGTCCGTTCAAGGGCGTGCTGTATTTCGGCCTGATGCTGACTCCCAAGGGTCCCAAGGTGATCGAATACAACGCGCGCTTTGGCGACCCGGAGACGCAGGCTGTGCTGTCCCGTTTGGAAACCGACCTGTTTGATATTTTCAACGCAGTGATCGACGAAAAGCTGGACGAAATTGAAATTAAGTGGGCGGATAATGCCGCTTGCTGTGTATGCATGGCTTCGGGCGGCTATCCGAAGGCTTATGAGAAGGGTAAGGTTATCACCGGTTTGGATGATGTGACCGATTCGTTTGTGTTCCACGCGGGCACGGCGGTTAAGGACGGTGCATTTGTCACGAGTGGTGGCCGTGTGCTTGGCGTGACTGCGACAGCGCCCACGCTGGACGAAGCCATTATCAAAGCATACGCGGATGTCAAGAAGATTCATTTTGACAAAGCACATTACCGTACGGATATTGGAGTGAAAAAGGGATGAAGATCGAACAACAAGAGCAGATTCTCGCCTGCATGGCTGAGGTTTTGAATCAGAACGGCTTTCGTGCCGAGGTGATGCGCAAGGAGGGCGCGCCCACGCTGCTGCGCTGTGAGGCGATGCGGCAGGGCAAGGTCGCTAAGGACGTTGTGATCGAGGTGTGCTTTATTCCGCTTCAGCTGCCGGGCGAGGACAGCGGCTTGCTGCAATTCTTCGTTACGCTGTTTCAGGGCGCACCGGATACCCATGCCAATCAGCTGCGACGCGCATGTGCGTATTGCAACGACTTCTGCGCGCTGGGGGCGTTCGGCTATTACGAGCAGGCGGGACAGATTTACCTCAAGCACAACACGCTGCTTGACGGTTCACTCGAGCTGGAGAAGATCATTCCTTTTGTGGCAGACAATATTTCGGTACTCCTTGCTGCGGTTGGCCGCTTTATTGATGGTCTTGCCCAGATCGCCTATGCCGGTATGACGCTGGATGCAGTGATCGATCAGGAGCTGTTCCCGAAAATGGGATAATGCCTTTGCTTGCAAGATAGCTTTTGCAAATAAGAGATAACAAAACAGGCCGCTTGTGCGGCCTGTTTTTGTTTTCTAAGGCTTTGTGGTGAATTTAATTTTTGTCAATTTTAAGCAGTATAGCGCTGAATTTTGCAAGTTTAATCGAAAATCTGTCTGAAATCTTATTAAATGACTGTGTGGTCTCTTTTGTTTCACCGCCGAAACGTTCCCAATCGGTGTTTAGCAAAACGGTCGGAGCAGGGAGGTCTGTCTCAAACTCATATGGCTTATCAGAGAAGTTGCAGACTGCAATCAGATGCTCGTCTGAGCTGCGGCGCTCCCACGCAAATACACAAGGCGCGTCCAGATTCTCAGGCAGCCAGCGGAAAGAATCCGGTAAATAGTCCGCATGCAGCGCGGGGTGTTCGCAATAGGCTTTGCCGAGCGCACAGAAGAATGTGTGGAATGGACCGTCTATGTATGTCCAGTCCAGTTCAGCGGATTCGCTCCACTCGACGCGCAAGCCAAGCTCATTGCCCATAAAGTTCAGCTTTTTCCCCGGATGGGCAAACATGTAAACGTAGAACGCGCGTGCCTGTGCGTACTTGTCGGTCAGATCTGCGCCCCACATCTTCTGAACGATGGCTGCTTTGCCGTGCACAACTTCATCATGCGACAGCGGCAGCAGATAGTGCTCGTTCGGGAAATATTCCATAGAAAACAGCAGCTGACCGCGCCGTTCGGCACGCTCATCCGGTGGAGTCTGCATATAGGTCAGTGTGTCATGCATCCAACCGAGATCCCACTTGTAGTCAAAGCCCAGACCACCCTCGGAAACCGGGCGGGTCACGCCCGGAAATGCGGTTGAGTCCTCAGCAATTAACAGAGCAGAAGGATGTCGCGCTTTGAGGCCCGCGTTCATATTTTTCAGGAAATCCAGTGTGTCGCCATTCACACCGCGCGCAGGGTCGCCCTGCCAGAAGATCAGGCGGCTGACTGCATCCATGCGCAGACCGTCAAAATGGAACTGGTCGAGCCAATAGTCGGCCGCGGACTGCAAAAAGCAGCGCACTTCGCGGCGCGAGTGGATGAAATTGCAGCTGCCCCACTCGCTTTCGCCCACGTCAGGATGGGGATATTCATAAAGCGGAGTGCCGTCAAATAGTGCAAGGCCATAGCTGTCCACCGCAAAGTGGACAGGGACAAAGTCCATGATCGCACCGATGCCCGCGTGATGCAGTCGGTCAATCAGCATTTTGAGCTGTGCGGGCGTGCCATAGCGCGAGGTCGGAGCAAAAAAACCGGTGTTTTGATAGCCCCACGAGCCGTCAAACGGATGCTCGGACAGCGGCAGGAACTCAACATGCGTAAAACCGTTTTCGTGCAGATAGGGGATAAGCAGATCGGCAATCTCGTCATAGCGGTACCAGCCGTTTTCGTCTGCGGGATTGCGTTTCCACGAGCCAAGGTGCAGTTCATAGATGTTCAGCGGCGCGTCGGACGCCGCCGTGCGCGAGGCCATCCAATCAGTGTCGGTGAATTGGTATTCGTCCGGATCGGTGATGACTGAGCAGCAGCCCGGTCGCAGCTCCATGGCGAAGCCATAAGGGTCGCAGTGCTCAACCACGGTGCCGCTGTGAGTGTAAATGCGATATTTGTAAAACTGACCCGGACGCACATCCGGTACGGAAACCTCCCAGAAACCGCTTCGACCGTCTTGTGTCAGTTCATCCTCTTTCCAGTCGTTAAACGCCCCTGTGACAGTAATTCTGGCGGCATTTGGCGCAAAAACTCGAAAAACGACCGAACGGTCTTTAATATGAGCGCCAAACCAGCGCCATGCGTCGAATACTTTTCCGTTAAAAAATGCCTGCTTGTCCATGAAGGGTTCCCTCCTTGTACCGTTTGGAGTATAGTAACAGTATAGGGGACGAGCATGTAAAACACAACCGCCAAAGCAGGGGAGATTTGTTCAATATTTGATGAACCGATTTGCACTGAGTAGGCTCTTATGATCGGAAGCATTCCAAACAGGCGGCGAAAAAATTTTTGAACCAAATCGTTGCCAAGCGGCTCTTATTAACAGGTGCACCAAAAACGCAAAGGAGCAAAGCTATGACCGATGAACAACTGGTCCGGCGGATGCAGCGGGGAGACATGCAGGCGTTCGACGAACTGTATGAGCGTTATAAAAATGATGCTTATCGAATTGCGTGTCTGATTACCGGCAACCGCGCAGACGGCGAGGATTTAACACAGGAAGCGTTTGTGACCTGCGTGCGGTCGATTGGATCGCTTAAGGACGGGTCGAAATTCCGTCCGTGGCTGCTCAGAACGTTGACACGCGCAGCGTGGAAATACTGCCGCAAAGCCAAGCGTGAAACGCCGGTTGCGGAGTTTTTCGAGACCGGAACGAGTGAAAGCGCGCTGTCCACTGTGCTGCGGACAGACGAGCAGCGGAGGCTGTATGAGGCCATGTACGCGCTCGATGAAAAGCGCCGCACTGTGCTGGTGCTGTATTATTTCGACAACCGGCCGGTCAAAGAGATTGCGCGCACGCTCGGCGTGACCGAGGGCACGGTCAAATCCCGCCTGTTTTCCGCCCGCCGCCATCTGCGGCAGGCGCTGACCGAAAAAGAGGGAAAGCCAGAGGAGGCTGTAACACATGGATGAGATGAAGATGGAACGCGAAATGCAGGAGATGCTGCACCGTTGTGCAGAGGGGATGCAGGCACCTGAAAAACTTAAGACCCGTATTGATTTTGCCATCAAAAGCGGTGAAGCGCCGCGCAAGGTACACCGTCCGTTCGCCAAGCGCTTGGCCGCGGTCGCACTTGTGGCGGCGGTGGCCGTTACCGGCGCAGTAGCGGGCAACGGTATTGTTGCTTATACATTTGGAAATTCCTGGTCGAATGAACGCATGAGTTATACCGAAACACAGGCCGAGCTGACGGACGGCACCAAGATGCCGGAGTCGTTCTCAAACGGCTTTGTATTCAAAAACGGTGTGCATGTATACGGCGGCGAAAAGGATGAGGACGGCAATGTGCTGCGTGAGTGGACGAATATCGACGCCGAATATGAGCGGAATGGGGTAACGCTGCATCTGGGCACGGGCGAAGCGCATAACGACGGCACGACCGTGGACACAAGCACGTTTGACGATACGCGCGAGATCGACGGCGTAACCGTGCAGTACAGCGCCGATGATTACAAGGCGGTTCCCGCGGACTACAAGCCGACTGCGGAGGAGCAGGCGGCCGTGGAGGCAGGAGACTTGCAGATCGGTTATGGCTCAAACAAGATCACCGAGCAGGAATATCAGTTCCTTCGCTGGGTACAGGACGGCGTGTCTTATACGCTCAGTGGCTTTGATCTCGGCATGACGGCCGACGATCTGTTCCAGATGGCGCAGGAGATTATCGTATCTTAAACTGTGAAAAAAGTAGGATATGAGGAAAAAACAGAACAAAAAGCAGAAAAGCGTCCGACTGGACGCTTTTCTGCTTTTCAGTATCGGTCGCAGTAGCCTTCGCCGCCGTGCGCCAGTGACTTGAGCGCCTGCTCAGCACGTGTGTCCGGGTCATCCGAGATACAGACGGCATCGGTTAGTGTTTCGCGGGTCTCGTGCGGCAGCTCAAAGAACCGCTCCATTGCGCGCGTGTCGTGGCCCATGGCATTCAGAAAGGAAAAGGGCACGTCGGCCGATACCTGCTTGTGCTTATCCTGTTTCACGGGCATTCGCTCCTTTCCGATTGCAGTATGTGTCGCGGACATGATATAATACGGATATATCGGAAAAAGGAGCGCCACAAAATGGAGCTTGTCAAAAATAAAATTTATCGCTGCCAGATCGTGGATTACACGGCAGACGGCACCGGCATCGGCAAAGTTGATGGACGCGCAGTATTCGTGCCGCGCACAGCGGTAGGTGATCAATGCGATGTGCGCATCGTCAAACTCACGAAAAATGTGGCGTATGCGCGGCTGGAAAAGCTGGTCGTACCGTCGGGTGCACGCATCCGTCCGGCGTGTCCGGTCGCGGACAAGTGCGGCGGCTGCTGCTATCAGCACATTACCTATGAAGAGGAGCTGCGTGCCAAGGAGAAAAAAGTGCGCGACGCACTGACTCGTATTGGCGGGCAGGACGGCGCGGTGCTCAAAGGCATCACGGGCGCGCCAACGACCGAGCATTATCGCAACAAGGCGCAGTATCCGGTCGGGCGGGATGCGGATGGCAACATCGTAACCGGCTTTTACCGACCGCGTAGTCATGATATCGTGCCGGTGGAGCGGTGCCTCATTCAGTCTGAGACCGCCGACCGCATCGCGGCTGTTGTGCGGCAGTGGATGCAGGCGTTTGATGTGCCGCCGTATGACTATGCGGCCAAACGTGGAGCCATACGGCATATTTACGTCCGGGTGGGCGAAAAAAGCGGGGAAAGCCAGCTGACGCTCATTGCAGCAACGCGAAAAATGCCCGCGTTGGACGAGCTGGTGCGTCGTCTGCGAGAAGCTGAGCCGTCATTGACCGGCGTTTTGCTGAATCATAACCAGCGCGGCGACAATGTTATTCTCGGTGATCGCACAGATGTGCTGTGGGGTGAGCCGATGCTGGAGGATCGGCTTTGCGGACATTCTTTCCTGCTCTCGCCCGAGGCGTTTTATCAGGTCAATCACGTGCAAGCCGAGCGGTTGTATGCTTGCGCGGTGGAATTTGCGGGACTGACGGGCCAAGAGACTGTCATTGATCTGTACTGCGGCGCGGGAACGATCACACTGACGCTGGCGGAGAAAGCCAAAACCGTAATCGGTGTAGAGATCGTGCCGGAAGCGGTAGAAAATGCGCGCCAAAACGCGATTCGCAACGAAATGGAAAACGTGGAATTTCTGTGTGCGGACGCGGGGCAGGCGGCGCGGCAGTTGGCGGCGCGCGGTGTGCGGCCGGATGTATTGGTGGTCGATCCGCCGCGCAAAGGACTTGATGAGCAGACACGCGATGCGATTCTGAAAATGAAGCCGCCGCGCGTGGTGTATGTGTCGTGCGACCCAGCGACACTTGCGCGTGATGTGCGCGAGCTGACCGGTGCTGGGTATCGACTGATGTGTGCACAGGCGTTTGATTTATTCCCGAGGACTGGGCACGTCGAGACGGT